>JAABUQ010002672.1_pt1 | contig 34740 bp, 23 predicted proteins | sample 5560001 | NCBI WGS metagenome assembly JAABUQ01 (sample SAMN10711888, study PRJNA513371) | rock metagenome | isolation source: Antarctica rocks | place: Antarctica: Victoria Land, Finger Mt nord | collected 2015-12-18
CCTCGATCATGACCATTTGTCGTGATGGGAGAGATAGCCGCATATCGCGTCGTCCTTCGAGCATGCCAGCATCCACGGGCTCCTCCTCCCCCCGCTGCACCGTCAGGCGCCAGGATGATTGTGCAGTAGCGTTGATGAGGGCTGAGTGCAAAGAGATGACGCCGCCGCGCTCCTCTGACGCCAGATTGAGGAGCAGCCAGGCCACGCTTTCTTCACGGTACTGCCAGACCGCCTGCAAGACGGCGGGGACATGAAGCGGACCGCGGTCCCCATATTCCGGGAAATCTTGACCGCAATTGTAGGAGAAGTACTCCATATGCAGCGTCGTATCTCCCTGGACCGTCAGCGGAGTTGGCCGTTGCATCATCCCATAGGCCAGGTAGCGATTGGCGCGACCGACGCGCGCACGTGCGAGGTGGCCCACGAACTCTGCCAGTGGTGGGTCGATCGCGTAGTGGCGGTCATCGAAGGGGAAGTAGTGCTCGTCCGGCGCATCGTGGTGTCCGTCCACATCCTCTAACGCACTGAACTCGTAGTTGAGCTCGATCAGCCCCCCTTGGAGGAAGACGCGCCCGAGGACAAAATAGACATAGTCACCCTGTTCCCGGCTCAGTTTGGCCCATCCGTCGAGGCGCACTGGCCCGTACTCATGGTAGACGTAGGCGAACAGAGGAATCTTGTCGGCCTTCCCCGCCTTAATCAACGCGCGGAACGGGGCCGCCTCGAAAGGCGCCGCGGGGCTCGCCTCGGCGCGCGCCTGATAGAAAGAGAGGATCGGGAGCATCTGCTCGTTGATCAACTCCGAGCCCTGCGGTAGCGGGGTTCCACCCACGGCGTCACGCATCGCCCCTGCCGTCGCGGTCAAGAGGTCGCGATAGGCGGTAGTGATGGCGCTGGTGTCGCCCGGTTGGTGGTCGTGCGCGTCCGACAGGCAGATGTGGCGCACATTGTTCAGCGAGATGTCGTAATAGATCCCGTCCACGGGCCACTCCTCCACAAGCCTGCGATCGCGGGCCATGTGAAGCGCGCGCGTGAACGCGCACGCCGGGCACAGGTACGGGAAACGCCGATACACATCCGGGCTGAGAGTCGGTTGGGGGAAGACCTGCAAGGCGCGCGTGCCGGCATCCTCCTCGGTCCGGCCCGCTCCCCGTCCGAATAGCAGGTCGAATTCGAAGGGGACGAGGTAATCGTGGTTCTGGCGGATCACGGCCAGGTTGTCTGGATCGAAAGAGGCCGGGAACCAATCGGCCAGGCCGCCTGGGAGGTTATCCCTGTAGTCGGCCGCGAGACGCGACCAATTGGGGCCGAGCAGGTGCAGAACGGGCGTCCCCGCAATACGATCGATTGCGGCCAGCCAGGGGCGCGGCTGTGGCGCGCGTTGATCCCGAAGGTACACAAACCGACCTCCTCCAACAGCCAACGAGAGCGGTCATCGCGGTCCCACAGCGGTCCCTGGCTGGCCCAGGGCTGAGTCATGGCCCAGGCTTTGTATCGCTCGGCCGCATCGTACCAGGCGCCTCCGTCGAGGGCGGCCAGGACGACGGGATACTGGACGGCAATCTCACCGCGGGTTGCGTGAGAGGTCGGCCCGTGCCAGATCGAGGCGCGCAGGTCTCCCTCAATGTGCCGGTAGAAGTTGAGCCATTTCTCCCGACCCAAGGGATCCTCGGCGGCGATGTAGAAGCCGCCACGCCCGGCGGCGCTGTAGGCCATGAACTGCATCGTGCTGCCGCTGAAACCCTCGGGGTACAGACCGAGGGAGATCGGCTCCCCGCCCTCCGTCTCCGAAGCGACGGGTGGCAGGTGATCGAGGGGATTACGCACCAGGAAGCCGGTGGCATACGGGTGAACCAACTCATCGTCGTCGGGCATGTCGCCCAGTCGCCCAATGCCGGCGAGGTAGGGATAGGCCACGGCGGCGACGGGGAGCTCTCGAGGATTCGCGAGGGTTGTCTTGCAGTGCACATCGCCCGACGCCGCGTCGATGTGCAGCCGCGCGCTCAGCTCTAGACCATCGTCCAGCGCCCAACGCACGGTCACTGCCTTAGCTAATTTCCCGTCCGAGGTCACCGTACATCGTTTCCACGTTCGCACAGTCGTTCCGTCATCCAGTACGATCATGAACGGGTGTTGTGCCGCTACCTCAGGCGCAGCGATGAGTGCGAGTTGAGCACGCTTGTGGACGATTTCTCGTAGGGCGCCCGTCATACTATCGATCACGACGCGCAATTGGGGACTGTCTAGGGCTACCTGTTCCACTGTTGTGCCTCCTGGCTTCCGGGACGGATATCCCCCACGTGACAGTCCCCAATGCGACTGTCAGCTGTTCTTCTTGATCGAGGCGTTGATCGTCTTGTCGAGCGCGGCGGCGACCTGCGCCGCCGGCTGCTTCCCCGCCCACACCTGATCGATCAAGTCATTGGCCCAGGGGATCGAGAAATCGGCCCAGGCGCTGCTGATCGGCAGGGAATGCACGTATCCCTCCCGCAAGACGTCGGTGAACACCGTGGGATGCGGGGCCGCTGCGTTGGCCGTGCGATAGAGAGCCGATTGGCCAAGGCTGCGGAGTGTAGGCACCCACAGGCCTGATCCGGCGAATCCCGTCTGCCCCTGCAGCCCAGTCCAGTAGCGGATGAAGCGCCAGCACTGCTCGGGATACTTGGTTTTCGCGCTCATCGCGAGCCCGATGCCGCCCAGGGCAGTCGTCGAGTGGGACCCGCCGTCGGGTCCGATCGGAATGGGTGCGATGTCGAAGTTCAGCCCCGATGTCTGGGCGAAGTCCTTGAAGAACCAATGCCCCAGGATACCCATCGAGGCACGGCCTGTCATAAAGAGTTGGAACCCCGCCTGCGCCGTCAGCGACCGATTGTCGGGGGCGACTTTGTGGACGTTAGTCAGGTCCGCATAGAATTGGATCGCCCGAGCGATCTTGGGGTCGGACAAGTTGCTCGATCCCGCTGGAGGTTCGATCGGCTGGGTAAACCAGTCGCCCCCATTAGCTGGGGCGATCACGCTGCACGCCACCAGCGGCCACCACCATGACTCGGCGTAGCCATAGCGCGTCACGCGGCTGCCCCGTTGCTGGGTCAGGGCCGTCGCGTAGTGCAGGAACTTATCCCAGGTCCAACTCCTGTCGTCCCAGGAACTGGGCATGGTGAGGCCAGCTTCGGCGAGGTGATCTCTATTGTAGTAGAGCACGACATTGTTAACCGCCTCCGGGAGCGCATAGAGATGCCCTTTGTAGCGGAACATGTTGAGCATGGCTGGATACTGGTCGGGCATGACCGTATGCTGGAACGCGCTGTCGCGCGCGATGAAGGGGTCGAGGTTCATGAAGTTGCCCTGCTGGGCGTACGTGGCGTGTTGTAGCTCGAACGACATAATGAGATCGGGCGGTGTACCGCCCGCGATCTCCGTGTTGAGCTTTTGCTGGAACGCGTTGCCCCCGAGTTGGAAGACAATGTTGATATCGGGGTTAGCGGCCATGAACTTGTTGACGATGGCCTTGCGCGTTTGCAACTCGGCAGGGCTGGCCCCGACGATGTAGGTGAGCGTCACCTGGCTGCCTTTGCGCATGATCTCAGGGAGGTGGCGTGCGCCCGCGGCGAGAGCAGGAGTCGCGCCGAGCGCGCTCCCCGCCAAGGCCGCCCCCGTAGCGGCCTTGGCGGCGCTGCCCAGGAAGTCCTTACGGGACCGCGCTGGTGTTGTATCGGGCACGTTGGATAGTGTCGGCGTGGCGTCGTCCTCGTTGGCGGTAGTGACCGGCGGATGATGCGGTACAGTCATTGTATGATCTCCTCCTCAAGAACAGAGAACCGTATGCTTCGGAGCAGCCGTGTCGCGACGTTGGTCAACCGTTGGATGCGACGACGGGAGCATAAGCCTCGTTGATGGTCTCCCTACCTCCTTTCGCGTTGCTGCTCATTCCTTACTCGACTCACTGATAGCAGCCCTGACACGAGGCGTATGTCGAGTCCGGCATCATGAGGCAGTAGCGAATGATTACGGTAATTGTCAACACAGTACTCACCCGCTCTATCGATGTAATCGATTACGCAAACGATTACTGTTGGTTGATAGCGTACTACGAGTTCGCAGCTCTGTCAACCCCCTGAGAGGCAGACAGGAGTAGTTAGGTCTCGCGGGAGGGCTTGACAAACCCCTGCCCATGTCCTACGATGGCTCATATAATCGATTACGTAAACGATTTATGGACTGGTACGGAAAGGGACAAAAAGGGCTTCTGAGAGCAAGGAGCGGACTATTGGATGCAACTGGATGATGTCTCATTGGTACAGAGCTAGTTCGGGTCTGAAATAGAGAGAAGGAGCGTAGGACCATGGCAACGGTCGGTATCTTGACATTCTCGGACGGACGGCCCTTCGTGGCGCAGGAGGTCGACGGCCTCAACCGCGGCTTCCAGGATCGGCTCCGGCAGCGGCTTGAAGCGGATGGGCACGCGGTCGTGGCGGGTGAGGAGATCATCACCACCAACGAAAACGCCGTGCGCGAGGCGAAGCGGCTGGCCGCGCATGGCTGCGACTGCACCATCTTTAACTTCGCCGTGTGGGCCTTCCCCAATCTGCCGGCCCTGGCCTCGCGGTTCGCCCCCGGTCCCCTGCTGCTCTTTTCGCAGATCAACCCGGAGTATCCCGGTCTGGTCGGGATGCTGGCCAGCGCCGGCGCGCTCAACCAGGCAGGGACCCCGTTCGCCCGCGCCTACGGCGAAATCGACGACCCGGCGGTCTACGCCCCGGTGCGCTCCTTCATCCGCGCGGCCAGCGCCGTCGCGCGCCTGCGCGGGCAGACCTTCGGCCTCGTCGGCGGGCGCCCCATGGGCATGTACACCGCCACGGCGGACCCCGCCCAGTGGCTGAAGACGTTCGGCGTCGACGTCGAGCACATCGACCAGGGCGAGATCGTGCGCCTGGCCGCCGAGGTCCCCGACAGCCGGGTCGAGCCGGCCTTCCGGTGGCTCGAAGAGAACATCGGCCACATCCACTACGACGGCAAGCAACTGACGCCGGACAAGCTCAAGACGCAGATCCGCGCCACCGAGGCCATGAAGCGGCTGATCCGCGAGTACCGGCTCGACTTCTCGGGCATCAAGGCGCAGCCCGAGCTGACCAATACCTTCTGTACCATGGACGTGACCGAGGCCTTCCTGAACGACCCCTACGATTGGGATGGGCCGCACGAGCCGCACGTCTGCGCGACAGAGGCCGACATGGACGCGGCCCTCACCATGCAGCTCTTCAAGCACCTCGCCGGAACGCCCGTGCTGTTCGCCGACGTGCGCCACTACCACGCCGACTGCGGCATCTGGGACCTCTGCAACTCGGGGGAGCACGCCACTTATTTCGCCGGGCGCTCGTTCGATCCCAAGGACAACCTGCCGCGGGTCCACTTCTATCCCGAGAGCTTCTACTTCCCGGCCGGCGGGGCCAGCGTCAACCACCTGGCCGCCCCCGGCGAGGCCACCTTCGCGCGCCTGACGCGCAAGGACGGCCGCTACGGGCTGGCCATCCTGCGCGGGGAGTTTGTGCGCTATGACGACGCGACCAATGACGCCTTGATGGCCCAGACGACCAAAGAATGGCCGCACGCCTTCGCGCGCTTCACCTGCTCGGCCGAGGAGTTCATCGACAGCTACGCCAGCAACCATATCCACGCCGTCTACGGCGACTGGGTCGAGGACCTGCGCCGCGTGGCCGAGCTGGTGGGCATCGAGGCCCACACGTACGGGGAGCAGTCGGCGACCGGAAAATAATTTTAGTAGAATTTTAGTTGTTGACAACCGTGTAACGAGGGTCTATTATAGTAACGAGTTCAAGGGAGCGGTTTCGATGGCACAGCGGCCCACCATCAAGGACGTGGCGGACGACGCGGGCGTATCGCTCGCCACGGTCTCCCTTGTGCTCAACGGCAAGGTTGGCGTCGGTCCTGAGACGCGCCAGCGCGTCCAGCAGGCGATCGACAACCTGGGCTATCGGCGTCGCGGTCAGCGTCTGGCGATCGGCCTGCTGATCGAGCGATTGCCGGTCCCGGTGGCCGCCGATCCGCTGGTTAGCCTGATGCTTCATGGGGTCGAGGTCGAGGCCAGTCGTCAGGGCTATCACGTGCTCCTTGCGAGCATCGAACGCGGCGCCACGCAGTTGCCCGCGATGGTCACGGAGCAACAGGTCGGCGGCCTGATCGTGGTCGGCGGCGGTGACATCTCCGATTCCTACATCCGCGCCGTCGCCGACGCCGGGTTGCCGCTGGTATTGGTCGATAACTATGTCGATGGCCTGGCGGTTCCCTGCGTGTTGGGCGACAACGTGACCGGCGGCTATCTGGCGACCCGGCATTTGATCGAGCGCGGGCATACCCGAATTGCCCTCCTCGAAGGTCCCCGCAAGTACAAGACGCTTATGGAGCGCCGCGAAGGATACGTGCGCGCGCTGGACGAGGCGAATCTACCCATCGATCTTGGCCTGATGGTCAAGCCGCTGCATGTCGGCTCGCGCAAGGGATACCACGAGGCGCGCGGCCTGCTAGCCCTTTCCCTAGAGCAGCGGCCCACGGCTATCTTCGCCATCAGTGATAAAGCGGCGCTCGGCGCCCTCGCCGCGGTGAAGGACGCCGGTCTTCAGACACCAGACGATATCGCTTTGGTTGGATTCGACGGTTTGTCCGACGGCGAACAGGTGACGCCGAGCCTGACGACGGTGCGCTTACCTGCCCATGCCATGGGAGAAACGGCCATGCATCGGTTGGTGGACTTGATGGAAGGCGCTGACGCGCCGCCGAGTAAGATCGTCCTCTATACCGAGTTAGTCGTGCGTCAATCGAGCGGGGTCATGAGCGACAGTCGCCCGCGCCCAGGTAGCGCAACGGAAGGGAAGGGAGGTGAGGATATCCCTGACGCGTTGTCGCTTGCCGGCAACGAGGGAACGAAACGGTGACAGCCTTGCGACACGACCAGTTCGCGGTTTCATACTAGCGATTTTGATGCGTACAAAGGAGTAAGCCCTATGGCTCAGCATCCTCAATCACCGGGCGATCCGACGGTCAGCAGGAGCGTCGTCGGACCGAGCGCCGATACGGCAACGTCGGACATAGGCCGTGGCGTGGCCGTGGATCGCTACGGCTTCTTGACCGGCGCGGCAAAAGTTGCCGCTGGCCTGGCCGCGGGGGGCGCGGTCCTCGGCGCGGCGCCCGCTATCGCCCTCGCGGACCGGGATCGCTTACGCAGTATCAACATCAACCGCAATGCGCCCGTCACGATCAGTATGACTATCAATGGAGCGGCGGCGGACCAGACCGTCTTCCAGAAGATCGCCGCGCTGTTCCATGCCCAGAATCCGGGCATCAACGTGAACGTGTTGCTCTTTACCGGCACGGGGTGGAGCGACTATTTCGAGAAAGTGCTGACCCTCGTCGCCGGGGGACGCGCCCCCGACATCATCCGCATTGCGACCGAGGGCGCGAAACTCTTCGGGGCCAGAGATCTTGCGTTGCCGCTCGACTCATTCATCAAGCGCGACGCGCACGAACTCGGGGATTACTTCAGCGACGTCAGCCCCAAGTTGGTCAACGTCTTCAAGTACAATGGCGCGCAACTCGCGCTGCCCTTCGAGTGGAACAATATGGTCATCTTCTACAACACAAAGGTGTTCAAGAAGGCCGGGATCGCGCCTCCTAGCGCAAACTGGACCGGCGATGACTTTATGGCCGTCGGGCGAAAGTTGCAAGCCGCTGGCGCGTACGGCTTCAACCCCTGGGCCGCCGGGACGTTCGGCATCGTCGCCTGGATGTACGCGGCGGGCGGCGATCTCTACAACAGCGCCTGGACGAAGCCGACGGCCACGAATCCCGCGAACGTCAAGGCGATGCAGTTCTTGCAAGATCTGGTCTGGAAAGAGCGGACCTCGCCCCGGCTCGGCTCCCCGGACTTTCCGCTCCTTGAGGCAGGCCGCGTCGGTATGATCGGGGCCGGTCGCTGGCCCGTCACCAGCTTCGAGCAGGCGCATTTCTCAGACTATGACGTGCAGTATTTCCCCAAGTTGAGTCCCGGGCGCAAGACAATCTTCGGAGTGGGAGCGCATCCCATCTTCAAGCACAGCAAGTATCCCGAAGAAGCGTGGAAGTTCATCAAGTTCCTGAGCAGCGCGCAGGCGCTGCGCTACTCCACGCAACTCGGCTTCAGCATCCCGTCACGCCGCTCGGTGGCCTACGATCCCACGCTGATGGTCCCCCCCCACAACTTCCGCATCTACTATGACTCGTTGGCCGCGGCGGAATCGATCCCGGCGCCGGCCCAATTCAACGAGGTTGAGAGTGCGCTCGACGCCGTCTATAGCAAGATGATGGCGAACGAGATGACACCGGCGGCGATGTTGCAATCGCTCGATCAGCAGATCACCAGTATCCTGACCAAGCCGGTCTAACCGCCTCATCATCGCGACGACGGCCCCTGGCCTGGATTAGTCATGACGAGTGCGTGGGCGGCGGGCGTCCTGGGAGGCTTCGTCTCGTGACTAATCCAGGCCAGGCGCGGACCCTCGCGCTATGCGAGCTGAGGGTCCGCGCCCAGGGGCCGCGATGACGGCGATCATGCGGATTATGCGAAGGAGTGGACCATTGACGCCTTTAGACTCCGGTGTGCAGGAGACCAAGGCGCCGCCTGCCTTGGCGCCCAGGCTCAACAGGCGCTTGATGCAACGTCATGAGACGCGAGCAGGCATGCTGTTTCTGCTGCCTAGCGCCGTCCTTTTCCTTGTGTTTGTTGCCGGCCCGGTCATCGCAAGCCTGGCTCTGACGTTTTTTCAGTGGGACGGGTTGTCCCCGGGTCAGTTTCTTGGCCTCGCTAACTATGGGACCCTCATCCATGACCAGCAGGTATGGACCGTCCTGCTTAACACGGTTGTCTTTACGGTGGGCGACGTGGCGGGGAAAACGGCGCTTGGCCTCTTCCTGGCCGTGGTCGTGACGCGCTACCTTCGCCGCATGCTCCAGACTTTTTTTCGGTCCATCATATTCTTCCCCGTCATCGTCTCGGGCGTTGCCATCGGCATCATCTGGAGTTGGTTACTGAACACCACTCTGGGCGTGGTGAACTACTACCTGGGGATCATCGGAGTACCCTCGGTCGCCTGGCTTGATTCCAGCGCGCACGCGCTGCCGTCGCTCATGCTAGTCGATATCTGGCGCAACGTCGGGTTTACGTTCGTGGTCTTTGCGGCGGGCCTCCAGGGTATATCAGCGCAACAGTATGAAGCCGCCGCGATCGACGGAGCCAGTGACTGGGCGCAGTTCCGCTGGATTACCCTGCCGCTGTTGTCGCCGACCACGTTCTTTGTCCTGGTGATCAATCTGATCGGCGCATTCCAATTCTTTGACCTCTCCTACGTGATGACACAGGGGGGGCCGGGTGACGCCACGCGTACCATCGTCTACTACATCTACGATACGGCGTTCCACTTCTTCAGATTCGGCTATGCCTCGACCATCGCGTTCCTCCTCTTCCTGATACTGGCGGCGCTGACCTTCCTCCAGGTCCGCTTGAGCCGGCGATGGGTCTTCTACCAATAAGCGGTGCGAGTGGGCTACGGCCCGCGCCAAGGAGCGATCAGAGATGAGTGTCACAACGCCGTCCGCCATCGCCTCGCCGGCCGCGCGCAGGGGCGCGTCGGTCGCGCGGCGATCTCTATTTCGGGCGCTCCTTTACGTCCTTTTGGTGATCGTCGCGGCCCTTATTGCGATTCCCTTTCTATGGATGATATCGAGCGCCTTTAAGGATCAGATAGGTATCTATGCGAACCCGCCCACGTGGATACCGAGCCCGTGGATTACCGATAATTTCACGGCCGCGTGGACGCAGGTCCCATTTGGCCAATTCTTTCTCAATAGCTTCAAGGTCGCCGGCCTGAACACAGTCGGGCAATTGATCACCTGTACGCTGGCCGCCTATGCCTTCGCCCGGTTACGCTTCCCTGGACGCGACATCATCTTTGGCGTCTACCTCGCGTCGCTGATGGTCCCCAGTCAGGTGACGATCATCCCGTTGTACATTTTGATGAAAGACCTTGGACTGGTCGATAACCACGCGTCGCTGATTCTGCCCGGCCTATGGAGCGCGTTTGGGACCTTCCTCCTGCGCCAGTTCTTCCTGACCATTCCGCGGGAGTTGGAAGAGGCCGCTATCATCGATGGCGCGGGGTTGCTGCGGGTCTTGTGGGCCGTGGTTCTGCCCCTCTCCACGTCGGCGCTCGCGGCACTGGCGATCTTTACTTTCAACTTCTTCTGGAACGATTTTTTCAGCCCCTTGATCTTTCTGGACACGCCCAACAATCTGACGCTGCCCGTTGGACTCAGTCTGCTGCAAGGGCAGTACGCGGGCACCAGTCCGGCGGTGATGCTGGCCGGCGTGTGCATGGCCGTGGTTCCGGTGCTGGTCGTGTTCGTCATCGGGCAGCGCTATATCGTGGAAGGAATCACCTTGACCGGTCTAAAGGGATAATCCACCCCTGTTGTTATGGTCCGAGTGGATGTTTGGATGCCAAAAAGTGGGGCGTCAAGGAGCGCCGACCGGCGGCCGCAATGCCGTAGCGCCCGTTGACAGAGACAGAGAGGGAGAGACGCATGGTCGTGGCGACGGACGTAGAACAACAACGCGGTGGTATGGGATGGTTCGATGCCAGCGCGATCGAGGCCGCCTTCCCGTTAGGGGGCGTTGGAACGGGCAACATCTCGATTGGCGCGCGCGGCAATCTGCGCGATTTCGAGATCTGGAATGAGCCGCGCAAGGGCCTCACCCTGCCCTACACGCACTTCACCCTCTGGGCGCAAGCAGGTGACCAACCGGGTGAACCGGGTGTCACGCGCGTGCTGGAGGGGCGTATCCCGCCGCCCTACGCGGCCTCGCACGGCATTCACCCCAACCAGGGCGGCGGCCTGCCGCGCTTCGCGACGAGCCGCTTCCGCGGCCAGTATCCGGTGGCCGAGCTGGAGTTGCGTGATCCCGACGTGCCGGTCGAGGCCAGGCTGCTGACCTTCACTCCCTTTGTGCCGCTCGACGCGGATCGGTCCGGTCTCCCCTGCGCTATCTTCCAGTGGACGCTCACCAACACGACCGCCGAGCCGGTGCGCGCCACGGTCGTGGGGTCGATGCTCAACCCCGCCGTCTATTCGGGCACGGATAAGTTCGGCAACGTGAATGGCTATCCCGGTGGGGACACGCATAACCGCTGGCGCGACGACGACGGGGCGCGGGGCGTGGTCTTCCAGGGGCCCGACGTCGAGGACACCGATCTGACCTACGGCAACGCCGTCCTCGCCACGACCGCCCGGCAGGTCACGGCCAAACCGGAGTGGTTTCGCGGCGGCTGGTACGATACGCTGCGCGAGTTCTGGGACGATCTGTCGTCCGACGGCCTGCTCACGGATCTCGGTTCCGACCGGCCCGTGGAACAGCGTCTGGTCGGGCCGCAGGTCGCTACCATCGTGTCCGGTTCGGTCGGCGCGCCGATCGAGTTGGCGCCCGGAGAAAGCGCGACCGTCACGTTCATCCTCAGCTGGTACTTCCCGAACCGGGTCAACGGATGGGACCGTGCCTCACCCACCCAGCCGCCCACCGCGCGCGTGCGCTACGCCGGCCGCTTCGGCAGCGCGTGGGAGGTCGCCCTATACGTGGCGAGGAACCTGGCGGGGCTCACAGAGGCCACGCTACGCTTTAGAGACGCCCTCTTCGGGAGCACCCTGCCGCCGGCCGTGATCGATGCGCTGGCGGGGACGATGGTTGTGACGCGCAGCAACACCTGCTTTTGGCTGGACGATGGACGGTTCTACGGATGGGAAGGGTGCTTCGACCGCGGTGGCTCCTGCCATGGGAGCTGTACGCATGTGTGGGCCTACGCGCAGACGCTGGCCTTTCTGTTCCCGAGCCTGGAGGTGAGCATGCTCCGCACCGCCTTCCTTGACGAAGTCGAGGACTCGGGGAAGATGCGCTTCCGCGCCGGGTCGCATTTTGGCCAGGTCTTCGAGGGCTATCCGGCCGCGGTAGATGGGCAGCTCGGGTCGCTGATCCGGCTATGGCGCGCCTTCCTCCTGACCGGGGACCGGACATTGCTGCGGGAGTTGTGGCCCAACGCGCAAAAATGCCTCGACTATGCGCTCAAGACGTGGGACACGGACGGCGACGGGCTGCTGGACGGGGAGCAGCACAACACGTATGACATCGAGTTCTGGGGGCCAAACCCGCTGTCGAGCGTTTTGTTGTTGGGCGCCCTGCGGGCCATGGAAGAGATGGCGCTGCGTCTGGGACAGGAGGACGAGGCGCGTCGCTACCACGCTCTATTCGAGCGCAGCCGCGAACGGGTCGACGATGTGCTGTGGACCGGCGAGTATTACACCCAGGCGCCCGACGAGGCGGATCGTCACGCCTATCAACATGGTCTGGGCTGCCTGTCCGATCAGCTGTTGGGGCAGTTGCTGTCACACGTGGCGCAACTGGGCCATCTGTTGCCGCCCGAACGAGTCACGGCCGCGCTGGACAGCAGCTATCGCTACAACTTCCACCGTCCGCTGGGCAACCACGTCAATCTGCAACGCGCCTACGCCTTTGCGGACGAAGACGGGCTGATCCTGTGCAGCTGGCCTCATGGCGGGCGCCCCACGCTGCCCTTTGTGTACTCGGATGAGGTGTGGACCGGCGTCGAATACCAGGTCGCCGCGCACTTGATCTATGAAGGACGCGTGCGGGAGGGTCTGACGCTGGTGTCAGCCGTTCGCGCGCGCCACGATGGGTATCGGCGCAGCCCCTGGAACGAAGTCGAGTGCGGTCACCACTACGCGCGGTCAATGGCCAGTTGGGCGCTGGTACCGGCCCTGAGCGGCTTTGCCTGTGACGTGGAGGCGCGAACCCTGCGCTTCAAGCCGGTCCTGAGCGAACCGGACGGCGGCTTCCAGGCCCTGTTCACCTGCGGCGCCGGCTGGGGCGTCTACTCTCAAGGGGTCCAGGGCGATGAGGCGCGGCCCGAACTGGAGGTTCTCGGCGGCAACCTGGACGGCTTCAGCGTGGACATCGACGGCCGGCGCTGGCGGATCGCCGATGGCAAGCTCGTGCGGTGATGACTCCTCTGCCCGACACCTGCGACTGCGGTCGCATGGCAGCGTACGGACACTGCGGTGTCGGACCGGGACGAGGGGCCACACGGCCAGCGCCATCTCGTCTTGCAGCCGACCGCGGTCGGCCGCGGTTTGCCATGCGACCGCCGTCGCAGGTCCGCTCCACGCTAAGCCAGAACGTGCTGGACAGATCCGTGCAATCGTCGCTGGCACGCAGAATGTCTCCTTGATGACCGGCGCCACTGTACATGCGCGCGAGGCGCAACCTTAACTTGCGTGTCGCGCAAACTTGCGCGACACGCAAGTTCGTGCTATGCTGGGTGTCATGGACGCACCGAACGACCAGGACATGGGACTGCGGGCGCGCAAGAGGCTGGCCACGCAAGAGGCGCTGGGCGCGGCGGCGCTACGCCTGGCGCTTGAGCGCGGCCTGGAGAACGTGCGCGTGGACGACATCGCCGCCGCGGCCGGTGTCTCCGTCCGGACCTATAACAACTACTTCTCCAGCCGGAAGGAGGCGGTCTGTGCCCTGGCCGCCGAGCGGGCCCAGCGCGTCGGCGCGGCGTTGCGCGCCCGACCCGTGGGCGAGGCGCTGGGCGACGCGATCATCCACGCAATGGTGGAGCAGTATGCTGGCGCCGCCGAACCGGACAGGGTCGGCTTCCGCTTGCTCCTGTCCACGCCCGCCCTGCAGGGCGCCTACCTCGCGACGGTGGTGGCGCTCGAACGGCCCCTGGCCGCGGCGATCGCCGCACGCGCCGGCATGGATGGGGAGCGGGACCTCGTCCCCCGCGTCCTGGCGGCTGCCGTAGCCAGCGCCGCCCGCGTGGCCACGGAGGACTGGGTGCGCCCCGACAACCGCACCCCGTTTGCCGCGCTCCTGCGTGACGCGCTCCGTGCGTTGGACGGGGCCGGGTTGTGGGGCGTCCCACACCGGTCGCGGGCTCCGGTTCACCCGCCTCATCACAAGGAGAACGCCACATGAGTGCAATGACAGATGACAGACGACGCGTGCCGGGAGCCAGCCTCTACTACAAAGTGCGCGGAGCGGGTCCGATCTTACTCATCCTGCAGGGCGGCGATGGCGATGCCGATGCCTCCAACGCCCTGGCAACCCAGTTAGTCGACCACTACACAGTGGTGACCTACGACCGGCGGGGCTTGTCGCGCAGCATGCTCGATACGGGGGCAACCCCTCCGCGCCTGGAGACGCACAGCGACGATGCCCACCGGCTGCTGGCCGCGCTGACCGGCGACCCTGTGTTTGTGCTCGGCTACAGCATCGGCGCCTTCATCGGGCTCGACCTTGTCGCGCGCCACCCCGACCAGGTGCGCACCCTTGTCGCGCACGAGCCGCCCGCGCCACAGGTGTTGCCCGACGCCGAGCGCGCCGCTGCGGCACGGACCCAGGAGATGGTGGAAGAGGTGTACCAGCGTGAGGGCATGGCTGCGGCCATGCGGACGTTCCTCAGCGCGCTCGGCGCCGTGAACGTTGATGACCGGGAGCCGGAGGTCGTCCTGCCGGGGCCGACCCCGCAGCGCGCCGCGAATCTGACCTTCTTCCTGACCCATGATGCTCCAGCCGTGTGCCGGTACACGCTGGACATCGCCGCGCTGCGGGCGACCCGGACGCGCATCGTGCTCGCTGGTGGCTGCGCCTCACGGGATATCTGGACCTACCACGCCGCCGCAACGCTGGCAGACCAGCTCGGGGCAGAGTTCGTGGAGTTCCCCGGTGGTCATAACGGAGCCATCCTGCATCCGCGCGCTTTCGCCGCACAGGTGTGCGCCGTGCTCGACGGGCCACCCGATGTGCCGCGCGCGCACAACGGCGAGGGGCTTGCCGATGGCTAGTGCATAATCAGAGCGCATTGTTTGATCCCGACCGACCGCAGTGCAGGCGGCCCGTCGTTTGCCCGGCGCCCGCGATCGTGGCCCCTGACACCGCAGTGTCCCGTGTGCTGCCATGCGACCACAGTCGCAGGCCCTCTCGAATCAAAGGAGCGCTCTGAAACAGCACTAGGCCGAAAAGACCTCTTGACTCTCACCTTACCTGAGACTGTACAGTGAGGATGTCGGTGCGCCAGGAGCAACACCTTGATCAAGATCGGAGATTTCGCTCGCCTCAGCCACGTATCCGTGGTGACGCTACGCCACTATGACGAGATCGGCCTGCTCAGGCCCGTTGCGGTGGATGGTGTCACGGGGTACCGCTATTATGCGGCCGCCCAACTGCCCCGCCTCAACCGCATCGTGGCCCTCAAGGATCTCGGCTTTTCGCTCGATCAGATTGAGCGGGTGCTGCAAGGCGGTCTCACGCTAGACCAGTTGCGGGGGATGCTGATGCTGAAACAGGCGGAGGTGGCACAGCACGTCGCCGCTGAGCAGGGGCGCTTGACGCGCATCGCGGCCCAGTTGAGACAGATTGAACAGGAGGATACCATGTCGGAGTATGACGTCGCGCTCAAGACCGTCCCATCCATGCTCGTTGCCGCGCGCCGCGTGACGATCCCGCGGAATGACGACGTGCCCGTGTATCTCGGCGCGGCCTTCACTGAAGCGTCGGACCACGTCAAGAGACAGGGGGCGAAGGAGACGGGCCCTTGCTTGGCCGTGTGGCATCAGCCCGCCGCCGTGCTTGCCAATGAAGAGGCTGAGGCAGCCGTGCCCATTGACCGCCCCGTTCCCAGCACGGATCGGGTGACGGTCTACGCGCTGCCGCCCGTGCGGGTGGCCTCCGTCGTCCATCACCATCAGAGCGAGTGCGCTGATTTCACGCACGGGCATGCCGCTCTCCTCAGCTGGATAGACGCCAACGGCTATCGTATCGTTGGCCCCTACCGCGAGGTCTATATTAATTGGGATCGGAGCAACATGACCGACGCGGCAACGGAGATTCAATACCCGATTGACACGGCCGTCTAACGGAGAGCCAGCATGCTTGAGGTGAGCGGTGTTATGATGCTGGTAGAGACTCACGGAGGCAGGGCGGGGACGAATGGGCAGCGTGAGCCACGTCACGACGCGGCGCCAGTGCCCCCGGCACAGTGGAGGTATGTTCGCGATGCAGACAGCTCGGAATCTCGACGCGTCAACGGGTAGCGCCATACAGCCGGCGCTCCAGCGCGTCGCGCGGCTCGCCGACCTTCAACCGGACTGGGATTCGTATGGCGCCGACCCGCCGTCCGCGCGGGCGGTCACGGGCGCGCATGATGTCTTGGTGGCCGTGAACGAGCAATTCGCCGCCACGCGGGGCGAGGGTGTCCTACCCTTCACCATTGCGCCGTTGAACGACGGCGGCCTGCAACTCGAGTGGCGCGGCCCTCTGGCGGAGATCGAGGTCGATATAGACCCTACGGGCCATCTGGGGTACCTTTTCGTCGACAAGAGCGGCGCGGAGCGCGCATTTGTCGAACAGGACGAGGCTGCTTGGCCGGATGTCCTGGCTAAGATCGCCCTCACCCTCTCGCCCGTAAAGAAAGGGTGAGGGATTGGAGCAGATCGAGGACGACGATGAGCTTTATCGCCGCCTTGCCCCCGAACATGTCAACCCTGACGGCACGGTTAATTCGGCCGCGTTCAAGCGCCGCAAGGAGTACGACCCGAGCATATCGGTCGATCTTGCTCGTCTGACCACGCCGCAAGACGCTCTTGCCGCGCGCCCACACATGGGCGTGGGCGTTTTGATCGCGGCCGTGCCGAGAGATCTGGGCTTCGTCGTCCGGCACGACCCCCTGCCCGATAATGCTGCTCATGCCCTGATCGAAGGCGAGAACAACCGCGAGAAGAGCCGGCGACTCGCGGAGGCGACGGTCGTGCTCATCCAACCGCAACCGAGGCCGCGGCCAGCCACATAGCGCGGCGTAGACGTGGGGACGGTCGAGCGGCGTGTTCCCGCACCGCTCAGAGGTTGCGCCGTAGATACTCGGTCAGGCGGCGCTCCAGGTAGGTCAGACCGGCGGCGTCGCGCGGCATGTGGCGCTCCGCGGGGAACAGCGCCAGGTCGTACGGCCTGTCGGCGGCGGTCAGCGCCGCGATGAGGCGCAGGGTGTGGCGCGCGTGGACGTTCTCGTCGACCATGCCATGGATCAGCAGCAGCTTGCCGCGCAACCCCTCGACCCCGGTCAGCACCGAGCTGTCATGGTAGCCCCGCGGGTTCGCCGCCGGCAGGCCCATGTAGCGCTCGGTATAGTGCGTGTCATAGCCCTCCCAGAACGTGACCGGCGCGCCGGCCACGCCCACCTTGAAGACGTCGGGCGCGCGCTCCAGCGCGCGGCAGGTCATGTAACCGCCGTAGCTCCAACCGTAGACGCCCACGCGCGCGCCGTCGACGTAGGGCCTCGTGGCCAGCCAGCGCACCCCGTCCGCCTGATCGTCGACCTCGAGGCGACCCAGGTCGCCCGCGACGGCTGCCTCGAAGGCCAGGCCGCGGTTGGCGCTGCCCCGATTGTCGATCTTGAGCACCACGTAGCCCTGCTGGGCCAGGTACTGCGCGCGCAGGTCGACGGTCAGGTCCCACCTGGCGGTCACCAGTTGTGCGTGCGGACCACCGTAGACGGAGACGATCAGCGGCCGGCGCTCGGCGGAGGCGCGCGTCTCATCCGTGGCGTAGACCGCCGCGTGCAGCGTCACGCCGTCGCGGTTGCGGAAGGTGGTCAACTCCGGCACGAGCAGCCCCAGCCCGCCGGCCGTGACCTCCGCGTTCTCAAACAGCACGGCGACGGACCGGCCGTCCCCCAGGTGGTGGAGCGTGACCGCCGGCGCGCGATCCGGGGCGCTGAAGGTGTCCGCATAATAGCGGAAATCGGGCGACACGACCGTGGCGTGCCAGCCGAATCCGTCGGTGACGCGGCGGATCTCGCCCCCGTCGAGCGGCACGGCGTAGAGGTGGCGCTCGGTCACGCCGTCTCTCGTGCCGTGGATGTAGGCGATGCGCCGCTCTTCGTCCACGGCGACAAGCTCCGTGACGGTCCACTGGCCCGCGGTTAGCGCCCGCGCCTCACGGCCGTCGCGGTCGTAGAGGTAGAGGTGGCGGAAACCGCTGCGCTCGCTCGACCAGATGAACTCGCCAGAGGCCAGAAAGTGTGTGCTGTCGCTCAAGTTGATCCAGGGCTCGCCGCGCTCCTCGCGCAGCGTGGTGGCCGCGCCCGTCGCGGCGTCGAAGGCGATCAGGATCAGGCGTCGCTGGTCGCGCGACTCGACCTGTGCGGTCAGGATGCCGTCGGGCCGCCAGGCCACGCGTGCCAGGTAGATGTCGTCGTCCGCGCCGAGGTCCATCCAGGTCACGTCGTCCGCCGTCCCGTCCGCTGTCGCCGCCACCACGCCCAGCCGCACCGTGGCGTTGCGCGCGCCCGCGAACGGATAGCGGTGCTCCTCGACCGTCAGGCGCTCTCCGTCCTGATGCACGATGGGGTAGGTCGGGATGTGGCCGCTGTCCGCGCGCACGTAGGCCAGGCGCGCGCCGTCCGGGCTCCACCAGTAGCCCTCGTGGCGGTCCATCTCCTCCTGGGCGATATACTCGGCCACCCCGTTGGTGATGCCGTCGCCGGCCCCCGTGGTCAGGCGACGCGCGGACGTGGTCCCCTGGGTATCCTCCGTGGACAGGACGTGCAGTTCGTCGTCACGGATGAAGGCGGCCAGCGAGCCATCCGGGCTGAGCCGCGCGTCGCGCGCCCCTTCGCTGCCGTCGAGCCGAACGAGCGGCCCGTCGCCGCGCGCCACGTGCAGCCATCCGTCAAGCGGGACCAGCAGCACCCTCGGTCCGGTGTCGTTCTGACCCGTCCCCTTACTCTCGCGCGCGAACGCGTAGTCCGTCACGCCCAACTCGCGCACGCGGGCGCGTTCGCGGCGCAACTGCTCCTCCAGCGAGAGCGCATCCCCGGACGCGGGCGCCGCGGCCCCTGCGACCCCGGCGGTCTCTCCAGCCACCAGCCGCCGCTCTCCCGTGGCAAGGTCGTGCGTCCAGAGTCCCTGCACCAGCGTGCCCTGGGCGCTAAAGAGGTAGGCGACCGCGCGGCCGTCCGGCGTAAACTCCACGCGGCGCGGGACGGTCATGCCGGGCCGCGGGTAGCGCGCGACATCGTCCAGCGATAGTCTCTTGCTCGCCGGCGCGTTGTTCATCGACATGTTCGTGTCTTGAGCTTCCCGCTGTGTGCCTTGCCGCCGTGTCGTCCTGACATGCTCTCGTTATGCCTCTTCCTGTTCGGCCAACAACCGGCGCATCCGCTCTATCTCGGCCCGTAGGGAATCCACGTCATCTCGGCCCGTAGGGAATCCACGTCCTCTTCGACCTCGCCCTCGCGGTGCATGCGGCGTCCGTCGCGGCTGTACACGGTGGCCATCACTCCTTCCAGGCCGATCGCGACATCGATCCGGTGGCTGTGCCAGCGGCCGTCGGCCTCGCGCTGCCAGGGTTGATAGCGCTCCTGCCCTTCTACCAAACGCCAGGCGCGGATGCCCTCGGGCATGAACAGGCCCGTCGGGTCGAGCGTCAGGTACTCCCGCACCCCTGCCTGCGCGTAGCTATAGCCCTTGCCACGCACCAGGTCGATATCGGCCTCGTAGGTGGACTCGCTGAGCACCTCGACGATGAGGATGGGCGCTCCGTCGCGGGCGAGCGTGAACGAGCCCTGGTTTGGGTCGACGGGGCGCGGATAGATGAACACGTCGGGGTAGGTGCGGTAGGTCGAGCCGTCGGGATGGAGGCAACCCAGCAGCGCCAGTTGGCTCACCGCCTTCCAGAGCACAGGCCCGTCGGGCGCCCGGTGCAGGCGCGCGGCCTCGTTGATGCCCCAGCGCAGATTGGTGATCGTCGTCTGGTGCAGGTCGGTCCCCAAGATGCTCTCCTCGGTGTCGTGGGGCGGCCATGCCCACGGAGGGCCGGCCGTTTGCGGTCGGGTCCGCGTCTCGCTTGTCACCGTCGCACCTCCTCTGCTCTTTTCTCCTTACTGTACCCTACGCGGGATATGCCGGTCTATTTCCCGGCGATTCGTAACCAAAACCGGCGATCCAGGCCTATCGTTACGGCAAGGACACTCTATACACTGATTGGTGATGCTAGTAGTCTAGCGGCAGTGATGTGTTGCGCCCAGGCGCGCACGACAGTGAGCGGACGCAGGTTGTAGAGAGGATTCCACCGATGGATGAACGTGAGCAGGAGTGCACCACCCCCGGTCAGCCCGCACGGATAGACCGCGGCGACTTTCTTAAATGGGCAGCTTTAGTGGGGCTGTCCCCCGCGCTGCTCGAGACGCTGGCGCGGGACCCGCGAACCGCCCTGGCCGCCGAGACCCAACAGCCCGCGGTGGTCACCGCCTCGACGTTCACGCCGGTGCGCCCGCCCGCCACGCCGCTGGCCGTGCGCGCGCCCTACCTCAGCACGTGGCAGTTTGCCGACAATCTGCCGGGGACCTGGCCCACCTTCTGGAACGGCGTTGTCAAGGCCATCGCCGGGATCGCGCGCATCGACGGCAACCCGTACGTGTTCTGCGGCAATCCGGGCAGCAACAACGCCCCTATCGCGCCGCCCATGACGCAGACGGCGCTCGAGGTGACGCCCACGCGGTCGATCTACACGCTGCAGGCGGGCGGCGTCACGCTGACCGTGACCTTCCTGTCGCCCGTGGAGGCCACCGACCTGCGCCGCCTCTCCATGCCGCTCAGCTACATCTTCGTGCAGGCTCAGAGCAACGACGGCGCGTCGCACCAGGTCAGCGTGTACCTCGACATCACGGGCGAGTGGGCGCACCCCAACTCGGGCGCCCTCGTCAACTGGAGCCGGCAACAGGCGGCGACCTCGCGCGGGTCGATGACGGCGCTGACCATCACGGCAGCCAACCCCACTATCCTGGCCGAGAAGTCCGACAACAACACCCTGTACAGCGATTATCCGTCCTGGGGCATCGCCACGCTGGCGGCCCAGAACGCGCCGAACGTGACCTTCCAGATCGCGGCGGACACCGTGGCGCGCGCCGCCGGCGCCTCACAGGGGCGGCTGAACAACACGATCGACACGGATATGCCCCGCGCCATCAACGACCGCTTCCCCGTGCTCGCCTTCAACAGCGAGCTCGGCGCCGTCGGCAGCCAGGCCACGAGCCCGTTCTCGCTGATCATCGGGCATATCCGCGAGCCCGCCGTCGCCTACCTCGGCACGCCCCTGGCGCCGCTGTGGCGCGCCTACTGGCCGCGCTGGCAGAGCATGGTCTCTTTCGCCTTCGACGACGCCGCGGCCGCCCGCGGCCGGGCCGCCGCCCTCGACGCCAGGATCCGGTCCGACGCCATGGCCGCTGGCATGGCCGTTGGCGACGCCACCACCGCAAACAACTACTACGCCCTCTGCGCCCTGGCCCTGCGCCAGGCCTTCGGGGGAACCGAGTTGGTGCAAAGCCCCAGCGGCACGCCCTGGCTCTACCTCAAGGAGATCAGCTCCGACGGCAACGTCTCCACGGTCGACGTGGTCTATCCCGGCTGCCCCGCCCTGCTCTACATGAACCCCCGCCTGATGAAACCCCTGCTTGACCCCATCATCGTCAACTGCGAGACCCCCGTATCCCAGGGCGGCTGGCCCAAGAAGTACGCCATCCACGACATCGGGTCGCACTATCCCAACGCCACCGGCCACCCTGACGGCAATGAGGAGGATATGCCGGTCGAAGAGTCGGCCAACATGCTGATCATGACGGCCTCCTACATGCTCCGTGTGACCCAGAGCGAGGCCGCGGCCTACGCCACGCGGCACTACGCCATCTTTAAGCAGTGGGCCGCCTACCTTACCACCGTCAACGCCACCGGCCACGCCAACGCGCTCGACCCGGAGTTCCAGAACCAGACCGACGACTTCAGCGGTTTCATCGGCCACAGCATCAACCTGGCCCTCAAGGGCATCCTGGGCGTCGGCGCCATGAGCATTATCTCCGGCTTCGCCGGCCAGACGACTGACCAGCAAAGCTACAGCACCCTGGCGCACGGCTACATCCAGCAGTGGGCCAACATGGGGCAGGATCCCAACAACCCGCACCTGCAGCTGCAGTACACCGAGGCGGCCGAGGGCGGCAACGCCGCCACCAACGGCGGCGGGACCTGGAGCCTCAAGTACAATGCCTACCCCGACAAGCTGCTGAACCTCAACCTGCTGGCCGGCCTGAAGCCGAATCCCGCCGGGGGCGACCCCAACGACGAGCCCGTGCTGACCGAAGAAGCCAACTGGTACAAGACCCAGGAGGACACCTACGGCATCGCGTTGGACAGCCGCCACACCACGGCCCAGGGCAACCAGGGCGTCTACACCAAGGGCGACTGGGAGCTGTGGACCGCCGCCTCGACGGACGACGCGACGTTGCGCAAGGACATCATCAACCTCCTCTACGCCTTCCTCAACAACACGCCGTCGCGCGTGCCGTTCACGGACCTTTACAACCAGCACACCGCCCAGCAGAGCGGGTTCCAGGCGCGCCCCGTCATCGGCGGGATGTTCGCTATCCTGACCCTGACCGCCGGCACGTTATCCGGCCCCGTGTCATCCGCCCCGTCCAGTGCCCCATCCAGGGCCAACGCGCATCGCTAGCGCGCGCATTATGGTAGATGCGCGCCCGGTATCGGCCGGGCGCGCCATGAGAACGGGAGATGTAGATCAATGACTCATGTTTCCACCAGGTGGCGCGTGCTTGCCGTCGCCGCGCTCGTCTTGACCACGGCCGGCGTGCTGAACGCGCCGGGACGAACCACCGCCTCCTCAGTCGGGACCGCTTCCGCGTCCGCCCGTCCCTCCGGCTCGGCCACGAGCGCGTCCCGCGCGCGCGCCGTTGCCGCCCTGCCCTCCGGCTTTGAGCGCAATCAGGGACAGACCGACCGCCGCGTCCGCTTCCTCGCCCATGGCAACGGCTATACCCTGTTCCTGACGGCGACCGAAGCCGTCCTGAACGTGGCCGCGCGGCGCGCGCGAACGGGAACAGGCAGGACGCCCGCCCGCGCGACCGGCGGCGACGTGGTGCACCTGCGTCTGGTGGGCGCCAACGCCCACGCCCGCATCGTCGGCCTTGGCCGCCTGCCCGGCGCGCGCAACTACCTCATCGGACATAATCGGCGGCAGTGGCACACGGGCGTGCCGTCGTACGCCAGTGTGGCCTACCGCGACATCTATCGCGGCGTGACCCTCGTCTACCATGGGACACAGCGCCAGCTGGAGTATGATTTCAGGTCGGCGCCCGGCGTGTCGCCCCGCGTCATCCGGCTGGCCGTGTCCGGCGCCCAGGGGCTGCGCCTCGATTGGGCGGGCAACCTGGTGGTGCGCCTGCCCGGCGGCGACCTGCGCCAGGCCCGTCCCGTCGTCTATCAGCAGCTGGGAGGCCGGCGCGTGGCCGTCTCCGGCCGCTACCTGTTGCTTGGTCGGCATGAGGTCGGCTTCGCGGTGGGGCGGCACGATACCCGCGCGCCCCTGGTGATCGACCCCACGTTGAGCTACTCGACCTACCTTGGCGGCAGTGCCGATGGCAGCGATAGCGCGGGCAACGGCGTGGCCGTGGATAGCGCGGGCGACGCCTATGTCACCGGCTACACCAGCTCGACGAGCTACCCGACCACCACCGGCGCCTACACCACGACCAACGCCGGCGCCACCGATGTCTTCGTGACAAAGCTCAGCCCCACGGGCGCCATCTCGTATAGCACCCTCCTTGGCGGCAGCGATAACGACGCGGGCTACGGCATCGCCGTGGATAACGCGGGCGACGCCTACGTCACCGGCTCGACCGGGTCCACGAACTTCCCGACCACCACCAACGCCTATTCCGCCACGGCCGCCGGCAGCTCTGACGCCTTTGTGACGGAGCTCAATCCCGGCGGCAGCGCGCTCGTCTACAGCACGCTCCTCGGCGGCAGCGACGTGGACAGCGGCGTCGCCATCGCGCTGGCCGGACCAGGCCAGGTCTATGTGACGGGCTCCACGAGTTCCGCCGACTTCCCGACCACGAGCTCCTACCGCGCCGCCAACAACAGCGGCGCCGTCTTCGTGGCCAGCCTGAACACGGCGGCCTCCGGGGCGAGCTCGTTGGTCTACAGCACCCTGCTCGGCGGCAACGGCTTTGACACGGGCAGCGGCATTGCCGTGGACGGGTCAGGCCATGCCTACGTCACGGGCTCGACGGGTTCGGCCAATTTCCCGACCACCGCCGGCGCGTACAGCGCCGCCAACGCGGGCAGTTCTGACGCCTTTGTGACGGAACTCGCCACCACCGGCGTCATCTCCTACAGCACCTACCTCGGCGGCAACGGCGACGACCATGGCCAGGCCATCGCCGTGAACGGCGCCGGCAACGCCTATGTCACGGGCTCGACCGGTTCGGCCAATTTCCCGCAAGTCAACGCCCTGGGCGCCGCCGGGTCGGGCTGCAGCGGCCCGACGAGCACCAACGGGGGCGTGGACGCCTTTGTGACGGAGCTCAATGCCGCCGGCAGCGCGCCTGTCTACAGCACCTATCTGGGCGGCAACGGCGCCGACGCGGGCTACGGCATCGCCGTGGACGGATCGGGCGACGCCTACGTCACTGGCTCGACGGGTTCCACGAACTTCCCGACCACGACCGACGCCTACACCAGTACCAATAGCGGTGGCGCGGACGCCTTCGTGGCCAAGCTCAACGCGGCCGGCAACAGGCTGCTCTACAGCACCTACCTTGGCGGCGGCAGCGACGACACGGCGTATGGCATCGCGGCCGATACGACGAACGGCCTGTACGTGACCGGCCAGACCTACTCCACCAACTTCCCGACCACGGGCGGCGCGGCGGACGGCAGCAACAGCGGCTCCTCCAGCGCCTTCGTGGCCCGCGTCACCGGCACGACGGGCGACACGGGCGGGAGCGGCGGCACGGCCACCAGCACCCCGGTCCCGGCCTCGACCTGCACGCCGGTTCCGCCGACGGGGACGGCCACGCCGGTCCCGCCGACGGCCATCCCGGCCCCTGCCAATGAGCAGGGACGCTACACGTTCGACATGACGACGACTATGACCACGACCGTGACCGACTCCTCGGGCAACGGCCACAACGGTACGTTGCAGGGCGACGCCATGGTCACGGCCGGAGGCGCCCCGACGGGTTCGACCCCTCCTGACCCCTATGCCCTCAGCGTCAACGGCAGTGGCTTCGTGGACATTCCGGGAGCGCTGGTGGACACGTCTCAGAGCTTCTCGGTGGCGGCCTGGGTCAACCTGGCCAACACCAACGGCTACCAAACTATTGCCAGCGTCGACGGCACCAACGCCAGTGGCGACAACAGCATCAGCGGCTTCTTCTTGCAACTGCGCGGCGACAACCACACGTTCGCTATCGCTCAGATCAATACCGATGCGCCCGGCTCCCCCACGCATGCCGACTCCACGTTCACACCGAGCGCCAACACGTGGTATCAGGTGACGGGCGTCTACGACGGGGCGGCGCACCAACTCCGGCTGTACGTGAATGGCCAACTCCAGAGCGCCGTCGCCTATAACGGCGGCTTCCGGGCCACGGGAGACACGATCATCGGCCGCGGCAAATACGGCGGAAATAAGGTTGACTATGCCAACGGCCGGATCGACGAGGTGCATTTTTACCAGGGCGTCCTGACCGGCGCGCAGATCGCGGCGCTGGCCGGCGTGCCGGCCCCTACCACGACGAACACGCCCGTCAACACGGCGACGCCGACGAGCACGTCGACGGTTCTGCCGGTCACCACGCCGTCGACCCCGGGCACGACCAAGGGCGCTCTGCAGGGCAGCCAGGACGCGGCCCCGTCCTCTGCCAACCTGACCACCGAGGGCACGGCCGACTGGATCGAGTGGGGCGATCGGGCGGCCAGCAACAACAACTATCCCGCGGACTATAACCGCAAGGCCAATGTAACGCCCCAGATCAGCACGTTCGCGCCGGTCGGCTATGGGACCGAGTCTCAGGCCATCACGGGCAGCGGCACGATCCTGACCTGGAGCGACGGTACGCCGGTTCCCGGCGGGACGAACAATGGCCAGGGCGTCTACGTCTCCGGCTCGGGCGACAGCAACAATCCCCCGGTCTCCGGCAGCGGCTTCGAGTTCACCGTGCCGGCCGACACGACGACGCGCGAGCTGCGCGTCTACGTCAGCGCCACCAAGGCCACGGGCCGGCTGACCGCCTCCCTGGGCGACAACAGCGCGCCGGTCTACAGCGACAGTTCGCTGAGCAGCCCGATGACCACCACGGCCGGCGTTTACACCCTGTACTACCGCGCCGCCTCGCCCGGCCAGACACTGACCGTGGACTGGGCGGCGGCGGTCAACCTGGGCGGCGGCGGCGTGGCGCTGGAGGCGGCGACGCTACAGCAGGTCACGACGATCCCGCCGTCGTCTACACCGCAGCCGGCGACGGCGACGGTCACGCCGGTCCCGCTCGCGCTGAATGCGTTCTACAAGTTTGACGAGGGCTGCCCCCAGCAAGCTCAAACATGTCCGGGCGCGACGGCCATTGACTCCACGGGCCACGGCCACACGGGCACGCTGCAGGGCAACGCCGGCTATGCCTCGCCGGGACAGGACAACAGCCCTCATGCGCTCCGCCTCGACGGCAGCAACCCCCCCGCCACCGACGTGGACGTGACCGATACCGTGCTCAACACCGCCGAGAGCTACTCGGTGGGGGCCTGGGTCAACCTCAACGACACCAACGGCTTTCACACGGCGGTTAGCATCGACGGGCAGCACATCAGCGCCTTCTTCCTGCAGTATTGCGGCCAGTGCAACACGTTTGCCTTCGCCGCCTCGACGAGTGACGCGGACAACGCGGGGACGGTCCGCACCCAGGCCGCCATAGGGTTGCCCACGGTCGGGAGATGGTACTACCTCACCGGCGTCTACGACGCGGCCAACCAGCAGATCAAACTGTACGTCGACGGCGTCTTGCAGGACACGCAGCCGTTCTTCAGCCCCATCCAGGCCACCGGCCACACGGCGATTGGCCGTGGCCGCTTCGGTAGTGGGCCGGTGGACTTCTTCCCAGGCAGGATTGACGAGGTGCGCCTCTATCAGGGCGTGCTAAGCGATGCGCAGATCGCGGCGCTGGCCAGCATGACTACGACCGCGACCACGACGAGCACGTCCATCCCCGGCACGGGCACGGTGCAGGCGACCGGCACGGTGTCGACCACGGCCACGGCCACGGCCACGGCCACGGGAACCATGGCGGCAGTCGGCTCGCAGACGGCAGTCGGTTCGCAGACGGTGACTGGCTCCCAGACAGCGGTCGGCTCGCAGACGGTGACTGGCTCCCAGACAGCGGTCGGCTCGCAGACGAGCACGAGCACGAGCACGAGCACGACCACGCCGACCACGGTGTCTACCTCGGTAGCGACCCAGACGCCGACGGCCGTAGCGACGAGCACGTCAACGTCGACCGCGACGAGCACGTCGACCTCGGCGAGCAACACCTCGACGGCGACGAACACGGCGACCAATACGAGTACGCCGACGAACACGGCGACCAATACGAGTACGCCGACGAACACGGCGACCAATACGAGTACGCCGACGAACACGGCGACCACGACGCCAACCACTACCGCGACCACGACGCCAACCAACACCGCGACCAACACCGCGACGGCCACGTCGACGGCGGTGGCCACAACGACCTCCTTCCCGACGATCATCCCGGTGACGCCCGCGCCCACGGCCACGGGCACGGCGACGACCGGACCGCGGCCGCCCATCGTGACGCGCTACTACCTGGCCGGCGGCCTCGACGCGCCGGGACAGCGCGCGTTCTTCACCATCGTCAACCCGAGCGCGGCGCTGGCGCGGGTGCGGCTGACCTTCTACTTCTCCAACGGCGAGACCTCCACCGCCTCCTTTAACGTGGCGGCACGGACCCAGCGCACCATCCCGGTGAGTAGCCTGATCGGCCGCCAGGGGCACTTCGGCCTGGTCGTGGCCTCCGACCGCAACGTCGTGCCGGGCCTGGTGCTCACGCGCGTCGGGCGCGACGACGACACCCTCGTCGGCAGCTCGACCCTGGCGCGGACGTGGTACCTGGCGGAGGGCTACACCGCCCTGACCTTCCACGAGACGGTGGCCCTGCTCAACCCGGACCCGACCCACGCCGCGCGCGTCTCCTTGCTGCTGCTGCCCGCCAACGGCCGTGGCCGCCGCGAGACGGTCACGGTGACGGTGGGCGCGCACAGTGAGCGGGTGGCGGACATCAACGCGCTAGCCCCGGATCGGCCGCTGAGCATCGTGGTGACGTCTAGCCGCGGCATCGTGGTGGAGCGGACGCTGACCTTCAGCCGCGACGCCGCGGGCACCGGCTACGGCCTGACCACGCGCCTGGGCGAGACGCGCCCGGCCCAGACCTGGCTGTTCGCCGAGGGGACCACGGTCAACCGCTTCGAGACCTACCTGACGGTGCTCAACACGAGCGGGGCCAGGGCGCGTGTCACGGCCCGCTTCTACGACAGCCGGGGCCGCCTGCTGGCGCGCCGGAGCTTTAGCATGGCCGGCCTGCGCCGCGCGACGCTGCGGCTGAACGACTTCTTGCCGGGCGTGGAGGGTATCGCCAGCATTGTGACCGCGGACCGCCCGATCGTGGTGGAGCGGCCGGAGTACTTCGGCTCGCCCAACGCCGCTGGTATCCCCGGCAGCGACGTGTTCGGGCGCATCGGGATCAGTCCGTTCTGGATCTTCCCTGGCGGAGACACGGCGGGCAAGAGCGAGTTCTTGCTGCTGTTCAACCCCAACGGGCGGAGCACGCGGGCGCGCATCACGGTGTACGAGAGCAACGGGAGCACCGCCCGCGCCACGGTCACGCTGGCGGCGCACGAGCGCGGCACGTTCGAGGTGGGGCTCCTGTTCCCCGGCGCGACCAGCCAGCGCGGCGAGGCGGTGCAGACGCTGGATGGGCAGGGCATCGTGGTCGAGCAGACGGTGTTCGCCCCCAACCACAGCACCTTGCGCTCCACCCAGGGCCTACCCAAGTAGGCTCAGTTCACCGGGCTAGCCGGTCCCGATACGGTAGACTCACCGGGGCTGGCTAGCCCTCGCCGACACAGTGTGACAGGGCCGCGATGAGGATGTCCTCATCGCGGCCCTGTGCATATACATATGGAGCGCCATTCTTTGTCGCCGGCGACAGTGCCTATGGGCACGGAGCTAATCCAGGGACAGTCTCTCAAGCACGTTCCGGCGGTACGAATCCGCTCACCGAGAGGAGACCTAGCCCGAGCGCGAGGCCGTCCTCCAGCACCGCCCACGCGGGGTCGGGTACGCTCGTCGCGTCGCCCAGTGCCTTGCGGGCGTAGTACCCGGCCGCTGAGCCGGCCCCGGCGGCGGCCGCGCCCAACGCGGCTCCGACAGCAAGGGTCAGGGGTGTGCGGTGCGAGAGGGTCGCGCCGGCCAGGGCGCCGACGATCACACGGCCGGCCAGCGGACCCGGCTGCAGCCTGCTCGGGACCATGGGCAATTTATCGCCCACGACCTCGCCGGCCGCGGCGACGGTGGTGAGGGCGCGGACCGCCCCGCTGTCCAGCAGGCGCAACGGTGAAGGCAGCGCATCGTGCGCGGCCCCGTCGGTCTCATAGGCGCGAGACAGGATGGCGAAGGGCATCATCGAGCGCAGGCCGGCCACGAAGCCGAGCGCCGCGACGCGGGCATAGGTCGTGGTGGTGGCCTCGTCAGGCGAGCCGTCGAGCGTCATAGCAAGCTTTCTCCTCTATAACGTATGATGGACGTTAACGTACTGCGTCCACTTCATGATAGAGCAAAGAGCAAAAGGAGGACCTTGCCAGGGGCGCGCGAAAGGACCGAAGAGTCGACTGCCTCCTGGCCACTGGCCACTGGCCACTGGCCACTGGCCACTGGCCACTGCCTACTAACACCTCGGCGCCGTCGGAGCATTGATGGCTCCGCTGAGCGCGGTCGTGTAGGCGTAGCGGTCGGCGCGGTTGGGGATGATGGCGCCACCCTCGCCGCTCTCGTTCCAGGCAAAGATCATGATCATTTTCTCTTTGACCGTGTTGCGCGGGTGCGTGTCGACCCAGTGGCGCGCCGCGGCGACGTAGCAGCCGAACGCTTGCGCGGTGCGGCCATCGTAGATGATGGCGCGGGACTGCTCGCGATAGCTGTAGCGCTGGTCCCAGCCCGAGGTGATGACGGGGATGTACGGCTCGCCATACTTGAGGACGCGGTCCCAGACCCCGCGATTTTCCTGTACCAGGCGGGCGTAGGGGACGGGGCGGCGGTACTGCTCGCCGCCGAAGGCATGATAATTGTAGCCGGTCAGCACGTCGTAGCCCTCGCTACGCAACTGCCCTATGCGGGTCGGATTGTAGCGCGGGTGCAGCGAGGCGCTGATCGCCACCGTCACGCCGGGCAGGCCCGCGGCCCGCGCGCGGGCGCGCAGGTAGTCCAGCGCCCGGTGGATGTTGCGCGAGCTGCTGAAGATGTCACGCATGTGCTCGGGGCTGAAGATGATCAGCAGCGGCTTCCCGTTGACCCGCACGTAGTCGGGCTGCTTGAAGTAACTGAGCCAGACGGTAACCAGTCGGGACCAGCGGGAGGCCTTGGGGAGGAACGGCTCCTGGTCGATAACGTTGAGGCAGAAGTTCATGCGCGGTCGCTCGGCCGCGTGCAGGTAATACAGCAGCCCTTCGTTGAGCGACCGGTCGGTGCGGTAGCGCGAGAGGGCGGTGTCGTACCAGTCGAAGGCGAAGAAGGTGACGCCCGCGGCGGCGGCCTGGTCGATGCTCTGGTCTACCGTGCGCTGAGAGTCGTCGTACCAGCCGATCAGCGGCTCGTGCGTGCGCAGGGGGCTATTGAGCAGCAAGGGGGTCAAGTTGTCGTTGGGCGCATGCGTCCAGCCGCTGAAGTAGTAGGCGCCGACCTGATAGCCGTTGGTGCGATGCACGACGGGCGGGGGCAGGGTGATGGGGCGTAGGGTTGCCGTGGGCGACGGCGTGGCGGTCGCGGTGTTCGTCGGCGTGGCGGTCGCGGTGGGGGTCGCGGTCCTGGTGGGCGTGGCGGTCCTGGTGGGTGTGATGGTCGGCGTCGGGGTGACCGTCGCGGTATCGGTGGGACGGAACGTCGGGGTCGCGGTTGGTGTGACGTCCGGCGTCGCGGTGTCGGTTGACGTGAGGCCTGGCAGCGTGTCGTGGTAGGAGCTTAGCGAGGTCGCGCGTGCGGTGCGTGTGATCGCGCTGCCATGGAGCAGCACGGCGAACGCCAGCAGCAGCCCGAGCGCCGCGATGATAGCGGCGCGCGCGCCCCGCGCGTTATTCCTTGCGATAGGTTGTGTTCCCTGCCGTCGCGCGGTCGGGGGTTTGCTCGTCACCTTGTTTCTATCCTTCTGTATCTTTAACGTCGATCCCCGTGGACCAAGACCTTTAGCACTATAGCAACTTCAACGCGGCGTCGCCATATGTGATTCTCACGCTCCTTGACAAGGTTGCACCTAGATGTATAATGCATATAGGTAAGAGGAATATAGTTCACGGGAGGATGTCTGATCATGTCGGATAACGCCACCAACGCGGCGCGCGACGCCGCCAACGCCACGACCGAGGCCATGCGCGCCGCCGCCGAGACCGGCCGTCGCACCGTCGAGAACATGCAGTCCATTGGTCAGGTCGGCCGCGAGTACCTGGGCGAGTATAACGACGCCAGCCGCAAGCTCTTCGACGCCTGGGCCACAGGCGCCGAAGCGACGATGCGCGCCGCCTTCGATGTGCAGAACAGCGCGCTCAACACGAGCATGGAATTGCTCCAGACGGGCGCCAACAGCAACCGCACGCTGGCGCACCAGTGGGCCGATGTCGCGCGCCAGGCCCAGCAGGCCGCGCTGGAGGCCTTCCAGGCCAACGTCCGCGCGGCGGAGAACCTGACCGCGGGCGCCAACGCGAACGAGTAGCGCCACGGCCAAGGTCGTGCAGCGCCGCGCATTGTCCCGTCGTGGATCAAGGGGAGCCCGACATCGTCACGATGTCGGGCTCCCCTCTTTTTTGTCGCGACTGTATCGACCACATCGTCTTCGTTTCATCGGCGACGCCTCGTCGTACCGCGCCTCTTTTGCGGAAACAAGCGATACCGCAAAGGAGGCGGAGGGACGCGGGACGGACGGTGCTAGCGATCGTTCGAGGGTGCAGTCTCCATCAGACGGGTGGTTGTACGCAGGCCCGCTTCGATCACGTCCAGTGTCGCTTGCTGGGCCTGTTGTGTCGCCGCGGCCCAGCGGTTGGCCAGCTTGCGGTTGCTGGCGAGTGCGGCCTGGAAGAAGGAGTACGCGGACGAGGCGGCGGCGCGCTGCGCATCGAGCGAGGCCCTGAACGCAACCTCATTGGCCGCGGTCAGCGCCCGCAGCAGTGCGCCGTTGGCGGTCCCTTGCCCAACGGAGTACGTGTGTTCGGCCTCGACCACCGCTTTGATCTCTTCAGCCGCCGAATCCTTGCCACTATTGTTTCCCTTGCTACCATTAGCGGTAGAGGGGGATGGCGATGCCGCGGCGCGGCCGGCCTGCCGTGTGCTCCGTGCGGCAGTGCGCGTGGAGGTGGCGGCCGCCTCGACGCCAGCCTTGGTCTCGGCGACAAGGGCGCTGGTGGATGCGGCGGTCGTGGCGGTGGTGGCCTGTGCGGCCGTCGCGACGGCGTCCTTCACGGCATCGCTGGCCTTGGTCTCGGCCACGAGAGCGTCAGCGGGCGCTGCGGTCGTGGACCTGGTGGCTTTGGCGGCCGTGGCGATAGCGTCTTTGGCGGCGTCGGTCGTCGCGTCGGCCTTGACCGCGTTGGCCTTGACCACGTTGGCCTTGACCACGTCGGCCTTGGCGGCGTCGGTCATCGCGTCAGCCTTGGCCGCCGCGTCCGTTATCGGTGTCGTCGTCTCTGCCATACGAGGTATGCTCCTCCCACGAGTATTTGCGTCAATCATCTATATGCATTATACAAATAGTGATGGGCTTGTCAACACAACAGGAGGTATCGATGCCGCGTCGTCGTCCAACACCTGATTCGACCGCGGATGGCGCGAACGGAAACGCTGTTCCGCGCTGGTCCCCGCAGGATATGCTCGTCCCCTACGTGCTGCTGGCCGTCTCGATGCAGCGTGCCCACGGGTACTTTATCGAGGATTACCTGAAGAAAACGCTCAAATATACCGGACCCGATACAAGCACGCTCTATCGCACCCTGCGCCAGCTCGAGAAGGATGGCCTGCTCCTCTCGGCGTGGGAACCTGGTCCGACCGGCCCGGCCCGTCGTGTCTATTCCATCACCGATGCCGGGCGCGCCTGGCTTGATACGTGGGGCTCGATGCTCGACACGTGCCGGGGGATGATCGATAATTTCTTCAGCTTTTATACCGGCGCCTATAGCAGTAGGCCCTCGCGCGAGACCAAGGCTCGCGCTGGCGGTAGCCCAACACCGGGTACGTCCGAGCAAACGGGGACGACGAAAGAGGATGCCGTGGAGTAGGGCGGGTCGTGTCAGGCGGCGCGGTTGCCGGTTGCCAGTTGCCAGTTGCCGGTTGCCAGTTGCCGGTTGCCAGTTGCCGGTTGCCGGTTGCCGGTTGCCAGTTGCCAGAGGGCCATAGGCAGTGGGCAGTTGTAAGAGGTGGGTCGGGCTGGGGGCGCGGGTAGCCCGCCCGCTTGGTCCCGTCCGCAAGCCGCAGCGGTGGACCGGACGCGTGGGCAGAGGCACGGAAGGTACGGTATAGACGGTACAGATAGAAGGGGTCGGTATGAGCGCGAGAGGGTTGGAGGACAGGGTCGCCGTCGTGACGGGGGCCGCAAGCGGGATTGGGCTGGCGATCGCGCGGGACCTGACTGCCCGTGGGGCGCAGGTGATGCTGTCCGACTACGATGTCACGGCCGGTACCGCCGCGGCATTTGAGCTGCCGGGAGCCGGTTTCTATGCCGCGGACCTGGCGGACCCCCGCACGCCGCGGGCGCTGATCGACGAGACGGTGTCCACGCTGGGCCGGGTGGACATCCTGGTTAACAACGCGGGCATCCAGCACGTGGCCGCGCTAACCGAGTTCCCGGAGGAGAAGTGGCGGCAGATCATCGAGGTGATGCTGACCGCGCCGTTCCTCTTGACCAAAGCCGCCTTGCCGGGCATGTACGAGCGTGGCTGGGGCCGTATCGTCAACATTGCGTCGGTGCATGCCTTGCGCGCCTCACCGTTCAAATCGGCCTACGTCGCGGCGAAGCACGGGCTGCTGGGGCTGACGCGCGTCACGGCGTTGGAGGCGGCCGAACACGGCGTCACCTGCAACGCGATCTGCCCCTCATACGTCCGCACCGCCCTCGTCGAGCGGCAGATCGCCGATCAGGCGCGCATCCACGGCATCCCCGAGGCCGAAGTTATCGAGCGCATCATGGTCGCCGAGGCGCCGATCCGGCGCCTGTTGGAGCCGGCCGAAGTCGCCGCGCTCGTCGGGTACCTCTGTTCCGACGACGCCTCCGCCATTACCGGCAGCGCCCAGACAATCGACTGCGGATGGACGGCGCACTAACAAGTTGCCAGTCGTCAGTTGCCAGAAGGTACCGTCGGAGCGCCCTACTTTTGGAAGCCAACCGCTACAGTGCAGGCGCACCATTTGCTCCCAGTCAATTACTGGCAACTGGCAACTGGCAACTG
>JAABUQ010002673.1_pt1 | contig 34734 bp, 27 predicted proteins | sample 5560001 | NCBI WGS metagenome assembly JAABUQ01 (sample SAMN10711888, study PRJNA513371) | rock metagenome | isolation source: Antarctica rocks | place: Antarctica: Victoria Land, Finger Mt nord | collected 2015-12-18
TTGCGGTTGAAGAGGCGCGTGAGCTTGGTCATCACTATATTGGAACAGAACATATTCTACTTGGTCTGTTGCGTGAAGGTGAGGGTATTGGCGCAACGGTGCTAGAAAAGCTAAACGTAGATTTGCAACATGCACGCGCACAAGTGGTGCAAGTGCTGACAAATCTGGATGCAGGAAGGACCAATCGAGAGCCGCCAACCCTATAGCCACAATTACCAAGTGTTAATCGTTGCAGTGTGGCTCTTGCAGCCACACTGCCACTAGTTGATGTACGCTATCGCTGATAGTATGTAAACAAGGTCCTCCAAGAATAGAATAAGATCCACTACAAACATCTTTGTACTCTTTCTCGCTAGCTTGTATGGCACCAACACAAGCTAGCGCAACATCTCCAAGAAACTCCAAGACTTCAAGTCACGTTCAAGGTGGAAACGTAGCAATCCATGCATAGCTCGTTCAAGTTCAGTATGAAGGTGAGCGTCGAGGCGGAAGCGTGGAACCTGTATCCAGTCGGAGCGATGCAGGAGGCGCAGAACTTTGAGCGCGTTCATCGAGAGCGATTGACTCCACAAATGTGAGCAATTTGGGCAGAGCGCACCACCAAGCGAAGGCGTGAAGCCATTCTCTTCCGGCTTTAATTCCGTATCGCAGTTCGCGCAGGTACGTAGCACTGGTTCATAACCAACACTTGAGAGCAAATAGATTTCAAAGTAACGCATGAGGAGCTTTGTACGATCATGCGTGTCACGCTCTCTCTCCTCATGGGTTGATGCATCCGTCGTTACTTGAGCATCCTGAACTCTTTGCTGCTGTACTTCTGCAGCGTCTATGTCAAGAGCGCGTAGCGATTCTAACAAAAGTTTGTACACATCCGTATGAGGCGTATTGTCTTCAATAAAGCGTTCGACGAGTTCGGTCAAATAGAGACCGCAGGTAAGATGCCACAGTTCATCGCGCAGGTGTAGAAAACTTTCAACACCTTGTGCTTGTGTTACTATATCGAGGTTACGGCCTACCGCTACCTGCAACTGTGAACGATATAACAGTTCGAGGTGCCCTGTCTTCTTGCTAATTGGACGCCTTATACCTTTAGCGATAGCACTAAATTTACCTTTGTATGGCGTGAAGAGCGTGAGTATGCGGTCCGCCTCACCAAGATTGGACTGTTTAAGGATGATTGCTTCGGTAGGATAACTGCGTTGTTCTCGCATGAGAAGATGTGTCCTGCATAAAAAAAAGAGAAGAGACGTGATACATATCACGTCTCTTGGAGGCGACGAGCGGATTTGAACCGCTGGTGCAGCTTTTGCAGAGCCGTGCCTTACCACTTGGCGACGTCGCCTGAAAAGAGGAGCGGGAGACGGGGATCGAACCCGCGACTTTCTCCTTGGCAAGGAGATGCTCTACCACTGAGCCACTCCCGCTAGTGCCATTGCATACCACCTATTATAGATGGAATAGTGTTTGCAGGATTAAGATACCATACCCTTAGCGAATTGTCAACACTTTTCTGAATATGTTCAGTAAACAAAAAAAGCTACTATCATATCGTGCCACCCAAGCGGCACGATATGATAGTAGCTTTTTTTGTCTAATATAATTCTTCGTTGGTGATGTTTGTGTCGAACGTTCCAACGACCTGAAAGCTTGTGGTATCTACCTTTTTGTATTCTCTATCAGCGCCAAAGCCACCACGCACATAAGGTTGTGCGCGATTATTGATTACCTGGTACTGTCGTCCAAAGGTAAAGACGTATTGCTGTATCTGGCCGGTTGTGCGGTTCAGCACAAGAATATCATCACCCTTGCCACAACTGCCATTTGTAACACATGTCGAGCGATTCACAAAGGCCCCAACCAGAATCTGATAATGTTGATCCCAGCTATGAACGGTGTGTAACATCAATATTTTAAGCGCATCATTGAAAACGATGAACGTACTTGTGCCAGCTTGTGGATCATAGAGCATCGCATTCAGGCGATCCGTCCCGAAGTGACCAACATAGAATACTTCGTTTGGCGTCCAACCCGTGTAATCTTGCCGCTTTTGCAGCGAAAGATCATCATTCAAGACCAGAAAGGCTCCCATACCTCGGCTCGGTTCGTAAAGCATGACCTGGGCGCGTCCCGACCCATTGAAGTCACCACTAAAGACCTGCCAGTTACCACTCAAATTGTGTACCTCTTGATAGTCATCAATCACCATATTTGTGTCAAAATCCATGACGCGCGCCTCACCAATACGCCGATCATAGAGGAAGACTCCATCCTGATTCGTATGCTTGTAGCGTCCAACATAGACTTCCCATGAGTTGTGCCACTGTGTATATTGCTGTAGATGCTGCACACTGAGATCCGCATTAAAGTCTAAAATGACCGTATTCGCTGTACGTCCAGTCATCTGCCATTGTTGCAATGAACTTCCCGTCTGCACAGTAGTAGCGAGCGATGATGGAATACTCGCATCGGCAAAGCGATTGTACATGAAGAGTCCTGTACGTTGTCCATCAAAATGGCCCGCATATAGTTCCCAATTCGGTCCCCAGCCAGTGAGAAAAACGTGTGTCTTAATCCTAAGCTGCGGTGTGAGAGTCAGCATTTGCATCGTGCCATGGCTGCGATCATACAGTAGAATATCAGACTCACCTGTCCCCGCGAAGTCTCCCACGCGGATATCCAGGTTTGTCCCCCAACCTGTTGGAGGCGTTTTAGCATCCGAAAGCATAATCTTTTGCGCTAACGGAGTGTCAGAAAGCGAATGCTGTATATCCGTCTGGCCGCTTCGTATCATGTGAAAGGTAGCAGGACTCTGGTAAGGAGAAAGCGAAACTACGCTCAAACTGCCTCGCTGACGATTATAAAGGAGAAGATCACTTAAACCAGTGCCAGTAAAATCCGCATTAAACTCTTGCTCTGCCGTACCACTACCACCAGGAAGACCAAGTGTTGGACGGCTCTCGTTCACCGTATTTTTCGTCTGTGTACTTGTCTGACTACTGCTTCCCTGTATCTTGACCTGAGCATTCGCTGTTTTTACTCCTGCAAAGGCGTTTCCATTGATACCAGGAAGATGTGCGAAAAGTGAGATGTCAATAGTCGTTGGAAAGTAGATGAAGCGCAACTGACTTTTCTGAAAACTTGCCGCGTTGATTTGGTTCACAGGATAGTTCAGCCCGACATGCATCGGTGTTGGATCACCATAATTCTGATAGGTAACATTGAATGTACTGGCGTCATCACTCACCGATGTCACAAAAGCAACGTGCCCTTCTGGACCGTAGGCCCACACACCATCGGCACGTGGAAAGACAGCGATAGCACCCACGCGTGGCTGCGTTCCTATTGGGAACCCTGTACGCTCGGCATCGACAACCCAGTCAGCGGCATTGCCCCAATTTAATGGAAGGTCGTAGCCAAGCAGATGCCATTGTTCCCACACCCACCAGACACAATTTCCACCACCAGGAAAGGGACCAGGGCAGAGCTGGTATGGATTGCCATCGCGCGAATAATACGCAGCTTTACAGTTTTCATCCACCGTCGCACTGGTATGTGCAGCCGTGCTTCTATCGGATTGTGCATGTGAACTGTAAAATGGACCAATAGCTATACAGAGAAATAAGAGAACCGCAAGGATCACGGTTATAGGAAGGAAAAGTTTTTTCATTGTGCGGCGAGGCGACGACACACGCTCGCGCTTCTTTGTAGGGATGGATAGTAAAGCGGACAACATACAAAGCTCCTTGAGTGCGTAATGTAGAAATTGTATTCATATAACACTACGCTTGCTTTTGCTTTGCGGATTGCTTGTTATTCCACCACGAACCCACGTTCTCTGAGGAGGTCTACGACGTGCTCGACATCTTCTGCTTGTATATGTACGAGGCGACTTTCCTGCTCTATCTCACTACCCAAGAGAGGCGCGAGTTCAGCATCGGTTCGTAGGTCTTGTAGTACATGTGCGGAGAGGCGTACCATTGGCGTTCGCTCAACGGTTACAGTGTGTTGACCAGGATAGCCACCACCCCACAACTTGAGGCGAATCAGGAACGATGGTGGTATGCCGCCTTCGCAATACTGCCGCAAAAAGTGCGTGATAGTGTCGAGTGAGATACTTGCCTCACGCGCACGCTGTAGCGCCGTTGGAGTTATCCTTCGCCATCCTGTCAGGTCGTCGCGGTCGCTAAAACGTTCAACCGCCGCCAATAAATAGAGATCGGTGACAGCGTAGAAGGGTTGGAGTAGTCCATCATCGTGCAGTTTCCATTGTGGTTCGCGCAGCGCAAGATGCCCATTATCCGACACGATATCCTGTGTCGGAGCCGTAACGAGCGAAGGCAGATAGTCGCGGTGCCAGAGAAATGCTTGGATTGCAGGGAGATGCTGCGGCGCAACTTCGGCGAGACATGGCGCAAGACGACGACCTAATAAGGGACGTGTCTGCTCATGCGCATAAAGTTCATCCAACAGCGCAGATTCGTCAACTTCAAGTAGTGGTGCATTGCGCCACATCTCTATACGTCGCGCCTGACGCTCCCACTCAACAAGTGAGTACTGCACGTTTTGCGGAACATCACCGCCTGACGCCTGCTCCAACGTGGTTTTGATATTCTCAGCATGTAACCCAGTTTGAATTGCACGTGTTACGCTTGCTTTTGTGAGACGGTACTGTGCAATATGTTCCAGGCTGATGCGCTCCGCAAAACGATCAAGCTTCACAAGTAATGCTTCAGAGGTGGGAGCCAGAGCCACAAGCTCGAAGTTCGGCTGCACAATGAGCCGTCCTGCTGGTATTTCTTCGCTTATAGGAACTGTATCACTCAGCAAGAAGAGTGCACCAGGTGTCAGGCGAAATGCTGTTGGTGTAGCCTCGTTATCAATCTCTACAACTCCTAACCAGTGCAACGGACCTGTAATAACAGTGCGAAGAAAACCCCCTTCAACCATATGCCAGCCCTCGCGATGCGTGAGCCAGCCGCGCTTGAGTCGAAAGTCCCAGCCATACGGATTACTGTTACTCATATAACGTTCCGCACGCGGTCCATAGTTGCGTGGAAAGAGCAGATAGGGCGCGTAAAGCTTGGTACGAGCGATGAAGGATGCCAGGTCATGCCGCTCGTCTAGCCGTTCGTGTTCAACGCGTTCTATCACCACATGGCGTGCTCGTCTTATCTCCTGATGTGGTGCATCAAGAGGCGATGGGCCCGGGCGCACATTGATATCCGGTAGGTAGAGCATCTCGTTCCAGAAGGCAGTGTCTTGCCAAATTGTATAGCAGCGCCGCGCTCGCTCTATCAGGGGCAACGCAAAAAATGCCTCTGCGTTGAGTGCGTGCAATGTTCCCTGCCGTTCTTGCAACAGAGAAAGCTTCATAAGCAAGAGTCGTAAAAATAAAAAATATGGTACATCACTCTCTTGACGTGCCAACTCGCTGAATGCCTTTTGCCCCTGTTGTGGACTCTGTCCCATATGCTCCATAACCTGGCGCAATGCAACTCTTGAGAGTAAGCCGTTGTTGACCAGCGCCAATCCTTCGCGTAACGAAGCGACAAGCGACCAATACAGATAGAGGGCACGTTGCAGGCCACGTACTCCTTCACCAACATCTTCTCCCTCTCTACCAACTTCACGGTTTGTGAAAATTGTGCTGAACGGTTCCTCTGTACTCCATAGTTCGCGGACTACCGCTTTTACCGCTTCAGGAACAATCAACACACCATCGTGAATACCACTTGCATAGTCACGTCCCACAAAGTTCGTCTGTTTGCCCCAATAGAGCAGGCCATGGAGGAGCAGATGGCGGATAGTCTGCTCAAAGACTCCATGCGGATGCGCAACAGGGTATTGAGGCGGTGTACCCAAACTACTTGTGCTTCTGGATACGTGTCCGTGCCTTGGTTCTGCTAGTGCTGGAACCGCTTCTTGCTTTACTGCTGCAAGCACGTCTCCATAGGTGAGATAGAGTGCAAGATCACGACTATTCGCTCGCCCTCCGCACGCGACTAACTCACGAAGAACAGACGCTTCAGGTGCATTGAGACTTCGTATGATGCGTACAAGGTCTGGACGATTAAGCAGATATTGTGCAACCTTCAATGGTTCTGTAGGAAGAGCGGTCGTTGATGGGGACTGTTGATCTCTAGTAAGTCGCCCTTTAAGGACCGTTTGTAGATGATGTTCGGGTGCGGTCTGCAATAATTCAACGTCGCTCTGTTCCATTATTCGTTATTCCTCGTCATGTAGAAGGGGAGCTTGCCCACGACGCTTAAGGTCATCAATAATATGCTCTGTCCCTGACCTTTTGAGAATATGTAGTGTAGGAGAGATTGTTTGTACGATCTGTTCGTCTACATCGGTAGTCGCAGCTAGTTCGCGCATTACGGCCGTGTCCGCGGTCTCCAGCATATGCACCCCCGTGTACATACGTACTCGCCCATATCCAGCTACCCAGCGTTCAAGTTGTGCAAGGAGAAGCGAAAGCGAACTGGTTGTTGAAACGACTGCATGTTTTTCCAGGGCGCGCAAAAGTTCCAAAAGGACGATTGGTGAGCGTCCTTCGCCCAATGCAAGACTCAATGCTTGAGGCGTAATGCGATAGTGAAGCCGACCCTGCTGTGTCCCTGCTGTCTCTGTAAATGACTCCATGGTATCAATGATGGGCCATGTCGCAACGGAACACAAAACAAGTGCATCTTGCGTGTTGACGATCTCTACCACATCAGGAAGTAAGGATCGTCCATCTTGGAATACCTCTTTTGACTGTGCTCCCTCTTCCTGCTCAGTTGGTATTCCATTGAGAAGCCATTCTGCAAAAGACGTAAGCCGAAATGCGAGAAGCTTTCCTTCACGAGAGAGTGCGACATCGCATGCTCCCCACCAGTGAAGCGGACCACACAAGAGACGAGATAAGTAGTGAAACTCGGCATGCAACCAATCGCTCAATTTCGTTGGTTGCAGAGGACGTCCCTCTTCCTGTTCGATCCACCAATGTGGAGAGGCATACAGACGTTGCCGTTTCTGTAAAAAGAGCGGATTGATACGATAGACAAAGCGAGCAAACGCGTTGAAGCTAATCCACTGATGAGTTGCCGTTTCTGACAGGAGCGCAATAAGAAATTGACGAGCCTCGCTATTCTCCGCCTCCAATTCACCTGAACGTAGAATGGGATGGTTCAGTGAAACTGTGCGGCAGCGCAATCGTAGACCATCCTCCTCCAATGCAAATAATTCTTCGTAAGAACTATGTGTAAGCCAGAGTTCAAAGAGATCGCGAAGAACTTCATTTCGTGTTGGACCGAGTAATAGCTGTGCAGCATTTGAAAGTACACGCAGGCGAGCAGTATCTTTGTCATCTTTATAGAGAATATCTGAAAGACGCAATAGACGCGTGGCAAAACGAAGCAACGCTGGCGAAAAAGCGAGTGATGCCTGTGCTGCTGTTACAAGGAATGTGGCTGGTTCGTCGGGAGGTGGTGGTAAGGCTATTGAACCATCGCTGGTAAGTGGACCCGTGGTACGAGCCGTAAAGGTGCCAGCAGGACGAATCTGCGCGTCGCGCTCCTCTTTTCCGCTCTCGTTGCTCGATGGCATGCTACCGAGTGTGCGAGCCACAAGCAGTAATGTTGCAAGTAACGCATATGGCTCTGCTTCTTGAAGAGTCTGCACTCCGTTCTTTTCATCATGTACATCAAAGAGCGTCACTGGTGCTGAAACATGAAGCGCTGTACGCACCTCAATCGGTACGTACCACCCGATATCAAGAAGGACTCCATGCATGCCAATACGCTGCTGCGAAGAGCTATTCAAACTCGTCCGAAAAAGCAGCGCCTTTGCTTGTAGTGCAAGCAGAACATGCTGAAGTTGATGAGGCTGACCCAGGTTAAACCGCTCGAAGAGCCCCCGTAGGTCCTCGTCCATCATCGAGCCACCTGCAAGTGTTAACGCTGCAAGCAATTGCCGTTGTGACTTTTCAAGCGTTGCCGCGACTCTGCGCACAGCTTCTGCGTGTTGTAATGCTTCCAGAATTGCATCGGCGAGTTGCTGTTTGTTCATGCCATTTGTGACGATTTCGTATTCGCGCGCTATGCCTCGTAAATCACTTAATCCAAGTTGCGCGAGGATATCTATAAGGTTGCCTAATGGTGCTGGATCACGCCGAGGGAGTATAGGCTTATGGGTTCCAAGGAAACGTACTGGCTGTGAAGTTATTTCGTCTGTATGCGAGGTATTTCCTCCTGTTTCGTGTAGAGGTATTTCGAGTGGAGGAGCATCGGTTACAAAAACCATAGGACGAGCCAACCATTGATACAGTAGTGCGGCGGCATGTGGGCAAATTGTTGGCATAGCAGGCGGATGTTGCCCACACAGACAGTTATTCTCCCAGTGTGTAACGTCTTGTATCTCAAGATCGACAGGGTATGCGGTAGATTGTGGTGAGAGAGATGTTCCTGCTATGTTTATTTGTGACTCTACTGCTACTGTATTTGTCGCTAATGCAGTTTTATGGGACGCGTGAGGCACATCAACGACGCCAGCAATACGCATACCTTGACGTTGTGTTGTGTGTACTGCCCCGATACGATAATACTCTTGTCCCAATGATGCAGCCGTCAGACCTGCCATATGAATAATATCAGTGGCGCGTAGACGCTGCAAAACACTGGGTACAACATTCTCCATAGATAATCGCCTATTATAATCGATATAGAGTAAGCCAGTAAAATAATTCAGCCCGCCTATGATAACATGAACGAGCAGAAGGGTCAATCTTGGGAAAGCGACTGCTCTCCCTTCATTCAGGGGAAACAGGGAGACCGCAAGGGTCTCCCCTACACAGGGGACCTCGTGAAGATGTAGGGGAGACCCTTGCGGTCTCCCTGCATTTTTACTCTTGACATGGACAAGTATATACACGTAATATTCTATTATAGAAGAAATAAGTAGTCACGTAACATTTATTAAGAACTATTGTCCTGTGAAAGGCTATACTATTCATGTCCAACATTTTTAAACTGCTTGCCGATCAGGAGAAATTCACTGACGAACTTTTCGCGTTCGTCACTGACCCAAATGCTGACAATCGTAATGACCGTGCTATTGTAAGTGTCTTACACGAAGTCGCACCGCAAATTGTCTCTGTTGCAGAGTGCATGATTATTGACGGTGTTGACGAGCGACACTATGTCGAAGACTATGTTCACGCCGTTCTTAATGGCGAAGGGGCAGAGAATTAGTCAAAGAACATGACAGGGCTTGCCCCTGTCATACCCCTATTCTAATTCGTACATGACATTTGCTACCGCTGCTAGTGCAGCAGTCTCGGCACGCAGTATACGTTGACCCAATGTTACTGATTGCACACCATGTTGCTGCGCTAACTGCACCTCTTCTGATGTCAAGCCACCCTCTGGCCCGATAAAGAGCATCACCGTTTTCTCTTGTCCATTAGAGGAGCGTAGTACATTCCGTAAGCTCTGACTATGTTCTTCCTCCCACGGCATGAGCGCGAGTGCGGTGGTTGGGGTATGTTCTAGAGCATGCGTTAATGGACGAATAGGTAAAAGCTTTGGTAAACGGGCACGTCCACATTGCTCTGTTGCCTCCTGAAGAATGCGTTGCCAGCGTTGTATTTTCGCTGATCCTGCGTCCTCTAAGCCTGCTGTAGAGCGTTGACAGAGTATCGGCGAGAACACTGATACGCCCAATTCTGTCCCCTTCTCTAGTATCCATTCAAAGCGTGCAGACTTGAGGAGTCCCTGACATAGCATAATGCCTACAGGTGATTCGCTTTTACCTGCTCTTCGTTCTACCACCTGTACTTCAACCATTTTACGTTCAACTCTTGTGACCTCTGCAACAAACTCGTCACCGCTGTTATCAAGCAATATCAGTTGTTCACCAGTATGCAAGTGAAGTACGTCGCGTACCTGGTGTGCGAGTTTTTCAGGTAGTACTAGTTGACTCCCCAACGATGTTTGTTGTAGAGAGAGGCCAGTATCATGTACAAAGAAGCGATGCATACAACCTAACTCCGTCTCCGTAGTACAAGAGCCATCCAATCGTCGATCATTACCTGCTCGACCAATTCGAGACCAGCCGCTAGCAACGGGTCTTCAGCATCATGACGCCGCGCCTCAATAATGCCGCTAACAACAAGCACTCCTGTTGGAGAAACAACTCGCGCAAGTTGCGGTGCGATAGAGCCAATGACATGTGCAATAATATTTGCAATGACAAAATCGTATTGCCCTGCCATCCGTGTTGCCTCTGCATCATCAAGGACACCCAGCACCACTTCTATACGATCTTCCAGGTCATTCATCTTGGTATTTGCGAGTGTACTTTCAACCGCGACACTACTATTGTCAATGGCATACACACTTTCTGCACCTAACCTCGCTGCCGCTATTGCCAGAATGCCCGACCCTGTACCAACGTCAAGTACCTTCATGCCAGCATGTACGCGTTGTTCTACCTGCTCCAGGCACATATGTGTCGTGGGATGCAGTCCCGTCCCAAAAGCCATGCCTGGATCGAGTGTTAGCATTACCTCACTGGGCTTCGGCGTGTACTCGCGCCACGATGGACGAATCACAAGACGTTGCCCAATGTGTGTAACGTGAAAATAGTCTTTCCACGCATTGGCCCAATCTTCCTCATTTACCGTGCGCGTCGTTAACTCTCCAACGAAGTGTGAGCCGAGGCTGGAAAAATGCCAGAGACCCTCAGCGATTCTTTGGCGTGTCTCCTCTTCTTTGCCATCAATCGGCAAGTAGGCATGCACAAGCACAGGCTTCCCTGTAACCACGCGATATTCCTGCCCCTCGTCAAATAACTCAATCGGTTCTTCAATCGCTACTCCACCAGGAGTGTGCTGGCTCAAAAGCTCGCTCACCGACTCAATCGCCTCTGGGTGCGCCTGTACCGTCAATTCCAACCATCGCATAAACTTATACTACCTCAATATTGTAATAATCATAGGTTGTCTTGATCTCAAAGCCACAGGAGAGGTACAGGCCGAGTGCGTTGGTATTGGTTACATCCACGTCAAGCATGATCTCGTGTGAACCTTCACTGTGAACAAGGCGAATTACTTCTTGTAACAAATGCCGTCCATAGCCTTTCCCGCGATACTCTGGATGTACCACAAAACCATAGATACCCCTTCTCTGCCCCATTTTAGCCAGGCGCAAACTGCCTACTGGCTCATCACAGCCAACCTCTGGGCCACCAAAGGTCATGAGATAGAAGCGTTGGTCACTACGCTTTGCCATATCCGCAACGTATCTTTTCGCTTGTTCGACATCGCCCATATCAGTTGCCATAATTGACACAATCAGCGCTAAATCTTCTGGACTTCCCGCTTGCCGAATGGTCAGACGCTCATCAAATACAGGACGATCTATGAAGGTCCCCAGCACCATTTCATGTTCCGAGAAGCTCAAATGAGCATGTATGGCTTTCACAAAAGCCATGCCAGAAACTGAGGTACGTTCGCTATCTAACACAAGTTGCTCTATGCCGCTATGCCTGGCCTCCTCTTTAGCAACTTGTAGCAGTTGACGAGCAATACCTTTGCGTCGATGTACAGGATGAACCATCCCTGTACATTCTTTTTCTTTGACACCATAATTGTCTATACCCAGATAGCCAACGAGTTGTCCTTGCTCATAATACAGAAAGTCAAGCGTCTCATTTCCTGGACGCTCCCCAAACATACCTATGCCAGGTAAGCGTATGTGCAAGCCTTCAAAATCGTTACATAGTGTCGCTAGTTGCTCAATAGCCGCTATTTCACTCTCTGTCGGCTTCTGTATCGCAAATATCCCCTGTCGTTCATACTGTGTCATGCTGGTCTCCTGTGCATTGAGGACATGACAGGGGCAAGCCCAGTGAGTCCAACTCACTGGGCTTGTCCCTGTCATGTCCCCAACATGCTGCCCTGTACAATCCGTCATTTTTAGAACACTGCTGGCTCCATATAATCCCCAAATGAGGCACGGAACACGTCCATAATCTCACCAAGCGTCGCATATGCTTTGACCGCTTCAATAATTGCGGGCATCGTGTTCTCAGTTCCATCACAGACACGTCGCAAGTTGTCCAACGTACGCTTGACCTCTGACGAGTCGCGCTCACTGCGCACACGTTTGAGACGCTCGATCTGGGCACGTTCGCCTTCGCGGTCAACGTAAAGTGTTGGCACCTTGATATCTTCATTTACAATGTAGTCGTTGACGCCGACAATCGTGCGCTTGTGTGTGTCGATCTCTTGCTGATAGCGGTACGCTGATTCCGCGATTTCGCGTTGGAAGAAGCCATTTTGAATACACGCTAGCACACCACCCAGCGCATCAATGCGATTTAGGTAATCAGTCGCCGTATGTTCCGTTTCGTCGGTTAGCGCCTCGATGAAGTACGAGCCACCCAATGGGTCAACTGTATTGGTGATGCCACTTTCGCTCGCAATAATCTGCTGTGTACGTAGGGCGATCAGCACTGCGCGTTCTGTTGGGAGCGCAAGAGCTTCATCGAGCGAGTTCGTGTGCAGCGAGTTTGTGCCGCCTAACGCTGCCGCAAGTGCTTGGATAGAGGTACGCACAATATTATTTTCGGCCTGTTGTGCCGTGAGCGAGACGCCAGCCGTTTGTGCATGACAACGCATCATCCATGAACGTGGGTCCTTTGCTCCATAGCGTTCGCGCATGAGCTTCGCCCACAAACGCCGACCCGCACGGAACTTGGCAATCTCCTCAAAGAAATCGTTGTGCACATCAAAGAAAAATGAGAGGCGTGGTGCGAACTCGTCAATCTTGAGACCACGCTCTAACGCTGCATCCACATAGGCAAGTCCGTCAGCGATGGTAAACGCGAGTTCTTGTATCGCCGTTGCACCAGCTTCACGAATATGATAGCCGCTAATACTAATGGTATTCCAGCGCGGCATATGACGTGTGCCAAACTCAATAGTATCTGTGACAAGGCGTAGTGACGGCTCTGGTGGAAAGAGAAATTCTTTTTGTGCACTATATTCCTTCAGTATGTCATTTTGAAGTGTGCCACCGAGTGATGCCATTGGAAAGCCACGTTTCTCCGCATTGACAATGTACATGGCCCAGATGACCGAAGCAGGACTGTTGATGGTCATCGACGTGGTGATCTTGTCCAATGGCAGGTCTGCAAACAATATTTCCATATCCGCAAGCGAAGAGACGGCAACACCACATTTGCCAAATTCACCAGCCGCCGTTGGATGATCGGTATCGTAGCCATAGAGTGTCGCCATATCAAATGCTGTCGAAAGCCCTGTCTGTCCCTGCTTCAACAGGTATTTGAAACGGGCGTTGGTGTCCTCGGCGGTGCCGTAGCCAGCGAACATACGCATCGTCCACGGCTTTGCGCGATACATTGTGGGTTGCACGCCGCGTGTGTAAGGAAACTCACCAGGGAGTCCAAGATCACGCGTGTAGTCAAGTGAGGCATTATCTTGTGGCATATACAGACGATCAATGGGAACGCTGGACGTGGTCATCAGATTATCGCGTTCCGGCATGCGCTCCTGGGCCTTCTTAACCATCGTGTCTTCCCACTGCGTGCGTTGAGTTGTAAGACGTGCTAGCTCGGCTGTATCAAAAAGCGTGCCTTGTTCGACAACAGGCTGCATTGACTCTGTCGGTTTCTGCTCAATCATGACGAAGAATTCTCCTCAATTTGGGTACAAGGCAAGAAGTACGTAGCTTCTCTATTGGCCTCCCCAATAGTACACTTTGTATTAGGGGTATTGTAACATATTATACTGGAGGAGTATGGGATGGTTACTCTTTCTCTTGTTGAGCTTTTTGATCTCCATGCTTGAAACGTCTGACGTAGCATCTACTTAACCAGTGTTGCCCCCGATGTAACAGTTGTTGCCGCACGTCTGTCACGCAGATGTTGCGGCACACTCACCACGATAATGTCTGGACGGAAGAGTAAGGCCGCCTTCAAGCGGAACGACTCGCGGTTGCTTCTCCGGCGAGTTCGTGGACTCTGTTTGCATGCTTTATCCTCATCAAGAAATGTCGTCTTTCCCTTTACTATACGTTATTGGATGAAAATAAGCTACAGTTTGAAAGGATGAAAAACGCGCGTCTACTTACGTACAAATGGCACAACGTAGAGTACCATAAATGTGAAGAAGGCACCGTTGGCGAGAAGCGTTGCGAGGTGAAAGACTTCGTGAAAACTGAAGACACGCGACCAGAGCGTGGGCTTGCGTAAAGCATATGCAACAGCACCAAGCGTGTACAGAATACCGGCCAGCAGAAGCAGTAACATACCACTGACGCCCACTCGCGCAACAAGTTCAGGCAACGCAGCAATAACAACCCAACCCATTACCACATAGAGCGCCGCCGTTATCCAACGCGGCAGATGTACTGCTGGTGCCGCAGTCGCAACGCCTACTATAGCAAGTACCCAGATAAGCACAAGAATACTTACGCGCCATCCACCTGTCATAACGTTGAATACAATAGGCGTGTACGTTCCCGCAATAAGCACAAAGATATTGGCATGGTCGATCCGGCGCATGAACACGCGATGAGGCACTGACCATGTACCAATGTGATAGAACGCGCTCCAACCAAAGAGCAGAATAGAGCTACACCCATAAATGAGCAGCGAGAGTTGCTTGGGAACATCGCCCACTGTCAGTACAAGCAAAAGAATTGTTCCGACAATGGCGAACACCGCCGCGAATGCGTGCAGGTAGCCACGTAGCAGTGGCTTGACAATTGCAGCAGTCTGCTCACTTACAAGGGGTTTGCTCATACTTCTTATAGCCTAGTCTTTTCTCAATGTTTGTTTATACCAAGACCTCTTCAGGTTCAGCAAGCTGGTAAAGTTGCTCTACCGTCTGAGTACGCGCACGTCGAATACGCTCAACACGCTTGGTGAACTGCATCATTGCATAATTCATATCTTCTTCCACGTTCAAGCCGAATGCAGGTTCCTCGCCCTCTGCTGGCGACACAGCATCCTCGGGAGAAGTATAGGATTCTTGTACAATGCCCATTGCTAACGGCAATAGTTCGTTCATGCGTTGCTCTACCACATCCCACAAAGACTCATCCTGTGCCACGAGCCGCGAAATTAGGAACACACCGTATGCGATATGACGTGACTCATCACGTTTCAAATAGCCAATGCCTTGTTTGAGGCCAGGTAGAATGTTGCCACGATCAAGCATATTGAAGTAGCCGTGATAGCCTGTCTCCGCTAACACACCTTCGACAATCATGTTGTATGTGACCGAAGCAACTATTTGGGCTTTGGATGAAGAATCTTGGAGGAGCGTATACATCGTCTTGGGTAGTTCTTCGTAGAAGAGTTTGCGATAACTCGGTCCGTGATAGCGGCTCAAATCGCTGTTGTCATGTGCGACTTCATCCAGGAAGCGACGGAAGAATTCTGTATGCTTTGCCTCCTCCCATAAGAAGGTCGTCAAAAACATTTCTTCTTCGATGCGTCCCTCGCGTGCTACCGCCATCATTAATGGAAGCAGGTCGAGCGTCACGCTCTCTTCTCCTGATGCAAAGAGTGCTGTTGTGCCAAGTAGAGAGTCTTTTTCCAACTGTGTACATTTTTGCCAGTCGAGAATATCTTGTGTGAAATCAATACTGCGTGGGTCCCACACGCCCAAACGCTTCGCCTTGTGGTAAAGGCGCATGGGGAGAATATCGTGTCTTAAACCTGTTGTACTAGTGGTTACAAACGAGGTATGTGTAATGGAGTTCGTCGTGTGTTTCTCCGAGAGAGATGTCATTAGGAGCTCTGTCTTTCTCTGACAATACGTGTCAGCAGATACGATAGAAAAGAAATACTTGCTACTAACATACTTGCTTCTGCATGTATTCTAGCGCATAGTCGATCTCTTTGCATACCTCTCTATCCTCTTCCGTCTCTAACGCAATCCGCAACGCTTGTATCGCCTCTTCCCCACCTAATCGCCCCAACGCCCATGCTGCATGGCCGCGAATTAATGCTTCATCGTCGTGCAATGCGCCAATCAATGCTGGTACAGCACGTCGGTCCCCGCTATTCCCTAATGCGACACACACATTTCGTAGCAGTCCACGCCGCTTTGTACGCTTGATTGGGCTACGGCGAAAACGTTCGCGGAATTGCTCCTCTGTCAATGCAAGCAAAGGTATTAATTCAGGACTTCCCCCTACTGCTTGCCGTGGTTGAAACACAACTTGATGCTGAAATTGCGTTCCGTTCCGTAGACCTAATCGCTTTTCAGCAACTTTGTTTACTGGACATACCTCCTGACAAATGTCGCAACCAAAGATAAGATTACCCATCAAGGGACGCAACTCCAAAGGAATGCTACCCCGTAACTCAATCGTGAGAAACGAGATACAGCGCGGTGCATCTAACTCGTATGCATTTGGAAGTGCCTTTGTAGGACAGGCGTGCAGGCAGAGCTCACAACTGCCACAGTTTGCTTTGAGTGGTGTATCAGCATCCAACGGCAGATTCGTAACAATTTCTGCCAAAAAGACCCATGACCCCCAGCCCTTTGTCAAAATGTTTGTATTCTTGCCATACCAGCCAAGTCCCGCACGTTGTGCAACGGCACGATCAACCATACGGCCTGTATCGACAAACAGCCGCGTTTCGACAGCATCGCCTATTTCATCGCGTGCATATGCGCGTAACCATTCCGTGAACTGGTGCAGTTTCGGCTTAATGATATCATGATAGTCATCACCCCACGCGTAGCGCGAGATCCGCCCACGAGGAGTATCTTCTTCTCCCTCCTCTGCTTGCGTGTCAGGCACAAGATAGGTCATTGCCAGGGAGATAATAGAACGTGCCTCCGGTAACAACGCATCAGGATGGCAGGAGACATCAGCGCGCTCCACCGTAAACCACGGCAAGCCATCCATGAGTCCCTGTGCAATACGCTCTTTGATGATACGCTCGGCTTCTGGAAAATCGTCCGCAGTGGTGACGCGTGCGATATCGAAGCCGAGCGAGTAGGCGTATTCTTTAATCGTGAGTGTATTGAGCATTTTTGTGAATTCGTTTTTACTAGTTCGTTATGTCTCGCCGTAAACTAATGAATATCGACAAACCGATAAACAAGGCAAGGTAGACTAAGAGTACAAGCAGTGCATGTACGTCAGACAACGCATTAGGACCAGTGCCCATGAAGTACTGACTTTGATTTTGTAACAAGGCCCCAATATTGTTGCCAATAAAGTAGTCAGGTACTGCCTTTAAGAAATCACCAAAGGGACCCTTAATAAGAAGTGCAACGAGACCTAGCACTCCTGTCAACACATTTTCAAGTACCCACCAGACGAGCGCACCCGCGACACCTGCCGCCGTTGCACGTCCTGCTGTTGCCAGAAAGAGCGCAAGCATGGTGTACACAAACAAGCCAAACATAGAGATAAGCGCGTACAGCAGCATATGACTAAGATTACCATTGCTCAAAAAATCCGTATTTGTTGCAACTCCCGAAAGCAGGTTGAGCAACGCGCCTACGACCAAGCCTATCAGCACGATAAAGACAAAGCCAACAACCGTGCAGATAAGAATTGCCCCCACCTTTGATAACAGGTATTGTACACGTGTTGGTCCACGCGTGGACATCAAGCGCACCGTCCCCACACTATACTCCCCACCTACAATTGTACCAGCGATAATAATCAGCAAGACAAGCCCTACTATCTGCATGACCTGCACAGCAGCATATAAAGAAAGGGGAAGACGTAGCGGTGACGAAGTGCCACGCAACTGCTCTTGTCTACTCTGCTCCGCCTGTGCCTGTTCCGCCTGTGTGGGCGGATGGTTGAGGCAGGGACGTCCATTAGGGTTTGATGGTCCTTGTGCGTTATTAATTGCTGAGCATTGCGGTGGCATGTAGCTTGATGTTGGTGCGTTCAGCGTGTAAATCTCGCCAATCGAGAGAATCAAAAAGACGAGCACCATAAGCGAAACGCCGATGATGCCAAGCACCTTTGACATGGCTCGACGACGCAGTTTATATAGCTCGACACCAACTAAACGCGCCAGGACACTCAAGAAATCGAGCCGACCCATAACAACTGTATCTGTACGAACTTGTGCAGGCATTGGTGTTGGCTGCTCTGGTATTGTTGGAAATGTGCTCATCGTGTGCCTCGCTTTCCACCGCTAGGAAGCTCAGAACCAGGTACAGGAGGATACTGCATCGGTGGTGCATCAGCTAATGCTGCCATACCAACACGCGGCCCCTGCCCCGGTTGAGCAGCTTGTCCTGTAAGTTGTAAGAAAACCTCCTCCAGACTGCCTTCGCGTGGATGCAATTCTGCCGCAAAGAGGTTCTGGCGTGCAAGTAGTGCGTTAATCTCAGCAGAGCGTACAATAGGAGCGTCTATAAGCAGGAGCGTTTGGTTTTGACGATTGTGCTCGACACGAACCTGCGTGATCCAGTCGGCTCCCTGCACCTGTGCCTGTTGCAAAACGTGCTGCGCGTAGAGCGTCTCGTCTTCTCTATTCAGACGTACCTCAACCTGCTCACTCGTGCGCATCAATTCGCTCACATCGCCTTGTTTTACTAGATTGCCCTTTTGTAGAATAGCAACACGATTACATACCTGTTGTATTTCATAGAGAATATGGCTTGAGATGAATATGGTTTTACCCAACGATGACAAGCGTTGAATGAGTTGACGAATTTCAAAAACTCCTGCTGGATCAAGTCCATTGGTCGGTTCATCAAGCAGTACAAGCTCTGGATCAGTGAGTAGCGCCGCTGCGATGCCCAAGCGTTGTTTCATACCAAGCGAATATTTGCGATAGGCCAGCTTTTCATAGATCCGTAGTTCGACAATTTCAAGTACTTCGGCAAGACGCCGATCATTAGCAGGACCAGAGACCATGCCCGAAGCGGCAGCAATCACGCGCAGATTGTCGAGGCCAGACAGATAGGGATAGAAAATGGGCATTTCCACAATCGCCCCGATACGTTGTAAAATAGCAGGAAGTTGGTACGCATTATCCATACCAAACATAATCGCTCGTCCTGCTGTTGGGCGAATCAAGCCAAGTAACATACGAATAGTTGTTGTTTTACCGGAGCCGTTCGGCCCAAGAAAGCCAAACACGTCACCGCGCATCACTTGTAGATGCAGGTCATTGACCGCGACTAGGCTCCCAAAGACTTTTGTCAATCGACTCGTACTGATGATTGTGTTACCATCATACTGAGGAGAGTTATCGTCCACTACGATCTCCTTTTTTACAAGAATAAATCTTTTTGTGTTCGTTCCTACGCGATATACGTTTCACGTATGGAAGAGTTGCGATACATATCAATGGTAGGCCCCTACCGTCTACCTAGGCTTCTGTTCAACGTCATCATCGTTTCCTACTAACAAAGGAGTGCGGTAAATGCAGCAAGACCCCTACAATACTCATCCCTATGACTCCCAGAGTTATGATTCCCCCGCTTTACCTTATATCCCATATGCGTCGCCTATAGAAAATACATCTCACTCTTATAACGCATCAGAAAGTGCATCATCCAGTGCTGTGTATTCACCTCTAGTCTACGAAAGCACTCCTTTACACACACAGACTCCTGCAACAAATCCACAACCAGGAATTTCCGTGCCTCTGCCTGAGCCGCTTGTCGCCTCTGTTCCACGCAAGCGAAAACGGCCACTTTGGATTTCAATAGGCGTCTTCATTCTTATCACGCTCGTTGTCGCAACTTCAACATTCGCGCTTGCATCATATCTCAATCGGTCTACTCCCACAAAAACGCTTGATACGTTCTGCTCTGCCTTACAGGATGGCAAGTATCAGACCGCATATGATCAATTTACTCCAACAATGCAAATGAACTTCACAGAAAACCAGTTTGCAATGCTTCTCTCAAGCGATAGTGTTGCCACATGCAAGCATGGAAATGCAAGCGAGAATGGCACAAGCACAACAACCGATCTGCATCTCTTGCATAAAAAATCAAAAGGAACAAACAATGATAAGGTCATTTTAACAAAAGATAGTCATAGCCAATGGAAGATTAACGACATACACAAAGTGTAACACGAATAATCCAATGAGATAATAGACAACTTTCTGCTCTCATGATACACTCATGCAAGCCGAAGTGTGTTAGTTTGGAGGAAGCGCTTATGGAAGCAGCACTACATGGTCCTTTTGGGCGTGTTGCTCTCTCGTCAGATGTTCTGACGATTGGGCGACAACCGAGTAATAAGCTGGTTATCAGTGACTCGAAGGCATCGTCACGACATGCAGAGATTCGTCTTGAAGGGGACGCATATACGATTACCGATCTGGGTAGTACAAATGGCACCTTTGTGAATGAGCAGCAGCTTCGTCCTAACGAGCCGCGTCAACTAAACACGGGTGATAATGTACGTGTTGGTGATACTCGTTTTAGCTATGAGTCGAATGCAACTCCACAAATGGACCCAACGATGTTTGTTGAGAAAGCAAGTGGTGCCGTCCCAGGCTATGATCCCACTGTTGCAGTGCCGCCTCCTGCACCATCGGCAAATACGGCTTATGGTTCCCCACAGCAAAACAATCAACCCTACCCACAAAATTCACAACCAGCCTATGGACAGCCAGCAGCGTATCCACCGCCTCCTGCACAAGCTTATGGGCAACCAGGAGCAGCGTATCCGCCGCCACCTGCCTATGGACAACAACCTGCAGCACCTCCATATGGCTACCCGCCCGCTGTACCACCCAAAAGGAGCAATCGAACATTATTCATTATACTTGGCTCAGTCGTTGGTGGCATCATCCTTCTTTGTATACTCTTAAGTATCATTGTCTATGCAACTCGCTCGACGCCCGAGAAAACCTTGACCGCTTATTGTAATGGCATCAAGGGTGGTGATTATCAAACTGCCTATAATCAACTTTCGCAACACGCTCAGAGTGTGGAGTCGGAGGCTCAATTTGCAGCAGCGTTCACTGCTACTAATGTAAAGATTACTAACTGTAGTGTAAGCAATACGAGTGATAATGGCTCATTAGGCAATGGTTCAGTCACATTCATAACAAACGTTGGTGCTAGTGGCACAGATGATTACCAACTTATTCAAGAAAGTGGTGTATGGAAAATTAATAGCGGGACAATTAGGAAATAAAAGAGGATTGCTGGGCTGGAATATAACATCACAGCCCAGCAAACACCGAATCTAGGTCAAAGCATAGGTATCTGTACTCCCATTTCTTTTGCACATGCTATTGCCTCATCATAGCCAGCATCAACATGGCGCATGACGCCCGTTCCTGGGTCGTTTGTGAGTACACGCTCCAGGCGTTTTGCTGCTTCCTTCGTGCCGTCCGCGACGATAACCATGCCCGCATGTTGCGAAAATCCCATGCCGACCCCGCCGCCGTGATGCAGGCTTACCCAGGTCGCGCCGCTGGCGCAGTTGAGCAATGCATTGAGCAGCGGCCAGTCTGACACCGCGTCCGAGCCGTCTTTCATCGCTTCGGTTTCGCGGTTAGGGCTTGCAACCGAGCCGGAATCGAGATGGTCGCGGCCAATCACTATCGGTGCGCTTAATTCGCCTTTGGCGACCATTTCATTGAACGCAAGCCCCAGCTTTGCGCGGTTGCCAAGCCCTACCCAGCAGATACGGGCAGGCAACCCCTGGAAGCTGATTTTCTGCCGGGCCATATCCAGCCAGCGGTGCAGGTGTGGATTGTTGGGGATAAGTTCTTTTACTTTGGCATCGGTTTTATACATATCTTCGGGGTCGCCGGAGAGTGCTACCCAGCGGAACGGGCCAATGCCCCGGCAGAATAACGGGCGGATATAGGCGGGCACGAAACCGGGAAAATCAAACGCATTTTCCACGCCGGAATCAAACGCCATCTGGCGGATATTATTGCCATAATCGACGACGGGAATACCCTGCTTGTAGAACTCCAGCATTGCGCGCACCTGCTTCGCAATTGACTCCTTCGCGCGTAGGACATAGGCTTTAGGATCACGCTTGCGCAGCGCATCGGCTTCCGCAAGGCTCATACCGGCAGGAATATACCCATTAAGGACATCATGCGCAGAAGTTTGATCTGTTACCATATCAGGCATAATCCCTCTTCGCACCAGTTCGGGATAAATCTCAGCCGCGTTGCCCAGTAGTCCGATAGACAGTGGTTGTCTCAGATTGCACGCTTCGCGAATCTGATCGAGCGCCTCGTCCAGCGTACTGGCGATAGCGTCGCAGTAGCCGGTATCCAGGCGTTTCTGGATGCGGGTTGGGTCACACTCAACGGCAAGCATGGAGGCACCTGCCATTGTGGACGCCAATGGTTGCGCACCGCCCATTCCGCCTAAACCCGCAGTCAATATCCATTTACCGGATAAATCACCGCCGAAATGCTGGCGGCCCATTTCAACGAACGTTTCATACGTACCCTGCACGATGCCCTGGCTGCCGATGTAAATCCACGAGCCAGCAGTCATCTGACCGTACATCATCAGCCCCTTACGGTCGAGTTCGCGGAAGTGCTCCCAATTCGCCCAATGCGGCACCAGGTTGGAATTGGCGATGAGCACGCGCGGTGCGTCGGCGTGGGTTCTGAACACGCCTACCGGCTTGCCCGATTGCACCAGCAGGGTTTCGTCCGCGCCTAAGTTTTTCAGCGTCTCGATGATGCGGTCGAAACATTCCCAATTGCGTGCCGCCTTGCCAATGCCGCCGTAAACGATGAGTTCGTCCGGGTTCTCGGCCACCTCCGGGTCGAGATTGTTCATCAACATACGCATAGGTGCCTCGGTCAGCCAGCTTTGTGCTGTGAGTTTCGTTCCATGCGGGGCTTTGATGATGCGTGCGTTCGTCAAACGTTCAGGAATAGCCATGTGAGATTCTTCCTTACTTTGATGTGGCTCCGGTGGGTAGCGGAGCTACTCCATTTCATTACTATCACGTTTCATGTTTCATAAGGTATGATGTAATATAATTTCTTAGCTTTTCTAACTCATCTGGTCTTAACAAAGACATAACAATATCTAAAGGTACCTCTATTTTTGCTCCTTCTGGCAAACTTGCTACCTTGTCAAGGCGGGTTTTCCTATGGGGAGGTTTGGGAGTTACAATCTATTTTTTTGCCATTTACGAATATTGTAGTAAGTCGTAGAAGCAGTAAGGTAACAGCCTGTAGTTATAAAAGCCAGAAATAAAAGGGTTGCCATCAAGCTCAACCGTTTCATGATTATTACCTTTTGACTGCTAAAATGGGATAAACCCATAAAAGTACGTAGCTCTCATAAGGGTTTTTGAAAAAAGACTAGCCCAACAGTAACTTATGACAGTATTTACGTGTCACTATAATAAATGTTGCATTTTTACATATCATGTTATGGAAAGCTAGATGCAGCAGTATGTCGAATTGTTGACAATAGCAGATAACATTATGTAAAATATGCATAATACAGGATGGTCAAGGCGTTGAGAGCGTACAGCCTGAAAGCCCATCTTTCCGTTAGCCTTCTTGCCCAATTCTATACGGAAGTAAGCCCAAGCGGGAAGGGGCTGCATATTTTTCTAAAGGGCAACAGCCGTATTAGTGAGACAGTCAAAAACCGGAGCGGATACGGCACAGGCGGAAAGCAGAGAAACACAACCAGGGTTGCAAGATTATGGCAGGCTGCTATATGGCGATGACGAGCCGGATGTGCGGTTATACGATGAAGGTGCTGGGTAGTAGTTTATGAATATACAATCGCTTGTGGTCGGTGTGGAAGACTATCTCCAGCAGCATCAAACCCGTTATCTAGATGAGTTGCGCGAGGTGTGTGCAATTGACTCTGACAGCCATAACAAGGCGGGCTTGGACAAAATGGTGACTTATTTGGCGGCTCGTATGTGCGGCCTCGGTATGGATGCAACAATTGTCGAACGCGAGCAATGGGGTAACGACCTTATTGGTACATTGCAAGGTGAGGGTGAAGGGTGTGTGTTGCTCTTGGGTCATATAGATACGGTCTATCCAGTTGGAACGGCAGCACGTCGTCCTGTACGTGTTGAAAATGATATTGCGTATGGCCCTGGTGTGATTGATATGAAGGGCGGTATTCTGTTGGGCTTCTATACAATCGAGGCAGTGCTTGCGCTCTCTTATCGTGCATTTGGTGAAATTCGCTTTTGTGTGTATCAGACGAAGAAATCAGTGTGCGCCATTCTCTTGAACTTATGCGTCGCGCATGCGAGGGCTGTAATGGAGCGCTTGTCTTAGAGGCTGCACGTGCGAATGGTGACATTGTGAGTGCGCGTAAAGGCAATGCCTGGTATACGCTAACCGCACAGGGGCGTTCTGCGCATGCAGGTGTCGAGCCGGAAAAAGGCCGCAATGCCATCCTGGAAATAGCTCACCAGGCACTACAACTGGCAAGTATCAACGGATGGCGTGAGGGTATTTCTATTAACGCGGGCAGCATTTCTGGTGGAACAGCGCCAAATGTTGTGCCAGAAGCGGCTATGGCGCGCTTGGACCTACGCTTTCTGCGTACCGAAGATCGGTTGGCAACAGAGGCACGATGGCATGAACTGCTCAAAAAGCACTACATCGCTGAGGTCGAAACGACTCTTATGCTAGAGCCAGACCCCCGAAACCCAATGACCCTTACGTCTGCAAGTCAAAAAATAGCTGCAACTGCGAAAGATATTGTTGCGACGCTCGGCCTCTCACTCCATGACACAACAACAGGCGGTGCAAACCGTGATACACTACTGCGCATGTTCATGGAACTTAAAAAGCAGAAGGAACCGAACGAAACTGAAATACAGGCGACCGAGTTAGAGCTAATTGCTTTTACCCTAGCGTCACTCGTCTTACGCAAAAACAATGTAGACCTGCAGTGGCTTATCAGGAGGTTTCAAGAGATGCACGATATTATACGAGAGGCACCTATCTATCAGGAAATATTACGTGAAGGAAGAGAAGAGGGAATTGAGGAAGGAAGAGAGGCTTCTATACACATTCTACTTATGTCTACGCAAGCACTCTTTCCATCGCTAGTAACGTTACTACAAAAACAGATCACTTCCATAAAAGACTTAAAGACACTCGAAGAGTTAGCCTCTAAAATCTTATCCGCTAAAACAGTGGACGAGGCACGAGCATATATAGTTGGTGGTCAAGAGAAGAAATTTGATGCATGAAAAAGGCAGAGAGAGGATGTGCTAGTATCGCTAACCTCGCCATATCCTCTCTGTTTGTTTCTCCAACTCCCTTGAAATAAGCATTGTTCGCTGTTCCCACCCTATGCTATAATCTGACAAGGAAAATTATCTTTATCCTGCGCCTACGCGCATTATGTAATGTATCCAAAAAGCACTCATACATCCCTGAAAGCATTGGCCTGGTGTTTGAGGGATATTTATAGGGTAAGCTGTTATAAAAAATGCTATCCCCCCTGATCCAAACTCGCCAGGTTGCACCCAACCATTGAGTCGGGTGAGGATTGAAACAGACAGGAAAGGACCCGAACATGTTTGATCCCGATAGCGACTTGGAAGCGCGATATCAATCGGTTGGTGTCACCCCCGACTGGTATCAGACAAATATTCCCTGTCAGGTGGGCTGTCCTGCACACACAGACGTGTCCACATATATTGGATTAATTTCACAAGCTCGTTTCGACGAAGCATATCTACTCAACCGTAAAGCAAACATCGTGCCAGGTGTGCTAGGCCGCACCTGTGCGCGTCCCTGCGAACCTGTGTGTCGCCGTAACAAGGTTGACGGCAAACCAATTTCTATCTGCTGGTTGAAGCGTGCCGCCGCCGACCACCGCGAGTATCGCCATCATGCTGAAAAGCCACCCATCACTAAAGACAAAACTATTGCCGTTATTGGTGCTGGCTCTGCTGGCCTGGCATGTGCTCGTGATCTACGCGAAATGGGCTATCCCGTTACCATATATGAACAGTATCCCACGGGTGGTGGTGTGATGGTCAATGGTATTCCTGTCTGGCGTCTTCCCCGCGATGTCACGCGCGAAGAGTGCGACGAGTACATGGAAGATATCGGCGTAGAAGTAAAGTACAACGTGCGTGTTGGACGCGACGTTCAACTCAAGGACCTTCTCTCGCAATATGACGCCGTATACGTTGGAGCAGGATGTTACATCTCTAACCCCTTAGCTGGACCAGATAACAAGATCATTCCTGGCGCAGACCTTAAGGGCGTGGTAGAAGGTATACGCCTGCTCGAAAAGACAAACTACGGCGAGCCTATGTTTATAGGCAAGCGCGTGGCAATCCTGGGTGCAGGCTTCACTGCCCTTGACTGCTGCCGTACCTCCATTCGCTTTGGTGCCGAAAAAGTCTATGTCGTCTATCGTCGCTCGAAGGAAGAGCAACCTTCCGATGAGTATGAAGTTGACGAGGCTATACTTGAGCACGTTGAATTCATGTATCTCGCCACCCAGACCCAAGTGCTCAGCAAGGACGGCGTGCATGCTGATGGCGTGCGCTTTGTTCGCAACAAGTTGGGTGATCCCGATGCCAGTGGTCGCCGCCGTCCTGTCCCGATCAAGGACAGCGAGTTTGATCTTGAGGTAGATACCGTTGTGCCTGCCTTTGGTCAGTATAGTGATGCCTCCTGGTTACAGGCGGAAGAGCTAGGGCTTGAGGTCAACAAGTACGGGATTCCCCTGGTAGACTTCGATAGTTGGATGACCAATTACCCTGGCCTGTTCGCAGGCGGTGACTACACACAAGGATCACGCAACCTGATTTCTGCTATCGCTGATGGACGCGATGCTGCCTCGTCGATTAACCGCTATCTCGGTGGCGTTGACAAGCCAGCAGAAGCCGCGGAAGAGGTCGAACTGCCTGACTATCGCCGCGGTATGGTCGATAACTATGAATCTATTGCACACGAACTAATACCATCCTTGCCGCTTAAGACCCGTTATAGCAATACACGGGAAGCTGAAATTGGCTATTCACCAGAACAGGCAGTTATGCAGGCACGCCGCTGCTTGCAATGCCAGTTGAATATTATGATCGATCCATCGATCTGTATTCTCTGCTCTGCTTGTGTCGATATATGCCCTTATGACTGCATTAGCATGGAAGGTCTCTCGCGTATCGTCAAGGGTGATGCCATGCATGAAAGCACCGAAACCTGGGAAGGTGGTGCTGACATGATTATCGACGAGGAGAAGTGTATCCGTTGTGGTCTGTGTGTTGTACGCTGTCCCACAGATGCCATCTCAATGGTACAATTCGAGGTTTCTAGCCCGAATGACCGCTGGACCGTCTCGAAAATTCCAATGTTGAACGTTCGCTAGTAGAAGCATCAACTTACAACACAAAGCAGGAGAGCAGTGAATTTCACATCGCTACTCTCCTGCTTTGTGTTTTGTAGTACCATTCTCTGTTTTTGTTGACTATAGCTGAGAGGCTCAAGTATCATCGTCGGCATAGATGCCAATCTACATATTACAACCAGAACAGGGGTGTGTCATTTTCACACGTAAATTTATCACACCGGTGCTTGTCCTACTTGCACTGCTCGCTGTGTGCGCCACAGCATTTTCCGTCACAAGTAGAGGAGGGTCTACCAAAGCCGCATTCGTAGCTAATTTCTCACGTCACGTTGTAAAGCATCCTCTTCGCTTACGCGGCCTCTCTCCTAATACCCGCGCTATCGGTAGCGGTCTGACTCCCGCTCAGTTGCGTAAAGCCTATGGTATAAATCGCTTGGCAAATAACGGAGCAGGGGTCACTGTCGCTATCATTGATGCGTATGGCAATCCTAATGCTCAAGCCGACCTGAACGCATACGATAATAAATTTGGTTTGCCTGCTGCTACCATCACGACCATTTATCCACAAGGTAATGTTGGAAGCGTTGATGAGGGATGGGCATTAGAGACAGACCTCGATGTGCAAATGGTTCATGCAATTGCTCCCAAAGCAAAAATTCTTCTTGAGGCTGCTAAAAGTCCTACCGACGCAGATTTGTATGGAGCTGTAAAAGATGCTTACACCAATCATGGTGCGAAAGTTGTGTCTATGAGCTTCGGGGGCGATGAGTCTGCTGGTGAGACAAGGGAAGATAGTGTTTTCGCTACTGGCAATGCAAAAGGTGTAAGCTTCACAGCCTCTTCTGGCGATAGTGGTACTGGCGTACAGTATCCTGCTGCTTCTCCCTATGTCACCTCTGTCGGTGGTACATCTCTCAACGTGCAATCTGATGGCACCTACAGAAGTGAGACTGCTTGGAATGGCAGTGGTGGTGGCCTGAGCGCATATGAGAATGCACCCACATATCAGGCTGGTTTTAACAAGAATACAAAGCGTGGCATTCCTGATGTGGCAATGGTCGCGAACCCGAATACGGGTGTTGACGTATACGATAGCTTTGGTTACAACGGTCAGAAGGGTTTCTTCATTCTTGGTGGTACAAGCGTTGCCGCTCCTCTGTTCGCTGGCATTCTCGCTCTTGTAGATCAAGGTCGTACACGCACTTTAAAGAATGCAAACGTTCAGATATACGCGGTTGCAAAGATAGCCTACACGACCGACTTTCATGACATTACCTCTGGTAACAATGGCAGTTGTGGCAGGATTTGCAATGCTTACAAAGGATATGACTATGTAACAGGTCTTGGTAGCCCTGTTGCAAACAAACTAGTACCAGCCATCATAAGTAAATACTAGGTGTATCTTCGCTGCTAAGGTACAACAAGGCAAGGGGTGCGAGAAATCGGGCCCCGTTTTATTGCCTTTCTATCACACATTTTTCCTATAAAGTTGCATCAGAAGCACCCGATAACGATAATGAAACATGTTCATCTCTACCTGTTTATTGATGCTGATACGTTTCGCTACACAAGGGATGGTTAAAATGTATACACACTCTTATATTCAACGATACATGGCTCTTTGTGTGCTAGCTCTTTGTCTCTGTACACTAGTTGCATGTAGTTCAAGTGACTCCACAACGAGTGGGTCAGCAACTCCCACACCAAAAGCAACGATGGGTGCTAGCAGTACTACTAGCAGTACTGCTATTGCTGTTACCTCAGTGCCAAGCACTCCAGGTGTTGGTCCTACCGTTATCCTTTCACCAACACCTGTGCCTGGTGGTGGAGCGCATAGTCAACAAGTTGTGCTAACAGATCGTACTTTAATTATTAATGATGTAAGTAAAACCTCTGGTACAGATGCGAACTCGACAGCTATTAGTATGAAGATGACACTTAAGAATACTGGTTCAAAAGCAATTCCTAACAAACCAAGTTACTTTTCACTCTTTGGGGCGGAAGGCGACGCATTTGGACTTCCTGCAAATACAACGAGTAGCTTCTTTGGTTCTATTGATGTAAACAGTTCACGCAGTGGTACTGTGACTTTTCAGGTACCAACAGGTGCCACTAAGACACTAAAGCTATTCTATCGCTCCGAAGTAGCCAACGAGACAGTGTTTGTGCCTTTCAACGTCTAGCTCTAGCGAAGAGAATGGAACACAATAGCACATTCCATTCTCTGAGCTTTCAAAATGCTTCCTTGCTCTACTACGCTTGTGCAGGCTAAAGTATACTCTACGCGCTTTTAGAGCCGTAGAGTTTGCCAATATGTTATGAATGTTAAGGAATAGTAAAAAAATACTCTTGAAACCTTGACATTTTACGTTGTTTCAAGCAAGATAGTAAGAAGCCTTAACATGTGAGAGAGATATGTCCTACGAGACGTATATCTTTTAGAATAAGGCGAGTGTACCACCGATCAGTTATATATCTTTCTTCGAGCCGCACACGAGTCATTGCGCTGAATTTTTACATTCAGGTGCCGCCGACGACTCATATTTATTGTGAAGAGATATATCTGAGGTCTGCAAGGAGCTATGATGGTGCGACAAGACTGGTCAGATGATGATCTCGCCCAGCGATTGCATGAGCACGACCCAGAGGCTCTGGAAATGCTCATCTCCCGCTATTCACGAGAACTCTTTTATTTTATTCGTTTGGTGTTGGACGGTATTGGTGTCGCCCAAGATGCAGAAGAGTGTGTCAATGACCTCTTCGTAGCAGTGTGGCAGGAAATTTCCTCCTTCGATCCTGAGCGAGGAACGTTACGTACATGGCTTACTATGCGTGCTAAATATATTGCCCTTGATCGTCGTCGGCAATTGTGCCGTCGTCAAGTGCATAATACACAATCGGCTGACGAAAGCCGCCAATGGGCTTCATCAGATGGCATAGGAAGTCGAAAAAACTTTGGTTGGGGTGGATACGAGAGCGAAAACCGAGTAATGCTCCCTCCTCATCCAGAGTCGAATATGGAATATTTGTTAGAGCAGAGCGAGAGACGCGAAGAACTGCGTCTCGCCTTGGCGACGTTGCCTGAGCTTGACCGCTACCTGATCTATCAACGCTACTTTAAGTTCGCCAGTACAGAGGAACTCGCAACGAAGACTGGCCTCACCCGTCATGCTGTTGATACGCGACTTTGGCGAGCAAGGAAAAGCTTACGCGAGGCTCTCAAGGAGCATGCACATGAGTATGAGCGAATTTGAGAATGAACGGGAAAATCAAAGTATCGATTCCTCCCTGCTGCTCAGACAGGAATTAGGACTGCCCGAAGATTTTACTGCTGAAGATATGGCCTTTGCACAGGAAATGGAAACCTTGTTCTCCCCCGAGAAAGAGGAGATGCCTCCGTACTTTGTACAAACGCTTTTGGAAGCGGAAAACCCTCGCTTTCGGCCCGTTGAGCATGGACTAGAATACAAAACACGTGTCCATGTCTTTCGTCGTTTAAAGCTACGTCGTCGCTTATTCCGTTCAAAGCTTAGCCCCTTTCTCTCTATAACGCAACACCATGCAAGGCCAGAACGTTCAATCCTTGCCTTACTAGTGGCTTGCTTCCTTTTTGTGATTTTTACAATGATCGCAACCGGTCCATCATTTGCCTCGGGCCTTGATGTGTTGTTCTCTGGTCGGCACGGTGGTGTGCTACAGGTGAAGGGTTATCCCAGTCTAGCTGCTACAAACACAAAAAATTCACACTCTGCAGATATTGGAAACAACCCATCGCCCAAAAAGATCACACTGTTGGAAGCACAACAATACTTGAATTTTGCGATTCAGCGTCCTCTTTCTCTTCCTGCTCCCTATACCTTGAATTCAATGTATTTGTACCAGGGTATTGATCAGAGTTGGGCAGACGGTCCTGCGCTAGTGCTTGAGTACTCTTATATGCGCCAGGGAGCAATTTCACACGGAACAGGCCAAATTTCTGTGTGTGAATTTAAACCAGAGGGTCAGGTCCTCCAGGTTGTGCAACTAGGAGCTGCTCACTATCTACAGGTTGGACGTGATGGTCATACACAAGCAATCTATGTTGATGGTCAATGGGTGCGCGTCAACAAATTCTCACACGATTGGATTTATGGTGGACGTAGTGAGCTTATTTATGAGCATAATGGCGTAATATTCTGGATCGTAGGTGATCAACGCGACGGTATTACTCAAAAAACACTGCTTGATGTTGCAAACTCGCTTCAACCGTTTGACATGCGTGCCATTCATATGGTTGGACGCATCAATAACGTAATCGTATCGCCTGGCGATGCAACTTGGCCCTTTGTCGATGATATCGTCTATACGAATGAACCCAATGGTTCTTCTCTGAAAATTGTGAGTACGAACTTTCCATCGTCCACTAGCCACGTGACCCCAAATCAAACTTCTATACGATAATAGTGGATTCTTTTGAGATGACGGAGTGGGGACATGAAAGGGCATGCCCTTTCATGCCCCCACTCCGTCATCTCAAAAACGCCTCCTTCAACGACTTTTCAAAAGCACTACCATAGAGGCAAACTTCACTGGACATGCGCGCCTTTCATCTGGTATGCTTTCTACATAAGGTCTGTCTGCTTCCATGCTTGCATGTGCATCAGGCACTTTATCCAGCAGCGTTGCTGGACAAGAGCAAAGTCGCGCCTCAAAGGAGAGGACAAAGGAAATGAAACATTTGACAGTTATTAAACCTCACGGCATCCCTAAACTTCGCATCCTACGCCAGCGCAAAGGATTAAGCCTCGGTCAACTTGCCACCCTGACAGGTATTCGCCGCGACACAATTACGCATCTGGAAAACGGACGCGAAGACCCACAACCCTATCATCTTCGTCTCTTAGCACGTGTACTCGAGATACCAGCGCTCGACCTCGTGTCCTGAGACATGTATCGTTGAGCATATCTTGTACGTGAGCATGCAAATAATAGTTCTTATGTGCAAGATATTTTTTATCCCTCTTCATTCCTTGACATTTCTTTTTATCTTTATTATAATTTAATTAATCAATTAGTCAATAAAATTATATTATAGCAATTACGGAAGTAGTCTCATTAAACATGGCACGTACACCTAAAGTCGTAGAGGATCGAAGAGAGCAAATTATTGATGCTGCGATGCGCGTCTTTGCACAAAAAGGCTTTGTGCGCGCAACAAATAAGGACGTAGCACGTGAGGCTGGCATAACGCCAGGGCTGATTTACCACTACTTTGAAAACAAAGAGGCACTGCTCATTGCAATCATTGAGGGACGTACACCACTCAAAGTGCTTACATCACTACCGTCAAACGTGCTTCTTGTACCACCAGAGCAGTTTTTTCCTTTTGTTATTCAACAGATACTGACCGTTGTGGAAACCGAAAACTTTATTGCATTGGTAAGAGTCATTCTGCCAGAACTACTCAATAACGAAAACGCTTATATTGCTCAGATCGCACCGCGTGCTATTCAACGCGCACTAAATTCTCTTAGCGAGTACCTGGAAGCACAAATGCAAGCGGGGACGTTGCAACGTGCCGACGTTCTGCTGAATACTCAAATTTTCTTCGGGAGTATTGTTGGTATTGTCATCCGTCGTCAACTATTGCGTGATCCTGCTGCCCTTGTGTATACACAAGAGCAAATAGCGGTAGCCATCACAGAAACATTCCTTCATGGTCTCGCACCATCCTAATCTTTTTGTCTTCTGTATTAATTGTCCGATCAATTATCAAACGCATTCTCGTAGAGGCCTGATTCATTACACCCAAAGATGGGGGCTACGGCGGAGCAACAAAAAGGAGATTTGATATGACAGAAAGCATCCAAAAACAGCAAGCTGCAAACGTTCACGAAGTAAAACAAGTAATGCAGACAACATGTTGTATTGTCGGTGGTGGACCTGCAGGAGCCCTACTTGCCCTACTACTCGCACGAAAAGGCATTCCTGTAATGCTGCTGGAGGCACACATGGACTTTGATCGCGAGTTTCGTGGTGACACCCTTCATCCTGCAGCCATGCACATTATGGACGAACTGGGACTAGCGGATCGCCTCTTACAAATTCGCCATACAGAATTGCGTAAGGCAAGCTTACAAACAGTAGCTGGCACTGTCCCATTCATTGACTTCACACATTTAAAGACCAAATATCCCTATATAACCGTGATGGCACAATCGCAATTTCTGGATTTTATCGTAGGTGAGGCAAAGCACTATCCTAATTTCCAACTGATATTCGGAGCGCAAGTGGATGAATTGATTGAGGAAGATGGTCAGATACGTGGTGTCCACTATCATGGGCACGATGGTTGGTATGAAGTGCGAGCAATGTTGACCGTTGGAGCCGATGGTCGCTTCTCTCGCCTGCGCCGTTTGGCTGGTTTCGAACCAGTAAAAACTTCGCCTCCAATGGACATCTTATGGTTTCGCTTTTCACGAAAAGAGAGCGATCCAGTAGAAAGCATTGGTGGGCGTCTTGGCGACAAGATGATTCTCGCCCTCATCAACCGCTTTGACTACTGGCAAATAGGCTATATTATTCCTAAGGGCAACTACCAGCGGGTACGTGCTGCTGGCATGGATTCCCTACGCCAATCAATCGCTAAAACGGTACCAGAGTTCGTGGACCGTGTGGAGGAACTGCAAGACTGGAAGCAAATATCGGTACTCTCGGTTGAGTCGAGTCGCTTGACGCGCTGGTATCGTCCAGGGTTACTCCTCATTGGTGATGCAGCACATGTCATGTCGCCAGTTGGCGGAGTAGGCATCAATTATGCTATTCAAGACGCTGTTGCTGCCGCAAACCTGTTGACCGAAAAGTTAAAACACGGGACACTACGGACACAAGACCTTGCCAAAGTACAGCATCAGCGTGAACTGCCAACGCGCATCATTCAAACCGTGCAAACATTTGTTCAGGAGCGCTTGTTAAGCACTGTTCTACGTGCTGATAAACCATTTGTTATACCTGTGTGGTTTCAGCTTCTGTTTCGTATACCAATTATTCGTGCTATTCCTGCACGCCTCGTTGCCTTTGGTCTTTTTCCCACTCATCTAAAACAATAAAGAGAAGCAGAGACAGGAAGACCTCTGTATCGCTGTGATATGACGATACAGAGGTCTTCCTGTCTCTGCTTATACAAAATGCTATTTAAGCAGGAATTGTGCTAACCTGCTTCTCAAAATTCTTGAAGAACTGGTCGAGGGCAGACTTCACACCGCCCTTGATAATCATATCAGGAATAGCGGCAATTTTTCCTTCCATTGCTGCATGAGCGTTATAGTTCAGAGTGGTTCCTGCTGCATCTTCCAAAAGATCGGTGACGCACGTAGCCTTGATTGAACCCATTGAACTGCTTGGCTCTGCAATGAGTGTGACGCGTGAAGGTGCAATAACCTCTC
>JAABUQ010002674.1_pt1 | contig 34730 bp, 34 predicted proteins | sample 5560001 | NCBI WGS metagenome assembly JAABUQ01 (sample SAMN10711888, study PRJNA513371) | rock metagenome | isolation source: Antarctica rocks | place: Antarctica: Victoria Land, Finger Mt nord | collected 2015-12-18
GCGCGTCCGGGTCGCCCACGAACAGCGGCGCGGGCAGGGCCGGGTTGCCGGTCAGCCGCTCCGCCACCTCGCGGTCCTGGTTGAGGAAGTCGCGCGCCATCCACGCCGCCGCCGGGCGGAGCGGCGCCAGCCACGGCACGGTCCAGTACACGCAGTAGTGCACGTCCGTTTCCGTGGCCGTGACCGGGGTCGCTGCGGCCAGCACGCAGGCGGAATGGCGGTCGCCCTGGATATGCTCGATCCGCACGCCCGGCAGTTGGATGCCGATGTCGATCCGCACGTTGCGGCCCAGCAGGCGGTACGGGTTGGCGCCCTCCTTCAAGTGGTGGCGCAGCATGCGGAAGCCCATGCCCTCCGGCTCGAACCCCTTGGCCTTGAGCCGCAGCCGGGAGGCCGGATCCTTCTTCCACCAGCGCGAGGTGTGGACGAAGGCCGGGTGGCCGGGGTCGAAGAAGCCCCAGGCCGCGAGATCGACGCTGCACGGGAAGCGCATCGTCGTCGTGACCTGCGGGGCCACGCCTTCGAAGCCCGGCACCGTCGGCACCGGACCCGGCTCCGCCCCGGACGCGCCGACATAGACCCAGACGTTGCCCTGCACGTCCCGCGCCGGATAGGTGCGCAGGCGGAAGCGGGCCGGGTCGGTGCGGTCGTCCGGCGCCAGCGACGGGATCTCGGTGCAGCGGCCGTCGTCGCTGCGGAACGCCCAGCCATGGTAGCAGCAACGCAGCATCTGCCCGTCGAAGGAGCCGTGCCGCATCGGCATTCCGCGGTGCGGGCAGGCGTCGCTGACCGCGAACACCGACCCGTCCGCCCGGCGTCCCAGCAGCAGGTCCTCACCGAGCAGGGTGACGGGATGCGTCCGGCCCGGCTTCAGGCTGCGCCCCGACAAGGCGAGATACCAGAAGCCGCGCAGCATTCCGTCGCTTGCCCCCCCGGCCTTCGCGTCAGATTGCAATGGCTGTTCTCCTCAATCCATCACGATGCGGGGCGCCGCAGGGACGGGGGCGGCCAGGCCGTCCCAGACCCGGCGCGCGATGGCGGCGAAAGCCTGCGCCGCCGGGCTGTCGGGCGCGGAGGCGCAGATGGGCGTGCCGGCGTCGGAGGTGGTGCGGATGTCCAGCAGCAGCGGCACCTCCCCCAGGAACGGGATGCCCAGCGCCTCCGCCTCCCGCCTTGCGCCGCCATGGCCGAACAGCTCCGTCCGGTAGCCGCAGTTCGGGCAGGAGAACACGCTCATGTTCTCGACGAGGCCGAGCACCGGCACCAAGGTCTTCTCGAACATGCGGACCCCGCGTCGGGCGTCGATCAGCGCGATGTCCTGCGGGGTGGAGACGATCACGGCGCCGCTCAGCGACACCTTCTGCGCCATGGTGAGCTGCGCGTCGCCGGTGCCGGGCGGCATGTCGACGACCAGGATGTCGAGCGCGCCCCAATGCACCTGGCCCATCATCTGCTCCAGCGCCCCCATCACCATGGGGCCGCGCCAGATCATCGCCTGGTCCGCGTTGATCAGGAAGCCGATCGACATGGCGGACAGGCCCCAGGCCTGCAGCGGCACCATCATGCCGTCCCGCGTCTCGGGCTTGCGGTCCACGCCCAGCATGCGCGGCAGGCTCGGGCCGTAGATGTCGGCGTCCAGGAGGCCGACGCGATGGCCCTGCTGCGCCAGGGCGACGGCCAGGTTCACCGCGGTGGTCGATTTGCCGACGCCGCCCTTGCCGCTGGCCACCGCCACGATGCGCGCAACCTCCGGCAGCAGCGCCGCCTTGGCGGCGGCAGGCGCGGGACGGGACGGCGCCGGCGGGGGCGTCGGCTCCGCCCGGTGGGCGGTCAGCACGACGGTCGCGTTGATCACGCCGGGCTGCTTCGCCAGCAGGGCCTCGGCGGCGCGGCGCACCCCTTCCATGGCGGCGGCATGGGCGCGGTCGGTGCGGAGCGCCAGGTGCACGAGGCCGTCCCGCGCCGCCAAGCTGTCCACCAACCCGGCGGAAACGATGTCCCGCCCGGACGCCGGGTCCTGCACCGCGCGCAGCGCCGCCCGTAGCCCATCCGTCGTCAATGGCGCCATCGCTTGTAAACCTCCGATACCCGGTCAATATGCACGCGGTCGCGAGGCCGCATATGGCGCACAAACGCCGGACTGCAAACGCAGCGTTGCCGCAGGCGGCACAGCTACAGTCGCGGCCGGCGGCACAGTTCTACGGGAGCCACTGGACCAGCATGTCTTGGAATAATGGTGGCGGCTCCGGTCCCTGGGGGCCGGGCAACAACAACACGCCGCCGCGTGGGCCGAACCGCGGCCCATGGGGCGGCGGTGGCGGCGGGCCGAACGGCATCCCGGATCTGGACGAGGTGCTGGCCCGGCTGCAAGCCTCCGCCCGGCGCTTCGTCCCGGGTGGGCCTGGCGGGCGGCGCGGCAGCCCGCGCTTGATCGCGCTCATCCTCTTGGTCGGCGCCGTCATTTGGCTGGCCAGCGGCTTCTACCGGGTGGAGCCGGACCAGCAGGGTGTTGTGCTGCGCTTCGGCGCGTTCCAGCGCACGACGCTGCCGGGCCTCAACTACCACCTGCCTTGGCCGGTCGAGCAGGCGCTGACCCCGGCGGTGACGCGCATCAACCGCACGGAGGTCGGCTTCCGCATCGCCCCAGACAGCGCCGGCGCGGGCGCCGGCCGGGTCGGCGCGACCCGTGACCTGGGCCGCGACGCGCCCCCCCGCGATATCCCGGGCCGGAACACCGCGGCGCGTGAGGTGCTGGAAGAGGCGCTGATGCTGACCGGCGACGAGAACATCATCGACATCAACTTCAGCGTGTTCTGGCGCATCCGCGACGCCGGCACCTTCCTGTTCAACACGCGCAATCCCGAGAACACCGTGAAGTCGGTGGCGGAAAGCGTGATGCGGGAGGTGGTCGGCCGCACCCCGATCCAGCCCGCGCTGACCGAGGCGCGCGCCAGCATCGAGCAGTCCGTCACCACTGGCGCGCAGCACGTATTGGACCAGTACGGCGCCGGGGTGGAGATCACCCAGGTGCAGCTCCAGAAGGTGGACCCGCCCGGCGCCGTCATCGAGAGCTTCCGCGACGTGCAGCGCGCCAACACGGACGCCGAGCGGGCGCGCAACGAGGCCGAAAGCTACCGCAACGACATCGTGCCCCGCGCCCGCGGCGACGCGGCCCGGCTGACCGCGGAGGCGGACGGCGCGCGGCAGGCCAACATCGCGGAGGCCGCCGGCCAGGCGCAGCGCTTCCTCAGCGTCTATCAGGCCTATTCCGTGGCGAAGGACGTGACGCTGAAACGGCTGTACATCGAGACGATGCAGGACATCCTGACCAAGACGCCGTCCATCGTGGTGGACGACAAGCTGCAAGGGATCGTGCCCTATCTGCCGCTCGACCCCAACGGCCGGCCTCGCGCGCCCACGTCCGCCGTGCCCGCAGCGCCGCCGGCGGGAGCCTCGCGATGAACCGCGGCATCCTCGCGGCCGCCGCCGCGGCGCTGGTCCTGATCGTGCTGGCCGGGGCCAGCCTGTTCACGGTGACGCAGACCGAGCAGGTGCTGATCACCCAATTCGGCCAGCCGATCCGCGTCATCAGCACGCCGGGCCTGCATATGAAGGTGCCGTTCGTCCAGACTGTCATCAGCTTCGACCGCCGCCTGCTCGACTATGAGACGCCCGGCGAGGAGGTGATCCTGGCCGACCAGCGGCGCTTGATCGTGGACAGCTTCACCCGGTTCCGCATCACCGACCCGCTGCGCTACTTCCAGGCGGTGGGTTCGGCGGAGGACGCGATCCGCGCCCGGCTGAACTCCGTCGTGACGTCCTCGCTCCGCCGCGTGCTGGGCAACGAGCAGTTGCTCAAGGTGCTGTCGGCCGACCGCGGGCGTATCATGGGGCTGATCCGCGGCCAGGTCAGCGACGAGATGCGCGAGTTTGGCGTGACGGTCGAGGACGTGCGCCTGCGGCGGGCCGACCTGCCGGAAGAGAACACCCAGGCCGTCCTGAGCCGCATGAAGTCGGAGCGCGAGCGCATCGCGAGCCAGGCCCGGGCGGAAGGCGCGGAAGCGTCCGCCCGCATCCGTGCCGACGCCGAGCGCGACCGCACGGTGCTGCTGGCTGAGGCGCGCGCCACCGCCGACCGGTCGCGCGGCGAGGGCGAGCGGCAGTCGATCAAGATCTACGCCGACGCCTTCCAGCAGGACGCGAAGTTCTACGAGTTCTACCGCACCATGCAGGCCTACCGGGAAGCGTTCGGCAACGGCCAGTCCCGCCTCGTGCTGACGCCCGACAGCGAGTTTCTGCGCATGCTGCGGCAAGCGCCGGGGGAGTAAGGCCCGGTGCACAGCATTCCCAAGCTCGTGAAGCGTCCCATCTATCAGCTTGCGAGTGCGTTGCCGGCATGAGCAGATCCACCGTTCGCCCTCCATTCGGGAGTTTTCTCATGCGCCTTCGGACCTTTCGCGCGCTTGCACTCGCCAGCGTGTTCGTGCTGCCGGCGGCCCTGCCGCCGTTTATCTCGCCGGCCATGGCGCGCGGCGCGCCGGACAGCTTCGCCGACCTGGCCGGGACCCTGCTGCCGGCCGTGGTGAACATCTCGTCCTCGCAGAGTGTCCAGGCGCGGGCCGACCGGGGCGGCCCGGAGGTCCCGACGTTCCCGCCGGGTTCGCCGTTCGAGCAGTTCTTCAAGGACTTCCTGGACCGCAATCACCCGCCGGGCGGACAGGGCGGCCCGCAGCGTCGCGGCCCGAACCGCGGCGAAGGCCCTCAGCCCGGCCCCGACGGCGGCCCCGGCAGCGGTGGCGGCCGGTCGGTCAGCCTCGGCTCCGGCTTCGTCATCGACCCTGCCGGCTTCATCGTGACCAACAACCACGTGATCGACGGCGCGGACGAGATCAGCGTGACGCTGCAGGACAACACGACGCTGAAGGCGACGCTGGTCGGCAAGGATGACCGGGTCGATCTGGCTTTGCTCAAGGTCGAAAGCGACAAGCCGCTCAAGGCCGTGCCGTTCGGCGATAGCGACGCTGAGCGCGTGGGCGACTGGGTGCTGGCCATCGGCAACCCGTTCGGGCTGGGCGGCTCCGTCACCGCGGGCATCGTCAGCGCCCGCGGGCGGGACATCCGGCAAGGGCCGTATGACGACTTCATTCAGACCGACGCGGCGATCAACCGCGGCAACTCCGGCGGGCCGCTGTTCAACATGGCGGGCGAGGTCATCGGCATCAACACCGCCATCTACTCGCCGTCCGGCGGCTCCGTCGGTATCGGCTTCTCGGTCCCGGCGAACCTCGCGAAGTCCGTCGTCGCGCAGTTGAAGGAGTTCGGCCATGCCCGCCGCGGCTGGCTGGGCGTCCGCATCCAGCAGGTGACGCCGGACATCGCTGAAAGCATCGGCCTCAAGGACACCGCCGGCGCCATGGTGGCGGGCGTGAACGAGGGTGGCCCGGCCGATGCGGCGAAAATCCGCAACGGCGACGTCATCCTGAAGTTCAACGGCCAGGACGTGAAGGAGATGAAGTCGCTGCCGCGCATCGTCGCCGAGACGGTGATCGGCAAGGACGTGCCGGTGCTGCTGTGGCGCGACGGCAAGCAGGTGACGGTGCAGGCGTCTGTCGGCGAGCTGCCGGACGAGGTGCAGCAGGTCGCCGCCACTTCGGCGCCGAGCCGCCCGCAGTCCAACCCCACGTCGGAGATCTCGGGCCTCGGCGCGCGGCTGTCGCCGATCACCGATGACCTGCGCGACAAGTTCAAGCTGTCGCAGGACCAGAAGGGCGTCGTGGTGACGGACGTGGCGCCGGACGGCAACGCCGCCGGCCGTGGCCTCAAGCCCGGCGACGTGATCGTGGAAGTTCAGCAGGAGCCGGTGTCCAGCCCCTCCGACGTGCAGGAGCGGATGGACCGCTACCGTAAGCAGAGCCGCAAGACCGTGCTGATGCTGATCCAGAGCGGCGACGGGCTGCGCTGGGTGCCGGTGCCGCTCGCGGGTGACAGTTCGAAGCAGCCGGGCTGAGTCCGACGGGCCTGGGCATCCCAGGCCCGCCGCCATGCCGCACCCTGAAACCTGGCTCAAGGTCCGGCCGGACGGGTTATACTGCGAACCCGGAAGCTTCTATATCGACCCGCTGCGCCCAGTCGCCCGCGCCGTCATCACTCATGCCCACGCCGACCATGCCCGGCCGGGCCACGACGCCGTGCTCGCCAGCCCTGAGACGCTGGCGCTCATGGATGTCCGCATGGGCACGGGCCGGGCCGGGGCTGTGCAACAGGCGCTGCCTTATGGCGAGGCGATCAGCATCGGCGAGGTCCGCTTGTGGATGCAGCCGGCCGGGCACGTGCTGGGCAGCGCGCAGGCGGCAATGGAATGGCGCGGCAGCCGGGCCGTGGTCAGCGGCGACTACAAGCGCCAGCCCGACCCCACCTGCCTGTCCTTCATCCCGATCCCCTGCGACGTGTTCGTGACGGAGGCGACCTTCGCCCTGCCGGTGTTCCGCCATCCCCCGGCGGAGTACGAGATTGCCAAGCTGCTCGACAGCGTGGCGCTGTTCCCTGACCGCACGCACGTCGTGGGCGCCTATGCGCTCGGCAAGGCGCAGCGGGTGATCGCGTTGCTGCGCCGGGCCGGGTGGGACCGGCCGATTTATCTGCACGGGGCGCAGATGCCGCTCTGCGCCGCCTATGAGCGCCTGGGCATTCCCCTGGGCGAGCTGCTGCCGGCGACGGTGGCGGGCAAGGACAAGCTTGCCGGTGCCATCGTGATCGCGCCGCCGAGCGCCATCGCCGACCGTTGGGCGCGGCGCCTGGCCGAACCTGTGGTGTGCAACGCCTCCGGCTGGATGCGGGTGCGTCAGCGCGCGCGCAGCAAAGGGGTGGAGCTGCCCTTGGTCATCTCCGACCACAGCGACTGGGACGAGCTGAACCAGACGCTCGACGATGTGGGGGCGCCGGAGGTCTGGGTGACGCATGGCCGGGAGGAGGCGCTGATCCACGAGGCGGCCAAGCGCGGCATCCGCGGACGGGCGCTGCGCCTGGTCGGCTATGGCGACGAGCAAGAGGACCTGACGGAACCCGCGGCGGCATGATCGCCTTTGCCGAGCTGCTGGAACGCCTGGTGTTCACGCCGGGCCGCCTGGCGAAGATCGCGCTGCTGCGCCGGTATTTCGCGACGCAGCCCGATCCCGACCGCGGCTTCGGCCTCGCCGCGCTGACCGGGGAGCTGGCGTTCCAGGCGGCGAAGCCCGCCATGGTGCGGGCCTTGGTCGAGGAGCGCACCGATCCCGTGCTGTTCGCCATGTCGCGCGACTACGTGGGCGACCTGGCCGAGACGGTTGCGCTGATCTGGCCCGCCGCGCCCAGCAACGCCGGGCCGCCGCGGATGACCGAGGTGGTGCAGACGCTGCTCAGCACGCCGAAGTCGGAGCTGCCCTTCGTGCTGGCCGGCTGGCTCGACGCGTCTGACGCTTCCGTCCGCTATGCGCTGCTCAAGCTGATCACCGGGGAGCTTCGGGTCGGCGCGTCGGCGCGGCTGGCGAAGGTCGCGCTGGCCGAGGTCGCCGAGGGGCGGATCGCCGCCGACGAGATCGAGGAAGTCTGGCACGGCCTCGTGCCCCCTTACGCGCCGCTGTTCGCCTGGATCGCCGGCGATGCGCCGCGCCCTGACCCGGCGGGCGCCCCGGTGTTCCGCTCCCCCATGCTGGCCCATCCGCTGGAGGCCCCGGACATCGCGGCCCTGATCCCCTCCGCTTATTGCGCCGAGTGGAAGTGGGACGGCATCCGCGTGCAGCTTGTGGCGACGCCGCTTGGCCGCCGCATCTTCTCCCGCGGCGCCGACGACATCTCGCAGGCCTTCCCCGAGATCGTCGAGGCGATGGGGTTTCACGGCGTGCTGGACGGCGAGCTGCTGGTCATCCGTGACGGCCAGGTGCAGCCCTTCGCCGATTTGCAGCAGCGGCTCAACCGCAAGGCGCCGGGCGCCAAGGCGCAGCGCGACTACCCCGTGGCGGTCCGCCTATACGACCTGCTGTTCGACGAGGCCGAGGACCTGCGCCCCTTGCCGTTCGACGAGCGGCGCAAGCGGCTGGAGGCCTGGTACGCCCGGCACCACCCGCCGCGCATGGACCTGTCCGAGCTGATCCCGTTCAGCACGGTGGATGAGCTTTCGGCGATCCGCGACGGCGCCCGTGCCGCCAGCATCGAGGGACTGATGCTGAAACGCGGCGACAGCGCCTACGTGCCGGGCCGGCCCAAGGGCCAGTGGTGGAAATGGAAACGCGACCCACTCACCATCGACGCCGTGGTGATGTACGCGCAGCGCGGCCACGGCAAGCGCAGCAGCTACTACTCCGACTACACCTTCGGCCTGTGGCGGGAGGACGGGGAGCTGGTGCCGGTGGGCAAGGCGTATTCCGGCTTCACCGATGCGGAGCTGGTGACGCTCGACCGTTGGATACGCAACCACACGGTCAACCGCTTCGGCCCGGTGCGGGAGGTGGAGCGCGGCCTGGTGCTGGAGATCGCGTTCGACGCGGCGCAGCTGAGCCGCCGGCACAAGTCCGGCGTGGCGCTGCGCTTTCCCCGCGTCGCCCGGGTGCGGATGGACAAGCCGGCGGAGGAGGCGGACCAGCTCGACACCCTCATGCGGCTGATCGAGCCGGGCGCCGTTCAGGCGTAGCGGCGCAGGCCCAGCACGCCGAACACAAAGCTCGGAACGCCGCAGAGCGCCACGACCAAAGCGGTAGGCAGCAGCCCGAGCAGCGCCGGGGCGATCACCAGCCCGAGCAGGAAGCCAAGCTGGGTCGCTGCGAGGAAGGCGCGGGCAGCAGCCTGGATATCCGGGCGCGGCAGGTCGGTTTGCTGGAGCACCGCGGTCGGGATGTCCTGCATGGGGCCGGCCACCGCGCAGAAGGCGGCGATGACGGCGTAGGCCGGCAGCAGCGCGGCTTGCGGCAGGCCGGCGGCCTCCGTGAGCGCGAGGGCGCAGATGCCGGTGCCCATGAACAGGTTGCCGATGAAAATCTGCCGCCCCGGACGGGCCGGCATCGGGCGGCTGCCGATGACCAGGTTGGCCAGCAGGTTGGTGCAGCCATAGGCCGAGATGACCGCGCCATATGCGGCGACGCCCGATCCGCCGGGTCCCACCAGCCCGTTGCGCGCCACCATCAACGGCAGGATCAGGAAGAAGACGGCATACCATGCGCCGTTCAGCGGAGCTTTCCCCACGAGCACGAAACCCAGCAGGCGGTGCCGCCGCACCACGCGGACGCCGTGCAGCATCGAGGCGAGCAGGTTGCCCGGCAATATCGCCCGGGCGGCGGGCAACTGGGCATGCCGCTGGATCGCCAGCAGCGCCGCCGCGGAGGCGAGGTACGTCGCCGCATCCACCGTCAGCATGTGGCGGATCGGCAGCACGGTGACGAGCGCTCCGACCAAGGCGGGGCCGAGCAGCCGGGCGATCCGCTCCGTCGCATCCAGCAGGGCGTTGGCGGCCGGCAGCGTGGACGGGTCCGCGGCCAGCGCCGGGATCACCGATTGCAGCGCCGGGCGGAACACGGCCTGGCCGGCGCCCAGCACGGCCACCGCCGCGACCAGCGCCGAGGGCGACGGCCCGCCGCTCGCTTCCCACGCCGCGACGACGCCGACCAACGCGGCGGCCCGGGCCACGTCGGCGCCGAGCATCGCCCGCAGCGGCGCCCACCCGTCCGCCAGCCGTCCGCCGAACGCCAGCGTCAGCAGCACCACGAGCGGCCCCACCGCCGCGAGCCACCCGGCCGCCGCGCCGAACGCCTCAACCGCGATCCAGGTGAAGGCCACGGCGTAGGCCTGGTCGCCGACCGAGGACAGCGCAAGCCCGCCCCACAGCAACGCCATCGACGGCTGCCGCAGCGGGCGCAGCAGCCGCCTCAATGGGTGAGCAAGGGGAGGATCGACAGGATCAGCAGCGCGGCCATGGTGGCGTTGAAGACCCGCCATTGCACCGGCGAGCGCAGCACGCGGCCGGCGCCGGCGCCCAGCAGCGCCCAGCTCAGGAAGCACGGCCAGCCCACCAGGGCGAACAGCGCGCCGTGCGACAGCGCCTGGCCGACAAGCGCCCGGCCGGGCGTGGTGTAGGCCGTGCTCGCCACGATGGCGAGGACCCACGCCTTGGGGTTGACCCACTGGAACAGCGCCGCGGCGCCAACGCCCAGGGGCGCCGCCACGGTCCCCCCGCCGGACGGCGCGGCCGGGTCGGCGCGGACCATGCCCCATGCGATCCAGAGCATCCACGCGACGCCAACCCAACGCAGCCCGGCATGAAGGGCCGGAGACGCGGCGAGCGGCCCCGCCAGCCCGAGGCCGACGAGGGCCACCATGAAGCCGAACCCCAGGCTGATGCCCAGCATGTGCGGCACAGTCGCGCGCACGCCATGGTTGGCCGCCGCGGCGGCCACCATGACGTTGTTCGGTCCGGGCGTGATCGAGGTGACGAAGGCGAAAAGGATGAAGGCGAAGAGGTCAGGCATCGCCGGTCAGGCAACCCCGGCCGGACAGGTCCGGCGGCCCCTGTGACGCAGGCCGCCGGGATGGGCCGTCACTGCATTGGCGTGGAGGCTGGCGCAGATGCACCAGCCGACGGGTCCGTGCCGTTGCGAGCGCTGTTCAGGCTCTGCTCATTCAGCGCGTCGGTGGCGGCATGGCCGGACGTGCTGCGCGCCGTGCCCGAACGGGCCTGCGCCGCATGGTGCGCGCGCTTGTGGTGCATCGTGCTGTGATGCGCCGTCTGAGCATTGGCCGCGGCGCCGAGTGGTGCTGCGACAAGAAAGGACGCGAAAAGGATGGAGGCGGATGTGCGCAAGGTCATGATGTGCTCGTCTGTTAGGGAACGCATGGCTCGGCGGCACCGAACGCGCAACTATCTCCGGTATCGCAAGTTCCAGCAATGTTTGCTGTACGTTTGTCACACTATAGTTTGGAAGGTGGTACGGAAAGCACGTGTGATATGCACGGCTAGGGACGACTTAGGGGAGATGAGGGGCCGCATACCTCAACGCGTACCGGGTCTTCGTCCAGCCCGTCCGGGTCCAGGCTGACCCGGTCCGCGGGAACGCTCGGGCGGAAGCGCAGGTAATTGAACGGACTCACGTCCACATCATCTGGCAGCAGCACCGTGCAGCCCAGGCCGTCGGACAGGGCCTGCACCACTGTATGGTCCTCGACCCGCTCCACCTTGGCTGGATCGCGGAACAGGAACAGCGTTGCCATCAGCCGGGCCTCGCCGCATGTGGGCGAGGTCTCGGCCACAACCTCAAACCCCTCCATCAATATGAGCCATTCTTCCGTGTCCGCCAGGACGGCCACCCGCGTCACGTCCACGTTAAAGGCGTTTGCGAGGCCGCGGGCCAGCGCCGGCGGTTTCACGCCCGCCTCAATGAACACGGCCAGCCAAATCGTCACGGTTCTCCATCACTCCCCTCCGGTGATCAGCCCGTCCCGCAGGTCCTGGGCGTGCCGGGCCGGGTCGCGCTGTTCCGGCGGACCCATGCCGCCGCCGCCGGGCAACTTCAGGATCAGGCGGTCGCCGGCGGGGATCACCTGGTAGCCCTTGGTGCGGAGCGCCGCGCCGCTTTTCAGCCGCACGGCGCCGGGCGCGCCGTCCCGCCCGCCGTCCCGCCCACGCGGGGCATGGGCCACCCGGTCGAAAATGGCGTTGCAGGCGAACTCGGCGTCGCCCTTGGCGCCAATCTCCATCACCTGGCCGAAGCCGCCGCGGGTGCGCCCGGCGCCGCCGCTGTTGGGGCGTAGCTCTTTGCGCCAGAACACCACGGGCGCCACGTTCTCCGTCGCCTCCACCGGCATGGTCCGCACGCCCGACGGGAACGCCGTGCCGTCCAGCCCGTCCTGGCCCGGACGCGCCCCGGTGCCGCCGGAGTTGAAGGTGATGACCTCGAAGTCCGCCAGCGGCGAGTCCTGCCCGCTGACGATAGGGCCGCCGCGCAAGGGCGGGTTCCAGAGGCAGGACGACCCCTCCGCCGTCACCCGGTCCGGCGCCGCCTGGTGCAGGCAGCCCATCATCAGGTCCGGCAGCAACTGCCCGACCACGTGGCGCACCGAGACCGGGCTGGGCCGCGGCGCGTTCAGGATGCAGCCTTCGGGGATCACCATGCGGAACGGCGCCAGGCTGGCGCTGTTGTTCGGGATGTCGGGCGCCACCACGCATTTGATGCCGAAGCTGGCATAGGCGCGGGTATAGGCGGCAGGCACGTTGATGCCGCGCCCGGACAGGCCGCTGGTGCCGTCGAAATCGACGGTGATCGCCTCCGCGCCGATGGCCATGCTGGCATTGAGGCGCACGGGCCGCTCATAGCCGTCCGACCAGATCTCAGCCCGATACGTGCCGGCCGGCAGCTTGGCGATCTCGGCCAGCGTCGCGCGGCGGCTGCTGTCCAGGATGAAGGCGGCCAGCGGGTCGATGCTGTCCAGCGCGAACTCCTCCATCATCTGCGTGAGCCGCCGCGCCCCGGCGTCGTTGCAGGCGCAGAGCGAGTACACGTCGCCCTCCAATTCCACCGGCAGGCGGGTACCGGCACGCAGGAAGTCGAAGAAGGTCTCGTTGGGCCGGCCCGCCTTGAAGCATTTGACGATGGGGATGTACAGCCCTTCCTCGAACACCGACCGCCCCTCCGGCCCCATGCCCAGCCCGCCCACGTCGATCACGTGCGCCGTGTTGGCGAACAGTGCCACGAGCCGGCCGCCGTGGAACGCCGGAGTCACCACCGTCAGGTCGTGCAGGTGCCCGGTGCCGAGCCACGGGTCGTTGGTGATCAGGTGGTCGCCGGGGCGCAGCGTGTCCGCCGGGAACTTGCGGAGGAAGTGGCCGACGCTTTCCATCATGCTGTTGACGTGGCCCGGCGTGCCCGTCACCGCCTGCGCCAGCATCCGGCCCTGCAGGTCGAAGATGCCGGCCGACAGGTCGCCCGCTTCCCGCACCGTGGTGCTGAAGGCGGTGCGGATCATGGTCTGCGCCTGCTCCTCCACCACCGCCAATAGGCGGTTCCACATCACCTGGCGCTGGATTTGCTCTAAAACCGTCATGCGTCCTCCCGCACCAAATCGAGGTACCCGCGCAGATCAACCGCCGCGCGCCAGCCGGGGCCGACAAGGGTGCTGGTCTCGTCCTCGGCGATGATCGCCGGGCCGGGCACGCTCTGGCCCGGCGCGAGCGCGACGCGGTCATGCACGGTCCAATCGCTCACTTCGCCCGTCGCGGTGTTCCGCACCTGCTGCATCCGCGTGCTGCCGGGCACCGGCTTGGCCGCAACCGTGGCGGGTGCCGCATCCGGGACGGTCGCGACGGTCACGGCGTAGCTCATCACCTCCACGTCCGACCCCGGCACCGGACGGTCGTAGAACCGGGCGTACTCGGCGTCGAACGCCGCGCGCAGCCCGGCCACTTCCGCCTCGCCCAGCTGGCCCGGCGGCAGCGCCACCGGGATCTCGTGCCCCTGGCCGACGTAGCGCATGTAGGCGAGGCGCGTTTGCCGGGTGGCCGCGCCGAAACCGCCCAGCGCGACGACGGCCTCCGCCTCCCGCGCCATGTCGGACAGCAGCGCACCCACGGCGTCGGCGTCGAACCGGCCCAGGCGTTGGTACAGGCTGCGGACGACCTCGTAGCCGACCGGGGCGCGCAGGAAGCCGATGGCGCTGCCGACGCCGGCGCCGCTCGGCACCAGCACGCGACTGATGCTCACCTTCTCCGCCACCCGGCACGCATGCACCGGGCCGCCGCCGCCGAAAGCGATCAGTGTGCGCCCGGCATAGGTCTTGCCGCTCTCGATGGCGTGGACGCGGGCGGCGTTGGCCATGTTCTCGTCCACCATCTCGACCACGCCCAGCGCCGCCATCCCCGCGCCGATGCCGAGCGGCGTGCCCACCGCGGCCAGCAGCGCCGCCTCCGCCGCGTCGGCATGGAGCCGCATCGCGCCGCCGGCGAAGCGTTCGGGATCGTAGCGGCCGAGCAGGAGGTTCGCGTCCGTCACCGCCGGGCGCTCCCCGCCGCGGCCGTAGCAGGCCGGTCCCGGCTCCGCCCCGGCGCTTTCCGGCCCCACGGCGATGCGGCCCAGCGCGTCCACCGCCGCAATGCTGCCGCCGCCCGCGCCGATCTCCACCATCTCGATCACCGGGATGCGCAGCGGCAGGCCCGAGCCGCGCTTGAACCGCCCGACCCGCGCTACCTCGAAGGTGCGGGAGGACTGCGGCTGGCCGTCGTCGATCAGGCAGACCTTGGCGGTGGTGCCGCCCATGTCGAAGCTCAGCACCTGGGACAGGCCGCATTGCCGGGCGATGTCGGCGGCGAAGATCGCGCCGCCGGCCGGGCCGCTCTCCACCAGGCGGATCGGGAAGCGGCAGGCGGTGTCGATGGTGGTCAGCCCGCCGCCCGACAGCATGAGGAACACCGGCGCCCGCAGCCCCATGTCCAGCAGCCCCGCCTGCAGCCGGGCCAGGTAGCCCGCGATCATCGGCTGCACGTAGGCGTTGGCGGCGGCGGTGCTGAACCGCTCCCATTCCCGCATCTCCGGCGACACCTCGGAGGACAGCGACACCGGCAGGTCCGGCAGGGCATGGCTCAGGATGTCGCGGACGCGGCGCTCATGCGCCGGGTTGACGAAGCTGTGCAGGAAGCCGACCGCGACGCTTTGCACCGCCTCCCGCCGCAGCACAGGGACCAGGTCCTGCACCACGGCCTCGTCGAGCGGCAGCAGCACGGCGCCCGTGTTGTCCAGCCGCTCCGGCACCGGTAGGCGCAAATGGCGCGGCACCAACGGCTCCGGCAGGGTGATGTTGAGGTCGTATTGGTCGTAGCGGCTCTCGTTGCCCAGGGCCAGCACGTCCCGGAACCCCTGCGTCGTGACCAGCGCGGTCCGCGCCCCCTTGCGCTCGATGATGGCATTGGTCGCGAGCGTCGTGCCGTGCACCAGGATGCCGACATCCTCCGGCCCCAGCCCGGCGCCGCGCAGGATCGCCGCGACGCCCTCCAGCACCCCACGTTCCGGCTCCGCCCCAGTGGTCAGGACCTTCGCGGTGCGCCGCCCGCCGCCGTGTTCCAACGCCAAATCGGTGAAGGTGCCGCCGATATCGACCGCAAGCCGTGCCTGGGGGGTTGGGTTCTGCATGGCGCCAGGGTGCCGCCCCTTCCGCATCCCGGCAAGCCCGGCCATCATGGCGCGAAGATTTGGAGGAATCATCCATGACCAAGCACCGCCTGGTTGTCGCGCGGCCCGTGCCGCCGGCCGTGACCGACCGCGCCAGGGACGAGTTCGACGCGCTCCTGTCCGACGGCGCCGACATGCCGCCCGACGCCGTGATCCAGGCGCTCGCGGACCACAGGGCGGAGGCGCTGTTCTTCAGCAGCAACCTCAAGCTCAACGCCGATCTCATCGCCCGCCTGCCGCCCGCCGTCCGGGTCGCCGCGACGTGCAGCGTCGGCTTCGACCACATCGACGTGCCGGCGGCGCGCGCACGCGGCCTGATCGTCACCAACACGCCGGAGGTGCTGACCGACTGCACCGCGGACCTCGCCTTCATGCTGCTGCTCTGCGCCTGCCGCCGCGCCTGGGAGCACGCGGAGGTCATGCGCGCCGGCTGGCGTCGCAGCTTCGGCATGCGGGAGATGCTGGGCATCCAGGCCAGCGGCAAGGCTATCGGCATCGTCGGCTTCGGGCGCATCGGCCGGGCGGTGGCGCAGCGCGCCCGCGGCTTCAACATGCGCGTGCTCTACACCGACGTGGCCCGCGCCGCGCCCGAGCTGGAGCACGGCGCCGAGTACGTGCCAACCTTGCGCGAGCTGCTGCCGCGCTGCCAGATCATCTCCCTGCATGCGCCAGGGGGCGCGGCGACGGACAAGCTGATGAACGCCGAGACCATCGGGATGCTGCCGCGCGGCGCGGTGCTGGTGAACGCCGCCCGCGGCACGCTGGTGGACGAGGACGCGCTGATCGACGCGCTGCAATCCGGGCAGTTGTCCGCCGCCGGCCTCGACGTGTTCCGCAAGGAGCCGGACTTCGACGTGAGGCTCGCCGCTTTGCCCAACGTGTTCCTGACGCCGCACATGGGCAGCGCCACGACGGAAACCCGCAATGCTATGGGGTTCCGGGCGCTCGACAACATCGAGGCCGTGCTGGCCGGCAACCCCGCCATCGACCCGCTGTGGAGCTGACGCCATGACCAAGCCGATCCTGCTGGTGACCCGGCGCCTGCCGCCCGCCGTCGAGGCCCGCGCTTCCCGCGACTACGAGGCGCGGCTGAACGCTACCGACGCGCCGGTGACGGGCGCCGACATCCTGGCGCGTGCCGAGGGCGCCAGCGCCGTGCTGTGCTGCCCGGCGGAGCGGCTCGACGCCGCCCTCATCCGCGCCCTGCCCGGCACCGTCCGGGTGATCGGCACCTTCAGCGTGGGCTTCGACCATATCGACCTGCCCGCCGCCCGGGAGCGCGGCATCGCCGTGGTGCACACCCCGAACGTGCTGAGCGTCGCCACCGCCGAGTGCGCCATGCTGCTGATCCTCGCCGCCGCGCGCCGGGCCGGGGAGGGGGAGCGTTTGGTGCGGTCTGGCGGGTGGAAGGGCTGGGCGCCGACGCAGTTGCTGGGCGCCGGCGTGTCCGGACGCCGCCTCGGCATCTTCGGCATGGGTCGCATCGGGCGCGAACTGGCGCCCATGGCGCGCGGCTTCGGCATGGCGGTGCATTATCGCGACCAGGTCCGTCTGCCGCCTGAGTTGGAACAGGGCGCCACGTTCCACGACAGCGACGACAGTTTCCTGCCGGTGTGCGACGTGCTGTCGCTGCATGCGCCGGGCGGGGAAGCGACGCGGCACTGGCTGAACGCCGAACGGATCGCCCGCCTGCCGCCCGGCGCCGTGGTGGCCAACGCCGCCCGCGGCACCCTGATCGACGACGACGCCCTGATCGCGGCGCTGCGGTCGGGGCAAGTCGCGGCGGCGGGCCTCGATGTTTACAACAACGAGCCGAACGTGACGGTGGGACTGCTGGCGCTGGAGAAGGTGGTGCTGCTGCCGCATTTGGGGAGTGCGACGGTTGAGACGCGGGATGCGATGGGGTTTCTGGTGCTGGATGGGATCGATGCGGTGCTGGCGGGGCGGGAGGCGGGGAACTTGATTAAATAGCAACGGTTTCGAGGCGAGCGAGCTCTACTTATGCGTCTCGGAACTCGTATTCGACGCCATTCTCAACCTAAGTCGTGGCCATGATCATGGCGTCCACAACCTCTTGAGCAGCATTGAACCACCGGATCACCTCATCCAGCCCTTTGTTCGCGGTACCCCCATGAGCAATAGAGTTCCTGACTTCGTAGGCGGACCGAATTGCCTCAACAAGATCATCCCGGCCGTCGAGGAGATTACGAAAATTGGATGCCCAATCCAGGTCGAACCGCTCCAACAGAGAAGCAATAGCTACGAAATTGTAGTTAGTTCCGCGCTTGAAGTGGCCCTTGACAAAATTTTGGACCCGGACATTCGCGAGACTCTTGATGCGATCAAGGACAATTTCTTCCACGCATCGTTCGACGAAGCCGCAGATGAGGACGATACCGTGTTTTGCCATGTCGGACCTCAACTCCTCATCCCGGGAGGGGAGCGCCGACGCCCTGGCGAAGAAAGCATCTAACTGACGCTTTCGGGATTCGACACCCAGCGGCACGTCAGACGGTGGCGAACGCTTTGATGGCTGCGGTCCGCCTCTGCCGGACATTCTCTTCGAGGGACGTAGACGACTCGCAAGCTAGCTTGTAAGCGGTATCAGCAAGCAGATTGTCGTAGGCTGTTTGAACAGCCGCAGCGTCGGGTTCTGAGCCTCCGGTTTGAATACGCGTGGCGAGACCTACCATTACCGAATCGAATACCGCGGCGTTCAGTGAACGGACTAAGCGGAATGGACGGCTAATGCTCTCCTGAACGACATCAATTGTGCGGACGAAAACTTCGCCGTACTCCTTAAGCTTAGTGTTAGGCACCCTGTTCATCTTGGAGGAGAAATCGTTCAGAAATTTGTTCATCGGACGTACATACGCCTCGCCGTCCAGGTATAAGGCCAGAAACCTCACTATCAGCTCCTCGTCCTTCGACCTGTTGTTCGTGCTAGCGAAGACCTTCCGCCAACGGGGTGTGTTGTTCAGCCTCTTTACCATTTCGATGAACGGCCCCAGGCTCACGCAATTCCGAATCTCCTGCGGCGACAGCCGGATACCTCCGGTGTTGATGCGCTCAAATACAAAGTAGATGCTGTCCGCGACATCTGCAGGGTGGTCCTGCTTAAATATGGTCGCGTGGACGATGGAGTCGTCTAGCTTGAGCATGTCCGCCGCATCTAGTTCTTCGTAGGATTTCCCCAGCCAGGGCTCCCGAACCCCCTCCAGGCTGAACTTCTTGTCCCGGAACAAGCCCGAGTAGAAATACTGCAGTGTGCGAAGCCGCTGCTGTCCATCGATGACTAGGTGCTCGTTTGTGTCCGCCTCCTTATAGAGAAAGACACCGGGAACAGGCAGGCCCATCAGGAGGGACTCAATAAACTTCGACGAATGCTTAAGTGTCCAGACGAACTTACGCTGGAATTCTGGTATTTTGAACGATCCTGCCTTCATTCGCCGCACGAGGGTATCGACCGTGTAGTCGGCACCGTAGCTGCTGATGGAGAACTTGCGGGTTCCCGGATTCTCGAGGAGTGTCTCGTCGTCGATCCCCGACTCAAGTGCCAGCTCATACTCGTCTTTAGAGACGTCATCGTCTCGGATTGATGTATCTCGCAAGTCGCTGACCATAAGCTTTTCCCAAGTCCCGGTACGTTGAGAAACCACTCTAACTCAATGTGGCGTCTAGCCCTGCTCTCGCCCAGACCGCCGATCCGCATTTGGCGTGGTTTTGGGTCGGGTCGTCCGATAGCAGGACGGTTCACGGTCTGCCCTTTCGCAGTGGAACGAATGACCGCTTCTGTGCAGCACATGCGCGAACAAAAATGCCCAGCATGGGCGCAGAGCGGACATCGATACGATAAGCCATCTACGTCAGTCTCCTATGAGCATCTAGCATTCAAACTAACCCGTTACCCCGTACCATCATCAACAAACTCTGCCTCCCCCACCTCATCCCGCCCGCGCCGCCCAGCCTCCAGTCGCCGCAACTCCACCCGCCGTATCTTCCCCGAGATGGTCTTCGGCAATTCAGCAAACTCAATCCGCCTGATCCGCTTATACGGCGCAAGCCGAACACGCAGATGCGCGAAAATACTCCGCGCCGTCGCCGCATCCGCCTCGAACCCCGCCGCCAGCAGGACGAACGCCTTGGGCAGCGCCGTCCGCGTCGGGTCGGGGGAGGGGACCACGGCGGCCTCCGCCACCGCCTCGTGCTCGATCAGCACGCTTTCCAGCTCGAACGGGCTGATGCGGTAGCCGCTTGATTTGAACACGTCGTCGGCACGGCCCACGTAGGTCAGCGTGCCGTCCGGGTTGCGGAGCGCCACGTCGCCGGTGCGGTACAGCCCGCCCTCCGGCGGGCGCAGCGTGCCGTCCTCCTGCAAGTAGCCCTGCATCAGGCCGAGCGGCGGCGGGTCGAGGCTGAGCGCGATCTCCCCTTCTTCGGCGTCGGCCCCGTCGGGATCGACCAGGCGCACGTCGTAGCCGGGCAGCGGGCGGCCCATCGAACCCGGCGTGACCGCCTGGCCCGGCGTGTTGGCGACCTGCAGCGTGGTCTCGGTCTGGCCGTAGCCGTCGCGGATCGTGACGCCCCAGGCGACCTGCACCCTTTCGATCACCTCGGGGTTCAGCGGCTCCCCGGCGGCCACGGCCTCCGTCAAATGCACGGGGTGCGCCGACAGGTCCGCCTGCACCAGCATCCGCCACACCGTGGGCGGCGCGCAGAAGGTCGTAACCCGCGCCTGGTCCAGCACCGCCAACAGGTGCTCCGCGTCGAACCGCGGCTGGTTCAAGATCAGGATGGTGGCGCCGGCGTTCCAGGGCGCGAAAAAGCTGGACCACGCATGTTTCGCCCAGCCCGGCGAGGAGATGTTGAGGTGCACGTCGCCGGGGCGCAGCCCGATCCAGAACATGGTTGAAAGGTGCCCGACCGGGTAGCTCTGATGGCTGTGCAGCACGAGCTTCGGCTTCGAGGTGGTACCGGAGGTGAAGTAGAGCAGCAGCGGATCGGTGGCCAATGTTTCCCCATCCGGCGTGAACGCCGGGTCGGCGGCGTAGGCGTCCTCGAAACGCTGCCAGCCCGGCGCGCCGCCCACGGCGATGCGGGAATAGCCGCCCTCGATGGAAGCGAACTTCGGGGCCAGCTCGCCCGCGGCGATCACGTGCCGCACCCCGCCGCGCTCGAAACGGTCGCGCAGGTCGTCCTCCGTCAGCATGGTGGTGGCCGGGACCACCACGGCGCCGAGCTTGGTTGCCGCCAGCATCGCTTCCCATAACGGCTGCACGTTGCCGAGCAGCAGCAGGATGCGGTCGCCGCGCCGCACGCCCAGGGAGCGGAGGTGGTTGGCGACCTGGTTCGACCGGGCCGACAGCGCCGCGAAGCTGATGCTGGTTTCCGGGGCGCCTGGCGCCACGAAGCGCAGCGCCGCCGCGTCGTTGCCCGCGGCCATGCGGTCGAAATAGTCCAGCGCCCAGTTGAACCGGTCGAGCACCGGCCAGCGGAACGCCGCCCGTGCCGCCGCGATGTCCCGGCGGTGCCGCAGCAGCAGGTCGCGGGCGGCGAGAAAGGCTTGGCCGGAGTCCTGAACGATGTCTGACATGCCGAACGTTCCCTTTTTCGCGACGATAGCCGATCCGCCCGGCATCGTCTCGCCTCGGCTTGTTGGCCTGGCGCCGCCGCCGCTACGGTGCGGCATGAGCGTGACCTCATCTCCCGCGGCCCCGCCCGACGCCAACCCGCCCGGCAGCTCCGCCCTGTTCCTCGCCTTCCTGGCGGCGGGCGTCACCGCGTTCGGGGGCGCGCTGCCGATGCTGCGCCGCACCATCGTGGAGCGGCAACGCTGGCTGACCGCGGCCGAGTTCACCGAACTTCTGGCGCTGTGCCAGTTCCTGCCGGGGCCGAACGCCGTGAACCTCACGGTCGCAGTCGGCGCGCGGTTCCAAGGCCTGCCCGGGGCGCTGGCGGCGCTGGCCGGGCTGCTGGCGGCGCCCATGGCCATCGTCATGGGGCTGGGCAGCGCCTATGCGCGCTACGGCACGCTGCCCACCGTGCAGCGCGCCTTCGCCGGGCTGGCGGCGGCGGCGTCCGGCTTGATCCTGGCGACGGCGTGCCAGATCGCCTGGCCGCTACGCAGCCGGCCCCTCGACCTGGGCATCGCGGCCGTGGCGTTCGCGGCGGTCGCGTTCGCCCGCCTGCCGCTGCTGCCGACCATGCTGGCCCTCGTGCCCATAGCCCTCCTCCTGCAGCGCCGCAGCGCCGCGTGAGCGGACCCGGCGCAGAGCTCGGCTGGCTGGCGCTCGGCTACGCGCAGATGTCGCTGCTGGCCGTGGGCGGGGTCAGCACCGTGTTGCCGGAGATGCAGCGGCTGGTGGTGCAGCACGGCTGGATGGGACGGTCCGAGTTCGCGGCGTTGTTCGCGCTCGCCCAGATGGCGCCCGGCCCCAACATGCTGGTCGCGACCGCGGTGGGCTGGCGGGTGGCGGGGCTGCCGGGGGCGCTGGCGGCGACGCTCGGCATGATCGGGCCGAGCAGCCTGCTCACCGGGCTGAGCGCCGGCGCGTGGCACCGCTTCCGGGAGCGGCCGTGGCGGCGGCGCATTCAAGCCGGGCTGGTGCCGGTCACGGTGGGGTTGATCATGGCGGGCGCCGGGCTGCTCGTGGCGTCCACCGCCAAGGGCGTCCTCACCGCCGGCATCACCCTGGCCGTGACGGCGGCGGTGCTGGCCTTGCGGGTGCATCCGCTGGCGCTGCTCGCCGCCGGCGCTGCGGCGGGCGTCTTGTTCGGCCCGAGCTGAACCGCCTTAAAAATAAGGGCGGCCGCTGCCTTGAACGCCTCGCATCAGGACCAGCGGACGATGCGCCATGCGGGGCGCGCGGCTGAAGGAGGTCCGGCGCAGGCTCGGCTGCGGCTCGTCGGCGGCCTCCGCGACCTCGATGTCTGGGGTGGCGCCGAGGCTCGCGACGACGCGTTCGTTCGCCGGGCGGGAGTCGGCGCTTGCGGCCGGCGTGACGCCGGTGTTGGCGACCATGACGCCGCGGTCAGGCCGGTCGTAGATGAAGCCGTAGGTGGGATACATGCTGCCATACTCGTTGCCCTGGGGCAGGGCGACCCGCACGGCGGTCCAGTCGTTGTTCGGCGACACGTCGATCACGCTGATGTTCCGGCTGATGGCGCCGCGGCTCGACCAGTTCGCGTGGTCGATCTGCACGTTGCGGCTGTCGACCACCCGCGACACGACGGCGACGTGGCCCAGGTTCATCCGGCCGGTGGCGCGGAAGTTCAGCACGGCGCCCACCTCGGGCCGGCTGCCGCGCTCGTAGGCCCCGGCGGCCTTGCTCCACCAGGTCAGGGCGTTGCCGACCAGCGTGATTCCGGAATGCTCGCGCGCATAGGGCACGCATTGCAGCGCGCCGCCGCCCCGGACATAGCGTGGGCCGCGGCCGGCAAGCGCCGCCGAGCCGGTCCCTATGGATCGGGCGCTGACCGCGTTCGCATAGGTGAACCAATCCTGCGCCGCCACGGCCGAATGAGTGCCGAGCGGGGCGGACAGCGCCAAAACAATGCCCATGGCTGCCCATCGTCCGCCGGTCGGTGTCGCCATGTGCTGTATCCTTACGCTCGCCAAAACTTGTTCAAATGTGAACTTTGGTTAGCGGCAGCAGACGAAACCTGACAACCCGTCACGGCGAACGGTTACAGCGGTCACAGGATTTTGGCGAAAATAGGTTGTGGACAACCATCGTATAAAGGACTGGTATCCTAATAACGGCGAAACACGACTAATTTGCAACGGAATAAAATGAAGCGTGGCCGATTGGCTGCAGTGAGCCTAATCAGCCACGCTTCGAGTCTTGCGGCAACGTATTCCGGCGATTCTGCGACTGCCCGACCTTTGGTCTGGCAGGGTCGTCTTATTTACATGTCGTAACCATGATCTCGACCAAGTGCCGCGGGTCGGCCATGTGCGCCTGGACGCAGGCGCGAGCCGGCGCGCTGCCTTCGGGGAGCCAGGCGGACCAGACGGCGTTCATCGCCTCGCGGTCGCGGATGTCCTTCAGCCAGATCTGCGCCTGCAGCAGCCGGGTCTTGTCGGTGCCATGGGTTTCCAGGATGGCGTCGATCCCGGCCAGCACCTGCTCGGTCTGTCCGGTGATGTCCTGGCTCAGGTCCGGCGCGGTCACGCCTTGGCAGTAGACGAAGCCATGGTACTCCACGGCCTTGGCCAGCACCTTGTTTGGCTCGGTGCGGATGATCTTGCTCATGCGGCGGCTCCTTTGCGTCAGGCCAAAGATGGGGCCAAAGTTGATCAGGAATGGGCAGGTTTACGGCCCGCGCCGCCGTCCGGCAACGGCGGGGATCAGCGTGCGGTCGGTTCGAACGTCGGTCCTCTGCCGGGATCGACCGTCGCAGCACCTGTGCCCGGGCCGCTGGAATTGCTCACACATGAAGAAACCTGGTTGTCGAAGCCGAACAGCGTGCCCAACCCGCGGGAGGTGATGCCTGAGGCGTAGCTGCTGGACAACGGCGTGTCCCGCTGGTCGCGCTGCGACAGGTCGGCGCGGTTCTGCGCGGCGTAAACACGGTCCACCTCGGCCCGGCATGCCGCCGACGACGCGGCACTGGCCCGGGACCGCGGCGTGGATTGGCAACCGGCCGCCAGCATCGGCGCCAAGATGGCGGCGGCGGCGAAAGCGAGCCGCCCGCTCGGGAAGCCGGTGGGGATCAACGTCATGCGAGCACTCCTGTGGATGGGGGACCGGACAGGCCGGCCAACCTGGCGCGGAACCCGGTTTCATCGAAGCGCGCGTCGGACGTCAACTGCGCCGTTGCGGCGGCGCTCAGCAGGGCCGGGTGGAGTGCTGCGCCGGTGCGGCCGATTCGGAACAGATCGGCCGTCCAAGGCGCCCGCGTCAGCAGGTCCACCAGCGCCAGGAGGCGCAGGCAGAGCGACAGGCCGTAGCTGGTCTGCATTCCCACCGTCCCGTCCACCGCGCCCGCCCAGCAGCGCGCGTCCTCGTCCGACAAGACAAGGTCCGTCACGCTGCCGTCCGGTCGGCGGAAGCGGAACAGCCGGGCCGTGCCCCAAGCCGCGTCCGCCGCCGCGTCCCGCGCCGCTTCCCAGGCCGCCGCCAGGTCGCGCCCGAGCACCGGAGGCAGCGCCTCCGGCGGCAGATCGACGAAATAGGCCACCGTGCCGTCGCGGGTACGGCCGACCTTGATGGGGACGGAGGTATGCTGCATCAGGCGATAGAGATGGACCCGCGCGCCGAGGTGCGCCAGCCTGGTTAAAGCAGAACACCGGAGGAATCATGGCCGACCCCGCCGCCCTGACCGCGACAGACGCCGCCCGCGCCATCCGTTCCGGGTCCCTCGCTCCTGCGGCGCTCACCGAAGCCTGCCTCGACCGCTTGGCCGCGCGGGAGGGCGTGGTGCAGGCCATGGCCTATCTCGATCCCACGCAGGCGAGGGCCGCCGCACCGAGTCCAGGGCCGCTGCACGGGCTGCCAATCGGCGTGAAGGACGTGATCGACACCGCCGACATGCCGAGCGAGTACAACTCGGCGATCTGGCGCGGGCACCGGCCGCGGGCCGATGCCGCCTGCGTCGCCTGGGCCAAGGCCGCCGGCTCCGTGGTGCTCGGCAAGACCGTGACCACGGAGTTCGCCACCCGCACGCCCGGCCCCACGACCAACCCGCACGACCCCAGCCGGACGCCCGGCGGGTCCAGCAGCGGGTCGGCGGCGGGCGTCGCGGCCGGGTTCTTCCCGCTGGCCTTCGGCACGCAGACCGCGGGCAGCGTGATCCGCCCGGCCGCGTATTGCGGCGTGGTCGGCTACAAGCCGAGCTTCGGCCTGATCAACCGCATGGGCATGAAGCTGATGTCCGACCGGCTGGACACCGTGGGCGTCATGGCCCGAAGCGTCGCCGATTGCGCGTTGTTCGGGGGCGCAGTGTCCGGCCGCGACCTGGGCGACCCCGACGCGCGGCCAGCGTCCAGCCCGCGAATCGGGCTGTGCCGCTCGCCGGTCTGGGACCGCGCCGCGCCGGAAACGGTGGCGCTGTTCGAGGGGATCGCCGGGCCGCTCGCCCGGGCCGGCGCCAGCGTGCGCGATTTCGATTTGCCGCCCGGGTTCGACGCGCTGGAAGCCGCCCACGCCGTCATCATGAACGGTGAAAGCGCCCGCGCCATGGGCTGGGAGATGTGCACCGCCCGCGACCAGCTCAGCCCCTCGCTCCGCGAGCGGCTGGAATGGGGCCTGGCGCAGCCCGAGGCGGCGATCATCGAAAGCCAGGCGCTGTTCAGCTTCTTGCAGCAGGGGTTCGAGGCGATGCTGGACGGCCTCGACTTCCTGCTGACGCCGTCCGCCCCGGGGGAAGCGCCGGTCGGGCTGGCCTGGACCGGCGACGCGGCGTTCAACTTCATCTGGACCAGCCTGCACGTGCCCTGCGTCACGGTCCCCGCGGGCGTCGGCCCGAACGGGATGCCGCTCGGCGTGCAGATCGTCGCGCCGCGCGGGCGGGACCGGGAGGCGCTGCCCTGGGCCGCCTGGGTCGCCGCCGCTTTGGCTTAATCCTCCGGGCGCAGGTGCGCGGGTAGCGTCGCCAGCGACTCGACGGTGTCGAAGTCGCGCAGCACGGCGTCGGTGTCCAACTCCACCTGCGCCACGTGCTCGCTGTGCCGCTCCAGCAGCGGCCGCGCGCCCACGTCGCCCACCAGGCCAGCGATGTCCGGGAAAAAACGCCGGTCCCACAGCACGGGGTTGCCGATCTTGCCCCGGCAGGTCGGCACCACGACGGACCGGCCCTCGTCGGGGTCGTAGGCCTCGATCAGCCGCTCGATCATCCGCCCCGTGACCAGCGGCATGTCGCCCAGGCAGACCAGCGCCGCGGAGGCCTGCGCCGGCACCGCCGCGATCCCGACGCGCAGGCTGGCAGACAGCCCGTCCAAATACTCCGCCGCGTGCACCACCTGCACCGGGCGGCCCGCGACGGCGGCGCGGACCTCCTCTGCCCGATGCCCGGTTACGACGATCACCGGGCGGGCAGCGCTCGACAGCAGGTTATCGACCACCCGCGCCACCATGGGCCGCCCGGCGCGGTCCGGCACCAGCAGCTTGTTGTGCGGCGCCATGCGGCTGGACCGCCCGGCCGCCAGCACGATGCCCGCCACCCTCGGCGACGCCGCCACGGCGGTCGGCGCCACGGCCTTGGCGCGGTGCAGCGGGCGGGCGCCGGTGTCCTTCAGCAGCCCGCCCACGCCCATGCCGGCGATCACCGCCCCGTCCGTCGGCAGCCCGGCGAACAAGCGCGACAGCACCCAGTCGATGCCGTTCAGCTTGGGGCTGCGCGCGCAGCCCGGCAGCACCAGCGCCGGGCGCTCGCCGATCCGCCCCAGGCAGATCAGGTTGCCGGGATCGACCGGCATGCCGAAATGCAGGATCTCGCCCCCGGCCTCCACGATCCCCGCCGGGCCGACATCGCGCCGGTCCACGACGGCGCTGGCGCCCGCCACCAGCAGGATGTCCGCCTCCTGCGCCATCAGCGTCCGCAGCGCCTCGGCGATGGGCGCTTCCGCGTGGGCGCATTCCAGCGGCGGCAGCAGGGTGCCGGTCAGGCCGGCGACCCGGGCCGCCGTCGCCTCCGCGGTGCCGGCCAGGATGCTGTGCTTCATGCCGGGGAGGCTGGTCATCACCAGGCCGACGCGGAGCGGACGGGACGGATGGAGGCGCAGCACCGGGCGCTGCTGGGCGACGCGCTCCGCCTCGGCCAGCACATTTTCCGCGACGGCGAAGGGGATGACCTTGATGGTGGCGAGCATCTCCCGCGCCGCCACGCTGGCGGCGTCGGGCAGGGTGCCGACGGTGAGCGCCTCGTGCACCGCGTTGACCGCGTTGAGCCTGTCCCGGTCCACTTGCAGCAGGCCCGGCACCGACGCGACCAGGTTGACCCGTCCCGTGCTGGCGCGCGACGCCGTGACCGCCGGGGATTCCAACGCCTGCGCCAGCCGGGCCGCGGCGGCGTCCTCCGCGACGTCGCCGGGTTCGAGGCGGGCGGCGATTACGCTGTCGATATCCGCGTCGCGCAACGCCTCGATGGCCGCCGCGTCCAGCACCGCGCCCTTCCGCAGCACGGTGCCCGGCAGGCGCTGCGTATGGGCCAACACCGCCCCAAGGGCGTCCGCAAGCGCGATCCGGCCGAAGATCACCCGACGGGCGCCGCCCCGCGCCGGACCGCCACGATCTGCGCCAGGATCGACAAGGCGATCTCCGGCGCCGTCACCGCCCCGATGTCCAATCCGACCGGCCCGCGTATCCGCGCCAGCGCCGCGTCGCCGTGGCCCAGTTCCCGCAGCCGCCCGAGTCGCGCGGCGTGCGTCTTCCGCGAGCCGAGCGCGCCCACGTAGAACGCGTCCGACCGCAAGGCCCGGTCAAGCGCCGGGTCGTCGAGCTTCGGGTCGTGCGTCAGGGTCACGATGGCGGTCCGGCTGTCGGGCCGCAGCGCGTCCAGCGCCTCGTCGGGCCAATCCGTGCTGACGGACACGCCGGGAAACCGCTCGTCGCTGGCAAAGGCCCGGCGCGGGTCGGCCACCGTCACCCCGTAGCCCAGCCCGGCCGCCAACGGCACCAACGCCTGGGCGATGTGCACCGCGCCTACGACCACGAGGCGCAGCGGCGGGTTGTAGGCGTAGAGGAACCACTGCGCGCCGTCCGCCTCGACCGTTTGGCTGCGGTCAGCCCGCAACGCCGCCTTGGCGGCCGACGCCAGCCCGGCGGGCGCGTCGTCGCCGGGTAGCAGGACCTGCTCGCCGGAGGGCAGGCGCGTCGCCAGCACCACGGGACGCTGCGCCGCCCGTGCCTGCTCCAGCCGGGCCAGCAGGTCGGGCGTCATCCCAGACGCTCGACGAACACCTTGAGCTTGCCGCCGCAGGCCAGGCCGACTTCCCAGGCGCGCTCGTTGGTCACGCCGAAGTCCAGCAGTTGCGGCGCGCCGGTCTCCATGGTGCGCTTGGCCGCGTCGGCCACCGCGCCCTCGATGCAGCCGCCGCTGACCGAGCCGGCCATGCGGCCGCTCGCCGTCACCGCCATCTGGCTGCCGGGCGGGCGGGGCGAGCTGCCCCAGGTCTCCGTCACCGTCGCAATTGCCACCTGCTCGCCCGCCTTCGACCACGCGCTCGCGGTGCCCAGCACGTCTTCGGCCTCGGTCATGCAGCCCTCCACTGAAATTCGTGCCCGCGCGGCGGGGCCGGGCGGGACAGGAGACTTACCAGGTCACGCAGGCTGTCGAGGTTGTGGACCGTCCGAAACTCGTCCACGTGCGGCAGCATCGCCCGGATGCCTCCGGATTTGGGCTGGAACCCGTCCCACCGCAACAGGGGATTGAGCCAGATCAGCCGGCGGCAGGAACGGTGCAGGCGGTCCATGTTCTCCGCCAGGCCCGCGGCGCCGTCGCGGTCCAGCCCGTCCGTCACCAGCAGCACCACGGCACCCTGGCCCAAGACGCGCCGCGCCCAGCGTTGGTTGAACTCCTGCAGCGCCTCGCCGATGCGGGTGCCGCCGGACCAGTCCGGCACGGCGTGGGCCACCATCTGGAAGGCGACCTCCGGATCGCGGAAGCGCAGTTGCCGGGTGATGTTGGACAGCCTTGTGCCGAACAGGAACACGTGCACCCGGTCCCGGTCGTTCGCCACGGCATGGAGGAAATGCAGCAGGACTTGCGCATAGCGCGCCATGCTGCCGGAGATGTCGCACAGCACCACGAGCGGCGGCGGGCGGACCACGCGGGCGCTGCGGGACAGGTCCGTCAACTCCCCGCCCCGGCGCAGGCTGCGGCGCAGCGTGGCCGCGAGGTCGATGCGCGGCCCGTGCGTGTCGGGGCGCAGCCGCCGGGTGCGGCGCAGGTCGAGCGGCAGGGAGAGCCGGCGGATTTCCGCCTTGGCCCGGGCGACCTGCTCGGCGCTCATCTGCTCGAAATCCATGTTATGGAGTTGCTCCCGCTCGCTCACCGTCATGACGGCGTCGAGTTCGGGAGGGGCCTCCTCCGCTTTGGGCGGCTCCTTGCGCGGCGGGGCCATCGCCTCGGCGATGCGGCGGACGCCGGGCTGCGGCTTCTGCTCGGGGGTCGGGCTGCCTTCAAGCAACGCGAGGGCGGCGGCGTGCTGCCCCACGTTGGGGTCGCGCCAGAACAGGTCGAAGGCGTGGTCGAACAGCTCGATATGCTCGTGCCGATGCACCATGAGGCCGCGCAGCGCCGACCGGACCTGGCGGCGGTCGCCCAGCTCGACCAGCTCCAGCGCCTGCCCGGCGGCGATCACCTCGGCCGGGCCAACCGGCAGCCCGGCCCGGCGCAGCAGGCGGGCGAAGTGCATGACGTTCGCGCCCAGCAGGCCGGCGGCGGCGGTCATGGGTTGGGCGGGCTCCCCTTCGCCTCCGCGATCAGGCGGGCGGCCTCCGCGCCGCGGACCTTGGCGATGTCGTCCTGGTACTTCAGCAGCACGCCCAGCGTCTCGTCCACCGCCTCGGCGCTCAGCTCCTTTTGGTCCAGGTATTGCAGCGCGCCCGCCCAGTCGATGGTCTCGGCGACGCCGGGCAGCTTGAACAGGTCGGCCTCGCGCAGCCGCTGCACGAAGGCGACGACCTCCTGCGACAGCCGCTCCGGTAGGCCCGGCGCCTTGGCGGCCAGGATGGCGCGTTCACGGGAGGCGGAGGGGTAGTCCACCCATTGATACAGGCAGCGGCGGCGGATCGCGTCGTGCACCTCCCGCGTCCGGTTGCTGGTCAGCACGACGACAGGCGGCACGGCGGCGCGGACGGTGCCGTACTCCGGGACGGTGATCTGGAAATCGGCCAGCAGTTCCAGCAGGAACGCCTCGAACGGCTCGTCGGCGCGGTCCAGCTCGTCGATCAGCAGCACGGCGGGCGGCTGGTCCGGGTCGATCGCGGACAGCAGCGGGCGGGCTTGCAGGAAGGGGCGGGAGAAGATGCTCTGCGCCAGGCGGTCCTGGTCGCGGTCGCCCCCGGCCTCGGCCACGCGGATCGCCATCAACTGCCGCGCATGGTCCCATTCGTAGGCCGCCGCCGACAGGTCCATGCCGTCGTAGCATTGCAGCCGCACCAGCCGCCGGCCCAGCCCGGATGCCAGCACCTTGGCGATCTCGGTCTTGCCGGTGCCGGGTTCGCCTTCCAGGAACAGCGGGCGGCGCATGGCGAGGGCCAGGTGCACCGTGGTCGCAAGGTCCCGGTCGGCAATGTAGCCGCCGGCGGCCAACAGGGCGGCGGTCTCCGCGACGGTGCCGGGCAGCGCCCCGGCCAGGGGTCCGTCAGCCAAAGACGTAGCTTTTGAAGATCATCACGAAGATGACAAGGTACAGCGCCCCGCCGACGAAGGCGATGCGCGGGAAGCCGAACGGCTCCTTGGGAATCATTGCGAAGATGCTGATCGCGGCGGGCGTCGCGTTGGGCAGGTGCAAGGGCGGCTGCAGCTCCGGCGCTTCGCCCTCGGCGGTGGGGGTTGCGACGCTTTTGGACAAAGCGGTTTGCGGGGACGCTGTTGCGGTGGAGGCCGCCGCGTCCCTCGCCTGCGCGCGGGCCACGGCGGGCTGAGGCACCTCGACGGCGGCCAGCGCGTCTGGCCCTGCGGGGGGCAGCACGTTGGCGGGCACCGGCTCCGCTGCCATGGCGAGGGCGTCCGGCGCAGGGCTGGCCACCGCCGCCGTGAAGCGGTCGAAAAACATGTCGGCCATCTGCTTGCTGGTCGCGTCGATCAGCCGCGCGCCGAGCTGCGCGATCTTGCCGCCGACCTGCGCCTTCACGTCGTACTGCAGCAGCGTGTCCGCGCCGTCGTCGGACAGCCGCACGTTGGCGCCTCCCTTGGCGAACCCGGCGACCCCGCCCTGGCCCTCGCCGCTGATGCGGTAGCTGTCGGGCGGGTTGAGGTCGGTGAGTTGCACCTTGCCGGTAAAACGCGCGGCGATCGGGCCGATCTTGACCGCCGCCGTCGCCTTCAGGTCGGTGTCCGAGGTCTTTTCCAAGCTCTCGCAACCGGGAATGCAGGCTTTCAGCACCGCAGGGTTGTTCAGCGCGTCCCACACCTTTTGTCGAGAAGCGGGGATACGCCGCTCGCCTGTCATGTCCATGTCGTCACCTCATTCAGTGCGCCGGAGGTTACTGGCAGGGTGCCAGCCGTGCAACCGACCCCACCTGACGTTCCCCGCCAGACCTGATAAACGACCCGCCACCCCAAGCGTTCCGGAGCCGCCCCATGTCATACCTGGTCGCCACCGACATTCCCGCCGAGCCTGCGGGCCATCGTTTCCGCGCGCTGGTTGAGCGTGACGGCATCCTGCAAATCCCGGGCGCGCATAATGGCATGGCAGCGTTGCAGGCGAAGGCGGCCGGGTTCGAGGCGGCGTACCTGTCCGGCGCCGCGATGACCGCCAGCATGGGGCTGCCGGACCTCGGCATGATCACGGTGGATGAAGTGTGCTTCTTCGTCCGCCAGGTTACCCGGGCCAGCGCGCTGCCGGTGCTGGTCGACGGAGACACCGGATACGGCGAGGCGCTGAACGTCATGAGCATGGTCCGTTCCTTCGAGGATGCAGGCGCGGCTGCGGTGCACATCGAGGACCAGTTGCTGCCGAAGAAGTGCGGGCACCTGAACGACAAGCGGCTCGCGAACCCGCAGGACATGGCCGCCAAGGTTGCGGCGGCCCGCAAGGCGCGGCGGCACCTCTACATCCTGGCCCGCACCGACGCAGCCGCGAGCGAGGGCATGGACGGCGCCGTGGCCCGCGCTAAGCTCTATGTGGAGGCCGGCGCCGACGCGATCTTCCCGGAGGCGCTGCACTCCGCCGAGATGTTCCGGGAGTTTGCCCAGCGGATGCCCGGCGTGCCCTTGCTCGCCAACATGACCGAATTCGGCCGCACCCCATTCTTCACCGCCGCCGAGTTCGAGGCCATGGGCTACCGCATGGTGATCTGGCCCGTCAGCTCGATGCGCGTGTCGGCCAAGGCGTCGGAAACCCTGTATGCCGCCATCCGGCGCGACGGCGGTACGCACAACATGCTCGACCAGATGCAGACCCGGGCCGAGCTGTACGCCGCCATCGACTACGCCGGCTACGAGGCGCTGGACCGGAGCATCGTCAGCACCGTCGTGCCGCACGGCATGCCGCAACGGGACTGAGCGTGCAGCACGACCCGCTGCGGCGCTTCCCGTCCCCGCTGTTGCGCCCCGCCTATGTCGGGAGCGAGATTTACCGCCGCTCCACCTACGGCCCGACCCATCCGCTGGCGATCCCGCGCGTGACGACCTGCACCGACTTGTGCCGGGCGATGGGCTGGCTGCCCGACGAAGCATTCATCACGGCGCCGATGGCCGACCTCGCCGCCGTCACCCGGTTCCACGCGCCTGACTACGTGGCCGCCCTGGCGCGGGCGGAGGCGGCGCAGGCGGTGTCGGACGACGACCGCGCCCGCTACCGCATCGGCGCGGAGGGCAACCCGGTCTATGCGGAGATCTACCGCCGCCCGATGACCTCGGCCGGCGGCGTCATGCTGTCCGCGGCGCTCACCGCGGCGGGCGGCATCGTGCATTGTCCCGGCGGCGGCACGCATCACGGGCGCCCCGACCGCGCCAGCGGCTTCTGCTACCTGAACGACCCGGTGCTGGGCATTCTCGCCTGGCTCGACGGAGGGCTGGAGCGGATCGCCTATCTCGACATCGACGCCCACCATGGCGATGGGGTGCAGGACGCCTTCCATGACGACCCCCGCGTGCTGACAATCAGCGTGCACGAGGCTGGGCGGTGGCCGTTCACCGGCCTGGCCGCCGACCGCGCCGGGGGTGCTGCGCGCAACCTGCCGGTGCCCCAGGGATTCAACGACAGCGAGATGGCTTGGCTGCTGCATCACGCGATCCTGCCGCTGATTGCCGCGCACCGGCCGCAGGCGGTGTTCCTGCAATGCGGCGCCGACGCGCTGGAGGAGGACCCGCTGGCCCGGCTGTCGCTGTCCAACAACGCGCATTGGTCCGTGGTGGCGGCAGTCCGCGACCTGGCGCCACGGCTGATCGTCACTGGGGGTGGCGGCTACAATCCCTACACGGTCGGGCGCTGCTGGGCCGGGGTGTGGGCGACGCTGAACGGCATTCCCATCCCAAACCGCACCACGCCGGAGGCGGAGGCCGTGCTGCGCGGGCTGACCTACAACCGCGCTGCCGGGCGCAACCCGCCGGGCCATTGGTTCACCACGATCCGCGACGCGCCGCGGGACGGCCCGGTGCGCGACGCCATCAAGCTGCTCGCCGAGCAGACGCTTTCGGAGCACCCCGCATGAACCGCCGCTTCCTGTTCGCCCTTTTGATGGTGACGCCCCTGATGGCCATAGCCCCGGACACCGACGCCCAGACCACGGCGCAGCCGGAACTGCCCAAGGAGCCGCTTTCGGTCACGACGCGCGACGGCAAGCGCCATGATTTCCAGGTCGAGATGGCGCTGACCCCGGAGCAGCAGAGGGTGGGCCTGATGTTCCGCCCCAGCGTGCCCGCGGATGGTGGCATGTTGTTCGATTGGGGCGCGCCGCGCGACAGCGGCATGTGGATGCGCAACACGGTCAGCCCGCTCGACATGCTGTTCATCAACGCCGACGGCACGGTCCGTCGGGTGGCCGAGGACACCGTGCCCGGCAGCCTCGCCACCATCGAGAGCCGCGGCCCGGTCCGCGCGACGCTGGAGCTTGCAGCCGGCACGGCGAAGCGCCTGGACATCCGGGTGGGCGACAAGGTGCAGCAGCGCATCTTCGGCAACGCCTCCTAATGCCGGCCTTGCGTTGCGCAGGGCTGGAACCTACGTTGCCGCTGGGTCCGGGGCGTGGCGCAGCCTGGTAGCGCGCTTGTTTTGGGTACAAGAGGCCCCCGGTTCGAGTCCGGGCGCCCCGACCAGCCAGCTTGAAGGACCAAGCCATGCGTGCCCGCATCTTCCAGCGCCCGAAGACCGCCACCCAGTCCGGCCAGGCCGGCGCCGGCAACTGGGTGCTGGAGTACCAGCCGACCGAGCGCGAGAAGAACGACCCGCTGATGGGCTGGTGGGGCAGCAGCGACACGCTCGGTCAGGTGCGTTTGCGCTTCGACACCGCGGAGGCCGCCGTCGCCTTCGCCGAGCAGAAGGGCGTCGCCTACGACCTGGAGGTGCCGCCCGCGACCCGGCCGATCAAGCCAAAGGCCTATGCCGATAATTTCCGCTACGGCCGGGCTGAAAACTGGACGCATTAGCTGTATGCAGGGAACGACGCGCCCTTAGCTCAGTTGGATAGAGCGGCGGCCTTCTAATCCGCATGTCGGGGGTTCGAATCCCTCAGGGCGCGCCATGATCCGGGGGTCCGATTGTTGTGAGGTGGCAGAGTTAAATGGAACTGACAGGGTTGTCTGGAATCCATGCAGGGCCATTCAGTTCTGCCGTAGCGGCCTGGGCGTGAGCGTCGGCGGGGTGACGCAACAGCTGTATGGAGGCGGCCTTCCAGCTTCGTGAGGTCGTCCTATGCCGTTCGCTGCCCTGCTTGCCGC
>JAABUQ010002675.1_pt1 | contig 34716 bp, 31 predicted proteins | sample 5560001 | NCBI WGS metagenome assembly JAABUQ01 (sample SAMN10711888, study PRJNA513371) | rock metagenome | isolation source: Antarctica rocks | place: Antarctica: Victoria Land, Finger Mt nord | collected 2015-12-18
CAAGAACCCATCGAAATTGTACCACTCCTCAAACCCGCCGCCCTTGCCCCACGGCCTCAAGCTCCACACCCCCTGTCCCAACTCCCCATCCTTGCCGCCCCGCACGCCAATCTGTCGGAAACGCTCACGGTCCGCGACCCAGATCTTCCACATGCGGATCTGGTCGGCATCGAGCGCTGACATGGGTGAGAGCTATTCCATAAGTAAGCATCCAGGATACCAAAGGAAGAGACGGGGGGGGGGGCCAAGAAACATACACGGTCGGCATAGCCCATCGCCGCCAATTTCCGGACAAGCTCGAAGCGCTTCTCGTAGCGGTAGATGGAGCCGCTACACATGGGGCAGACGTTGTTGCTGGCGATGTCCCACGTGACGGTGGCTTCGGGAAGGCAGCGCGCCTGCTGGCCGCGGATGCGGGAGATGGTCTGTTTGGGCTCGCAGGTATTGACGATTGGGGCGGGCACTTTGTGAGAACGTGGTTAGCCTTCTTGGAGGGTTAAGGGGGCTTGGAGGTGGACGGCTTGAGGGGCTTCAGGTTGGGAACTTACTGGGGCGGTGGTGGCTGCATGCGTAGTGAATCATTAGGACGACACACATCTTTGCTTGGTTGCTGGGAAGAGGTTAGGAGGATGGAGAGATGGTTTCGCGTTTGCACGATGGGCTGGAATTGGGAGAGCCCACGGGGAAGACGTGAAAGCGTGGAAAGAGGGGGAGGGTGCTTTGGTGTTGTCATTGGGGGTGTGAGGTGTGGAAATGCTGCTGGGCCACAAAAGCCTTGGAGCTTCAAATGGTAAAATCAAGAAGAAGGAAGAAGGCCGTGCAATATGAGTAGTGAGGCTGTCAACCCACAGAGGAGGACTTACCAGTAGCTGGTGGTGCGAGGAGATATTGTGTGGTATCTTAGTGACTCAATATCAGCCTATGTCACAAGAAAGCCAGCAGAAGCTGCAAAGAACTCACTGCTTCACTTGGAAAGGGTCGTAGATGGTGATGGAAGATGGAAAGAGGGAGGGAGGGTGTCGAAGGTGGTGAACCTATATAATATAAGTCCATGAAGCGAGCGGGGGTAGTTGCTCGGCGGAAACTCACAGAATTCTATCAGTTGAACGCGACCTGCCCTAATTATTAATTCTCGCTTAACGTTTCACGTGACATAGCAATGTGTTGTGGATTGGCTTTAGCAGCTCCTATAACCCGAATTAAAGTAGGGTACTTTTGAGAGAAGATTGGTAGGTTTGTATGTACATGTAAAGGTACAAAGAGGTGACAAATTCAGATGAAAAGATATTGATACCCATCCTGCAAGCAATGCCCATATCTTTTGTATTCCTTTGTACAATATGCATCTCTTTGCTTCCACACCATACCGCGGTGCTCCTGTCTCATCTATCGGCCACGACCTTCCTTAGCTCTTCCCAAAGTACATTAATGCTACTTGATGACTCGAGTGATCAGACCGGTTGCAACCGTCCGACCTCCCTCTCGAACGTTGAAACGCTGACCTTGGTCAACGGCGACGGGATTGTGCGTTTCGCAGACCATCTCGACGTTGTCGCCCGGCATAGCCATCTTGTTGGAAGCATCCTCTGTTCCTTCTGGCCAGTGGAAGGCAACAGCTTCGTCTGAGGATTTTGTTAACACTGTGCCCATGACTCTTGGGAATATAGAGAAATATTAGAAAAGATGGGGACATTACCAGCAGTTCTCATGAATATCTGTGGTCGGTAATTGTCATGGAAGCCAGTATGCCGGCCACCCTCCTCTTTTGTAAGAATGTACATCGAAGTCAGAAAGCGTTGGTGCGGCTTCACGGAGCCTGGCTTTGCGACTACCATGCCTCGCTTTACGTCTTCACGCTTGACACCCCGAAGTAGTAGCCCAGAGTTGTCGCCTGCTCTAGATTCGTCACAAGACTTCTTGAAGGTCTCGATATCGGTGACTTTTGTCTTGATCGGATTCGGCACGATTCCGACGAGCTCAACTTCCGCGTCCCGTTTTAGAGTACCGCGCTCTACACGCCCGGACGCTACCGTGCCACGACCTGGTATGGAGAAGACATCTTCGACGGACATGAGGAAGGGTTGCTCGACGTCGCGCTCAGGGGTAGGTATCCAGGTATCAACTGCGGTCAACAGCTCGTCAATCTTCTGCGCGCCAATTTCTGGTTGTCGACCTTCGAGAGCACAGAGGGCTGAACCGAGAATAATGGGGGTTTCGTCGCCTTCGAAGCCGTAGGTGGTCAGGAGTTCCCTCATCTCCATCTCAACCAGTTCCAGCATTTCTTTGTCCTCGATTGCGTCGACCTTGTTGACGAACACAACAAGCTTTTGTACACCGACCTGACGGGCGAGTAGAAGATGTTCACGGGTTTGGGGCCTAGGACCTGTCAATCATGCGTTCGCTGGTAAGAATACTCCCTCCTACATTTGGCCGTCTGAAGCTGCTACTACAATGATACCTCCATCCATGCTTGAAGCACCAGTGATCATGTTTTTGACGTAATCTGCGTGACCGGGACAGTCGACGTGAGAGTAATGCCGTGCTTCGGTTGAATATTCGATATGCGCCGAAGAGATGGTAATACCACGCTTTCGCTCTTCAGGAGCCTTGTCAATTGCGCCGTACTCAAGGAAATTTGCGAAGCCCTTCTCCGCCTGGCGTTTCGTTATGGCAGCGGTGAGAGTTGTCTGATAGCAATTTTAGGAGAGTACGAATAGGACAGTGGGCGTTTCTCGAACCTTGCCATGGTCAACGTGACCGATTGTACCTATGTTCGATCAGTGACATCCTTCACATTCGCCTCAGCTTCCGTACCGATATTGACATGTGGCTTTGAGCGCTCGAAGACCGTAGCGAGTCCTCTGACTCCAATGGCCTCCTTGCCAAATACTCGCTGTATGGGGTTGATGGACTTCTGCTGCCGTGTAGCGCTGACGGTAGCACCTAAGAAAGGCCTCAACGACCGGGCGAACGCAGCCATCGTGACCCAGCAGGCTACCCGATCCAAATCAAAAGAGAGATGAAAGCGAACGAAGGCTTCTTACTGCGTACGAGTTGCTACAAGTCGTTCTCGTCACCAGAAAAATTGTCTTGGCGGACGCGGCACTCTCGGCGCGCGAACCTAATCGGTGGCCAACCTCAATCGAGGTTATCATAGAGCTTTGTCGAGGTCGGGAGCAATTATAAATACTAAATTCCTTTCCTTCCAACTTTTCTTTCGTATTATTCTGTTGAAAACCAGATGCTTTCCAATATCTGATGCAAGCGTGCAGTATACGTCGCACACATTTCATTTGGAAATAGACGCATATCTATAGGTTCTATAATCGTTCACATTTCGTACATACCTTCATGCTTTAAGGGTATTAAGGTAGCGAAAGGGGTTGGCCTGGTTTCGAGCAGAAGATTCGATGTATTTCGTTATGAACCTCCAATCTGAACCTCAACGATACGCAGCTTGCCTCCCAGGTGGTTCCTCTGGCGGTGCAGGCTCAGACTTTGACTCCTCTTCCACAGCATCGGCTCGTAGTCTTCCACTTGCGTCCTTGTTCGCTTTGACTTTTCCCTCATAGTACAACGTAGCTCTCCCCAAGAAGTCCCCCTCCATAGGTCTGATTTCCTTCGCGCCTTCAACGCCCTTGACATACTTGCTTAGACTCTCCAATGTCTGCTTGCCCTCCTCCGCCGTCGCATCCCTCATCCTCTTCTTCTTCTTCAGCAGCAGAACCTCCACCCTGTGCCCCCGCTCCAAAAACTCCTTCAACTTCCCTAACCGGTGCGCGAGATCATTGTGATCAATGGCCCAATTGAGTTCCAGATACTTCGTAACCGCAGCCGGCTGTTTCTGCTTCTTGCGCGATTTGGCAGCTTCCCGCGCCTCCTTCTTGTTGATGATCTTGCACACAGGTATACCATCAACCTCATCGTATTGCTCTACAAACTCGGCTTTCGGGTCAATCCGACTAAGCACCCACGAGAGCGATTGAGGTCTGCCAAGCTTGCCGTTTGGCTGGACCAGGCAGACCTCTTGGGAGTGGATGCCTTCGTCGCGTTTGCGCTGGTCCTCGGCCTTGGAAAATTTGTTGGCTCGGACAAAACGACCGGCCATATTGAATGCGCCATCGGGAGGGGCGCTTGCATAGCATCGCTTTAGGAAGGCGTTGGGTGGATTTTGGAAGGGGGCTGAAGATGCTCGGGAAGGGTTGACGATGGTACGGAGGGTGGGAAAGAACACTCTCTGCAGAGCCTCGGCAGTGGAGCTGAGATGGCTACAGTGTCTCATGGTCTGGCTTCTTGTACGCTTCAAGCAGCTTTCGTTACGAGTTGTGAATCGTGAATGTTCGCTCGCTCCGATGAGATAGGTCTTGAGGTCGCTAAGCACCCCAAACCTCTCTACCCAGAACCAGCTAGATCGGAAGAGCAGCAAAACTTCAGTTTCTGTCCCCCCCAATTTCTTCTACAAATATCCGACATGATTGTCGATTTTCATTTTTCTCACCAGTCACATTGGCTACTACTTTCCTGACTCCGGAGGCCCGGAGGGTAAGTCTACGAATATAGTAGGTTTTGGGCCACTAGCCCACTCGCTCACACCTCCGTCGCCGTCGGACTGGCTTATGGCCGAAAGCCAATGGTCGCTGGAGGGTCACTAGGCCTGCTTATGAAGCCTGTCATGCAGGCTACACCTCACGCAGCATTGTTTAGATATTTCGTTGTTACGATATTCTATGAGCCAGCCGCAAAACATATGAGAATGAGCGTTTCCACTAATGAAGTGCCTCATTTGTAGTCATCTTATCCGGCTTGTATGCACAGTAATGGACGGTGGGTGAAGTGAGTGGCTTGTAGCTATCTAGATTCATTAAAGCACGCTGGACCGGATACGCTGAGCCTAAGCCCGGTGCTAGCCTGATGGGCAAGCCCGAGGCAGGCCTTGAGAGAGGAAGAATTCAGAACAGGCGCCCACATTTCTCTGAAAAGACCCCTCCCTCGCGGTCCCGCCTGTGTAGCGATAGGGAGGCGCGGCGAGGAAAGCAATACATGCATCCGTGTAGGGGTATCGAGCGCCAGAATTTCTAAGGAAAGGCGCCAGGGCTATGCATGCGGAAGGAAACAACCTGGTGTATGACGATTCTCGAAGCTTTCAATATCACCCCCCATGTCCATCAAGGCGGCGCGGGCCATAGAGTGCTTTGATGACGCGGTGGAGGTGACGGTGAAGCTGATCGATAGGACGCAGGAGAAGCGACAACAAGCGACAGATAGGTGGAGGGGAGACAGGTGAAGAATAGCTGGTAGACGGTGACGTAGAAGGTCACATTCATAGCAAACTCAACCCCAGAACGGACAAGAATCGGATTGTTGATTGAGCGGGACCAATCAATGTAAGATTTGGCCATGGTCCTCGAGCACTCGGACGACGAATGACCGATGACAAGGAAGCTGACTTTCTTGGACGGCAGAAGAGCATTGCTGATCCTAGGCGGGGTTCTCGATCAAGCCGAGTATGGAAGCTCCTTGAGATCGATGGGCTCGCCCGTGTACCGATGTTGTATTTTCTTTCAAGAGCTCGGAATGACCTCGGTAGATCCTGAGGATATTTTGTTCTCGCGGCGAAGAGATGCAACAAGGAAACAGCTTGGCGATAGTGTTGTATATCGGATGGTATCGTGAAAAGCTTGTAACGAACACTGCGACAGAAGTCGCGTAGATTGCTAGTCTTGTCCAATTGGAGAGCCAAAGCTTTTTGATATATGTCCGACCAGGAATTTTCGAGCATCTCGAAGGGTCTTCGTGTTTTCGCATCATTGTGTGGAAGGGAGTATTTTATACGCATGTAATAGGTCGCCACTAGAAGAGCATATGGTGAGTCCTTTTCTCCCAGTTCAAGCATGTGCTTCAGATCCGATGGCGATACGGAAGTTGCGTATTCCTTGAATTCGTTTTTGGTGCAAGGTATCTTCGCCCTGGATCTTTGATATATCCACTCCTGAAAAAATTCGTAGCTCCAAAGCGACTCGTCGATGATCGCATGGGCTTCCTCTATTGAATAATCGTGCGCGCTCTTGTTGTAACAAGCCCACAAAGGCGCAAAGTGCTCCACAGTAAGTTTCGAAATCTGAATGGTCTGACTAGAGAAAGCTTCTAGTTTATTAGAAGACTCTGACTTGCTAGTTTCTGAATTGGTATAAGAAGCCAATTTTCCTAGAATTCCTTCAAGTTGACAATATCATTAGAGACTTAAGAAATGGGTGATGTGTCACTTTTACGTACCAGGCTCAAGAACGAGCTCTCGTTGGTCGACACCACTCGTTTGTCAAATCACACCTTGTACAAAGTCTCTTGTGCTGATTCCACGACGTTCCTTCATTCGTGTTTCTAAGTCTGCTTGCAGCGTCTGATGTTCCTTGGTCAGTTTTTTCGAATCTGCTTGCAGCGTCTGATGTTCCTTCATCAGTTTTTCCGAATCTGCTTGCAGCGTCTGATGTTCCTTCATCAGTTTTTCCGAATCTGCTTGCAGCGTCTGATGTTCCTTCATTAAATTTTCCGAATCTGCTTGCAGCGTCTTGACTTCGACTTCAAGCGTCTCCACCTTTGCCTGCACGCATTCGAACTCGGATCTTCTGACTAACATGCTTTTCAGTTGATCGACGATATCTGGGAAGTCTTCTTCGTTGTGCAGCTTTCCCCGAAGAATACTCTCGCAAGTCTCTTCTATGGTTCCGGGTATGATCTGTGTTCCGGGAGGAGCTGAATGCTCCTGTTGTCGGGCCATGTTTTAGCCCACACGCTGCCTTACGAGCTGAGCAATACCGAGAGAGAGAAAATGGCAGCAGAGATAAGAAGATAAGAATGATGGACAAAAGCGGCACAAGGCAAATGGGAGTTTTGATTGGCAAGATTGTAATAAGATTGACATATAACAACACTTCAGCAAAGAAGATCACAACAACAAAGAGCTGGGCAAAAAGCTTGTGCTTTTTACCCTTTGCAACAACACTACGCAACAAAGACCATTGTTTAGTATCGACCAAGCATCAAATTTGACATTCTCATTCTCTCCCTCCAGACTATGATCTCACTGCTGTCGACTTCAGGCGTGACGACTATTGTAATAGTCTGCATACCTTTTGGACTTACCTAGGGGATAACAAGATGGAAAGACACTAGAGGATGTTGACCTGCTGGTAGAGTTCTGTAACTCTGCTTCATCTTAGGCCCTTACTAGCTTTAGAGGCAAACATGGCATAAAGGTTGCGCCGATTCAATCCATTTCTTTTCACGATATGCTATCGTCACATTATAATCTCTTCCTTCTCTTTACACCGTGCAGTGGAGTGTAAGCACCTTGCGAAGACCTAGAAAGGAGACCTTCTCTCGAAGAACCTTAGCACGGTGGCCCAGTACTACTCTGTCAAATCTGCCATCAACGTAGACTCCCAGACGATTTAGGATCTAGCAACCACGCCCAATGACATTGCTCACTTTCTCAGATAATCCCAGGTCTGCTGCCAGATCGTCTGCAAGGTACCCCAGCCGTCCGTAAAGGTGGAGCTTTGGAATAGATACTTGATGCAGAGTATAATACTGCAGCGTTGATACCGGGTCATGGGTGTCGAGCTCGATACATTCTTTCATTGGGACGTTCAGGTATACACGCATTGGCGCGGGCTACGAGAATCCTCAAGGATGGCAGGCCAGTGATATACATCTTGATTGTACATATGTTATTGCAATGCTTCAAAATGCTAGACAAACGGGAGCCGTCCAATGCTAGAATCGACAAAGGCTTCAAGAGGTCGACGGAGGAGACGGTAACGTTCGTATACTACAATCGATGAAGCAAGAGCATCGAACGTCGTTCTGCGGAGTGTCGCTACAAGCATCTCTGCTCTGTAAGTTGTTCAACCGACAACGACAAGACGGACTGTAGCCAAGATATCTTCAAAATTTCCTATTCCATGCGGCGGCACGGACCACAAGCGAAAAATGCCAAGCCTTGGTGCACCATGCCACCATGTGGAATAGCTCTATGAATGCCTGCCTTTAAATGATCAATATGACACCATCAGAGAAAGTATCGATGTTAAATACCTATGCATATTGTTATCGATTTTGTGACTTGCTAGACTACCAAGTCCACTTGATATCTTCGCTTGCGGCGCTAACATCGGCTATCTAGTGGCCGACATGCCGTGAGATGATTGCTCGAAGCTCTGGAAACCTCAAGCGCAACAATGTGTCCCTGAATGCCACGGCACCCCCTCTTTAACCGGCTTCTGATCTATTTCGCGCCGCCTTCCCTCTCCGAATTAAGATGGAGCGTAATCCAGGTCACCAAATTGGGCTTCCTGATCCACTTCATCTTCGAATATGTCGGGCAACCACGCGCAACCGCCGGTCCGTCCATGCTGCCCACAATCGCCGTCAGAGGCGACTGGGTATGGATCGACAAGTCGTATAGAAGAGGCCGATGGATCAAAGTCGGGGATGTTGTGAGCATGAAGCATCCGCTGATGCCTGAAGAGGGGGCTATCAAGAGGGTGCTGGGGATGCCGGGGGACTTTGTGATGAGGGATACCCCGGATGTGGAGGGAGGGAGGGGGATGATGATACAGGTAGGGTACGCATGGTCAGTTGATTCTGGGTGATCACTGACGGGTGGTATAGGTTCCTGAAGGCCATTTCTGGAGTATTGGGGACAATGTGGAGGCTTCAAGGGATTCAAGATTCTATGGCCCTCTGCCGTTGGCCCTTATCAAGGGAAAAGTTACCGCGAAGGTGCTGCCGTTGAGAGATATGAGATGGTTTGAAAATACACTACAGCAGCCTGAAGAAGATCCCCGAGCGGCAGACTTGTGATCTGGTGGTTTTTGCATAGCGGCCGGAGTTCAAGGCTCAAAGATTACCAAAGCATTACATGCTCAGCACTGAGTTCGCAAGCTTGTTTTGACTTTTCTGATATGCCATGATCATCGTTTCAGCGTCTTCTGCTTTTCAGCATCCTTAACGAGCTTCTGCCCCTTCACTGCCAGACCTTTTCGCACCCTCACAGCGTCCATGTATCTCTTCGCCACGTTCTCTCTGTCCGCCAGCTCCCCAAGATCCTCTAACTCATCCTCGGTAAACGGGACCCAGAACGGATCTTCATCCAGCATTTCGAAACCCTGGAACACCAGCTGAGGAGATGCTGCACCTGATGTTCGTTTGCGGATCTCCTCGCTAAAACCAAACGACTCAGCTACCGGCAGTACAGATAGAATCGTGAAGAAAGGAGTCCCTTCCTTGAGGGATTCGGAGACTATTCGGCCGCGGCGACGGGTTATAACACTGTACACGCGACCTAGGACTTCGGCTGGAAGAAGAATCAGCTTCTATTGCCCACCTTCAATATGGCGGGTCACCTACTAGACGCCTGAATCTCGCAACTGTACATGGCAAGGAGAAGTCGCGGGCTCCAGTCCAGAAAGCCCTGTCGAATCGAGTCTCGTACCGTCTTGATAACCTTACCTGTCAGTCGGCCAAGCATCTCCCGTGGCGATGAATCGTCTTCAGAAGCTGATGTAACTGTGACCTCTTCGAGGAACACCGCAATGCCCCGTACAGGCTCGTGACACAGCGGTCCTTGAGCAGTCGCTAGCTGGAAAGCATAGGATATCTTGTCCGAAAAGTCTCGGGCAGTCAGCTCCTCCGAGTGCTGCTTGGCATCTGGGTCCGTCGGTGCGCCTGGAAGGTGTGGTTCTTGCTTCTCTTGAAGACTGCCGTACAATGAGCGACTCGAGAATTCTGGAGGGTTTCGGTTGACTTACAATCTCTGGCACACATCTTGCTTGGTGTTATCGATGAGGATGTTTGGGCCTACTCTTCTGGGCCCAAACGCGGCCACTTTCTCGGCCACCCCAGCCCATACATCTGATTGACCCTTGTCTTCTACAAATAGAGGATTCATCTCATTCTTGAAGTCAACCATTGAGAGCATGTCGCCATCACTATCCATGGCGACATCAGCATCCTCTGTCTCGTCCTCCCCGTCATCTATAATTCCCTGCGTAAGCCTGCCTTCAGCTTCAGCTTCTTGTCTCGAATATAGTCGCCTCAGTAGTTCCGCATGCTTCTCTAGAAAGTCTACTACCGTAGTCGGTAATGGCCGTACACGCAATCGCATAGTGATATGCTTCGATGTCGTGACACTGATGACAGTACCTCTCGGAAGGTCCTTCTCCCTCGGTGCCGCCATCTCTGCGGCATTGACAATGCTCTCCCGGTACGGCACGATAGGTTTTCCTGCTTGGATATCGCACTTTGCGAATCGTTCTCTTAGGTCCTTTAGACATCGCTCGAGGTGAAGCTCCCCAGCGGTCAGTATGACATGCTCGCCGCTCTCAAGAACTTCGTACTGCGCACAAGGGTCGCTTTGTTCAAGCAAGCGCATACCGATGATCATCTTGTCGAGATCTCCTGGATTGACTGGCTCTAATGCCACACGGACGATGGGCTGGCTACCCATATTAATACCAGCCAGGTTGACACTGCCCTCCAGTTGACTGCAGAGGGTGCCCGACTTCAAGATATGTCCTGCAAGTCCTGCAATGCCGAAGACGCAACCTGCCGGTACAGATCCTAAACTCTCAAGACCACGTCCCATCAACAAATACAAGCCAGTCACTGTCACTCTCTGAGGTTCCGGTGGCGCATGCGGGTTTGCCGGAGAGAATTTGGGAGGCAGAACATAGATCGAATCTCCTACGGACAAAGTTCCGGAATAAAGTCGAGCAAAACCAATTAGATGCTCCGGATCTTCTTCCTGTTCGGTATCTAGGTCCCCAATTTTTCCAAGATTGGTTTCACTCAAGGCTTCTGTCACGTCATTCGGCTCTTTCGCTGTTTCGCCTTCCAGAGCTGCTCGCTGCTTCTCTATCTCTGCACGCTTTTGACGTGCCAGATCTCGAGCTTCTTCGCCGGTCAAGATCCCACCGCCTTTCCGTTTGTTCTGTGGTAGCTCGCTGGCCCGAACAGCGACCATCTTACTGACATAGGCTACGATTGGATCCGTTTCAGAAGCGCTAAAAGCAACCATGGCATTCCGGATCGTCCCATCAACATGTTCTGCACCGGGAGAAGCATCTATCAGTGCTGGCAACCGACTAGCTTGTGCGACTGGAGGGCTAGGAAGATTCTCTATGACCGAAACGAGAGTAGCAGTAGATAATGGAAGCCATGAGGAAAAGAGAGTCGTCAGGATTGCTCGGGGATCTCTTGAACGTAACACATGGGGTGGTATGGCCAAGGAAAGCGACTTTGTAATCTTCTCAACCATTGCAGGATCACTGGGCACAGGAATACTTTGTGAGCAGCGTGTATATATAATCCACGGGTAGAGATGTCCACGCACCCTTTCCCTTTATTGCCGCCCGTAGTTGCTTCATAAACAGCCCAGATATTGTCCAGTACCAATTGCACAAACATCGGCTTGAGCGCTCGGCCTTTCAGGTGCTTCGAGCCCAGAACTCTTTTGGTCTTAGGTTCAAGGTAGAAGTCCCCCCATAATACCTTCTCCAGGACTGAGCGCTTCAGGCCAAGCTTTTTCTCATAAAGATGCGCGAATTGCCGGATCGTGAAAGCCCACCCATCAGTAGCGCTGCTGAAGATCACATTATGCTTTTCGGGAGCAAAGTAGAGGTCTTCGTCATCCCTCTCTTCAAACTCCCCAGCTGTGCTAGTTGGGGCTATGCTTTCCGATTCCTCGGTTGATGGGCCATTGGCTGTCTTTGCAGCTTTACGCTCGTATCTCTGCTGCTCCTTGGCTGCGGCCGCTGCTACTCGTTCCTCGACCCTTTCTCTCCATTGCAGGTCCTCCTCCATCCGCTCCCCTTGAAAGAAACTCCCGATGACTGCATTGACCTGCTCTAGGAGCTTGTTCAGATGGCTATACGCCTCTCCTGGAGACATCTTAAGCTCTATTATGAGCCTATCCATCTTGTTGATTACCAGTATAGATTTCATGTGCTCTATCCATGTCTGTCGGAGAACAGTGACCGTCTGGCTACATACGCCCTCGACAGCATCAACTAGCACTAAAGCACCGTCACACAACCTTGAAGCCGTTGAGACCTCGCTACTGAAATCGATATGGCCTGGAGAATCAATAAGATTGATCAAGTATTCTTTCTGGATTGGTGGGCCTTCGGGCTCGAGGCGCCTCGACATTGAGAAGTAGAGAGAAATGGCTGATGACTCCATAGTGATACCCCGGAGTTGCTCATCTGGCCTGGAATCGAGGTAGCGGATCTTTCCAGCGAGCTTGGGAGAAATGATGCCATTGGTGGCAATAAGCCCATCCGTGAGAGATGTTTTGCCATGATCCTTAAACTATCAGAAACGTACTAGATCAAGAGGTACACTACTGACGACGTGTGCAAGAATACAGATCTGTGTTGATCAGTATGGTATCTCGAATTATCAATCGCCTGAAGACGCACGTTTCTTATGTCAACAGAACTATGTTGTAAGCTGATGAGTTTCTCAGGGCTTATGACGGGCATGATTGGCAGTGCACAATGGATTCATGCTAGTATATGCTTTCTTCGGGCTACTTCATTCAGGGCGAAGAAAATGAGTTGCGTGGTTGATGGTTAATAGCGCCAAAGGCTCGAAATCTTTGACTGCAACATCCGCGAGCCTGGTGGACAACCGACCAACGTTTCTGAGGATTCACTACTTTGACGGTCTACAGTATTGACTGCGTGGCGCTTAAGCAGTGCAGTATGCGCAGGCTAGGACTGATGATTCCTGCATACAACGTTGAAGTCACTGAAGCGGAGACCATACGGCATGAAGAAAAGTGTTGATGTTGGTGTTTCTGCTCGGCATAAGCGCCTAGAGCGTCTGGCCGGTTCCAGGGCGATCATTGCTGGTTTCAGGTGCTGATCTACCCGGACCTGCACCTACCAAGGCGCCGTCCAAGCCCCACAAAGCTCGTGCGCGGGGCACCCGATCAACCGACTTCGTTAAGGCATAAGACTGTCCCAGTTTTGCTACTCGATCAACATCAAACCTCAAAAGGATTCCCAATATGACTGCTATGGGCCAACGAACAGGCATGTGACCCACATATCTCGTGTTGTGATCTCTCCTAGATCATAGACTTTGAAATTTCCTTCAATGTCGACGTCTTTCCTCCCTCCAACCATGGCCGACATGCTTACCTCAGATCAACAACCGTTGACCATCGAACCTTCAAGTATTCCACACACGATCCAAACAAAACCTCCACCACCCCAACAGAATGTCACGATACCACAGCCATCTTCCGCTCTTAAAAGCGGTCATCTCGATCTCCATCCCTTCTCCCCAGTTAACCAGAAAGGGCATTTCGAATTCGATCGCGTACTTATGAGCGGAGTTGTCCGCAAACGGACACGGAAAACCAAAGTACTGCATATCATTGGGTTCACTGTCGCGTTTATGAACTCTACAGAGGCTTACGAACTTGCTCGTAGCAATGGAAGTCACACTACCTTGTCCTCCGCCCCAACCTCCTCTCAATCTACAAATCCCCCTCCGAAGAACGCCTCCTGAAACAACTGACCCTCTCTGACCTCACGGCCGTCGCGTACCTGAAAGATCCTAAGGGCAAACGCCAACACGTCTTTGGTCTATTCTCCCCCTCGCGCAACTTTCATCTTCAGACCGAGAGCGAAGCGGAGACTAAATCATGGGTGGAGCTGATCAAGAAAGAGGCGAGGATCGATGAGGAAGAGCAGGGCGTTATACTCGGGAGCCCGACGCAGTACGAAGCAGATCCACACAGGTTCCCCACCCTCCCTTCAACGCAGCAAGAGCAATGGGAGCAGGAACGCTACGGCTCCAGCTCCCCCGAGCCTTTCAAAGCCCCGCCTCCCCCATCCTCATCGCTTCCCGCCGGCGTAAAGATCCGCAGGCCATCGACCCACGATCTCGATTACTCCGGCAATGAGATGGGCTCGTACTCTGATTTCAGTGAAGCCGCGCCCTCGTCCCATAAACCCCACAAGACGTCCCCCTACCGCACTGTTCCCGCACCTTTGAAGTCCGCCGGCCCAGAACACGCCCCGAACGCCAGCCAGCAGAGCATCTCCAACCGACCTCCTGACGAAGAACGTGTCCTATGGCATGGATATCTCCTCTGCCTGAAATCTCGCAGTGGAGTCCGTCAATGGAAACGGCTGTGGACAGTCCTGCGGCCCAAAAACCTCACCTTCTACAAGAATGAGGAGGAATACGCTGCCCTCTTACTGATCCCACTCTCCAACATCATCAGCGCTGGGGAAATCGACCCAGTATCGAAGAGCAAAGCGCATTGCATGCAGATCATCGCCGAAGACCGCAGTTACCGCTTCTGCGCACCTAGCGAGGAAGGATTGGCGAAGTGGCTCGGCGCACTCAAGAGCCAGCTGATGAAGAGGAGGGAGGAGTGGACGAGGAAAAATGCTACCGCATGATTGTCGGAGACAGTATATCTTGGACTAAGGTACTGGAACGGTTTAACGATTTGAATGTATCACGATACCCAGCGGCATGAGAAAAGAATTACGTCACGAAGAGCATACAATTGGAAGCAAGTAGAGCACAGATGCATTGCAACTTCTGCACCATCATTCGAAGTCCTTTTTCTCTGCATGTCTACGACACTTGGTGAGCCCTTCCACGCATCAATCCTAGCGATCCTGACACGCAGGTTTTCAGCTCCAGAGTAAACTGTCCCCTCTGATACCCTTCCACTTCTCTTCTCCAGGCTCTCATATGCTCCAAGTCCCCAGTCAAGCACCATGCGTGCTCATCATTCGTTATTGCCGTCAATTCCATCGCCCACCTCTAATAACCTTCCACCACTCCACAACTCCAATTGGCAGGTTATAGTTCTGCAACTCTGTTGAATATTCCTTCTATGTCTTCCTAGAGAGAAAGAGTCACCACGCCTCATATCCCTACAGCCAACAGACTTCGAACACGAGTACCACCTCTCCCCTCTCCACCTCCTTCATCCTTCTCCTTCTTCTCCTCCCAGCACTAAAGCTTCCCTAACCCCCCTCCTACACCCTCCTCATCAACTTACTTCCACCCATCCATCCATCCCTGCGTCCATTTCCCCAATACAAAGAGCAACCCAACTTCCGAATTGCCCCCTCCCCAACAACCTACATCTGCGCACACATTCATCAACCATATAACCTCAACAATCCCCTTCAACAGAACCCCCTACTACTCAATTCACCAATCATGAAGAACGGTCCGCAAACAAAGGAATCCAAAAGGTTATGCGGCAGGGGAGCCCTAATGCAGAATCCTATATAAAGTCTGAGCTCTATCGTGATACTGCTATAACATAGTATCCGACACACAGTATCTACGATCTAGAAAAGCAGACTTCATAACATTCATCCCTAACCCGCCATGCCCGACAACGAATCCATGCTATGCATCCCACCCAGCAAAACGGCCCCCTCCAAAATCAAAACTCCCTGCCCCCCTTACCTACTCCTCTACCGCCCCCTCCGCGTCCCGACCCCATCCCCCCACTGCACCCTCCCCACACTCTCCGCCGGACTGTCCGCGAACCTGATGCCCCTCACCCTCCCACCCTCGCTCTCCCTCCCCGGTTCCGCAACAGGCTCATGCCCGCCCGTGGGTTTCCTCTCGGTATTATCGTCTTCGGAATCACTGCTCTCCTGGCCCGCACTTCCCTCTCGCAGCGCCGCCAACCGCCTGCGCTTCTCCGCTGGCGTTTCGCCCACGTCCACTGCTGCGGTGCGGTGCGAGTCGGAGGACAAGCGGGATGCTGAGGCTGGCTGTTTGGGATGGCTATGGTGTGGAGGGACGCGCTCCGTGCCGTCGTCATCGGAGTCGTCGGGGTGCTCGAGCGCGGCTGGGCGTCGGCGGGCCGCGGCTGCGGATTCGGGTTTGCCCTTGCTGTGTTTGGAGAGGGATTGGGGGACGGAGTGGAAGGGGATGTCTTCGTTGTTGCTGTCCACGAGGGTCAGCCCTTCGTCCCCGGCAGGGCGACCTTCATGCGAGGGTAATTTGTGGATCGCGGCTTCTCCCTGGTCGGGAGGTTCGGCTTCTTCTTGCTGGGTGGAGAGATGGGCTTGCTGGCTGGGGAAGGGGAAGTGTCGTGAGGCGCTTGTGCCTGTTCGTGGGGCTTCTGGGGGAAATGGCTGGCTGGCGCGTCGGTGCTCGGAAGCGGCTTCGGCTTGCACAGCTTGTTTGAGGCCGGTGGGGGCGTCGCTGTCTTTGACGGCTTCGATGCGGGCTTTGGGGTCGAGTTGGCGCATGGAGGCTATGAAGTCCTCTTTGGTCATGCGGCGGCTGCCGGTGTCGACTGTGAAGCGAATATTATCGTCGTCTGGATCGTCGGCTGCGGGAAGGTGGGAGAACTTGCGACGCCAGCGAGGCGGTTCCTTTTTCTCGGATTGGGTACTGCTTTCGACTGCTGGGTCATCGGCGCTGGGGGCCGGAGCGTCTTTGGTGAGGTGTGCCCAGGTGCCCATGCGTTTCAGACCTTGTCGGACGGGTTGGCCGACGTTGCTGGGACCGTCTTGATAGCCACCTCGACCTTGTCGTCCTCGACCGTGCGGGATCTCATACTTCTTGACGACCTCACCATCCTCATCTTCGACGATAATGGTGTTGCCGAATTGATAGGCGTGAGCTGGGCCGCTTTTGTGTTCTACAGGTTTCGGTGGTTTAGATTGTAAGGGATCGTCATTTTTGCCCTTGTCTCCCGATCTCCAATCACCCAATTTCTGCCGCCACTTTCGTGCAGCTTGTTCGGGATGGCCAAGGCCTTCTGCGATCCTCTTCTCGATTTCCTCGCCCTCATTCTTTTCATGAGGGTGATACTTACCCTTTGCATGCTCTCCGCTCGTCTCTCTTTCTAGTCTCCTCTCGGCTTCGTAGACATGTTGCTTCTTCTCATCCTCTGTCTCGCCACGCGTATCGGAAATGCTGAGGACGTTACCTTCTTCATCCTCGGCCACCAGATCGTGACCCTCTTCGTAAGCTTCAACCGTGGGCTCCTCAACATGCTTGCGGGGGTCGTGCTCCTGCTTCCTCTTGCACTTGGCATCCTTTTCTTCTTGTTCTAGTTGGTCTGGCGGTTCTCCTTCCTCCGGACTTTCCGGAGACGAAGTAGCCTTCTCATTTAACGTATCCGACACACTGTCTTCAGGGTTCGAATCAAACTTTTCACGTAAGGGAGTAATGGCAGACTGGCTAATTGGCCCACCGGGACCCATGCCAAAGTCCCATTTGCTCTTGCGTCGCGCTATCGAGCGTCTTCCTTCGATCGGTGTGTCTTCTTCCTTCTGCCGACGTAAGAAATTGCCAGGCACACCAACAGGCGGTAAAGTCCCTGGGGGGAACTCTGGTAGCTTCTCTTCCGATGAATCGGTGCTGATATCGCTCTTCGCTTTGGACATAGACTTCGCAGTAGACTGTATTCTTGGCAATCGATTCATCCAAGAGGGACCATCTTCATTCGCCTGAGTATATGACATCGTCAATGTCAGGGTATTGATCCGCTTCCCGAGCGTAAAAACAGCGATAGACGATCCATGGACTATGATCGATGTGACGACCAAAAATGTCGTCAGGGGCCAGATTACATGAACGATAGCATAATTCTCAGTATGTGGATCAGTTGGCAGCTCAGCCAGCGGCACTGTGGTGTCTGTCTCCAGCTCTGCTCTCGCCAAGATAGCTGCGAAGATGGCGCCTACGCCGATTGGACCAAAATGGCCAGCAAATAGAGCTTCTCTCCAAGTCTTGATGTCCGGGATGATCGGCTTCAGAGCCAACATGATGGGTATGCGGCGGAAGAAAATGACGAGGAGGGCAATGACAACGAGCCTCCAGGGCGTAAGTCCGAATTGTGGTGCGTTGTATTGCTCCCACGGTATGATGGATCCGAAATAGACAAAGTAGGCCAAATTCAGTAGCAGATCGATGACGTTGGAAACATGAGATTCTTCCGTCTTATGCGTAAACCAGCCATCGTTACTGAAGCCGACCCCAGCAGCAAAGCCAACGAGCAAGTCGTCGGTCCCAAGGGCAGCTCCGGTACCAGCACAAAACAAAGCCAACGTAAAGTAGAACACAAGAAAACTTTCTCTATCAATGAGACCCTTTCGATCAGCCCACTTAATCGCATGTCTCCCAAGATAGCCGATGAGCACCCCATAGATAGCCCCGAAGACACATTCGTACAAGATCGTATTGCAAAACCAGTGGAAGGCAGCTTGCTTGCCATCCGCTTTGTAATGTATGATGTAGAAAGCAAGATAGATGAAGGGAAAGGCCATGCCATCATTACAGCCAGACTCAGCAGAGAGGATGTCTCGGAGATGTTTCGGTACGCGTTTCGCAAACTTGCCTTTTCCCACGACAGACGACGCCAGCACCGGGTCAGTAGCGGTGACACAAGCCGCACATGCAAGGCTCTCCAGCCAAGTCAATGGCTCGATCATCCACCAAATGAAGAGACTGGTGATCAGCCAGCCAAACGTCATTACCGGTACCAGGAGGAATACCACCGATTTCCAGTGTCGTTCCATGTATGCTTTGGGCAGTTCGACACCGACAGCGAAACATTGTACCACCAGCACAACGCGCGAGCATTCGAGCGTTATCTGGTCCACATTTCCCCACGACGCTGGGTTGAATAAATTCGCCGCATGTGGTCCGAAAATGATACCACATATTGTTGCAACGGTGGCCTCGCCAATGTACAACTTCTCTTTGACATATAATGAACATAGCATGAAGAGACTGGTGAAGCCTCCAAGGATCAGATACGCCAAATGCGGCTTGTTGATCGACAACTGGTCCCACACCATATTGATGCCCCTTCTTGCAACGTCTCCTATGTACAAATATTGCTCCTTGCGTAGACTTCAGGCTTCTGAAGCGCTCTCATGGCCCTATGCCCCAATCGCTTGTTTCTCTAGCGAAGACTTCGTGCGAGGGTCTCAAAAGCATACAGTATCTTGTGGGGCTCAGTCGCCGCCGCCGGCTCGTCGTCGGCGCCGTGTTTGGGTTGGGCAGAACTTGAGAGGAGGGTGGTCAAGAGACAGTGACTGTGTAAAGCGAGCGACAGAATTCCAAGTTAAGAGCGAGGAAACGAAAGATTTGAAAGGATTGTGTTTCCGGAACAATGGCAGAGCAGAGTATCTGGCACTGCTCGAAGGCCTTGTCACGGGCCGTGTTCGGTTTGGAGGCGTTGTGCCGTGTGCTTCCGTGAGTCAGCCAGAAGGATCAGTGTCTGTATACCTTGCAGCTTCTAATATGCTGTGAGGAGGCCGGTCGAGTAGAATTGAAAGAACGACGGAAGGAGCGGGGCGGAATGAGAGGGAATAAGTGAAAAGTGTCGCCAAGCAGACATCTGCTCGATAAGATTTCTTGGAAGCATCTTTATTCTTTAGTTAAGCTTTGGGAGTTTGCCGGGGCCCGACGTAGGCCCGGGATGATCCATGCACACCCATTCGCCTCAATCGTGGGCGACCTCTCGCGCTGATTCGGCCAGAGCAGCAGCTAAGATAAGGGGACACGAATATCCACTCTAGAAACGAGACGTAGCTCGCGTGGGATGTTGCCAGCATTTGGATGCCATGTGACCACCGATGCCTACTCAAGCCTAATGAATTCCGAGTGATACATGTACTTTGGAAACATGTGATCATGAGTAATTGAAGGGACAGCAACGACTTCGACGTCGCACAGGGAATCTCAATCAGTGCAGCTTCTAATTAAACCATCTGTAGAGCGAGGGAACATAATATTTGGACTCGCTCGGACTGTGCATCTCGAATGAGATAGGCTCTAAAGCATGTAGAAAGACTCAGCACCGCCGATATCGCTAGTCCTTGGAGAGTCAAAGCGGCGTTGAAAAACCTCGAGCATCTCGATTGCTAGGTACTTGTATGCTAAGCTAAGCTATGCGGATGCTAGTTGTACACAGCTATCATACAACCCCCATGCTCTTCGGTCTTTCCAACCTGCTTTCACACTTCGTAACCCAATACCACGCATCAATCCTCGTCCCCCATGATACACTAGAAGAGATGCTGTAAGAATAGCCGCGTACTTGAATCCTCGCTCAGCTCTTCCTTCTCCCCATGGACATCATCAAATATTTTTCCAGAACGCGCCAGCGCCAGAAGGGATCTCGAGTCTCTGCTGCGTCCGTCTTTCGATGCTTGAGCCTCCCGGCGATGGCTGGAAGGTGACATGCGGTCCGTTTCTCGGGCTGTGCACGCCTTCTCCTGGCCCTTCCATGGGAGTGCGATCCCCTTTAAGTCTGGATGTGCTTGATGCTCCGGGCGATCTTCCTTCAGCTAACTGCGAGGCCTTCCTTGGGGTCTGCTCACTTCCCGCTGATGCCTTCGTGGGAGTCTGCTCTGTCTCACGTCTTGCGGTGGTTGAGACTGTTGGTGATGCAGTGAAACGGACCTGTGAAGCGTTCTCTGGGCTCTTCTTCCCCCCCACTAGCCCCTTTCTTGGAGTCTGCTCTGCTTCGAGCTTTTCTGTGCTTGAAATTCCTGGCGATGTTTGAATGGCGACCTGGGGCGCCTTTGCTGGGCTCTGCTCGCTTCCCGCAAGGGCCTTATTTGCAGTTCGCTCCGCTTTCGGATATTCCTCTGGGCTTTCAACCGCGTCCTCTGACGTCTGTCTCTGCCCCACTTCACCGAGATCTGATTCCTGCCTGAGCTTTCTCTCGGCTTCTTCTGCCCTTCGCTTCCAGACCTCGAGCTGCTTCCTCGTGTCGTTTTCGTTACTGCTTTCTTCACGCGAGCAGCTTCGTTCCCTTGAGCTTCCCATCTCCCTCACCACGTCCAGACTCCTCCTTACCTGATTGACCTCATCGCTCTTCCTCTCTAGCTCACGATGCAAACGGCGGATCTCAGCGAAAAGAGCAGATGTATTAGTTGTGTTGCTTCTAGATGCCGGGGAGAGATGCCGGATGGATCCCGTTTCGCTGTTCTGGGAAACGCTTGGGCTACGATCGCGCTGCGCCGAATCGGACTCCGTTGGCACGTGCGAGATGGAAGACGAGGGCAGCCGGGCAGGGCTAGCGTTTTTGATAAACGCGTCCAGAGGCGAGGATGCCTTCATCGACGATGTAGTGAGAGCTAAACGAACAAACGGAACTCTTGGTGCTAATTGCGACGGTGTCGACGCTGGATTGGTTGCGAAGCTTTCCACGTACACGTCCTTAGGGCTATTACTAGCCCCATTGGATCCTTCGGAAACGGCAATGGACAAACGGTCGTCGGGCAGTACGTCGAGTATGGAAGGCCGCCGGCGCACCTGTGCCACCGGAGTGGTTTCTTTGCTCGGTGAGGGCGAGCAAGATTCACCTTTTCTCCGTGCTCGACCAAGCTCATGTACCGGTCTTGGAATAAGTGACTCCTTACCACGGCCAAGGTCGCTCTTCGAGTGTTTTAGAGATGAGCAACAGTCCTTTTCAGGTACCTGAGGTGGAGGGGATTGTGTTTCTGTGGGTCCTGTGACGACCGTAGGAGGAGTATCCTTCTTGGGTACAGAAGGCCGTGTCTCGATGGCCGCCGCATACACATCTGCGTAGACCATTGGAGCCAGAACGTCATGGGGGGTTTCCGGAACATAGTGGCCCTGCGATGGCTGTGAGAAGCGTTGAGCAAGAAGCCTCACATTGTTGGAGGTGGAGCTACTAGGCGAAGGGTGATTGTAGGACGATGCTTCGCTCCTGGCAGGGGGTCTCCCAAGTGTTCTCGAATTGGCAATCATGAGTCCCTCATCTGGGTCGACGTCAAATCCTCTTGACCAAGCGAATGAATCTGCCATTAGCTGTGCATCCTCTGGAGTACCCTCGGCAGATAGCTGGACATTTGGGTCAATCAGGTCTGCCCGTCCGGGCTCACCTGTAGCGTTAGCACCATCGTCGTCAGCAAGTCTGGCATTGGTAGACGAGCGTGCAGCATGATATGGAGCGATATTGCTCGATAGAGAAGAGCCTAGATAGATTCGATCTAGTGATGCTGATGCCTCCGACGTGGACAATTGCGAATCGCGACGGCTTTCATGACCGCTGGTATGATCCTCATTGGTCGGTGTATTATCGAATTGCTCCTGAGTTTCGTATAATGGTTTTGTGACACGAGTCATGTCTGCAGTGATGAACGGATGCCTCAGGATAAGTTCGTCTGGTATCGGCACGTCTGTTCCCTGCTGCAGCAAGCTCTGGCGATCGCTACTTCTACCAGAATTGCCTGCAAAGTGGACTTTGGAGACTTTCCGTCCAACTGTACGAGGCAGGTGAAATTGCCTAGCTTTTGAGGCGCCCTTCCCACTTGATGGCAGAAGCGGCGCACCCTCGCTACTATTGGTCACGCAAGCGTCATGGAGCCAATCAGGACCTTTAGAGCTGCTAGAACGTTTGGGGCTTCGTGATGGTCTTGAACGGCTGTTCGAATGCCTCGCTTGTTGGGCTGATTCGAAAGGTCCGAGGAAAACATCGGAAGGACGGGTGCCCCTGACGAATCCATCTTCCGACGATGAGAGGGTGAACCTGCTCTTTCCGCTTGCCAATTGTTGTCCATTGTCTCTATATTGTGAGCCCGAGGTGCCATTGACAGCCAGATCGCGAAGCTGTTTCACGACATCCTTCCAAATACTAATGAGCATCTCGCAGGCCTTTGCTGTAGTCTTCGCCGTGTTGACATGTGCGACTAGAGCCTCGCTTTGCAACAGCTTCTGCTCGACAACTGACTCCCGCTTCTGCTTCCGATACCTTTTGGGATTCTCCATGATCGGGCTGCGCTGTTCCCCAAGGCTTTCACTACCGAAAACATCGTTGAGCGCGTCTCCCAACAGCAGTGGCCCGAGTACGAGACTGAGAGCATGGTAGCTCATGAATTCCGATGATAACGCATTCGGTTTACCATGCGCGGCTTGCTCGGACTCGTGACCAATCAAGGCCGCAAGACCCAGTACTGCACAGATCAAAGAGAAGCGATGATCTGAAGTGACGGAAGATATGGCGAGAGCTATAAGCCGAGCCTTGAGTGCGACGAATTCTGCCTCCGGCTGATCTGGGCCGCGCTGGGCGTTTGTAGCAATGCCGGAGATTGCTTTCAAGAGAGATAGCGAACCGAGCAGTCCACCTGGAAAACCCAGTAAGATCTTCTTAAGCAAAGAAGCGACATCGTGGACGGTGTACTCGATATGGGCTGGAAGGTCCCCAGATCCCACGGTAGACTGGATTGTGTCAGGGTCGTCGACGGTAGAGTAATTTAGAAACCGATTAGAGTAATAGTCGTATAAAGCGATGACTGTGCTGAGCTGCCCAGGAACACGGAAGATGCCTGGTGCTCTACTTCCTGCACTAATATTAGTGGTGACACTATATTAGTCACGGGTCTAAGGGTAAACACCAACCATTATGAACCAAATAACGAAGCGCTGCAGATACACAGGAGGGTAACACAAGTTTGTCAATAGCAGCAAAATCACGCGGAAGTATCAAGATGCTCAGACCCCCAAGTCGGCTGATCTCTTCCAAGCTTCGATCTTTTAAGATGTCTTTGCGAGGCCGCGGCTGGATGCCGGACAGTGTGTAGGCACTTTTTTTCCGTCGCAGTTCTAGGGTACCAACCTTGGCCTTCATGTTGAAAGTTGAAGATGTTCGGCGTAGCAGCTTACGAACAAGCCAACTATGGTGGTGAGCGCGGGTGCTTGGAATACTTGCAAGCGAGTGACGACTCTCTGCAAATTTATCAGTGCTGGCTAATGAATTACAGCAACCAACTCACCGTTCTCGAAGCAATCAGGTGCCTCAACGAGTTCTGAAAGCCCATGCTCCGTTGCCAAACGATTATATTCCTTGATGGACGGCCCGGAATCGAGACGCTGAGACCCCGCAGATGAGCTGGTAAAGTTCCTCCCACTGACCGTCGTCCACGTCGATGTTGTGTTTCGAGTTCCGTTGCTCGAAACGTCATTTGGGGCATCATGCGATATCGGCAGATCGTAATTTCCAAGGTCTTGACTTCCGGAGCCACTACCTATGTGGGAAGTGTGATGTGGGAAAGGGTGCTCATCAATGCCGTCCACTTGGTGATCTTGTGATCCGATGTTCAGAGGATCGTCCGATCTTGGACCTGGAATGTCCAGGTGATATTTGGATGGTGAATCTGATATCAGATCTTTGCTATCCTCGATCCTCTGGAGCGGTGCATTCGATCTTCGACGTTTTGGCGGATTGAGAGCGTCTACTTTCCCTGGGTATGATGACTTTCTGGGAAGAACACCGGACTCTGCGTTCAAGAGGGACTGTGCGATCTTGAGATCCATGGGCTCTGGGTGACTGACTCTACTGGAAGGAAGCCGAGTTCTTCCTGGGATCACAAATGTATCAAGTGAAGACCTCCTTCTCGGTGGCCTATTCCGGTCTGGTGATACAGCTTCACTATTCGACGTCAGTGCAGCGAAGCTCTTTGACATCCGCATATTGATGCTTGTGCGAAGTATGCATGTTCAAGGTACGTAGAGTAAGAGAGGGTCAGTGAGCAGAAGCAGAGGTCAAAGGAGTTGTGTCAAGCGTTCTTGCCCGGTCATCATCGCGACCTGTTAGCCGTGGTATACAGGTCGCTCCTGCGCCTGCATTGTGAATATGTGAACATGACACAATTTAGCATTCACCACCCTTTGACAAGGGGCTTATTGTTGCATACAATAGGAAAAGCAGAGAGACAATACGAGAGCTCTAGTGCTTGTTCAATACTTATTGCAAAATTTGATCCTTATCCAGATCACCTCTAATTCCTTCTCTTAAGACGCCATCGCGCGAACTGATATGCCGCAAACCTCCCTTCGTAACTCATGCCGTGGATATACAACACCAGACCTATGCGCAAATTTGTGAAACCCCTACTACTTTACTCAGGCCTCCCGTCATCTGTTTCCCCCTGAAGGAGTATGTACTCGAGAATGTCACTCAAGGTTAGGATACCAACCAAGCGATTTTCGTCGTCGATGACTATGAGACGGTGCACTCTAGATTTCCGAATAGTGTCAAATATGATGTCCAGGCGATCATCGATAGAGCAAGTGTAGATGCCAGGGAAATCCTGGAGGCCTATCAGTACCACATCAGAAATATCGTATGCATATTACCCACTTCAGCGCGCTTCTGGAGCGCCTCACCAACATTCAGGTTTAGGTCATCGTAAATACCGCCCCTGATTAGAGTAATGACATCGATTGCTTCAAAGACATTAGTGACGACGCCTATAAATATCAGCCGCATATCAACAGTATTGAACAAGGCTGGCCAACCGTCACTGTTGCATATGGGTATACTAGAAATGTTGAAGTTGACAAGTTGATGAATGATATCGAAAACGGGCGTCTCCATCTTCGCGGTCTCAAGATTCTTGTAGGTGCCGAGATTGAGGCTCCGGAGAGGCTTCCGAAGCAGCTGCGTTTCGCTCACGTTGACCGCAACAAACTTGAGGATCCGATATTGTGTCACAACACTGACGACCATAGCACGTCTGGTCTCGTCGTCGATGTCAACGAGCGGTATCCGACGGGCACGAGTTTCCAGCATTCGGCGACATGCTTCGTAAAGTGGCCGAAGTGGATGTATGGACACCGTCTCCAAAGGGGCGACGCCAATGGCCTTTTCGATCTCTGAAAAAGGCCATCATCAATTCGCTCTACGCAGATCCAACACAACTTGGCAGACCCACCTCGCAAGTTATTCAGCTTGAACTGGTCGATCCGGTTAACGGCCTCAGGGTTCTGCCAGTAATATTGGATGAGGTTGAGGTAGTCGGAGGTTGTGAGCAAGCCGGCAAATGTCGACGACTTCGAGTCCCAGAGTGGTGCGGAGACAATGCCTTCGAAATGGACGTCAGCAACAAGGGGCAGTCCGGCAAAGCTTGAATTACCATTCTGTGTCAGGATATTAAGACTGCTCTTGACCAGTAGCGAGGTGTCGAAGATGATCAACCGGAAACTCAGAGGAAGCACGTCGTAGCTGGTCCGTACTTTGAGAAAATCTCGGATTCTTTGCTGTGCGATCGAAGGTGTTACGTCAGTACAGCGCTTTGATGTTGGCTGGTAGGCTATCCAGACGGCGCATGACGGGTATGCTTGTGGGCAGCAGAAACAGCAGTATCAAAAGTGACTATCAACGTACCAGCCCAACGCGTTGATCGCGGTCTATGGCAGTCTCTGGGGCGGCTGGAGTCATTGGATGCGGTCGCAGGTACGATGCCGGTGTAACAAAGCCCTCGTGACCTGGATTCCCTGGCAAGCTAGTCATGCCTTTTCTACTTCCCTTTAAGCCTCCGGTTGAATGGCGCAGAACGGCCTTTGGCGACAAATGGCCGGGCTCCCACGCCGAGCTCCCCGCTCTCAACACGTCAAAGTTGCTGTTGGGCTAAGACAACACCCTAGACTGGCCCTAGGGCATGATGGGGGCCCGAAAGCGATTGTGTTCTTCGTCGCCTCTGCCACTGAGATACCGTACGACGTCGTGTTTGGGACATGGAGAAATCTCAAGTCACAGAGATCCTGTTGGGTGAAACTGAATTAGCATGTGAAAATTGAGGTCTTGGCGTGGGGTATTTGCCTCCTTCGATTGGCTCGCTTTGCGGACCAATCAACTTCCTCATCATCTTGACGCGACTACTAGTAAGAAGTAGTGTACAAGGTTCTCGACATTGATCAAAAAAACGCTACGACAGAAAAGTGTCAACTGTTAGAACGACCATCGAATACCCATAGACAAGAGGCAAACCCTTAAAGCATGTACATTGTTCAATCCAATGGCTATAGGAGACTCATTAGACCCTTTGACATATGCACCACGCCAGGACATTAGATGGAATAACCTACGGTTACCGGATGGTGAATGTCATTCTGTAATCTTGATGAATGACCCGTCAATTGCTTGGACGCTATCTCAGATTTATCGACTTGTGTGCTAGACCATGCCGATATCCTTAGGATGCCATTTGCCTTTCCATCTCTGCCAACCTCCTACAGCAGCATCGCCGTCATCATCCTTAGCATCAAGGCTTGGCTCCGTTATACCGTCGCTGTTAGACGTCTTGTCCGCACCAGACTGCAAATTCGACCCCGACTCCGCAAAGGCCTTGTCTTCTCGTGGAATCGATTTTGCATCATGCTGTACGATCGGTACCCAGCGCGGCTCTGCCAGGTCCTGAATCGCTTTTTCGAGTCTCTCACCATATATAGCCTTTTCAAATGTGCGTCTGGGTGCTTGCACAATAGACTGTGCTAAGCGGACGCTCCAGTGGTTTTGACAATTCATGCACGTTGACAGGATATCGTTGTAGTCGATTTTGGCTCGAATGATTGGCGTAGCATAGAGTTTGCTCGTGAATATACGCTCAAGCCACAACATTACGGCTTGTCGATACGGATCAATGCTGACATCCAAGCATGTTGGCAGGATCATTTGGATTGCCAATTGGTCGGTCAGCACCTCAAGGAAATCCAGCTGATGGGCCGAAACCTTCTTGATTAAGGGATCCCACAAAGAGAAGTAGTCGTCCATAGATGAGTGTAGCCTACCAAGTTTAGCTATCGGCTTTCTTGCAATGCTGTTAGAACGTTGAATGCTTATTACTGACTCTCTGAGCTTGGGTATCATTACCCTTGGTTCAATGAGTACCACAGCCAACTCTGTGAGAGAAGCTTTGTCGTTCTTGCATATCTTTACCAAGTCTTTGCACGCCTCTTCGGACCATGTACCACCCACGGCCCGGGTTTGTAGATCTTGGCCACGAGCTTTGAAAGCGTGATCGTTATATGTGGCCAGAATTGTCTTGAAACTCTCTTTGAGCTTAGCAAATCCATCCTGCAAGGCTTCGTTCTCATAAGGAAGCTTATTCGGCGTTAATTTCACCCAGTAATCATGCCACTACAGAGTTTTGGGGTCAGCATTCCATCTTTGCGTCAATTTATTGGACCAATCAGTACGTCTTGAAGCGGATGCTGCTGAGCCATGCCTCAGGGCTGTACACACCCAAACGGTATAGGAAAAGTGCTTAGAAGATGAAACTTACGAGCCAACGTAGCGATTTTTCGACTGCTCGTCGAAGGACCACTAAAGGTGGAAATTCCTCGTGTGTGGCCTGATGGCGCAATTCAACGAAGGACGAAGGCAGGCCTATCTGCTTCGCCTTATCATACATTGAAATTCGATGTCTCGCACCCTGATCAGAGTCCACGAGACCAGTTACAAACCTAGGATTTTTCAATCAACCTAGCTCTTGTGCCCGCTTCAGGTAGATTACCGGCAGAAAGCGCTGACGTAGGATAATCGGATAGCGTAATTACTGACGAAATCTGGTTTATCCGCAAGGATTGCTTCAGTAAGAAGCGCTGTTGACTCGACGGCGTGAGGTAGGTGGCCAAGGAGTTTCCAGGCAAAGACAATAGAACAAGCTTGCTTTCTACGATCAGGCTCTTTAGTCCAAGGGATCCAGTACAGCCGTTGGCGAATGTTCAGCAACTCTTTTCGATCACGCCAAGGCGTAAACTCATAGGCTTCCATCGCTCGTCAGCTGTGCATTGATTCGGCGACGTTGAGAGTTGCAATTGTAATTGAATCTGGAGAGATCCGTGTTAGCCAAGCACCGCGTCTAGTATCCGTCGCGCCTTGGCGATGCCACTAGCGATCTTTGGCATTATATTGGTGTAGTGGAAGCGTTTTTCCGTGAATGTGTCCTTAAGTCTGTTAGCTTGTTGCTTTACCATCCACACTCGGGAGAACGATAACGAAGATCAAGGGTATGTAACGAGAGGACCACGTTAACATAAACCAAATTTAGATTAGGAGATTGTTGCCATGCATCAACGCTTGGCTACAAATAAGCGATCGAAGAAAGTGTCCATGTATGATTCGAGGTCCAAGAAAAGGTCCTGTAGAGAAGCCTATTACAAAAGTAGACCTGGGACAAGCGAAACAAGCAGCACACCTGCGAAGAAACAACAAAAAGTTCAGTTCCGCATTCGAAACCTATGAAAGCCACCCGGTGTGGTTTTCTATTGCAAGTTGAGCTGCTATGGGGGGCACTTGCGGAAGTACAGGATTGTGAACCAACGGGTTCGAACCCACTCCTTCGCTCATTGCATTCATGGACGCCCGGAGGCCTTAAATGTGGATCAGGAAATCCTGCGCCACATGTAGGGAGATACTGAATATCACTCCAATTAACATTATGAACACCAATACAAGAGACGCAAATAGAGAGCATTTGATCATAGAACCTCTGCAATTGTATGCGATCATCAGGAAAACCAACTAGACTCTGCTCAATCTGGAAATTTCACCGCATAGTTCTGGAACAGGCAGTTTCTCAACAAACCCACACGATAGCTTTGGGATCGTGACTCAATGCGATCTTCACATAACACAAAGGTCGAAGCATACCCGAAAGCACTTACAATGCAGTCCGCTCTGGCCTTCCCGGTGACTATACTGCAGTCATAAGAGACTGCATTCGGTTCCTTTGCTGGGGCCTTCAATTACACTCGATAGTGGTCAAACGACTACACAAGCGAGCAATTAAATGGCATCATTGAAATGCTTTATTGCCTTTGTATAGGCTGGAACGATGTGCATTTACATGGGATAAGGTCCAATAATGAAGGAGGAGAAACTTCTCTGACCATGGTCGTCGTTCTCTAGCCGCAATGCAGGGCACAGCACTTGGCGGCACTGCAACCAATCGTTAGGTTCCCTTCTCCTGAACTTCTGTCAAGCGCTTCGCTCTTTTTGGGATCGGCGAAGATCAGATGCATGACTCTCGAGGAACTTGGCGTATGCTTTCGAGTATTGTCTATAGAGGTCTAGGGTATTCTATATCTATGTATATCCCGGGTCGAAGCCCTCTATAGCAGGTCTCCATCAACCTGCTTCTGGCGCTTGTGTTGGATCCCGAACAATGCGTCTGAGTCCAGCTCGTAAAGAAAACGTATCGCAGTGAACCCAACCGTGGAGAACGCTGACCCTAACACCTTGCTATTTATCATGCAACGCTTGAACGCTTTACAGAGAATGCGGCTACTTGGCATGGTCAAAACCACAGAAGATTGTCAGTGGCTGGGTCCAAATGCTTCGACTGGTATGCCGACAATCCTTGATCGAGTGTATAAGAACTGTTGTATTGCTCGTCGCTGTCGAAAAAAAAAAGTTCGGTGCGAAAGGTTGTCGTACATAGGCAGTATGTGGGCCTGTGCCTCTCGTGGGGCGGGGACAGTTGGAAGGACTTCTTCCGTATCGTCAGTCGAATAGCCTTCATCAGCTTCGTCATCTTCAACATTGGCGCTGCTAAGGGGTTTCCATGTCTCTTCAAGCTTGAGCCCTCTGCCAAGCGAAGCTCCCAGGCCTGATGCGCGGTCGCCGACGTGATCTAGGGATGCGAACATGCTACCATTCTTGTCGTCATACAGACCCATCCCGACTAGCTCTCTGCTTTTCTTTGCCGTCACTTGTGGCGGTATGGTAACGTTTGCATTGTGCGGAGTGTTCGCTGGGTATTGGATGGGTAGAATATCGGGGGATGTAGGCATAGCGTAGTTTGTATGTTCGTTTGAGGGGAACATCGAACCCTGAGCAAGCGTATCGCTATTGTAAGCGGAGTAGTGTTGCATGGTCTGGGTCTGATAATCATTTGCAACGTGGTAATAAGGGAATGGCACGAAAGAGATAGCTGAGTCCGGCTCAAAATAGTTCCAGTCCGAGCCTGCCGCACCGGACTGTTGACAGTAGGCGTGTGATTGACTGAAGGGGTGCTGGCTCTGGCTAGCCCCGTCTTGCACGCCACCCTCGAAGGATTGTCGACTGGACCCGGAGACCGCCAACGTCTCGAAACCTGCAATAGTATTCCCCAGTGTCCAGTCGGTGTTCGAAGCCTCGACATTCGCAGACAGTTGATATCCCGCCCTGGACGATACTACGCTCCCACGGTTCGATGAAGGATGCATACCGGTAGATACGTCTGAGGCGGGGCCGCGAGTCGTGAAGTGGTGGTTTTGCTGATTAATTTCGGTGTGGTATGGGTTTCCGCTGTTGTCTGGAAGAGCTTGCTTTCTGGCCGCACCGAAACCAGGGTGCCAGCTCATGGGCCTCATGGACTGTACCGATCTCACGGCGTCGCCGTAATCCTGTGAGCAAGGCTCTTGTATAGGGAAAGCATGGTCTCGTGGCAATACATGACTTGTCCGTGCTGACTGTGATGCAGTTGTCCGCCTTCGCTGCATGCTGTGCGGACTGCGGATGCTAGAGTTCGCTTTTGCTATCCTTGTCGATCCCCTCTTGCTCCCCGGAGATCCGTTGTGCGATTGTCTGGAAAGGCGTGGTACCAACTGGGTCCTCGTTGACCAGCATGGAGCGTCGTAACAGATAGCAGACTCCATTATATGACGCCTGAGGTCATGCCAATGGATATATGTAAGTGTTGCGTGAGCCCAGGAGATGCTTCGTATGTGAGTCTGATGCTTAAGGTGTAATCATAGCCGGTTCGTAGAGGAGCAGGACATATATCAAGTATCTAACAACCGGGTGTCTTTCGAAAATGATAAGGAGATGTATTGAGGCATTGGGGGGAAAGTATGGCAGCGCAAAAGAGGCAAGGAGGCAGCATTATTGCTGTAGGGCCTGTGAGTGTCCGGCATCCTACTGGTTGTGTCCATGGCTACTTCAAAGGCCTCGCGGCAGGACGACCGGCGGGAATGCAGAGGAGCATAGTTCAAGTTGGAAGTGTAGGCTGGAAACGCCAATAAAGAAAGCGGACTGGCCCTTGTTCCATCATCCATGCCTGCGCCCATGCGAGGATTGACCGGTGACCCGCGGTTGGAGAAGGATGTTTTAGGGCTTGTTGTGGGGGTGTGGTCACAAATGTAAAACAGCATCCTTGGAGCATAGGCTGAAGTCTGCTCGAGCATGGGCCATGGAAGCATGAAGGAGCATGGGAAAGGGGGGAAATCATCAGTTCCATCACACGCTTGGAGTAAGCGTGAGCCGGTAGTGGCACCTGTACGAACCGACAGACCGACGAACACTCGTACCGCGCCGCTAATTGTCCATCGGGCCTGAAGTCTCATAAAGTAAGAAGCGGTCTGTAACTAGGCCATCAAGCCGCATCTTTCGCTTACTAGGCTGCGCTGTCTTCCGCTTTGTCTATCAATCCTTACTCTTACATACGTGGCTACTGGCTCCGGCCTCCAATCATTCCTTCTCCCAATTCAATCGCCAATCCGGCAAGGCTAATGCTTTTCGTGATCCAAGAAATCCACTTCGGAACACCTTCAACTTCCTAAACCAGTGGCCTCATCTGCACGTGCATTCTCCCGGCATCTTGACTCGGGACCATAGCCTGCTGGTTGGTTTCAGCGGCTGATTACAACGTGCGCTTTCGTCGCTCTAGCAAGTGTAGGAAGGAGCGCCGCCCCAAAATCTCTCAGCTTAGATTGCCTCGGCCGTCACTACTGCATGGACGATAACCGCTTGAACGCATGACGGGACTCGCACCCACGTCGGATTTGGATGAGAAACGTGGGACGGGGTTTCGTCCTTGTTGGCGATTGGCTTCCACATTTTCGTACTGCCAGATACAGCCGCCTATGCTGCCACCCAAAAGGAGTTGATGGATTTGATGGACAGCCGGTGAGAAGTTGGCACATGTCGATCGCTGCAAGGCTCTAGCCTCGCGACAACCACCACATGTACTACGTAGACCCGATTTCCCAATGCTGCCGACAGGTGGCACGACGACAAATCCGGGCTTATGGTTGCGAACTGCATGAGACGATACGACACCACGCCACCAGCAAAGTCTTCCGACTCAAGGATCCCGACCTCCTGCTGTAGCTTCCGTTTGATGATCGGCTTTATCAGCGCCAACGAAAGCACTGTGCACAGTAGATGCTGGTCTGGAGCCGCCTGAGCGCTTTGCTGCATGGGGAATTATCACCTCTCGGGTTGAGACGCCTTGCTCTTTTGCGACAGGCTGCGACGTTCTAGGATGCGTCATCCATTTGCATCTTCGAAACTGCCTCTGCACGCCGTAAGCACGTTCCATCATCCATGTCGAGTCGACGCATTCCCGAGAACATGGAAGCCAAAGATGCGCCCAGGCCTCCAATCACATCCTACCACTCCAACCCCCCTTCCCCGCCTTGCTGCACTGTATCCGATTAACCTCAAGACTAAACAAGAGATACCAATCGCATGGAGAGTCTCCACAGCCATCAGACTACTACTCCTTCTCACCTAGTAATGCACCACACCTAGTAATGCACCACGCTAGCAGAGGGTTCTTAGGGCTCAATTTTTTAGGGTTACCAAGTTTTAAAAAAATTAAAACCAAGCATCCTGCATCACTAATCGAGTCATTGAACCATCTATATTGTATATATAGCTCTTAAACTTATGTCTAAGGCAGAACCAATCATATTGGGCCTAGTTGATCGAGATTCGCGCATCAATGAAGTCATTGCGATGTTTCGAACGCTTCAAAGTCAATATGAGGTCAATCTACATATCGATGACTTTCTTGAATCGCCTGTTATTAGAATTATTGCTGTCTTCTACTACATCATTTATACTATCTTATCAAGACGTTTACGCGAGGTCACAAAGCTTATAAAGCAAACGCATATTTAGAAGCAACGCATTACTAAAAAGAAGAAAGAGTCGTTGATCACATAAATTAAATTGATGCAAATCTAAGAGTGTTCGCCACGCATTTGTCAAATTCGATTGATGGCGACGAAGTTCTTAATCAAAAGAGACGTCAACGTCATTAAGCGTTCTCTAGGCGTCAATTGAATACAAAAATTCCTACAACGTTATTCGCATCTCGATAGTAATTGATCTCAATCAATCGAACACGATCGTCTTCGCTTCAATTGTTACGAAAACATTTAGAATTGATTCTCGTTTTTTCAACAAGTAATGAAACGCTATAACTTTTTTCTTTCGAACGTCTACAACATAAATAAAAAGAACTTTGCTCAAGAATTACTAGAAACTCTTAAAATTGTTTGTGATAAACATCTTAAAGACATTGACAAATCTCTATATAAGCATTGCGATTCACGTGAATAAGTATTGATAATTAAGTGCATTTGCGTCGACGAAACAACTATATTATCGCATTTGATTTTTGCTAGAAAGAAGCATTCACATATCTAGTTAAATATTTTTATTGCATGCGATCTACGAGATGCATTCACATTTGTCACGAAAAGTAAATAAACAAACAACGAGATAAATGTAGAATGATTTTAACAATTGTTTAAATCGTAGACTTGTTGTCGTTAGCAAAATCAATATCGTTGTTTGCTTCTTAATAAGCACGAATCTTATTTAACGATCGCAACTATTTAGTTTTGCATCAATAACAACATTATAATGATTTGTTTGTCATCTTATTTTACGCATTTTTTGTAGTCATTAGATGTAGACATCTTTGATTTAATGACAATCTATTATAAGAGCGAATTAGAGACTATGCTACATGGCAAATTTGACTTTGTTATCGATAAGCTTTAATTTATATAAATCTTTTGCAAAGCTCGTACTAAAACAATGTTAGAAAGCAATTTACTAAGTTTCTAAAAAATCTTCGAGCTATTTTCTTATTGCCTTGATTTAGT
>JAABUQ010002676.1_pt1 | contig 34715 bp, 39 predicted proteins | sample 5560001 | NCBI WGS metagenome assembly JAABUQ01 (sample SAMN10711888, study PRJNA513371) | rock metagenome | isolation source: Antarctica rocks | place: Antarctica: Victoria Land, Finger Mt nord | collected 2015-12-18
CCTGAGATGAAGCAGGCAATTGCCAGCGTTGACTATGCAAAAGCTGGGAAGAGTGGCTTGCAGTTCAGCCGCCGCTTCTGGGAGGAAGACGAAAGAGTCTTCGGCGGCATTACTTGGACCGACCAAAACATTGTTCAAATCTGGTACCCATCCGAGGGTTACCTTTCCAAGAAGGGAATTATTATTGGCTACTACCAATTTAATGATACAAAATTTGGAAGTTTGCCTCCGGATCAGCGCCTAGCTTTGGCGTTGGAACAAGGAAGCAAAATTCACCCCCAATACAACAGCACATTTGAAACCGGAGCCACAATTTATTGGCCAAAAGTTCCATACAACCTGGGTGGTTGGGCGAATTACTCAGATGATGTCCTAAAGAATTACTATCCCCAACTCAACCAACCGGATGGCAATATTTACCTCTGCGGGGAGCATGTCAGCTACATCACCGGATGGCAGGCAGGATCTCTAGAATCTGCGCGTTTGGTAACCAAGAAGATAAATGCACTCTTGTAGTGGTGGTAGAAAGTTTATGAAGGCATATATGCGCCAGTATTTCAGAATCGGTTGTTGGCTAGTGTTAGCTATCTGTGTCAGCTTCATCGGTATAAACATTGTCGGTGCAGATAAAGTCAAAGCAGCAGAACCGGACAGAATTACCTTTTATGGTGCTGTTACATCGTCAATTTCATCGTCTGTTGCGGTACCGGCAGATCAGGCTTATTTGTGGACTAGTGGGACAGTACCGCCAGTAATCAATCCGGACGCGACAGCAGGCACTCGCGATCGCTATGGTGATACGAAAACTCAGGCTATTGGTATCATCAAGCAACTCGATACTGTGTTGCAGCAGGGTGGCCTTAGTTTAGCTGATGTGATTTATCTGCGTGCCTACCTCGTAGCCGATCCAGCTCTGAATAACCAAGTTGACTTCCAAGGTTGGTTCGACGCCTATGCTCAATTCTTCAATACCAGAAAAACTCCTAAGACAGCTCGCTCAACTGTTGCTGTTACTAGGCTTGTCGATCCTGGTTGGCTAATTGAGGTTGAGGCATTCGCTGTCTATCCCAAGAATAAAAAGTAACTATGAAATCTCAACCAGTAAACGCAACCGTTATCCGTCAAGGCAGCATTTTGGGTACACTCTTAATATTGATGACCTTGGGGATGCTTACCCGCTCAGCCGGGGCTGAAACCAAGCAAATTGACGTCACTCCCAGTTTTCACCCTCAAACTGCGGAAACTAGGCAAGTTGAGTTCACTCTTAAAGCTGACAGCTATCAAACTTTCCCAGCCTTGATTCAACAAGCAGAATCGCTAGCTAAGGGTTTTATTGAGCAGGGATTTGCACAAATCCCTAGCCCACAAAGAATTTCTGTTAAGATTTCGGCTGAACGCGATGGTCAGGAAACCCCACTGCTATTTTCAGAAGTCTCTCGTTCTGATTGGCAAAGGCAACCTAACATCCAATCCTGGTCTAAAAACTTTAGCACTTCTGCAGTGCTTCTAGGATTCTCGAAACGTCCGTTGTCACAATCTACTTCTACCGAAGTTGCAAATACTTCTAGTCAACGAGCTACCTCCTCTGGAACTGAAGATACATCTAACCAGTCACCTGTTTCGCCCGGAGCTACAAACACGTCTAACCAGGCACCTGCTTCGCCTGGAACTGCCGATACTTCTAATCAGTCATCTGCTGCTCCTGGAAGTGAAGATACGTCTAACCAGCCATCTGCTCTCCCTAGAGGTGCAAATACTTCTAGTTCGATTAGAGGCACCCACGATCCTGCTGGGTTTCGGTAATTTTATGTAACTGCGTTCCGCCAAAATCAGAACTGCTACACACTATGTTAAATCTGCATAGGTATAAGAAAACATGAACATACGTCAAAAACTGTCATTTGTCATATCTAATATTACTCTACTAATGGCTATAGGAGCTGCTCCTACAACAGCCGCAACTTTCAATTTTGCTTACTCTAGCCCTAGTGACACGGCTAGTGGAGTATTAACAACTGACCCTTACGATCCATCAACAAATAGCTACTTAATTACAGGTATTAGCGGCACAAGAGATGGAGTTAGTATTGACTCACTGGTACCGACAGATAAAATAAATTCATTTGCTGGTAACGACAATCTTTTATTAGCTGTTACATCTGCACCTAATTCTAATGGCTTCGCTTACACTGCAGGAGGAGGATTTTTTAATGTGTATTTTGGCGGCACTTCCGAACACGAAGTCAGCCTAACTACGGATCAGATTGTCAGCTTTTCTGCAACAACTGTGCCCGAACCCTCTTCCGAATTAGGCATGCTAGGCATGGGAATTTTAACTGGCGGCACTTTGCTGAAGCGAAAACTAAAGCAGAAAGCTAAAAAATAGTTTCAATATGTGGTGTGGGGAATTAGAAACTCAATCAGTAAATGAATGCTATGGCTACCTCTTTTTTGAGAAACTTGTCTACAGGTATAGTTGGAGCGGTGTTTATCGCCTTGGGAACAACAGCTATATCCCCATCTTATGCAACGACAATCAGTGATAATTCAACTTTCGGGAGCACTATGGCTGGAATGTCGGTAACAGCTGATTTCGTCGGTGGCGACTCTCAAACTGTGACCTGGGGTGTTACGGGTTCTCAGGCAGGAGGAGCATTCGGTACTGACTGGTCTCTAACCGAGATTGGGGATACATTTTCTCAGCCTTGGACATTTAGCAATAGTGGTCAAAGTATTACTTCTTTAGTAATTAATGCTATTCCCGGAAACACGACTTTTGATACCATTGATACTTTAGTAGAACCTCCGAATACGCCTGGGTCAGGTCGCGGTATATCATTTTATGTACTATCTGGATTAGCTCCAGCTTCATTCGCATACTCTGACCCGATTGATATTTCACAGGGGGACCTATTTGGTACTCTTTCACTAAGCTATAGCCAGGGATTTACAGGTAAGCTAACTTTCCTTGCAACTACTGATAGCGGTACCCCAGATGACCCGGTGACTGCGGCTGTTCCTGAACCCTCTAGTATGTCGACAGTGGTAGTTGGTGCCTTCGGTACTGGTTTGCTACTATTGCGTAGACACAAGCATTGAGCTGCAGCGCAACTAATATCACCTACAGGTAACCTAACGCCGGTTAATCAGCAGTCAGATCCAAAACGACGACGTATAGAAATCCGCTTTACTCGTTTGGGTAAGGTGACAAATGTCCGTAAAGTTGAGGGTTTGAGAACATCTTCTGTGGCATCCCTCGATCTTTTACAGAGCCAGGATTCTGTTACCTGCTCCATCGTCTTCAGTGCGAATCTAAACATGAGGACAATCTAAGGAAGCAGCTCTTCAACAGAAACACTTATATCTGGAAAGGCAAGAGGTGTGACATATCCATCAGGTGCCAAAACAGTCTCTTGCAAATAGGTTTCTTGTCCCGGACTTCGGAGGACAAATAGACAACGGTTCTTCACATCAATGATCCAGTAGTCAGCAATATTAGCCTTAGCGTACATCCTAGCCTTGGTTTGGCGATCACTTTTTAAGGTAGTATCCGCTACCTCAATGATGAGAAAGATCTCGCTAGGAGCCGGGTGATGATCGCGATATCTTCGGTGTGTTGGTTGAACCAATGCAATATCAGGCTCCGGCTCAGACTTGGGTCTCAATGTTACAGGCACCTGAAGACGGATAGTAACCCGTATCCCCAATAATTCCTTTAAATACTCTGATGCGCAACCAGTGGCTGTAGCGTGTGGTGGGAGTTGCGGGCTCATTTCGACGATCTGTCCTTCAATCAGCTCAACCCGTTCCTCTGGGCCGAGGATGCCCGTCTGTATCATGCGGTGATACTCGTCTACGCTCCACAAGCGCGTTGTTTCCTGGAGCATGTTTAGTCTCGCTATCAAGATAGAACTTAATGTTTATAATCGCACACGAAGTCCAACGCCTGCTTGTCCATCGGTGCCCAGTGCCACGTTCATCCCTGCTTACACTACAGGCGCAATCCTATTAAACATTAACTTCTAAATTCTTCGCCTGGTTCTTCACTCGCGATTCAACTCATCTGTCTCAACTCCCAATTCTTGTAGCCTTCGCAACAGACTTTCTGCTCGTGCTTCTGCATTCTCAGCCCTTTGGCGTTCTGTCTCAGCTCTTTGGCGTTCCGCCTCAGCTCTTGCTTCTGCATTTTCTGCTTGCGCGCTACTCAATGCCTCTGCTTCCTCTGGGGTGGGAACCAGTTCTCCTGATGAAGTGAAAAAACGCAGCTGTTCTCCCACAATGCCTAAGTACAACTGCAATTCGTCACTCCAACGCCATCCCTGCTCGTTTGGCACAATCTCCTCATAACGACGGTAGTTGAGTTTGAACCCAGCAAACTCCAAGCTGTAAGGGTCAAACCAAAAGTAATCCGGTGTACGGAAAACATCTTGGTATAGCTGTTTTTTCAAGCCTCTATCATTCTTTGCTGTCGTGTCTGAAAGAATCTCCAAAATGAAGTTGGGATACTTGCCGTCTTCTGCCCAAACCACCCAACTTTTACGCTCTTTACGCTCTGTGTCTAAAACTACGAAAAAATCTGGTCCCCGCACGTCTTCTGATTTAAGTTGACGAGTGCTGTAGTAAATACTCATGTTGCCCCCGGCAAAGAAGTCCTGTCGGTCTTGCCACAATCTTTCTAAACAAGTTAATAGCAGGATCAGCTGTTTCAGATGGCGGTAAGTTTCCAAAGGCGGTTCATCACTCCACAAGTCGCTGGGGGGAAAAATTGGGGTATCAGGTTGAGTGCTTTGTACCATATCGCATAGCCGGGATTGCAGCAGCAGTGGGATGAATGTTGTTTCCAGTCTATCTGAGTCGAGTGATTCTCCGATTTAGCCAAAGCTTCTACTAAAAAAAGTGATGAACTTATCTAAATATTCAGCATTTCTAGAAGGGATGTAAGCATACTTTATTGCACAATCAGCACATAATGACCTAAAGCTAGCCGCCTTTGGGAGCCATCTATGCCGCAGGATAACGAAATAGCTGTTGAATTCCGCGATGTTAACTTTAGTCGAAACCACCGCGACTTGTTGTCGAATCTGAATTTCACCATCCGCCGGGGAGAAGCCCTCGTGTTACTCGGACGCAGCGGTAGCGGTAAGACGACGACCATGAAGCTAATCAACCGCCTGTTCACACCCACTGAAGGCGAAGTGCTATTTGATGGAGTACCAACAGTAAAGTGGGACCCGATTAAACTGCGGCGACAGATTGGCTATGTGATCCAAGAAACCGGCTTGTTCCCCCATTTCACAATTGAGCGTAATGTGGGCTTAGTTCCCTCCTTAGAAGGTTGGAAACCTAAGCAGATTAAATCACGAGTTTATGAGCTCTTGCACCTGGTCGGTTTAGATCCAGAGCAATTTGCCCAGCGTTATCCAAATGAACTTTCTGGTGGTCAACGTCAGCGAGTCGGTGTGGCAAGGGCACTGGCAGCTGATCCGCCGGTGTTGTTAATGGATGAACCCTTTGGCGCACTTGACCCGATTACGCGTCTGGAAATTCAACGCGAGTTTCATCGGTTGCAACAGGAATTAGGTAAGACAGTTATCTTTGTCACCCACGATATTCAAGAAGCGTTCGTCCTGGCATCGAGAATTGGCTTGATGGATAATGGGCGCTTGGTGGTATTAGGAACTCCAGAGGAATTTATGCGATCGCAAGAACCAGAAGCGCGTGCCTTCATGCAGTGTTTGCCCTCACTTGAAGCAGTTGGCAAGGACAAGCTATGAACTTGAGCGACTTCTTTCTCATAAGATATGGCTCAGCAATCCTTGAGCACACAGGCGAACACTTGCTCCTAGTGGGCATTTCAATTGCGATCGCCACACTCGTAGGCATTCCTCTGGGCATCCTAGTAACGCGTCAAAAGCAGCTACGCCAGCCGATTTTGGGTATTGCCAATATCCTCCAGACTATTCCCAGTCTGGCGCTGTTTGGCTTGCTTATCCCCGTGCCGGTGATCGGGGGAATTGGCATTGTCCCAGCGATTGTCGCCCTCACCCTGTATTCCCTCCTACCCATCATTCGCAACACCTACACTGGCATCACCGGCGTCGATCCAGCCATCCGTGAAGCCGGTCGTGGCATGGGGATGACTGACAGACAGCTACTGTTTCAAGTCGAGATTCCGTTGGCGCTAGGTGTCATTCTGGCGGGCATCCGCGTAGCTACAGTAATTGCTATTGGCATCGCTACCATTGCCGCCGCAATTGGCGCTGGTGGACTAGGAGTGTTCATTTTCCAGGGCATCTCAAACGTGAATAATCAGTTGCTTCTTGCCGGGGCGGTTCCAGCAGCGGTAATAGCTGTGCTGGCAGATTTCGCCATTGGCTGGCTTGAGCATCGCCTGATGCAGAGGGGAGGAAGGGGGAAAAAAGAATGAATTTGAAAAGATTTTTCGCCCTTTGCCTTTTTACTTTTACCTTGATCCTAGCGATCGCTAGCTGCAACCCCAACTCAAATAGCGGTGGCAGCACCATTGCCATTGGCTCGAAAAATTTCACAGAACAAGATGTTCTCGGAGAACTCCTAGCGCAGCAAATCGAAGCGACGACTGGTTTGAAAGTAGACCGCCGCTTACACCTCGGCGGTACGTTTGTCTGCCATGAAGCGCTGCTCGCGGGGAAGATTGATGCCTATATTGAGTACACCGGAACAGCCTTCACCGCAGTCTTGAAACAAAATACCATCAGTGATCCTAAATCCATCTACCAGCAAGTGAAACAAGCCTATGCCAAGCAGTTTAGCCTAGAGGTAACTCAACCCTTAGGCTTCAACAACACCTTTGCCATGATTGTGCGCGGTGAGGATGCGCGGCGTTTGAATCTTCAAACCCTCTCGCAAGCTACCCAATATACCCCTCAGTGGCGTGCTGGTTTTGGCTACGAGTTCGTCGAACGCCCGGATGGATTTCCTGGACTGGCTAAGACCTACGGGATACACTTTGCCGAATCGCCCCGCGTAATGGACTTAGGGCTGATATACAGAGCGCTGATCCAGAAGCAGGTGGATGTGGTAGCGGGTAATTCAACTGATGGACAGATTGCCCGATTAGGTTTAGTCGCGCTGAAGGATGATAAGCATTATTTTCCCCCTTATGAAGCGGCTCCCATAGTACGCCAGCAGACTTTAGCAAAATACCCAAAGATCCGCCAAGCACTCCAGCAGTTGGGCGGACTGATTACAGAAACAGAGATGAGACGCTTGAACTACTTAGTTGAGGGCGAAATGCGCGACGTCAAAGAAGTTGTGCGAGAGTTCCGCCAGTCCAAAGGCTTAGTAAAAGATAGCTTATTAACGAATTCGTGGCAGTCCCGCTCCATAGCCGTAGGCTTGGACTCAAAGACGCCAATAATGCGGGAGGCTTCGTCCCAGAATTAATCACAGATGAGCGCTCCATTGCAGATTGTCTCTCCATTCACTGAACTACACATTATTTGGGGTAGTCTTAAGCAAGACTCGAAGACTGTCGCCCTCCAAGACGTTCGTTCTGTGCTGCTGGAAGAGTTTTTACAGAAATAGTGGCATAGGGAGTTTGAAGCTGACCAATGCTCATAAACCGGATGAAGTTTCCCAGTCCTTCCACCATTCGAGCATTGCGTAACTCACCGCAGTCAAGCGGAGCAAATCCAATTTCAGAAGCTAGAGTCATCACAGTTTTTCTAGCTAACTCATCATCCCCGCAGACAAAGACAGAAACTTGATAATCTTTTAGGGGTGCAGGGGCAAGTTCAAACACTTCCTGGGGAAACGTATTAAAGGCTTTGACAACACGGGCGCTGGGGACTTCTGTTGCTAGCTTTTCCGCTAGAGATTGTACTATTGGTGGATACGCAAACCCTTCTGGAATCTCAAAGTTATTACAATCAATCAGAATTTTGCCTGACAAGACATCAGTTGAGGACAACACTTCAGCCGGATTAATCCCGCGAACCGTGTACAGAAGCACATCACCGAATGCAGCAGCCTCATCGTTGATGCCGCCTTGTGTACCATGCCCTGCAAAGGAAGCTACCGCTTTGCCTTTTGCTGCATCACGGGCACCAAAGAACACCTGATGCCCTTGTGCCCATAAGATGCCGAGAGAACGACCCATATTGCCACTGCCAATGATTCCAATTTTCATAGCTAGAGAATCTCTTTATGTAACAGACAGGTCTGTATTGAAGTACTTAAAAGATAACAGACAGGTTTGTATTATGTCAATAGAGATGAGTGGTTAATTTTGTGAGAGAAGCTAATGCCAAGAGTGATTAAATCAAACGCCACAAACAATGCACCCAAGGTGCCATTACGCGATCAGATTCTTAAAGTCGCAGATGAGCTGTTCTACCGAGACGGGATTCATGTCACCGGGGTCGATACCATTATTGCTAAGTCCGGTGTAGCGAAAACGACCCTCTACCGTTACTTTCCGTCTAAAGATGATTTAGTAGTGGCATATTTGTCAGACCGGAACCGTCGCTTTTGGACGTGCATTGAAGCTGCGGTGGATCAAGCCCCACAAGACCCGAAAGCACAACTACTGGCAATCTTTGAGTGGTTGGAAGACCTGATAGCGCAACCGGATTGTTATGGTTGTCCATTCTTGATTACCGTCACGGAGTTTCCAGCACTTGATTACCCTGGACATCAAGTGGCTGTAGCTCACAAAAATCAAGTGCGCGATCTCCTGACAGAGTTGTCTAAGAAGGCGAGAGCCGCAAACCCTAAAGAACTGGGCGTACACCTCTTAATGCTGCTCGATGGAGCATTTGTAGAACGACGGTTATATGGACTGAGTGCATCCAGAACGGGCTTAAAGGCAGCCGCAACTGCTCTGCTCAATAACCAACTGAAATGATCATCATTGAATGCCCATAACTCGGTTTCTGTTTGACACCTTCTGACAATTTACAAAAATTATAGTTGCTGGAAATTCTACTACAGCAGATTTCAAGTAAGCGGAGTACACCGTGGAGCCAGAGAATCAGAGCTCACAGGTTGCCACTGTACTTTATCAAGCTGAAATCCGCTGTAAGAGAAATCTATCTTCGTGGGGAGGTATGAAACTAGCTCATTTCAGACAATTGATTGTAGTACAAGTACTCTGGAATTTTTAGTTAGTGAATTTAGGAGAAAAAGTATGATTGTTACCTTTTTTACCTTGTTGGCTACTGCTCTTAGCCTACTTCTTGTTGATTTAGCTGTTCCAGGTGTTGATATTGCCACTTTTCCAGCCGCTTTAATTGCTGCCATTTCTATTGGAGCTGTCAATTCGTTTATTAAACCAGTTTTGTCACAACTGTCCCTGCCGCTTAACTACTTAACGTTGGGATCGTTCTCAGTAGTTGTTAATGGGTTTTCTTTCTGGTTAGCTGCATTGCTGGTACCTGGGTTTAGTGTGCATGGTTTGCTAGGTGCCATAATAGGTCCAATCGCCTTATCCTTTGTTAATACCTTCATAAGCAAGTACTTGGCTGAGAGAAATCCGAATTTGAAGGCCGAATTAGCTAGCCGAGACCCCAAAGAAATTGCAGGGAGTTAAGGATAGATTTAAAGGTCAGCAAGGTTCTATCAAATTAACCGATAAGCGGGATAAAGTAAATAAACGGCAAACCTTTGGGCCTCAACGATTGCACAAGGTTTGCCGCTCATTCCAATTTGCTGACGTGGAACAGTGAAGATTGAAGCTAATTTTTCAATTGCATGAGTTAGCCTTTCGTTAGTAAGGTATAGAATTGCTCATCAATGATTCTTAAGATAGAGGTGATCCATAATTTTTATATGATAGGGTGATTGAAGGTAGTTAAAAAAGAGGCAAGAGCAATAATATGAATCTACTCCGGATTATAATTGGTATCCTCCTACCTCCTGTAGGCGTTTTTATGACAGTCGGGATTGGTCCAACTCTTTTTATTAACATTTTACTTACTGTTTTGGGTTGGCTTCCCGGCAGTATTCATGCCCTTTGGGTAATCGTAAAGCAGGAAGAAAAAGTTAGTAGCCAGAGAGAAATATACTAAGCCAAGGGCGTCTACAGGTAATTTTGACACTCCCACGCCAGGTAGTGGGAGCATAGTCTTTCCCACCGTATGACTTGCCTGCTTAAGCCAACTGCCGTACTCAAATAAAATTTGATTGAGCTTCTAGCAGCGGTATGCCGCTAGAAGCTCGTCGTTCTACTGCGTTTAGATATTATTCTCTGGCTTATTTTCCAGGGCGTTCCTTTTCTCGTAAATGTTCAGCAGCTGATTGCAGTAGTTCACTCAATATCTGTCGTATTCGTGTTTCCCCTTTGGCTAGGGAAGCACCAGCCTCACCTATTCTTTCTTCTAACTGCTCTCGCTTTTGCTCTGCCTGGTCAACTACTGCTTCAGCCTGAGGACGAGTTTGACTATACCAATTCTTAGCTTCATCTAAATGCTCTTTAACCTCCTCATATCGACCTCCGTAGCGTGCAGCCAAGTTAGCTCTTACAATTGCTAATTGAGCTTGAAGTTGGGCATAACGCTTTTGCAGTAAGCCCACTTGTTCGCTGTTTTTAACTGCATTGATTGCAGATTCAATACAGTCTTTGACCTTGGGAGGATTATCTTGACTGGCTTTTTCGATATCACTTAAAAGGCTTTCTATTTCTTGCTGGAGCTCATCTTCTTCAGTGTCTAGTTTAGCCTGCAGCTGTTTAACTTCTGTTTGAGTCTTAGCAATAGATTGACGTCGCAAGCTACTAATACCTTCGATGGCACCTTCAACAGAGGCAGTAACTTCTTCCTTGAGCTCGCCACCCTTTTCTTGGAAACTTTCGATTACTGCAGAGATAGCATCTTGCACAATTGAGCGAAGATCGCCGGACCCCAACTTTAGTTCCGTAGCCACCTGAGATACTGATTCTTGGACAATTTCTCGAATTCGCCCTGCTCTCAACTGTCCTGCTTCTTTAGCTTCTTTAAGGTCGCTTGTAATTTTCTCTTTAATCGGATTAGGCATGACCATCTCCTAGTTTAAAATTGATAGCTGGTCTTTACTAAGCTTGTATCTGAGTTGTGAATAAGATATTGCACAAGTGAGCTGTTTCAGCTTGGCCGTGGCATTTTCTATATTATGAAGTAGCATTTTCTGGAGCGGCACTTCCTTTAGGAAGAATAACGGGGTCTGACGCAATTTTGGGAACAAGTCCCCAGTTTGACCTTTTGGTGGTGTTCTCAATCTGTAGAAGCTTTATTAGCAAAGGAGACAAACTGCTAAAATAAGATTAAGCGTTCTATGAAGTTATATGACTGTTTGGCTGGCTGTTCAATGTCCTGATTGTCACTCTACTGATGTCGCTAAACATGGCAGCTCTGCCGAAGGCAAGAAGCGCTACTCCTGCAATAATTCTGAATGCCTTCGCCGCACCTTCATCCTCGACAATAGTCATCCGGGACGAACGCGAAGTGTCAAACACCAAATTGTGGAGATGAGCCTCAACGGCAGTGGAGTCAGAGATATCGCTCGTGTCCTCCATGTTAGTCCCTCGACGGTGATTCGAGAATTAAAGAAAAAGAAACCTCACCTGCAAGTGGTCAATCAAAAACTGCTAGAAACTGTCCAACTAGAACAGGTAAAAGTAGAAATTCACAAAGTCGAAGAGGAGGAAGAAGAAGGAAAAAAGGAGCCTGATGCAGGAATTGAGGCATCCGAGTTAGACGTAAGGAGTGGAGTTTCGTCGTCGGGAATAAGAAAAATCCTCGCTGGCTCTGGCACGGGATTGACCGCAGTACGGGACAAGTTCTGGCCTATGTTTTTGGCAGGCGAAAGGATGAAGTTTTCCTCAAGCTGAAAGAACTGTTAGAGCCATTTGGTATTAAGAGATATTGTCCGGATGGTTGGGGAGCTTATGAACGAAACTTACCTGCTGACAAACATGAAGTCGGGAAGAGAAAGACTCAGAGGATTGAGGGTAAGCATCTAAGCCTGAGGACGAGGATTAAGCGACTAGCTAGGAAGACTATCTGCTTTTCGCTCGTTAGAGGAGATGCATGATCTAGTAATTGGTTTATTCATTAACCGCTATGAGTTTGGTTTAGCAATTTTTTAGGACTAAATAACAGATTGAGAACACCACTATTTTGATTAAGTTTCAGCATGAATGGTTAGACGAGACTGGCAAGCTTAATGGCATGATGCAATACCGCCAGCAATTTGATGATTAGATTGAACTAGACCGATTTATCGCGGCCATCTGAGACTGCTCTGCCGCATGACTCCTCCTGCTCAAATCCGGACTGCCCTACCAGTCACGACAATTCCGCCACTGGCGGGGATATCTACTACAATTTGACTGGGGCGTCCCATTACTTCTCCCTGGCGAATGAGAATACTAGCTGGCACCGTGATGAGTTTGGCTGCTCGAAGATACCCCCCCAGAGCAGCGGCGGCGGCACCGGTAGCTGGGTCTTCCACGACACCCCCGACTGGAAAGGGATTGCGGGAGTGGAAGACATCAGCTCTCTCTCGCCATACCAGTTGCAAAGTAGTGAGTCCGTCGCGAAGCATGAGTGTCTTGAGTGTCTCGAAGTCGTAGTCCAGTCTGGCCAGGCGGTTGGCGTCGGCAACAGCTAGCACCAAGTGCCATGCTCCGGCGTAGGCCCGAGCGGGAGGAATCGAACCGTCAAGGTCATCTCGTTTCCACCTCAGTGCGTCAAGAGCCTCGTTGACGAGAACATCAGGTGCGGGGGTATGAGTTGGCTCGACTGAGGTCAGCGATGCCTCACGATTGCCGTCCCGCGTGCGGACGGTAACCGGAACCACCCCGATGGACGTCGCTAACCGATAGGTAACGTCTCCTCCGTTCTCGCCAAGCACTACTCCGGTTGCGATGGTGGCGTGGCCACAAAATGAGACTTCCGCTTCGGGGCTGTAATAACGAACGGTACGATCAAACCCGACGGCAGGAGCTACGAAGGCGGTCTCCGAAAAGCCAACATCAGCGGCGATGCGCTGCATGACATTAGGCTCCGGAAGCGTGTCTCCGATCCAGACACCAGCGGGGTTGCCCCCATTGGGATCGGTAGTAAATGCTGAAATGTGAGCAAGCGACCCTGAAGTCATGTCTCCTGTATTCCCCTTGTGTAACTATGCTTCAGTATTAAGCAGAAAGCCCTGTTCATCACCCAGGTGATTGTACGACAGTTATTGTTAACTTACCAAGATTTAGAGGAGATGGTGCGTTCCCCGATAGAACCGGAGTGACGACAAAACTGTGGTGAGTTCCCTCACGATTGTGTAAAAGTGTTGGGCTTGACCAAAGATTGGCCAAGCTTCTGTTGAAGTCGGTTAAGAGCGGCATCCGCATTTTTCAGATTTTGTTCTGCAGCTTGGGAGAATTCAAGTGCTTCTTTGAGTTTGACCTGTTGTTCTTGAGTTAACTGTGGTTGAGATTGAGTCATAATTGTCATATTTAAACCCAATTATGCTGAGTTAGCACTTGGTAGCTGTAAATTGTTACCAGACGCTTCTTGCGCTTGGGTTGATGAATACTGGTAGACTCAAATCTATTCTATCTGTTTCAACAGGTATACTCCAGTTATAAGATAACTGCACCTCATTTAGCTAAGGACTATTCAGTCAACTACCCCGCCCATGAATACATGGACGAGGCTTGCATAGGGTCTAACCAGCCCGACGCAACTAAGAGAAGACTAGACTAGCCAAGATTCCTCTGGGGGTCGTCTAAAGGCAACTGAGTAGTAGGGTATGGTAGCCCGATGGACACAGCGACTGAGGTACCTCCCGAGCATAGCTGTTTATCCACTGCTGAGTGTCGAAGGGAAATATTCACAGGATAAATCCTGATTTAGCGTACCAAGATAATGTTTGTACCAGTTGTAGATCAAGAGCAAAAACCGTTAATGCCGACCACACCAGCCCGCGCCAGGAAGTGGATTAAAAATGGCAAAGCTACTGGATTCTTCAAAAAAGGAGTGTTTTGCGTCCGACTGAATGTAGAACCATCTGAGCGGAAAACTCAATCGATTGTAGTAGGAATTGATCCTGGCTCAAAAAAAGAGGGTTTTACTGTTAGGTCTAAAGCTCATACCTATTTAAATGTGCAGGTGGATACCCCACCTTGGGCAAACGAAAAGGTGAAGGCTGGCCCCAATAAAGGCTTGAACAAGACTACATTACAACGGGCGATTATGCGGCGCGGAAGGAGATATCGTAAGACTCCGTACCGTAAATGTCGCCCTAACCGCAATATTCGTCATTTGAAGATGCCTCCTTCCACCCGTAGTCGTTGGGAGTTGAAACTTAATGTCTCAAAGTGGTTGGCATCCTTATTCCCTGTGACTGATTTTGTGGTGGAGGACCTGATGGCATCGACCAAAAAGAGAGCTAAGAAGTGGAACCAGAGTTTTAGTCCACTGGAGGTGGGAAAACAATGGTTCTACTATCAACTGAACCGAATTGCACCTGTAGTCATAGTTCCGGGTATTCAAACCTATCAAATGCGTACGCAGTTAGGGCTAAAGAAAAGTTCTCAGAAATTGGCTTCAGTATTTGAGGCCCACTGTGTTGATTCCTGGGTGCTAGCCCATCATTTGGCTGGAGGTAGCTCGATTCCTGACAACACACAATTATTCTTGATTACGCCACACAACTTCTGTCGTAGACAGCTGCACCGATTTAAGGCTAAAAGGCGTATGGGTAGGACTCGTTATGGTGGCACGATGTGCGCTGGGTTTAAGAAAGGCTCACTAGTACGGCATCCTAAATATGGACTTTCCTACGTATCGGGTTGGATGGATAGTCCTACCAAGAAACAACCAGATAGAAAAGGGTTGAGCTTATATTCTCTTAAATCAGGGAAGCGACTGACTCAAAACGCATTGCCCGAAGACTGTAAGTTTGTCACCTATAGTTCCTGGAGGACTCGATATGCTTCATAGTTCTAACGTAAGTTCCGTAGACTTTGCCCTCCCTTTCCTCCCCGCCCATGACTACATGGACGAGGTATCCGATCTAGGAAGAAAGATGAAGTCGGTTCATCGCTCGTTTGTTCTGCTTTTGCTCACTTTGCTAACGACGCTCACAGTGATTGCCTGCAATAGTACTACCACTGGCAGCACTGATGCGGCGCTCAAGGTTGGTTCTAAAGATTTCACCGAGGCGTTCATTTTGGGGGAAATGTATGCTTCGGTGCTAGAAAACAGCGGCTTGAAGGTGGAGCGCAAGCTGAACTTAGGTGGCACACCTGTGGCTCAAGCGGGCCTCCAGAGTGGTCAAATTGACTTATACCCAGAGTACACTGGCACAGCTCTGTTGACCGTGTTGAAGCAGCCCGTCAACAGTGATCGCAAGCAGGTGTTCGAGACGGTGTCCAAAAGCTACAAGGAAAAATTCAACCTCGTCTGGCTTGATCCTGCCCCAATGAACAATACCCAAGCGCTAGCAATGACTCAGGAAGGTGCCAAGAAGTATGGTATTAAGACAATCTCTGATATGGTTGCCAAAGGCAGCCAATTGACAATAGTCAGCACGCCTGAGTTCCAGTCCCGCGAGGATGGGTTACCCGGTATTAAAAAAGTTTATGGCAACTTCAACCTCAAAAAGTTAATTCCAGTTGATGCTGGCTTGAGGTACCAAGCCCTAACTAAAGGCGAAGCGGATGTCGCTGAAGCATTTGGAACGGATGGTGAGATCAGAGCTTTTAACCTGGTCTTGCTTAAGGATGACAAAGGTCTCTTTCCTCCCTACCAGGTTGCTCCGGTGGTGCGGCAAACAGCGCTGGATGCAAAACCGGGTATTCGTGATGCTCTCAACACACTGTCTCCCAAGCTGACTGATGACACAATGCGACGCCTCAACTACGAGGTGGACGCTAAAAAGCGCGAACCAGCCGAGGTGGCCAAAGAATTTCTGATTCAGGAAGGTCTGTTGAAGAAGTCTTAATTGCCAACCTTTAAGGAGAAACCTGTGAGTGCAATCCGTTTTGAGCAAGTGTCTTTGCAATTCCCAGCTGCGCCCCATCCGGCAGTTGATGGTTGCAGTTGTGAGGTTGAGGCAGGTCAGCTGGTCGTAATTTTAGGTCCATCCGGCTGCGGCAAAACAACGCTGCTCAAGATGGTCAATCGCTTGTACGAGCCTACAGCGGGTAAGATTTATCTTAACGGTACTGACATTCGGCAGATGAAGGTCACGGCCCTGCGCCAGCAAATTGGCTATGTCATTCAACAGTCTGGCCTGTTTCCGCACATGACAGTTGCTCAGAATATTGCTGTTGTACCGGAGTTAGTGGGCTGGCAGAACCCAAAGATTCAGTCCCGCGTCAATGAACTGCTGACGCTGATCAAGCTACCGCCCGATGAGTACCGCGATCGCTACCCTTCGCAGCTATCAGGTGGTCAGCAGCAGCGCGTTGGTTTGGCGCGGGCGTTGGCAGCTAACCCGGACGTGATGTTAATGGATGAGCCCTTTGGAGCGATTGACGCCATCACTCGCACTGGTTTACAGGACGAGATTTTGCGGCTCCAACGCCAGCTCAAAAAAACAATTCTGTTTGTCTCCCACGACGTTGAGGAAGCCTTACGTCTGGCTGACCGGATTCTGATTATGCAAAGCGGTCAAATCGTACAGTACGATACGCCGTTTAACATCTTGAAGCAGCCTGCTAATGCTTTCGTGCATGACTTGGTAGGTGCAGAGGATATGGTGCGACAGCTCAGTCTGCTACGTGTTGAGACTGCAATGACCGATATGTCGGTGAACCATGACAATGGTGCACCCACAATCGCACTGCATGATAACTTGCGCAATGCACTATCCCTACTACTGCGTACAGGTGCTAATAAGCTAACGGTTCTAGATGAGAGAACTGCTGTTGGTGTGCTTACCCTCCAACAAATCCGAGATGCAGCTAGAACGGGAGCTAATACGTGAGCTACATTATCAAAAATCCTAGTATTGTTTGGGGGTTACTGCTGCAACATTTGCAGATGACCAGCTTAGCGTTGCTGATTGGCGTGGTAGTTGCCCTGCCACTGTCTCTGCTGATTACCCGCTATCGCTGGCTGAATGTCCCGGTAATGGGGATACTTGGAACGCTCTACACAGTGCCGAGTCTGGCATTAATTATTTTGCTGGTGCCGATCTTCGGCCTTAGCTCGAATTCAGTTATTGTAGCGATGGCAATCTACACCCAAGTAATTTTGGTGCGTAACGTTACAGTAGGACTGCAATCGATCAAGCCAGAGATTCTGGAAGCAGCACGAGGCATGGGTATGAACTCTTGGCAACGCTGGTGGCGCGTGCAGGTACCGTTAATTACGCCAATTTTTTTAGCTGGTTTGCGTCTAGCAGCAATTGTTGGGATTGCAATTGCGACCATCGGGGCAAAGTTTGGTGCCGGCGGATTGGGTGTGTTGCTGTTTGATGGCATCGCCCAAGCAGGGCGCTATGACAAAATTTGGGCAGGTGCGATCGCGGTGGCAGTCCTTGCCTTTGTAATTAATGGAGCACTGTTGGCGCTGGAGTGGGCATCTAATCCGGCAAGACGGATGAGGCATTCTGGTACAAAGAGTGCAAGCCTGTTCCAAGCGCAAGTTCATGCCAGAAAAGATTGACCACATGCATAGCCTGAGGGAGAGTCAACCCACTTGTTCAGGTTCAGGCAACTCCGACTCGCTAGCTGATTTGGGTAAAGCTTCTGGACGGCTGAACAACCTGAAATACATTGAGACACAGAACTCTTTCACCGGAAATAGTAAATAGGTAAGAGGATTGACCGTCACGATAATATTGCGGACATCGCGTTTGGCATTAGCCACAATTTGCCGCGCCACCCAATCACTGGACATCACGCCAATGGGATTGAGATTGCTTTTGAACGGTCCCAGAATTAATTTACGCACTACACAAGGAGCGTCCAAACGACGTAGCGTGACTAAATCTCCCAAAGTGCGCTTAGACAGTTCGTAGAGTGGGCTAAAAGCGAGACTGACTTCTGCTTCCGAGGTATTAACCCACACTTCTTTGAGGGCTACATCTTCATTAGTCCGGATGGTGGTCACAAATAACTCTAGAAGTCGCCAACTGGAGAAGGTGTTGACCTCGTAGGACTGGGCAATCGCCTCGGGCGTTCTTTCACCTCTGACATTAATGCCGTGGTTAAGGACAAGAATATCCACCGCTTCTAACTGCTCAGCTAGTTCAGCTTCGTCGCCCACCTGCCAGGTAATTGTCTTCACCGCCAGCGGTTCCCCATTCACCGTCAGAGTCACAGGCTCTAATTTAGAACTGAGCGCTACCACCTTAGCCCCAGCTTGATGCAGCTGCACAAGGAGCGCTCTCCCCAGCGTGCCGGATGCTCCCGTCACCGCAACTGTCTTCCCCTTCAACGCCAGTGCTGTGCCCATCAGCTTGTCTACCAGAGTGAAAGTACTGCAATAGTAGGCCTGGTCATGATCAAAGTGATGCCGCCAGTGATAAGGTCGATTCACGAACCAGCGGGCTGGGGGAGCGGTGAAAGGACCAGGCAGGTGAGTGGCATCGGTGGCCTGCCGCGCCCATTCGCTGCCGCTGCCACGCGCTATACAGCTGACCAGAAACGTCAAAGTGTAAAGCGTTCCGGCCAGGGCAGCCCACTGGCAGCTGGGCATCCACTGGCTGCATCCCCACCACGCCGCCAGCGTCAACAGCAACATTACCAGGCATTCGGGCAGATCGTTACGCCACTGTGCCTGACAATAGATTGCGGTCTTCGCCACGGTCAAATCCCGGCGAAAGGCGCGATGGTGCCACACGTGCTGCCGATATAGCAGTGGCCAACGATGGGCCAAGACATGATAAGAATCTCGCACTAGTTCAGCCCAGAAGATAGACCCTACTCCCCAAGCCGTGTTCTCTATCCAAAAGGACACCATAACCCATTTCACCCACACGACAAAATCATTTTGACTCACCAGGTGAGAGCGGTTGCCTGGAAGATAATTCTAGACTAACAGGCGATAATTGCTACAAGACAGCAGCGTAAAAATCGACATCTCCATCCTTGCCTGATAGCTGGATGGGGAAGATGTCAATTTGCAGGTGGCTCTAAAGACCGTTGCAGATTACTCAGGCTGACTTCAGCAATTATTGCTAGCAGGGCGACAGGAATCGCACCTACTAGAAGAATAGCATTGTCGTAGAGCGAAAAGCCCAGGACGATAAAGGTGCCGAAACCACCTGCACCAATAAAAGCAGCCAGAGTGGCGCTGGCAATCACCTCGACTGTCGCAGTTTTAATGCCTGCGATGATCACAGGGAGTGCCAAGGGAATTTCCACCCGCTGCAGGACTTGAGCTGGTGACATGCCCATCCCAAATGCGGCCTCTCGAATCGCCGGATCAATACCACGAAAGGCAACATCTGTGCTGATCAGAATCGGAGGCATCACCAAAAGAGTGAGCGCGATCGCCGCTGATTGAAAGCTCAGTCCAAAATAGGGGATGGCAAGAAACAAAATTGCCAGACTGGGTATCACCCGCAGGGCATTAAAGCCGTTAATTAATAAGGCAGACGCCGTCCGCGATCGCGCGCTTAGAAGACCTAATGGTAGACCCACCACCAAGCCAATGCTGAGGGGAACCACTACCAGCAGCAGATGACCCTCTAGAGCAGAGAGGAATTGGCTGGGATTACTGGCAGCATACTCATAGGCTTGGGTAAGAACACTCATCTTGCTATCTTTGATCTATTCAAGGTGAATATTAGTTTATTTAACGAGCGACATTTATGAAGACTAGTAGACTCAGAACTATCAGCATACCTATAAAGGCTTTGTTTCTAAGCCTCTATGTTGCCAGTGGAAGTGTACTCGCCCAGACACTGACTCTCCCCCGTAACCTGATTGCCTTCAGTTCAGCACAAGGCGAACAGTTATTGCTTGAAAGTAAAGCCCGAGAAGCATATTGGCCTCTCAGTATGCAGTTTGTTACCCAAAACAACCAAGCCTATTGTGGAGTTGCCAGCATGGTCATGGTGCTGAATGCTATGTCTATTCCTGCACCTGTAGCCCCACAATATTCTCCTTACCGTGTGTTCACTCAGGAAAACTTCTTTAACAACGAACAAACCCGAAAAGCCTTGGCCCCTGAAGTTGTCGCTCGTCAGGGGATGACCTTAGATCAGTTGGGTCAACTGTTAGCAACCTATCCCGTAAAGCAGAAAGTTTACCACAGTACAGACGCCAATTTAGCAGAGTTTCGTAAGCTGGTAGTAGAAAATTTACAAAAACCGAACAACTTCGTCTTAGTCAACTACTTACGTAAAGTGATCGGTGAGGAGAAAGGAGGACATATCTCTCCCTTAGCCGCCTACAATGAGCAAACAGATCGCTTTTTAATCTTGGACGTTTCACGCTACAAATACCCACCAGTCTGGGTGAAAGCAGCAGACCTCTGGCAAGCGATGGCAACAAAGGATACAGTTTCAAATAAGACAAGAGGGTTTGTGCTTGTCAGTAAGGAGTAGGGAGTGAGGAGCAGAGGAGTAACGGCGGTGCCTTATACCCGCCGTAGGGGCGGTGCCTTGTGCCCGCCCAGAGAATGTAGGGGCGCTGCCTTGTGCCCGTCCAGGATAGTTAGTGCAGTTACTGTTTGTGTTTCTGGAGCCATATTGTGCTGCCACAAACTAGCACTAGCTGCCTTTGTGCAACCGTTGCATAGTAAACACGCTATGGTCGTCTCAGCCGAGCCGCTGGCGAGTGAGGCGGGGCTTTCAATTTTGCGTCAAGGTGGTAATGCTGTGGATGCAGCCGTCGCGACTACCTTTGCAATTTCAGTTGTCGAGCCGTATGCAGCCGGAATTGGTGGTGGTGGATTTTTGCTGATGTACCAATCGCAAACTGGTGAAATGAAGGCGCTCGACTTTCGGGAACGTGCTGCCGCACGCGCCACACGGAAGATGTACCTGGATGCACAAGGAAAGGTACGTCCAAATGCCAGTGTCAATGGCTATTTAGCAGTGGGGGTTCCTGGTACAGTGGCTGGACTTTATCAAGTCCAGCGCCAGTATGGACGACTGCCGTGGAAAACCGTAGTCGCACCTGCGATCCGTCTCGCTCAAAATGGCTTTGTTGTTACAGAAAGCTTCGTCAAGATCGCCGAAGGACGAAAGGAACTACTCTTACTCAACCCAGGTGCTCGTCAAGTCTTTACTCACAACGGGGCAATGTACGAGCCAGGAGATAACCTAGTGCAGCGGGATTTGGCACGGACTTTACAGGAAATCGCCAAAGATCCTCAAAGTTTTTACACTGGCGATATTGCCCATGCGATCGCCGCTGAGATGGCAAAAAATAGTGGGCTGATTACTCTGGAGGACCTCAAATCGTACAAACCAATTTGGCGCACTCCCCTCTGTGGCACTTTCCACCAAGCTCGTATCTGCTCAATGCCACCACCTTCGTCGGGAGGTTTACACCTATTGGAAATTTTGAATATCATTGGTGAAACTGACTTCAAATCCTTGGGATGGCACAACCCCGACGCTTTGCACCTACTGGTAGAAGCAATGAAGATTGCCTATGCTGATCGCTCTGAATATCTCGGTGATCCAGATTTTGTCAAAGTTCCAGTGGCAGCACTCACCAGCAGAGCTTATGCCTTGAGGCGGCGTCAAGAAATCCGTATGGACAGGGCTAGACCGTCGAGTGAGGTGAAACCAGTCGACAGGGAAACACTACAGCGTTTTAGCAAGACTGAATCCCCCGACACCAGCCATCTTACAGTTGTGGATGAACAGCGTAACGCGGTAAGCCTCACTTTTACTGTTAACTACAGCTTTGGTTCCGGTGTGGTGGTTCCTGGTACTGGAATCTTGCTAAATGACGAGATGGATGACTTTGCCGCTGCTCCGGATGTGCCTAACGTCTATGGTCTGGTAGGTGGAACCGCTAATGCGATCGCCCCACACAAGACCCCCTTATCCAGCATGACACCAACGATTGTGACCGAAAACAATCGTCTACGCATGGCAACTGGCTCTCCCGGCGGTAGCACCATCATCACCACCGTGCTGCAAGTCATTCTCAACGTGTTGGAATACGGCATGAACGCCGGTGCAGCTGTTTCTGCCCCCCGTGTCCATCACCAATGGCTGCCCGACGAGTTGAGGGTGGAGCCTTTTAGTCTAGATACTGCCACGATTGAAGACCTACGTCGTCGTGGACACCACATTAAAGAGCAATCTCCTTGGGGAAATGCCAACGCGATCATCGTCAGACCTGACGGTTCGTTAGAAGGGGCAGCTGATCCACATGAGGAAGGGTCCCCTAAAGGTTACTAATCTATAGCAATTTTGTATATCTTTATACTAAGTGATGACGCAAGATTTTTCCCCAACAATCTGGCAAAGCTCAACAACCTGTTTTGTATAAGCTGTGTCATCCAGAACTGGCTGTGCCCCCTCAATTGAAATCGGCTCAGCTAAATCAATCCAGGACTTGCAACCTCCGTACTCCTGACGATGGGCAATAACTTGTGCTGAAGCTAGCCTATAAGTACGCAGCAGGAGTACATACAGCAGCTGACGCGGTTTCCATTTCAGGCGATCGCTGACAAATCGCTCGTTCCACACATGGAACGGTAGCAAAGCTGAGACAATTTGTTCATCACTCACTTGAAAAATATTAGTGATTTGAGCATAAGTGCCAATCCTGATATTCTCCGGATGCCAGCCGGATGGTACTGGGTCTACAAAACTTGCATAGTCAGGTTTTAACAAGAGGGGATGTTGATGCTCATAAGTGGGGTAGAGCAAGATCTGCTCATGAGCAACTTTGAACCGCCCACCTTGCTCATTGATCCCGCCTTTACGTAGTAGCATAATTGTTTTGCCCTGTTCCAACGCATCTACGGCAACAGCCCATTCTTTAAGTACGTGGGTAGTGGTTGACTTCATGGAGCTTTACCTATATTTTATTCACAGCCTAACAGCTAAAAACCTGGCGGCTAATTGACACACCTGACCCTATGGTAGACATTAAGCCCTAACAACCCTGAATTCTGCCGCAGAAGAGCACTAGTTAACGATGGAGAGATAAAATCTTCTCAACTTAGCCAATTTAGAAAAAAAATTGATGACTGTTTGCTCCTGCTAAAACCCCATTGACTGTAACAACAACTGAAAATAGTGATAAGTATGCATCTGTCATACAGAATATAAGACGCTCCGTCAGAGAGTTTTGTATTCGTAAATACTGAGCAAAACGGTCTTAGATCATCCTTTAGACAGACGAGCAGGAAAGTCAACAAAGTATAGCTTTTATGAGACGAGCTTCAGAAAAAATGTTTCCAAAATTCTGACTGACATAGATTATTACAGTTCAGAATTGTGTTAGAAGCAACACTTTGATAGAATCTCACGTGATGCTGTAAGAGCATACAACGCTTTCAACATAAAAGTGAGGAGATACCAATGAACGGTCAGAAAAGGAAAAACTTGCTCAAAAACATTGCTACCGTGCTAGGAGCTGCTACTGCCAGTGCTTTATTAAGCCTGCCAGTACTAGCTCAGAGCCCTAGCCCGTCAGAGAGCCCTAGCTCAGGAGCTAGTACCGCCCCCGCTGATGTCAGCCCCAGCCCCAGCGCTAGCCCTAGCACTGATACCTCATCCCCTTCAGCTAGCCCAAGCACAAGTAGTGGTTCGTCGTCCACTAGCACAACAACTACAACAACTACAACAAGCAAAAAGTCACTGCGTCGCCACAGACGTGCGCGCTCCACAAGTGGAGGTTCGGGCGTCAGAGCTCTCTGGTAATTTTATAGGGAATCCTATACCCCTGCGGAATGTAATGGGAGTTTCCTACTTGGTTGACCTTGCTCCCGATCGATTGTTAATTTAGAATACTGACTGCTGCCTCAAAATGGGTCGTAGGAAAGGATATTATCCCTTCCACAGACTTAATCCACGGGCGGCAGGTTTTTTTTATTAGGATAGTTTTAAGATGCTAAAACAATCAGTCAGGCTAGTTAGTTTGGTCTGGGTATTTGGGTTACCTTTTAGCTCTCAACTGCCGTTAGCGTCTGATTCAACTGTTGCTCCAACTGTTTTTACTAATGCTTCCTATAGTTCAGTTGTTAAATCCACTGACTCTTCGTATGATTCAGTGACTCAACCCACTCGCCTAGAGATCAGTATTCGCCGCCATCGAGTCACTGTATATCAAGGAAAAACTCAAATTAAAAGTTATCCGATTGCAGTAGGTCGCCGTGGCTGGGAAACCCCAAAAGGTACTTTCCGGGTAGCTCAGATGCTTCGGAATCCTGGTTGGGAAAACCCTTTTACAGGTCAGCTGATCCCAGGGGGCACTCCCCAAAATCCTCTTGGTCACTACTGGATTGGGTTTTGGACAAATGGTAAAAATTGGATTGGCTTTCACGGCACGCCTAATGTTGAATCAGTAGGCAAATCAGCCTCTCACGGTTGTATTCGTATGTACAACAAGGATGTTGCAGAATTGTTCCATCAGGTTAGTCTTGGAACACCAGTAACTGTAGTGCCATAGCTTATTACTTACCCCATATGGCACAGGCACCTTCAAGAACAGTTGCGTAAGATGGAAAAGCAGTATTAGCTAGAAGTTAGCTATGGAAAAGCGACCGCTTGGTATATCGGACATACAGATTACCCCCATCCTTATGGGTACTTGGCAAGCTGGTAAAAAAATGTGGGTGGGAGTAGAAGATTCTGAAACTACTAAAGCGATACGGGCGGCTTTTGAAGCTGGAATAACCACTATTGATACCGCTGAAGTCTATGGGGATGGGCACTCTGAGCAAATTGTTTCTCAAGCCTTATCTGATGTGCGAGAGCAGGTAGTCTACGCGACAAAAGTTTTTGCTAATCATCTGAAACATGACCAAGTGATTGAGGCTTGCGATCGCTCTCTAAAAAACCTCAAAACCGACTACATAGACCTCTACCAGATTCATTGGCCTTCTGGTAGCTTCAAGAATGAGATCGTCCCGATTGAGGAAACCATGAGCGCCTTGAACGAGTTGAAGCAGCAAGGCAAAATTCGGGCGATTGGCGTATCTAATTTCTCCAAAGCCCAGTTGGAAGAGGCTGCTCAGTATGGACGCATCGATAGCGCGCAGCCCCCCTACTCCCTCTTCTGGCGGCAGGTTGAAAGCGACGTCATGCCTTATTGCATCGAGAACAACATTTCGATCATTGCTTATTCGTCTCTAGCTCAGGGACTATTAACCGGGAGATTTGAACCTGGCCATAAATTCGACCCTGAAGATAACCGCGCTAAAAATAAGCTCTTCCAAGGCGAAAATTATGAACGGGCGCAACAAGCTCTGGATAAACTCCGTCCGATTGCTGAGCGGCATCACACTTCCCTAGGAAATTTGGCGATCGCCTGGTTAATTGCCCAGCCCCAAGCAAATGCGATCGTCGGTGCTCGTCATCCAGATCAAGTGGTAGAAAATGCCAAAGCAACTGATATTCAGTTCTCTAACGATGAGCTAAAGGAGATCGATGCAATTGGATGGATTGTCACCGATCACTTAGATAACAATCCGGTAATGTGGGCCTAGAATTAAACAGAAGTCAGGATTCAGGAGCCAGGAGGAGCCAGGCTGCGGAGTTTCTCTGTGCCGTCCGCAAAACTGGCGTTCAGAATGGCTCCGGTGCGAATGACAGATAGACTTGGGTTTCAAGCCCCTGTCTAAAGACAGGCATAAACCACTGAATTTATCCATGAAATTCTCCTGACTCCTGACTCCTGACTCCTGACTCCTACCGTGAGATTGGAAGCAATAATACCCAAGAACGAAGCAAAGAGTTGACCTGCTCTGGGACTTCGTCATGTGGGCAATGACCAGCCCGGAGAAAATGCTCTTGTAGCTGCGGATAGGATTGACGAAACTTCGGTGATCGTTCTCTAGTGTTCATCCAAGGGTCAGCTTCGCCCCAAAGCAGCAAAAGAGGACAAGCCAACTGCTTCAGCAAAACATCAACTTTTTCGCCTTGGGGAGTGCTAAACACTGAGGCAAATACCTCTGCCGCTCCTGGGTCGCAGGATGGGCGATAGATTTCTTCTACTAGTTGGTCTGTAATCGCACTCTTGTCGAGATAGACTTTTTCCAGCGTTTGCCGAATCACCCAGCGTTGCCGCACATACTGGAATAAGAGAAAACGCGCCCAAGGTTGCTGAAGAATCCATTTAACAACGTCACCCAGTAATTTTTGTAAGGGCTCAGGTTGCCGCGCCGGTTGGACTTCAGCTTGCATCGAATCAGGCTCTGAGGAAGACTGGGCATCGGAGAAGGGACCAGCACTGTTGAGCAAAACTAAACCTGCTGCTGCATCAGGACACTGGGCCGCAACACACAAGCAGGCATAGCCCCCCAGCGAATTGCCTACTAACACAGTTGGCTGACCAATGACTTCAGTGATAAATTCGTAGAGCTGGTCTCGCCAGAGGTTACCGCTATACTGCCAGTTAGGTTTGGCTGAGCGTCCAAACCCTAAGAGGTCAATAGCCCAAACTTCAAACTCGTCACTTAGTCCCGTGATGTTCTTACGCCAGTGATCTGTCGAAGCACCAAACCCATGCACCAAAAGCAACGGTGGGCGTTGGGACGAGTGCCCCGCTCGTACATAGTAAATGGACTGTCCTCGCCACTGCCAGTATTTACCAGGAATCGGAGCCGTAGAAGAGGCTAGGGTTGCCTGCATGATCAGAAGTATGAGAAATGTTAAGTGAGTTTAATAATTGTAACGTAGCTATTTTATGGATGAGGCGGTGGGCAGAATGATTACGAGCACAACTAAACTTTTAGGCGTGATTGGGTATCCGATTGAACATTCTTTGTCACCGGTGATGCATAATGCCGCGCTCAAAAATCTAGGTCTAGATTACGACTATCGTCCTTTCCTTGTAAAACCGGAAGATTTAGAGACGGAGCTCACTGGTTTTGCCGCCATTGGGCTTAGAGGCTTTAACGTTACAATTCCTCACAAACAGGCGATATTGCCTTTTTTGTCAGAAGTTTCACTAACTGCCCAAGCGGTGGGAGCCGTTAATACGGTTTGGCGAACAGGCAACGGCTGGGCTGGTACAAACACTGATGTCGAAGGATTTCTCGCCCCCCTACAAACCTATGACTATGATTGGAGCCAGACAGTAGCAGTAATTTTAGGGAATGGCGGGGCAGCGAGGGCAGTTGTACAAGGTTGTGCCCAACTGCGCTGCGCTGAGATTCATGTTGTGGGCAGAAACCAGCTGAACTTAGAAACATTCTTAAACAGTTGGGCCAATTCACCCCTAGCTGTCAAACTGAGAGTCCACAGTCAGGAGGAACTACCGTTGCTAATTTCCCAAGCGAACCTACTGGTGAACACAACCCCAATTGGGATGCATCCCAACGTTGAATCGCCTCTGAGCGCAGCCCAAATGGCGAATCTACCGTTGACCGCTGTCGTCTACGATCTGATCTACAATCCTAACCTTACCCAGTTTTTACGACAGGCTCAGAATCAGGGCAACACCACCATTAATGGACTAGAAATGCTAGTCCAGCAAGGAGCAGCAGCCTTAAAGATCTGGCTACAACAGGATGTGCCAGTAGACATCATGCGCCAAGCATTGATAAACAAGATGGGGAAACCATCTCCCCCTCACTCCTCCGGCCAGCGCCAGTTGTAGCGATTCCACTCGTACATGCCTTGAATTTCGTATTCAGCGCCGTTATTGAAGCGGATGATGCAATTGGTGGAAGCACCCATCCCATTAGCGGTTTCATCAACTTGAATCACGGTGCAAAGAAACCATTCGCGGCTGCAGGGGCCGCTCTCTTGCACCCACTCCCAGAGACCGTTTGAAACTTCAATCCGATCGCCCACTTTAAGCTTTAATGCTTCCTCTCCTTCAACCTCTGCATACTTAGCGAAATGAACTGGCTTGATTCGGTTAAGCCATTGAAGGCCGTAAAGATCGCGGACGAATTGCACAGATCCCGAGTCACGCTCTTGCAGCCAATCATTCAACAATTGAATCTTCCATGGGCGATTTTGTTGCTCATGTACTTTGACAAACTGCAGTAAGGTGTAGCGTTGATCCGAGGTGAGTTCGTCTAGGGGATTAGCAGTATCTGATAAAGCAGCTATATTATCTGGGGTATCTGGCGACTCCAACGGCAGGTACGCCAGTTCAACTACCTGCAGCAGAATCTGTTTTTGCCTCTCGGTAAGAGGGCAGCTAGATTGATCGCAACTTTTAAACGCTGCTTGCAGTGCTGCTTCGATCTCAACTGGGGTCATGGCGAATAGCGCTTCAAGGCTTGGTTCCCTAATTGTGACAAAAGTTTAATCACAACTCTTCAAACGCTTTTATCTAAAATTTGGGGTAAGCTGGGGTTGCCCTTACTGATTCTTCGTGGTGCAGTCTATGCGGTTTCGAGCTTTCGCTGTAGTCTTGGTTAGCTGCCTCATCGGCATAATCACTTGGGTTTTCACTCCCCCCGCTTTAGCCCTGACACAGATTAAGCTTTCCGACATCTCTTATCAGGAGTGCCCATCCGAACTTGCTAAAGGAGCAGTTACAAGTGGTACAACAAGGAATGCTAACTGCTTTATTGTTACCGGCAAAGCCGAAAATAAATCCGGTAAACCAGTTTACAACGCTGATATTTTTGGCCGCATTTACGATGCCAACGACGACTCCATAATGCAAAACCGCACCCGTCTTGGCTCAATTGAGGAAGTACCGCCAGGGAGCAGCGATTTTTCCCTGAGAATCTCCGTTCCCGCCAATCAGCCTACACCCTTAAAGCTGAAGCAATTCAAAGCAGCAGGTTTTAGCGGTACAGTCCGCAGGTGACAGATCAAAACACTGAAACTAGGGAGCCTTGGAAGCTACTAAGAACCCCACTCGCCACTTGGAGCAGCAGGATTGCTAATATTGCGGAAAGGTCGATCCCACCCAGCGGCGGAATGATTGAGCGGAACAGGTTGAGATAGGGGTCTGTCAACTGACTTAAAATTGCAAACGGTTGAGCATACCAATTGATATTCGGGAACCAGCTAAGGAGAACCCGAATCAGGATCATGTACAAGTAAATGGTTATAAAAGTAACCAGCGTATTGGTCAACAGCGCTACTGAGTTACTCATGGAAGTGGTGGTTTCCTGCTAAAGTCGAATGGCACTAGTGAATTTAATTTAACCGATATTAGTCTCTTTTGGCATCTTGCTACCGGACGGTGGAATTAATCATCAAGCTCACGACTCTTAGAGCCCATACTTTAGCCTCAACGCCCAGTATGTCATGGGTCCCTAGTGAGCGTTTCCCTTCCCTCGATCTGATTTCCATTCACATCTCCTAATGTGAGGCGCACTTCGTCAATAGTCTCGTTTAGTTGGGCAATTTTGTCTTCCAGGCTACGACGTGCCGCTTCAATACTCGCGTCAGAGGAAGATGCTTTGAGCGGACGTCGCTTTCCCTTACTATTCTTGGCCTCTGTTAGGCCGGGATTTGGGCGTGTAGTTACATCATCTGCTGCCGAAACGCTCGCACGTTGAGAAGCAACAAGGGCCCCTACCAGCCCGCCGACAATGCTACCCACAAGCGTCCCAGCTAGAAAACCACTGGCAAAACCATCGCGTTGATTCATATTGTTATCGCCACAAGAAACACTGCAACTTTCTTTAAAATTAACCAATAGATGCCTCAGTTGGATACTCTCTTAAAAGAGAAAATCCGCAACCTGGCTCCCCGTGAACGCCAGTTTGACGCCAGTCCCCTCAACGGGGGGCTTCGGGGCCCCCACGCAGTGGGGATGGGGGGAGACCCCCGCACTCTTCTCTGGCTCCTCAAGTCGGGAAACCCGCCCACGCAACTGGCTCCCCCTGAACCCTTTTTAATTAAGTGCCAAATGCGCGATCGCCTGCATCCCCTAACCCAGGCACAACATACCCCTGACTGTTTAAGCCTTCGTCTATAGTTGCGGTGTAAACCACTAAACTAGGATAGGCCAAATTCAGTCTTTGTAAAGCTTGAGGAGCTGCAACCACAGAAACAATCCGAGTTAAAGCTGGATCAACCCCGCGCTCTTGTAGTTGTGCCATGGCAGCCATGATTGACCCGCCCGTTGCCAGCATCGGCTCTGGAATTAAAACCCGTGTTTGAGGAGCAAATCGCTCTGGCAATTTGTTGAGGTAGCAACTTGCTTCTAGTGTCTTTTCGTCTCGCACTAGGCCAAGATGGTAAACCGAGGCCAAGGGTAGCAACGTTTGGGCTCCCTCTAGCAAGGCCAGTCCCGCCCGCAAAATCGGTACTACTGCTACCGGCAATCCTGGATTAATCATCGTGGCAGGGCAGGGAGCCAAGGGGGTTTGCACCATAATTTCTTCAGTTGGCAACCAGTCTCGCACCGCCTCATAAGTCAGCCAGCGTCCTAGCTCCGTCATCGCGCTGCGAAACAGGACTGAAGGCGTATCAACATCACGGGCGACGCCCAGCCAGTGCTTAATCAAAGGGTGAGGTGGAACATACACTCGCAGTTGCTGCGTCATAGCCAAAACTAGGCAATGTGTCTTAGGTTTGACTAATCATACCTCTCTACGAATGCAGCTTGAGCAAAGAAAGCCTCTTATGTCTATTGCTTCCATCCAACCAGAATTCGCCATTTCCTCTGCACCAGCATTTGATGTCATCGTCATTGGGTCTGGAATCGGAGGATTAGTAACAGCGACTCAGCTAGCGGCGAAGGGTGTTAAGGTACTCGTGCTCGAACGTTATGTAATTCCAGGGGGAAGTGCTGGGTACTTTGAGCGAGAAGGGTATCGGTTTGATGTCGGGGCGTCGATGATTTTCGGGTTTGGCACTCAAGGCACAACCAACCTTCTTACTAGGGCGCTTGATGCCGTAAATGTAAGCTTAGAAACGATTCCCGACCCGGTGCAAATTCACTATCATCTTCCCAACGGGTTAGACCTCAAGGTAACCCAGGATTATGAAAATTTTTTGCAGCAGCTGACTGCTCACTTTCCCCACGAACGCCAAGGTATTCGCCGGTTTTATGATGAGTGTTGGAAAGTCTTCAACTGCTTGAACCGGATGGAATTGCTTTCGCTGGAAGAACCCCGGTATCTAACGCGTGTCTTTTTCCAGCATCCGTTGGCTTGTCTCGGTTTAGTGAAGTATCTGCCTCAGAATGCAGGAGACGTGGCTCGACGCCATATTAGCGATCCACAGCTGTTGAAATTTCTAGATATGGAGTGCTACTGCTGGTCGGTTGTTCCAGCTGATCTGACACCTATGATCAATGCTGGCATGGTTTTTTCTGACCGGCATTATGGCGGAATTAACTATCCCAAAGGGGGTGTGGGTCAGATTGCCCAAAAACTGGTGGAGGGGCTAGAGAAAGCTGGGGGACAGATTCAGTACCAGGCTAGGGTAACGAAAATTCTGATAGAAAACAAACGAGCAGTGGGCGTCCATCTGGCTAATGGGAAAGTCTATCGAGCTAAACGTATCGTCTCCAATTCCACACGTTGGGATACTTTTGAGAAGTTACTCCGATCTGAGGAGATGCCAGCAGCTGAGAGGAAATGGCAGCAACGCTATCAAAAGTCGCCTAGCTTCCTCAGTTTGCACTTGGGGGTAAAGGCAGAAGTGTTACCCAGCGGTACCGAGTGTCACCACATTTTGCTAGAAGACTGGGAGAAAATGGCAGCTCCAGAGGGGACGATTTTTGTGTCGATTCCGACGCTGCTTGACCCCGATTTAGCTCCAGTTGGATATCACATCATTCACACGTTCACACCCAGTTGGATTGAAGACTGGCAGGGCTTTTCTCCGAGTGAGTATGAACAAAAGAAAGAGGAGGCAGCTGGGCACATTATTGAGCGACTAGAGAAGGTTTTTCCAGGCTTAGATGCAGGACTGGATTATTTGGAGGTAGGGACGCCCCGGTCGCACAGACGCTTTTTAGGCCGTGAAGATGGCACCTATGGCCCCATACCCCGCCGCAAGTTGCTGGGGTTGGTGGGAATGCCGTTTAATCGGACAGCTGTTTCAGGGCTTTACTGTGTGGGGGATAGTACGTTTCCCGGTCAGGGGTTAAATGCAGTAGCGTTTTCAGGTTTTGCTTGCGCTCACCGGGTGGCGGTGGATCTGGGGTTTTGAGGAAGAGAGGAAGAGGGAGAGACGAACCGCAGAGGCGCAGAGGACGCAGAGCTTGATTTATTTGGGTTTTCTTGTCCAAAAATCGGTGAACATCATGAGGATGGCACCGACTAAAATGATGAGCCCGATCCCGCCGAAGGCTAGATCTAGTAAATTAGCGTTTTCCATGATTAATATACTTAAACACGTTTTCTGGCATTCTCTCTAGAAATCTACTCCGCGCTTTAATTCAACGCCTTGGTTGGCATAGTGCTTGTGGCAAAACACTTCAGAATGAACGCTAGCCAGGTCAAAGTAGGCTGGTGGGTTTTGGCAGCGACCAGTAATGATAACTTCCGTATCGCAAGGTTTGCGTAGCAGCGCTTGCACAATCGGGGATTGCTCCAGCAGTTCTAAGTCAACTGTAGGGTTAAGCTCGTCTAGGATAATTGTTTTGTATAGCCCAGACGCGATCGCAGCTCTGGCAATCTCCCAACCCCGTTCTGCTTCCACATAGTCTAGCTCTTGTTGTTGACCGCGCCACACAATCGCATCTCGACCACAGCGCTGATGATCTACTAGGTTGGGGTAGCTCTGCTGCAGAGCCGCGATCGCAGAATCTTCTGTGTACCCAGTTCCGCCCTTGAGCCATTGTATAATTAAGACGCGGTGAGACTTATCCTGACTAATACCCTTGCCAATCGCTTGCAGTGCCTTACCCAGCGCACTGGTAGACTTCCCTTTACCAGCACCTGTATAGATTTCAATTCCCTGAATGCCCTGCTTGGCGGCATTAGGGTGATCGTGGGGCTTCATTTCTGAGTGCAAATCCGCGATATCTAGTAGCTGTTGCGGGGCAGCCCGACCAGTGGCAATAATCTCTAAATGCTCTGGTTTTGATTTAATTGTCTGAATCACATCATCTACTGGCAGCAAGCCCAAATTTAATACGGGGTTGAGTTCATCTAAAACAACAACCGAATATAAACCAGACGCGATCGCCCCCTTAGCCACATTCCAACCACGCTGCGCTTCTAGCCGATCAAAGCGCGTAATCTCGTCCGGGCCAAAAAACTCTGCCCGACCGGTGCGAACTTGGTCAATTAGATGGGGGAAGCCCCGCTGCAATGCTTCAATTGCCCCATCTTCATCATAAGTCCGTCCCGGACCTTTAAGAAACCGCAGCAGCAAGACGCGGTTCGAGTTGCCCTGAGTATTGATCCCCAAGCCAATTGAGCGCAACACTACACCCAGAGCCGCTTGAGATTTCCCTTTGCCCGCACCATCGTAAACGTGAATTTGACCTGCCACACGATAGGGACGCAGTTGCGCCGTTCGAATGCCGATGCCGTTACTTACCATCTTTACAGATACTTTTTTATGTAGTTTTTCACTCACCAAGTGACACGGGAAGCGGGAAGCGAGCGTGTCTTTAGACCTGACAGGCAAGCGACCCGAGTGGTTTTAACCACGCAAGGCATTTTCAGGGAATTAGTATTTACTATAACCTTAATTGCTATGTATAATGGAAGTATAAAATAACACAAAATTTTGGAGGTTGAGACAATGGCTAGAATGGGAGTTCAGCAAGTTTTGCTATCTCCTGATCAAGAAACTAAGTCAATTCTAGAGTATCTTTGTCAACAATCGGGGAAGCTCTACAACACAGGAATTTACTTTGCTCGTCAGACTTTTTTCAAGACCGGGAAACTGCTAGCAGGCAAATTTGATTTGGACTATGAACCTTCTATTTCTAAATCAAGATTGAAGGCTTCAATGCCTTCAACGCCAGCACAACAAACTCTGAGGTCAGTAATTGAGGCATTCAAGTCCTTCAAGGAATTACGCAGCTTATTTCTCAAGGGACAGCTACACTTCAGACCAAAAGTCCCGAATTACCTTAAGGGTTCTAAACTGTTCAAAGTTGCCTATCCTAATTCTGGAGGGCAAAAGCCTAAACTTGTAGATGGCAGGCTGAGATTTTCTTTGGGATTAGCCGTCAGACGATGGTTTAGTGTATCTGAATTTTTCCTGCCGATGCCCTCAAACATGGACTATTCTCAAGTCAAGGAGTTCACTATCTTACCCAAGAACGGTGCTTTCTACCTTGAGCTGTCCTACGAAAAAGCAAGTCTTAGGCATGATTTAGATATCAACCAGGCTCTTTCCATTGACCTCGGCACGGCTGATAATCTAGCAGCTTGTGTAGACACTTTGGGCAACTCTCTATTGGTTGATGCCCGGACGATGAAAGCAATGAATCAGCTGTGGAACAAAAAAGTATCAACTCGCAAGGAGGGCAAGCCAGAAGCTTACTGGGATTCCTGGCTAGACCGTGTGACTCGTAAACGCAACCATCAAATGCGATCAGGGCATCAATAAAGCCGCAAAGTTAGTTATCGACCATTGCCTAAAACACAGGATTGGTACGTTAGTAATTGGCTGGATCAATGGCTTAGTGCGATTCGTTGCTTAGTGAATCACGGCATAAAGTCCGTACATAACTAAGCCAACTGTGAATAAAATCACAGTTGAACTCTCAGATAGAT
>JAABUQ010002677.1_pt1 | contig 34711 bp, 13 predicted proteins | sample 5560001 | NCBI WGS metagenome assembly JAABUQ01 (sample SAMN10711888, study PRJNA513371) | rock metagenome | isolation source: Antarctica rocks | place: Antarctica: Victoria Land, Finger Mt nord | collected 2015-12-18
TTAATAAAATATTTAATTAATATAATTAAAATCGGAATAATATTTAAATTAAATTATATATATAATAAGACTTTTTAAGCCTATTTTAATTCTTCCTAATATAATAATATTAATAATAATAAATTTATAATAAAATATTTATTTAAATTAATTAATAAACTAGTTAATTAAAAATTTAAACAAAAATTAATTATAATTATATTATCGATTAAAGCTAAATATATCGTTATATTAGAAGTATATAAAAAAGTTATATATTTCAAAAATTTGTTTTAAAAACTTAAATATAATAAAGGAAATATAAGAATTATAAAAATAAACTTAAATAATAAATTAATAATTAACTTAATTAAAAATCTTATAATATATTTTAAAACGAAATATATATAACTTCGGTATTATAAAATAAGGGAATTAATATAGAATAAAGATATAATTATAAACTAAATCCTTATTGAAAAAATAATAATAAATCTTTTAATAAAACTAATAATAATAGCAAACCTAAAATATATTTTTTAATTATTAAAGCTAGCTTAGGAAGGCAAAAGAAGAAGTATAAAGCTTAATAAATTATTTATTAATAATATTTTAAAAGCTATTATAAAACCTAAAAGAAAGTATTAGAAAATAACTAAGGCAATCTTTCTAGTAATATTAAGTTAAATTAAGTTCAATATATTATAATCTTAGGATTATTATTAATTAAATTATATACCGAATAATAAGGGCTATATTTAAGGTATATTAACTCTATTAAATACTTTATTATTTATAGGGCTTAGATTAATCAACCGAATATATAAATAAGTTTGTATTCCTAGGTAAATAGAGCAATTGAAATCTCCTATAGTTAACAAATAGTATTACAAACAGGCCAGCAGGAGGTATAGTAGTTAGCGGGTAATAAAGCCTTAGCGGTGGTATAGCTTTGGGGCTATAATAGTAACTTAATTTGTCTATAAGTCATCGGGATCATCCGCCGCCCGCTTGAAACATATCGTTTTACTTTATATTGACTCGCTTTGGGAAAGGCTAACCATTCACGTTCAGCCTACCCTGTCTCAACCTATTTAACATAATATTACACTATACTTTCGCAAAGAGTAATGCAATATGATCGAAATAAAGTCGAAATAGTTACTATATAATAACTCCGAGCTAATATATAATCTTTGTCTTTTATTTATAAGATATATTGAGCATATTTTTTTAAGCCTTTCTATATATATTACAGAAGCAAGCCGTAAGTTCTACTTATAAAGATATATAAGATTCTAATATTATTATTTTTAAAATAGTTATTTGATTATCGCCCGATATAAACTTAAATTGGGAAAATAGTTTACTTATATATAAAGACTTTGGGAACAGGGATTATATTATTAACTTTGATATATATAAATATAACGGCTTTATTAATTAATAATGAAAAGTTTACTTTATTTAATTTAATTATATTATTATTTTGTAAGGAATAGAATATTCATTTTACCTTATTACAAAACGAAATTAGGATCGTTTAGTTAAAACTATTATATATTAATACTTAAGAAGTATCGCAAAAGTAATACTACCTTTTATGTAGTTTGTTTACTAAATAGCAAAAAGCAAGTATATTGAAATCTGTATATTAGAAGACAGTGACGTGTTTATACTTTAATAGTATAGCTTAAGGAGCTATATACTCAGGAAATAATTAGAAATCGGTAATAATTGAAATATAATATAATAAATATATATTGCCGGAAGTTGCAAGTAGACTGTTCAATATTGTAATTACGCTAGGAAATTGTACCTGCTTAGGGTTGCCTTAGCAGGACGGGATAATTTAATCCGTTACCGAAGCCTCTGCCTAGGCTGGAAGTTATATGATCGCTTCAGCTGGTCCAAAGGATCCTATAGGAAGTAGCGAAGTCTGGGCAGCAGAAAAGCAACGAGGGCAGCTTAAGCCGAGACCGAGGAAGCTATTTCAGGCTCCTACCTGCTGCGCCCCTGTACTGCCCCATAGTGCTCCCTCTTGCTCCCTCGATGCTCCCCTTTACTCCCTCGGTGCTCCCCCTTGCTCCCTTACTGCTCCCTCTAAAGCGGCCCTGCTCCCTTTCCCGAACCGAAACAGTAATTCCAAATCCTAAGTTCGGGGTATATATAATATATATATCACATGCACCCCGAACTTGGGATAGGCGATTACTTTTTTTATTCAGGTAAGGGAGCACAGCCGCTTCGGGGAGCATCAAGGGAGCGGGAGGGAGTAAGGGGGGCAGCCGGGGCACGGGGGATCGACGGACGACGAGGGGGCGTTGAGGCGCAGCCTGGACGAGCCTGAATTGGTGACGTCGTACCCGGCTATAGCTGCTCACGTTGTTTGTAACCGCATTCGTCGAACACTGTTACATAGATCAGCCTCCAAGATCCAGAAAAGCTCGCCTTGTGATAAGAGTCGATGAGGCTGTCAATAATAGCATCGATCGCCTATAAGGGTAAAGCGTGTGCCAAGACATGCCGGCGACCTCTTCCTTGCGATCTCTTCGGAAGCCGACCTTTAATGGCATCAACGACGACCTAAGGAACCTTATGACTACGAGTCGAAGCCGATCATGGCATCCAAGACACCAGATGATCATCGTCGAGGTCCAAATGGTATGGAAAAAAAAGTATTTGCTTTGCGTTGTAAGCTATTCTGACACCTTGAGCAGAGTCATCGGCACGCGTTGCAATTGCTGCCGTCAATCCTCCCAAGCCAGCCGCTGCAAGTGGACTCGTTCATGGTGCACTCGAAGGGGAAGACGAAGACGGGGAGGACGAGGACGACGACAAGATTGGAGCTGACCTGAAGTCCGGTGCTCAGCCCAACAATAGTAAGCCAACTTGAAGTTAATACACACTTGAAGCTAACCCCAGAAAGCAAGAAGAAAAAAAGAAAGAGTAACAAGAAGAAGAAAAGGAAGGCACTGGGTGGACAGCAGAGGACTCCTCCGAGGGTTGCACTCGCCAACCTCTTTCACAATCAGCGATCTCCGGAGGGCGAGATTGTCGAATACGTCACCGACAATGACAATCTTCGGCGCCCCACAGCTGAAGAACTTCGTCACCTATCCGTCGTGAACAATATGGATGATGAGTTCCTGAATGATTATCGCAAAGCTGCCGAAGTCCATCGCCAGGTCCGCCAGTATGTGCAGACGATCGCAAAGCCCGGCATTTCCATGAGCCAGCTTGCCCAAGAGATTGAGGATGGCGTTCGGGCACTGACCAACCATCAAGGTCTTGAGACCGGAGACGGTCTCAAAGCCGGCATGGGATTTCCGACTGGGCTCTGCTTGAACAACGTAGCTGCTCACTGGACTCCCAATCCTGGAGCCAAGGAGGTTATCCTCCAGTACGACGATCTCCTGAAAGTGGATTTCGGAGTTCATGTCAGCGGCAGGATTGTCGATAGCGCCTTTACCGTGGCTTTCAATCCGGCCTACGATAATCTGCTCGCGGCTGTCAAGGCAGCCACCAATACTGGGCTCAAGGTAGGCGAATCTGGCCTGCATGGAGTCTGGAAAGCTAAATAAACGCCCAGGAAGCTGGCATCGATTCCCGGATGGATCACATCAGTGAGGCAATCCAAGAAGTAATGGAGAGCTACGAAGTCGAGCTCAACCGAAAGATCATCCCTGTCAAAGCGATTCGGAACATCACTGGCCATAACATCCTGCGCTACAAGATCCATGGCGGTAAACAAGTCCCCTTCGTCAAGACCCGAACCACCCAACGCATGGAAGAAGGCGATGTGTTCGCCATCGAAACCTTCGGGAGCACTGGCAAAGCTTATGTCACCGATGACGTAGGAGTTTACGGCTACGGGCGCAATGAGCATGTCAGCGCTGCTGGTCTTCATCATGCCTCCGCCAAGTCGCTGCTGAAGACGATCGATGAGAACTTCGGAACTCTGGTCTTCTCCAGGCGTTACCTTGAGCGCCTTGGAGTGAAGGATTACCACCTCGGCATGGGATCGCTCGTCTCGAATGGCATTGTTGAGTCCTATGGACCGTTGGTCGATGTTCCTGGCTCTTATGTCGCACAGTTTGAACATGTGAGTATGGTCCACGAGTTGAAGACCGCGGAATATGCTGACGCATTCTTCTAAATAGACCGTTCTGCTCCGGCCCAATTGCAAGGAGGTGATCTCGTGAGGAGACGATTACTAAGGAAATGTGGGAAATCGGGGGTCAAATTGATTCTGGGAAGGTTCCTGATATTCGTACACCCCATCTGACTACATTGACACCCCATTTGACTACATGTACACCCCGCCTAATAGGGTTTAGCTGCCAGCCTTCCGAGCCTTTCAGATTATTTAGAAATTTTCAAATCCCACATGATGGGGTAAAGGAGTGGCTGAGATCAAGGAGAGCCTAACGCAGGGCTAAAACGATAGTGCAGCCAGCGAAACGCGAACCTACCGAACCCAGAGGGGCTTCCTGACCCTTTTACCACTACGAGGACTTACAAGGTCCGCCGGAGCGTTTGCGGCATGATAGACACTATTATCGTGAGGTAACGACCCGAATAATAATTGACAAAAGGTCCCAGAGGCTGGAGAGAGCGCGAATTCCATGCGCTGGGTAGTGCTGAAAGCGTAATGGATTTGCGACAAACTCCGGTCAAGCAATAAACGCTCAGGGAGCCTGGAAATAGCGGCGACGAATGTTATCAGCCTCGAACTCTGCCGTGTATTTATGTCCGTCCAGTATCTCTTCCACTTCGGGCCTCCAAAAGTCATCGTAGGCGTTGACATGCCACGCTGAGGTATATTCCCAGTAGTCAGGGTACCATCCAGCCATTTCCCAGTCTATAATGCCTGCAACCTTATCGTCCCTGATGATGATATTCTGGCTGCTGAAATCGCCATGTGTCAACGTGGTAGCATAGTTGCGTCTGTCTTGCATTTGACACATTCGATCAATACCTGCGTCTTGATTCGACTTCTCGCCCACCTCCGAAGACACGGGGCTAGTGAATCCATTCCTCAGCCATAAATGGAACTCGTGGGCGTCGTGAAAAGGACCAAAGCTCTCTTCCGTATATGGACTGGCGCCCTTGCCGGAAGTATACCGATAATCGTAGATAGGTCCACCCTTCAACCCGCCAACCCGGCCAGGTGTGGGATTGGGCACACTCTGCAAGTTGCTCATGTGTCCTGCGAGCTGACGTCGAACCCTTTTTTTGGACTCAGCTGACGCTGTGTGCCACCATGACCAAAGCGTCTGTCCGTGTATATAATCCATGACGATGTACCTGCAGCCTCTGCGCGTAAAAGCACAGTGAACCTTTGGCACTGGAACTGAGCTGTTGTTTCTGACATATTCAAGATTGTCGGCTTCTTCGAGCTTGACTCCGGTCCCCCTCTTCACCATCAAGCCAGGGGATATCCGCACCCCTGTAAAGCCAATCGAGTGCTTCGTATGGAGCGCAATCCATGTTGCTGCTATTGTCAAGGCCCGGCTAGTCTTCGTACTCTTGACTGGCCGCGCGAGCGCCGCGTTGTCTCCTTCGGACAGCTTCGAGTGACTCGAGTTGAGTTTCCGCTCTTCCATAGCTCAGACGGGCTGATTCCGATGTGTAAAGGATGCTATCGCGCCAAGAGAGGTTGTTGAGGGAGCAAAGCATTTTGCAGTGGAAGAAGTTCAAGTATCGAGCCCCAGTACGCGCATGGCGAAAAAATTCAATACGCGATATCTTGATCAATATGAGTTCAATTGAGGATGCTCTGGAGGCATTGAAATCCCAAAAGTCACCCAATAACACTGCCACCGCCGGATTGTTCGGTGTTGATAGGACCACACTCTCACGGCGTCATCGAGGTATCTCGAGCACTCTGGACGAGAAAGCCAACAAAGCTCGATTACCCACAACACAGCAGGAGAAAACCCTCACTGAGTGTATCAATAAGGTTACAGTCCGAGCTTTTCCTCCTACTCCCGCTATAGTGCACAATTTTGCTAAAGATATCTGCAAAGTTGAGCCGGCGAAGAACTGGGTTTTTCGGCCCAATGAAATTAGGATCGGCAAGGGGAAGGAATCATTTAGGTGGCATCCGCCCCCAGATGGATTCATCGGTTCTGCATCTCTTCATTCACATTCGATTGCTCTATGCTCGCCCCACCCACCCTCGCCTTTGGGGGAGTCTATCATCTATGTACATAGCTACGACCCCAGGTCCTGTCGATGTAGATGGGGGGGTTCTCTCGCCTTGGCACCACCGCCTGGGTGCCACAACGTCGCCCCATAGCGGTATACACCTATATCTCGCCCGGAGTGGGTTAATCAAATATCACGATATACCTATGGTGGCTTTCCCAGCTCGCCTTCGTCCTCCGTACCACACGGCGCACAACTGGGACCACCAGCGATAGAAAAGCTTGTCTGTAGCTCGCCTCCTCTGCAGGTCTCTTCGTACGTGTTCTGCTCATCCGTTGAAGGATTGTCACGTCGTTTCCGCCCTGCATCATGCAATGGCGTTCTTTCAAGGCTATACCACGCATTGGAAACCGCTTTGTGCACGTATCTATGAGGGTGGAGGCAATGAGGGTGGAAAAGCTTGGAGCTTCGGACATGGCATTGGTCGAATTCGCCCGCTTTTTATAACCACCCGCTCAGTTTCGAGTCAGTCACCGCATGCATCCCTCCCGCACAAAACCACATATTGCCTACCCTAGACCAATCATATCCATACGGACATGGCCCATGCATTCGCAACGCTTTCTGTATATCCTTCTTTTTTCGCTTGGCATCCTCCAGCCGCTTTCTTTCGTCTTCGATCTCATCCCAATTTCGCTTGTCGTCTTTGGATAATCCTCCTGGTCGTAGCATTTTCTGACGGAATATGAAAGATTCATGTTTGATGGCCGACAAGCGTGTGGTGTCAGCTGCGTCCTGAGATTCCCATGCTTTCTTTGACGAGAGCAGTGCGTTCCATGTTTCCTCGGAGACGTCCGGTTCGCGAGAGACCCGACTCAGAGAACTGTCATATCCTTCATCATCATGATCCGATTCAGAGATGTTGATGCTTAACCTCTCTCCATCCGATTCTTCCCCCTCATCTAACTCCACAATTTTTTGTTGTTGCGCTTCCTTGAATGGCGCAATTGGTGATTGTTCAGTGAGTGAATCCAACCTAGCTATGGGTATACAAAGCTTCGAGATGCCGGTTCGTTCCACGGACTTGTCGGTGTGCATTGCTGGCGGCGGGGGAGCTCGTCTGAAATCGCTCGAGTACTGGAATGGATTGGTAAAGGGGTCGGTTGGCGAAATACTGGGTACGTCGTCTTTGTTAGGACTTTGAGTTCTGTTGGATCGGTCCATTTGCGTCTGTAAGACGTGACTCAGGCACGAGAGCGCCGTTTCCGAAGGAAGAGGTGGAAATTCCTCTAGATCATCTTGCTCGTGATAGTGGAGGATGTTATGGATGTGTGTGGCCGTTATACGTCTTGCTAAAGCCTGGATGTCTCGTGCGTTGCTCCAGGACGGCAGAGCGCTGAAAGAATTGAAACTGCTGAGTACCTGCTTGTAACCATCCGAATTCGTTTCCTTAAGGAAATTTGCACGTATATGTGTTTTCGCGAGATGGCGCTCCAGTAAAGTAACGCAATCCTCCGCTTTGACGTTCTCGAACACAATCTCCTCCGAAAACAATCCTGAAAGCGCGGGGTAGGCTGCCATAAGCTCGTTCGTGTCCTGAGTATGCCCAATCAGAATCACAACGATACGACCAAAAATTTCCGCTCGACTCAAGAACTGAATAATTTGGTGGACAGCTTCAGTGGCATAATGACCTCCCTTGAGCTGGTGAATTTCATCGATTACGAGGACTTTGCCGAGGGCTTTATCCAGTTGGGTTTTGGTTTTAGGGGCGGTTTGGCCAACATATTGGCCGACTAGGTCGGTTGCAGTGGAGGAAACTACTGTGTCTGTGGAGAGGAACCCCAGGTTGTAGAAGATGTTCCCCATTTTCAGGGCTGTTGTTGTTTTTCCGGTCCCTAACCATATGATTAGAAGTTTCTGCGCCAATGAAGAAATGGTATACACACCTGGAGGACCCTTAAAAACAAAATTTGTTGGAACCAGGTCGCGAGGATTGAGATTATACTTTTGAGCGGCTGACGACAATTTCTGGTAACTTTCCAACTTTCGAATGGTACTATCGTCAACCAGGTCTTGAAGCAGCTCCCTGCAATTGCTGCCCTCACTCGAGCCCCTGTTGAAGTCCGGATCGAAATCCTCTGGCTCAAGGACGATATGAAAATGTCGCTCGGAAACAGGCATACTCGAATATCTGGCCTCGTAGTTGAGCTTTGCCTTCGTCAGGATACTCTCTGTTGAATAAAGGAGCCTTGTTGGCTCATTCATGCAGCTTATGCACCATTCCTATCTGCATGCATGGAAGCTTCCATGAAGCCATCTAGATGGTTCCAAACAGCTGTTGTTCTTGTATATTAGATAGATCTCCTCTGATAGATTTCTAGATACAAGCAAGCAATGCAATCAATGAAAAAGCAACACTCTCCACTTCTCCGGCATTGGAAAAGTTCGGACGCATTAGAGCTCTCTCCAAGAATTCGCGTGTGACTCGCAGAGCATCTTTGCTGGCGTGCAGATCCTGCTCCTTCATTTTGAGTTCAAGAATCTCTTCGAGCTGAGGAACGGAAAAGTTCTCGAAGCGGAACGGATTTTCAATTGGGAATCTTCGAGGCAGTCCTGGGTTGGCATGGTGGAACATGTTTTTGAGCCTGTCTTCATAGCCGACCAAGATGATACATCGATCTTCTCCCAAAACACCTTGGACTTCGGCAATGATGGTGTCGATAACTCCACTCCTGTAGGAATCGGGTTGGTTGTCTCCTGAATGGAGCATATAAGCTTCGTCGATGATCAGAACTTTGCCCACAGTTGAGGCCAGAATCGCTCTTGTATTTGCCTCTGACTGCCCAACAGCGCCCCCAATAAAATCAGACGGGTTCTTTGAAACGACTACCGAGATATACGATCAGCTATACTCTCTTCCTTGAGCCGCTTAAGGCACTTACCTTCGCCGCGGCTGAGAAGGCCTAAATCCGCCAAAATTTGGCCATACAATTTAGCCACCGTGGTCTTACCCGTTCCTGGAGACCCAACGAATACCTGATTGAGAGGAATTCTTAGTGGATGGAGCTCCGCCAATTCCCGGCGATAGTTCAGCTCGATCATTCCAATCATGTGTTGCACAGCCTCCTTGACGGACTGGAGTCCGATGAGGTCCTGCATTTTCTTCCATGCCTTACTCTGGAACTTAGCTTTACTTGGATCGGGTCCAATCAGGTCCTCCTGCGTGAAGAAAAACTTTTCTGGTTTTTTGCGGCCTTCACGGTTTTCGTTGTATTCTCTCATCTCCTTTCTGTAACGTAGTGCCTGACGCTCCGCGATTCGGGCGAGCAGATTTTCAACAGCGCGAGCGTTTCCAAAGCTTTTGTTTCCACGGCCAAGCCCCAATCGACGGATAGCGATATGCATATATAAGCCATCCGTTCCATCTTGGACCTCCATCTTTCCTCTACCGTACTTCTCGTCGATCTTATCACACATGATCTTCCAGAGTTCGTCATCAGAGAAATCGTCAAACTGGAGGATATAAGGGATTCTACTCGCCAATCCTGGGTTATGTTCGAAAAAAGATTCCATGTCTTCCTTGTAGCCTACAAAAATTACAATGAGCCTACCGACGTTGTTTTCCATTCCTGTGAGGAGGACGTCAAGTGCCTGACGCCCGTCTCCTGAAACGTAGGGCGCAGTGAGCTGATATGCTTCGTCCACGAAGAGTGTACCGCCCAATTTGACCTTTGTCTTGGCATATTTGGGACCTTTGAATACCAATTTAGCACCTGAAGTCTCCTTCACCCTTTTAGAATACAACGCTCCAACTTCCCGCATAAATTCTGCAAATAGACGAGCAACGGTTGTCTTGCCTGTGGAATATGTTGTAAGTCTATTGAACGACATAAAGTTCAGAGTTCACACTATACTTACCTGTCCCCGGACTTCCTTGAAAAATGACGTTGAACCTCTCTGCTTGTAGGTTTATCTCCTGGTCCTTGAACGTGTCGATTTTGGCTTTGATGGCAAGAAATTGCGCCTTTACAGCCTCCAGTCCAACAAGCGCCATCAACTTGTCAATACTTTCGCTTCCGCCTTCGCCTTCGCCTTCGCCTTCGTTTTCGCCTTCGCCATCGCCTTCGTTTTCGCCTTCGTCTTCGCCTTCTGTCTTTTCGCTCTTCTTTTGTGTTTCCCATTCCTCTTGAGCAGCTGAATTGGCAAGCACGAAACGCCGCCTAGGTGTAACAGCGGGTGATTCTTCATTCTGTGTTGTACTGTCAGGTGTTGGAGAAGTTAGTTTTGGTTGAGGAAGACTTCCTAAGGATAAGTGCCGTCCATGTAGTTTAGGTGTGACTGTATCGTGCGTGGATTCGTTTGTTGAAGGTAACGGCGATTCCAATATAGAGGTAGGATCGGAAGACAATTCCCTGTCCTGTAAGCCGCTTTGTTTGTCAGTAGTGTCCTCTGGCAGCGAAGTTGGCGATTCCGTATTTGATTGAATCTCGGCAGCATCGTGCGCTTCGTGTTTGGGCTCTTGGGCTGGCGATAACGATTCTAGGACCGAAGAAATCGCTTGGGCCGATTCCTGGTTCTCTAATATCGAATCATTTGGTTCGAGGTGCATTTCTGGTACCGGACTATCTGGGCATTCAATCAGGTTCGGTGGGTCGTCAACGGAAAGCTCCAACTCCGTTTGCTCTAATGTTGTAGAACAATGTAAGTCTATGCTGTCATTGTACGGATGACTAGACCCTCCGTGCGATGAGACAGCGCCGGACGGCGGACTGGATCCCGACTCCCCTAGCGGAATTGACACAGGAATATCAGGCGCATTCAGTTGTGGACCTGCATAAAGCAATGGCGAGCTTGGAGGTGAAGGTAGATTTGAGTGCGAGGAAGCCCTTATTGATTGAGTCGGTGATTCAGACATGTTTACGGATCCACTGTTCTTGAAGCCTTTTGGTGGGTCTTGGATGTCAGAAGAAGGCGAAACCACACTGTATTCTACGCTTCCCCCATTATATGAGAATTCAACTTCTCGAACCTCAGGATCCTCAGGCCGATTTCGCATGTTGCTTTAACAAGTTCATATTTTCCCCGTAGCTCTGACAGTGGCTTGCGTGACTGCAGCTCTGATAGTGGCTTGCGTGACTGCAGCTCTGATAGTGGCTTGCATGATTGCAGCTCTAATAGTAGCTTACTAGACCGTAGCTCTGACAGCGGCTTGCTTGAATTTCTCTAACGAGATGGAAACGTGCAGATGGGCACTGAGCAGCTGAAGTTTTAGCGGCCAGTCAAAGTCGCGGTGAGGTAGGCAGATGCATGCAACAATCGGATAGCCAATACCTGCCCTACACGTTCACAAAGGCAAGGTGAGGTTGGCAGATGCATGCGGGAATTCGGAGCTCGATACCTGCCCTGCACATTCAGCCAGGACTTATCGCACTCGCGTGCAACATATTCGCCCACTCGTAGTGAGTTCACTCGAACTCGGGCGTGGAAAACGACATAATGCAATCGGTGAGAATAGGAGCCAGCCCCCAGAACTTGGTAGGGAGATACTGCAATGCATATTGCCCAAGCTCCTGGACGTCCATCCCAATTGGATTTCGCGTTGCTAGGTAGGCTCTTCCCGAGTTGAAGCTTCTGGATCCACGTATATGCCTACCTTAGTCTGTGCCGGACTGCTGGTTAGTGCCGTGACTGCCGGTTAATGCCGCGCAAAATCAGAGGGACAGAGTAGGATAGAGTCCGGAGTACGGAGTAGTAGCTATCCGTATCCTCCCGTGGTGACTTCCAAGGTTCGGCTAAGGTGGGGGTGGCTGGCTGCTTACCTACCTACCTAAGGTATCTAAGTAACCGGTGCCAAGCCTCTCGATAAGCTACCTTACCTAGACCAGTAAGATCGTACGGTAAGCGAGATAAGTTAAGGTATAGGGGGTCTGAGTTATGCCGAAGTTATCCCGACCCGCGAGATATTATAGATATTAGGGGGGGGATCGGCGATGATATCTTGCATATCTCGGGGGAGACGCCGTATTCAAGTTATCCGTAAGGTACCTATCAAAGCATTGCAGATGAAGAAATCACAAGGCATCCATACTATCAGGCACCCAAGATCCAAGCCATCGCCAGGATCACTCATCATCCAGCGAGAAAAAAGATCTCTGGACCTTCTTGGCCCCGGTATCTCCGTCCACTCCATCTTCGTCGTCGTCTTCCTCTGCATCCTCATCTTTGATGTCGACATCAACTTCTGAGAAATCAACTTTCGAGATATCAACCTCGGAAATATCTCCAATCTCAGCACCGCTATCTTTTTCTCCATAGGCAAGCTGATCTTTCTTCGCTCTCAGCCCTCCCTGTACTACAATTTTGCTGCTGCGCCACTGAGCTTTGACAGGACTATAGGAAACAGCAAAGATCTCATTCTCTCCCAGGACCATCTCTCTGTTCCTGCTCATCTCCGACGCTTGACGAGGGGTTATTGAAGGATTGGTCAGCCCGGGAGGGACTGGGACTCCTGCTGCTGCGAGAGCGAGATCAGTGGGAATGGTCGCAGTGAAAGAATCTTCTGAGCTGTTTCCTGTGGTCCTTTTGAGGATAGCTTCAGTTGTAGTAAGAAATCCTGTGACCAAGTACCCACGTCTTCTCTTCACAGTCAGGAGGAACTTCTTGAGGTCAGCCTGGTAGTTCTCGTTCTCTATAAGGTCGTCGAAGTAGTCGGTCGGGTTTTCCAGAGAGTACTGTTTGACCTCCTTGGTTTGCAACTCGGCCTCTTCCTGCTTTGAGTGCGATGTATTGACCTCGAAAAAGGCACCCAGCGCCGCCCCAAGGCCCTGCTCCCTAGTTACTTTCACTTGATCCTTGGTAACCTTTCGTACAAACGGTTTGGGGAGAATATCAGGAATAATGTCCACAGGACTATGTCGTTCAGGTTGGAGAGAGCCGCGCTTAGAAGGAGTGTAGAAATCGAGCGGCCGGAGCTTGTCTTCGACCACTCGACACATCATGTGAGGTATCTCTGATGAAGGTATGGTGTCATCAAGAACAAAGAATCGTCGTGTCGACATGTTAGACTAATTCCACTGGAGTATCAGGCTGGAAGACGAGCAGAGCAGAGTGCGACGAGAGAAACAAGAGCGCTAACGCGTACCAGACGTACAAGACCTCTTATCATAAGGTTGCCTCGCTATCAAGTGAGGCAACACAAGGCTAGATGGGGTAATCAACTGATCATACCGGAAGCTATTAGGTGGTTCGCTAGCCCAGGTAAATGCGGGACGATTTTTGCTGGTCGCGCATAAGCTTCAGGTATGATTCAGCCTCATCTTGTGCAATTCACCTTGCCGCTCTAAGTCCAGCAACGTTGAGGTCGCCAAGGCTAAAAAACGCATTCTGCACAGACGGGAGCTTTGTAATGCGTTTTAGGTATGGCTGTGAGTAATTATCAATTTCCAATCGCAGAGCTGAGGTGTGGGCTTGCAAGATAAAGGTGATGGCACCGATTGTTCTCCATATGAGCTCTGCGCCCTGTCCGAGAACGTCCAGCTCCAACGTAACTTCAAGTCAAGTGTGTGCCTAGTCTCGTCCCAGTTTCGTCCCAGTTTCTGGTTTTCTCCGAAGATACTACATGACAGACGTGGTGATCCATTTGTACGCTTATTGCAGAGGAGCACTCTCTCGACGGAATCAATTACCGTACTTCACAGTGCCTTAGGATAGCCACGCTTGTCACCAAAATGTCCCAGAATATTGAAATCAATCTATTTGCTCAGAAGCAGGCACAACAGGATCAACTTGACAATGCTCGAGAAGTTGAATCTTTGCCATGGCTCATCAACATATCTATCAACGGAAAAGCCACCTACACCACTAAGACAATGCAGAATCCATTCAACGAGAACCAGGAAGACGAATGTTGCTGGTACATCCAAGATTTTGCAACGAAATGGCCATTTCATGAGAGGAGAGCTGCGAATGCAGTGGAAGAGCTCAAGCGATATGCGAATTCGCTTCTCACTCAACTTGATCTTATACAATTAGTACACGACACTGCCCCGAGCTCCTCTTATGGCAATCGAAGTATCACAATAAATGTTACCGAGGACGAAGGTGCTGTCAACTCAATCCAGCAGCTCCATTGGGAATTTCTTGAAAGCCCGTCCCTTTGGGGCCCTGAGGTTGAGGTTAAGGTCAACCGTGTAACTACGACCAAGAAGAGTAGTGGGGACTATCCTATTGGCGAATTAGCGTTGGATGAAGACCAGGTCTCCGGGCAGCCGAGGGTGAATGCATTACTAGTTGTGGCCCGAGATCTTTCCCCGAACTCAAATACTGCAGATGTGAATCCGAATGTAGCCCTTCGAATTTTGGCCGAAATCCAGCAGGATTTTGCAAGCCAGGACCTCCACGCTCGCCTCAATTTAGAGGTTGTGAGACCAGGAACTCTCGAGGCGCTTGAAGAACATCTCAAAATGCACAGCAAAGGGTACTATCACTTTGTGCACTTTGATCTTCACGGAACTGTTACTAGTAGCCAAGAAAAGAAAGGCAAGGAAACGAAGAGCAAAGAAAGAAAGTGCGAGGACAAGAAGGCCGCATATCTTCTCTTTAACAACCCAGATCCGAACAATTATGAAAGGACAAAGGAAAAGGCCCAAGATGTGGCAAAGATACTCCAAACACATGGTATATGTGTCGCAGTCCTCAACGCTTGCGAGTCTGCAAGAGCCAACTCCGGAGACGCCGCGAACGTCGCCAAAACATTTACGGAAAGTGGAGTCCAAAATGTGGTTGCAATGTCCTTTGAGGCACACAAATCTGCTGCCGAGCAATTTTTGCGGGGCTTTTATCATTCTCTTTTCCTCCAAGGCCACACTTTTTCGCAAGCTGCTCGCCAAGCACGAGAGCTCTTGCGCCAGAATCCGGAACGCCAGGCCCGGCTAGGCCTTAAACGGCCAGTAAACGACCATTTTGTCCCAGTGGTATACAGCCTGGGAAAGGATTCCAGATTTATGCCTCGAAGGAGGCCGAGCATCGGGCGGCGTTTCAGTGTCTCCGACTTCGCAATCGGTAGTATTCAGCCTGCTGCCGAACGCATTCCGAATCTCACGGGCCGCGATTTCGATCTGTTACGGTTGGAAAAGCACTTGCTTAATCGTGGTAAACTCCATGTCACTGGTCATGCTGGGGTTGGCAAGACTGCTCTGCTCCGTTACGCCTGTGACGTTTGGCTACGGACCTCCTTCGTCGATCTCGTTCTCTTTGTTAACCTCTCGAAAGTGAAGACCTCTACGGATGCCACTGAATCACTTGTTTCCCAGATCCCTGTGGATAAAGCAGAACGGATCAAATTACGGTCAGAAATACAGGAAATGCTCAACTCTAAAGACTTTAATCAGAGTTCATTCTCTGAGCTCGTCTTGAATGCGTGTCTGCAAAAATCTCTGATGCTCATCATCGATGGTGTTCAATTTGGCCAGAAGACCCCCTTCCAGGCAATGCCAAGTATAATTTCGCGAGAAGCTCTCCCGCCCATATCCCGTTTTGTCGAGGCGCTCCTGAATTTGAGCAGTGCGCAATCCCCCAAAGCTTCAGTCCGTTACATTATTATTAGTCGCCTGGACAGAACCACACTTCCAATATCCAAGACCTTCCAGGAAAAACTTGAAATGGACCATTTCAGGCTCCCTGGTCTTCAGCTGGACGATGCCGTTGAGTTGAGTCAGTCCTCACTTCGGAAAGCTGGGCTAGATGTCGACAGCTGGAAGGACAAGGACGAACGACAGCATAAGTTGACTGTAGGTCTTTTAGATGGGAATCCATCCGCCATTCTTCAGATATTGCCTCCGATGGTCCAGTCTGGTTTGCCATTAAGTGAATTCCGCTGTCTTATCCAACACGGCATCCCCCCCGAGAAGAGCTTTCCGGGTCCTGGAAAAGACATTTCTGACGAGATTGACACAATCTTTCGGGCCTTGAATGACGAACAGCGTGCCGTGATTTTATTGTTGAGCACCTTTTGGACCGAAGCCGTCGGATTCAACTACTTCATGGACTGGGTAGTCGAGCAGAATATTTGCAAGAGCCACATGAGCAGTCTCGTGATCCCATACGTCAAAGACCGAGGACTGATTGACTACGAGATGAGAGTAAATGGCGGAGAGAAAGAACCCGATGATGCTATTTTCACTTGGATCCACCCGATACTCACGATATACGGGAGGAGAACTGCGCACGAGACGTTCGTCAAGAAGCATGGTTCTCCTGGGAAGAGCCAAATTCTAGCCGCCACTCTTGTGTGCTCGAATTTGGGCACAAAATTCAAGGCGAATACAATCTCAAAGAGAATAGACAACTTGCTCAAGAGTTTCACTTCATGGTTTCTCGCTGGCGTCGCTTCCGCCGATGGGCAAAGACTTGCGACGGCCTTAGTACGGGATTTACCCTATCACAAATTGAGATCGTTCTGGCCTCTGCAGACAGGAAACCTTGCTCTCTCTTTGGCCGTCTGCCTCCGGAAATCTGTCCCAATAGATCAATGGCCTTTGAATTATTTCTCCTTTCACGTAAACAACATTCGTCTCGTTGCTTTTCCTGCGGAAATTGAATATTTTGCTGGACGTTTCGAGCTGCTGCTTGCAATTGCTCTTGAGAAAGGGTCTGCAATGCCGCCTGAGCGTCAAGTATTCGCGATGCAAACAGCCATATCCCTCACCGCCATTTACACTTTCGAGTGGCCTCAGCTAGAGAAGCGAGAGAAATATCTCAAGTTGGCTCATGAAATCATCGAGAAATCTGAAGAAAGATATGGCGAATTCAAAGATGGTTCATATGCTCTATACTTGAAAGGTATCGCTCTCCGCCAACTTATGGTAAATCACATGCGGCGTGGATTCTTCAAAGAGGCTATTGCTGTAGGGGAGCACTCACTCGAGATTGACAAATCTTTCCAAAACATAGCAAAACTTCGCAAAGGTGCCAGGGACCCAGGAGCTCCAAGCCTGGGTACAGGATGGGATGCATCCAAAATCCAAGAGTTGACCGGCCAGCTCTCCGGCAATGGTAAGGATCCAGAGGCAGTCAGAAAGAGGTTGGAGGACATATCATCCAATTCAGTGTTGTTGGATGCTTACATCGATTCTCGAAGGAGGATTTTAGATCTCCTTAAAAGTATGGCTGCTGATCAAGAAGAGGGAAAGGATCCCAACAACAACCCAAAGTTGAGATCTATAATGAGAGGGCTGGAAAGGGCAAGCTTGAAAATCAACGAAGCAGTCGGTGGTATTGGCATGAAAAACATGAATGTCGATTCTGGCTGGGCTCCTCAAAAATTGATAACAAACTTCTTGCTAAAGCGTGACGATCCAGAGAATGAATTGGACAAGCTGGAAAATGCAGTGGGCTTGGGAAACGTCCCCCAAGCTACAAAGCAATTCGCGCAACTTATGACCACATCTTTCTCTGTGCTTGATTTTGATGGCATGGAGGGATACCTTACTGGTATCTCGGAATATTCCCAGAAAACCGTATTACCGGGAATGGAATCTATGGACTGGGGAGCACGGAAGGGAATGCTTGCAAATTTCAGAAAACTCACGGGCCTTCTTATAGAGACCTCCGAATCTACTAGTGATAAACGCAATGACTACAATGCGATTGCAGATTCGGTGCGTGAGGAAACCAAGTTTCTCAAGCTAATTGATGCTCCTGAAGAGGTCGTGCAGGCGGCTGAGCTCAGGCTCGAAGGTTGGCTGAAAGATCCTGATGCAATGAAAGAGAGAATCTCTCCCGAGGCCGCCAAAGGTGTTCGTGACAACATGCAAAAAGCTGCAAAGCTCATGAGCAAGCGCTCAGGAGATCCAAATTTCCGCCCAAACATAGCGAAGGCCAGCCTTGAGTTCGAACAGCTCAAGCAAAAACTCCAGAATGCAGAGCAGACAGATGACTACAGCGGAGTCTTGAAATTATTGGCTACTTTAGAGGCGTTCTGTAAACAGCCCGGCCACGAGATCTTCAAGCTGAGCTTCAGTGAGTCGTGGATTCAAGAGCAGCAACTAGAGTACCGGCTCCGAGAAGCCGCGCAACCTCTAGCTGAACGTTTGCCCGATCTCGTTGTAGATCGAGATTATGACGGTGCTCGCCGCATGGTGCTGGACTTTGAAGCGGGATTGACTCCTGAGATACGTGAGAGCGCGTCAGGGAAGAAGATGATCGCGCAATGGTTTGATATAATTGAGACGGCACCGATGGAATTTGAGAGGTTGTTGAGGCAGCAAAATCAGTGAGAGCGTGTAGTTCTCTTATCCTTACCCACGGTTCCGTGTTTGTCAGGCACGTTGTTTTCCGAGCTTCTCACGAATCCCCTTTACCAAAATCCTTACGTGGTCTCTTCTATTCGTAATTGACAGTGGTGAGATACCTTCGCAGCTGGAATAGGTACTGGCACGTCTTACCATCAAGTTCCTATCATTCAACTGCTCTTTTCCTCAGCTTCCCAGCGTTCTTCCATAAATTCCCAAACTCCCATGATTTTACATCCATATACTACGCTCAGTCCAACGATCCCGTCCCTCCACTAGGTTTCCGTAATACTAAAGCTTCGGCTTACTTACCCGAAAACTTGGAAATGGACGAGATGTCACTGAAAGCTCGTATCTGTTACTATATTTCAAGGCCTTTTGGCAGGATTCTCAAAGTCTTCTGTGATGGAATCGAAAGGAGTCAGCCATCACTGAATCTTAGCAGCAACCTCACTGCGCTGAGCCCCTGACTGAGTTCGAGAACGCGTGTGCAGGTACTCTGTACCTTCGGTGCTTGTTTTTTGCACCATGATGCCTTTATCGTTGGTATGTCTTGATTTTGTTAGCCAATGTGAAAGGCTTCGTTGATTAATGACTGAGACGACATCTATCCGCACGTGCATCGAGCTGCTTTATTAGATTATAGGTTAGACCTTCACAAATATCATTGAAAGTGGATGACTGGGCAGAAAAATGACGTGACCTCTGTATTGCACGAAGTGGAATGCTCTTCACCAGCAGGATATGTTCCGACATTTGAGTTTTCTTTCTCGAGACTACCGTACATCGCATTTTGCTTTACACGTTTCAAAAACAAGACAAAAAAAGCGACGGGTACTACCTCCTCATACCCAAATTTCCACTGCCCTACTGCTTTCGCTAGGTTTCTTCCATCATCCGCTAAAGCACTTATCATTCCCATTTGGCTGGTGTTACAGACAGCAACGATTATCCTCGTCGGGCGTCGGCGTAGTCCCATCCGTACACTTACAATTCTTCCCATTATCGACATGGCTACAGCTTGGAACCGGAGCAGTGGAACTTGTGGAAGTAAGGCTATTCGTGGAAGTAGGGTTCTGCTTTGGCCGACCGTCGATTTTCAACTGGTCAAATATGGCTTTCTTGATGGTGGTGTAGCCGGTGTATCTCGGATGGAATGGACGCAACCTCCAGCCGTTGTTTGGCTTGTTGCCCCCTGGTCCACTTGGACTGCTCCAAGCTGTGACTGGTTGACCGTTGAAGGCGTCCTTGGCCTCTTGAGCGGTTACGTCGCCTTGGGCTGCCTTTGGGCTCGGGGCGCCCTGGCCGGTGACCTGCCACGACCAGTTGAGGTTCCAGAGGTAGACTCCGTCGAAATGAGTGTCTGTGTTGAGTTGGTCCTTGCGGTTTGCTCCGGGTTCGCAAAATCGGTGGCCCGCGAAGCCCGGGTCGAGGTCGATGTAGCGCACTTTGGCTTTATATTTGTCCGACGTGGCGGTTTTCTTGTAAAGATTGTTGACTTTGCTGACGTGATCGTTGAAATCTTGTCGTAGATTTTTGCTCAGGTATGGAACTATATTATATGGATTGATGGTTGGGACGCTCCAATATTCCGAGTTGCACCAAGGATCATAGTCTGTTCCAAAGAACTGCGCGTAGCCTGTCAGGTATAGGAGGAAGTCGGCGTTGTTGCTCACAGCTGGGTCTTTGAAGAGATCATCAAGTGTTCTGGTGAGATCGTGTTCCATCTTGTCTGGATTTGTGATGTATTCTAAAGCTGCGTCTAGGGCCACAGCGCAATCACCGGTTCTCTTAGGGTCATTCCAATATGGGCTGCCATAGTAATGCGTTGGATCCGAATGGTAGATGCAGACGTCGACGATAGTTCCGAAACCAGCCTGATTGCCACCAGTGGTCATGATGACAACGTCTGGGCTGCCCACCTTCCCAACCTGGTGTTGGCCGAAAGCGATATCCCCAAGGTTACTTCCCGAACAGGCTGCGTCCCGGAGACCTGATGGGTCATGGCCGATCCAAGCGGTGTCAGCTTCCATCTGAGGGCCATGGGATTCTTTAGTGCGAAGACAATCGTCTTTGTTGCCGTCATATAGAACATCGTCCTTGTATGAGACGCCAGAACCCCAGGAATCTCCAATGACACCATATGGCCAAGCTTTTCCATCTCTTCGGTTCAGTTGATAATAGGTATCGGGAAGGAAGCTTGCTGCACCGAGGCTCGTAAGGCTCAAGAAGCCAGTAATGCCTTTAGGGTTTGCAATTGACTTCATTGTGTTGGGTGCGTGGGATCAAAAGACAAAACTCTGTTGAAGAAAGAATTTGTTATGCAACTAGAGATTTGAATTTCTAGAAACGGCAGGCACACAGAATACACATTTCGCTCGAAAGAAGTCGCTGCCCGGTATATATGTCCTTGTCAAGGCTCGTACTAACAAAACTGGCGTACAACGCAACAGAACAGAAAGGGCTGAATCTCGCTGTGCATTCATGTTGCAGCGCCACGAAACAGTTTCCAGGATCCTGAGACATGGAGACGGACAATCGCGTGACTCTTCAGCCAATAGATTTTTGAAGGAGAGCATTGGACTGAGAAGGGGGACAGAAAAGGCTCAGTAACTAATACGGCGGTACAAGCAGGGGCCCTTGAGGGATGGAGCTGACAAGGTAGTCAGGATCCTGAGACATGGAGACAGACAATTGCGTGACTCTTTATCCAATAGATTTTTGAAGGAGAGCATTGGACTGAGAAGGGGGACAGAAAAGGCGCAGTGACTAATACGGCGATACAAGCATGGCCCTTTGAGTTTCGTTTTTGCAACTTTTGACACTTCATTTCGGTCTGGGCAATCAATAGACGACATTCGAGGTCGAAGGATGGTGAGCAGGGTCACACTCCGTCCAACTGGCGCAGCCTTGTAGAGTATTAGAGGATATTTGGGGGGAATATTGACTTATGTTCGCTATAGGAGATTTCAATTGCTCTATCTACCTAGGAATACAGGCTCATTTATATACTCGGTTAATCAATCTAGGCCCTATAGATAATAAGGTATTTAGTAGAGCTGATATACCCTAAGTATAACCCTTATTATTCGGTATATAGCCTGGCTAATAATAATTTTAGGATTATAATATATTAAACTTAATTTAGCTTAATATTGCTAAAGAGACTGCCCTAGTTATTCTTTAATACCCCCTTTTAGGTCTTGTAATAGTTTCTAAAATGTTATTAGCAAATAGTTTATTAAGCTTTATATTTCCTCTTTTACCTTCCTAAGCTAGCCTTAATAACTAGAATATATACCTTAAGCTTGCTATTATTATTAGCTTCGTTAGAAAATTTATTATTATTTTTTTAATAGGGATCTAATTTATAATTATATTTTTACTCTATATTAATTTTTTTATTTTATAATATCGAAGTCGTATATACTTCGTCTTAAGATATATTATAGGATTTTCGGCTAAATTAATTATTAATTTGTTATTTAAATTTATTTTTATAATTTTTATATTTTCTTTATTATATTTAAGTTCTTAGAGTAAATCCTTGAAATATATAGCTTCTTAATACGCTTTTAATATAACGATATATTTAATCTTAATTAATAATATAATTATAATTAGCTCCTGCTTAAATCTCTAATTAACCGGTTTATTAACTAGCTTAAAAAAATATTCTATTATAAATTTATTATTATTAATATTATTATATTAAGAAGAGTTAGAATAAGCCTAAAGGGTCTTATTATATATATAATTTAACTTAAATATTATTCCGATTTTAATTATATTAATTAAATATTTTATTATCTGTTTTGCTATTATATAATAATTATTTATTAATTATATAAGGTACTTATTTAAATAATATATTATAAAATTAATATCGGGCTAGCTTATTTTAGTTATTTAATTTAGGGCCTTAATAATAAATATAAAATCGTTTTTTAATTTCTTATTAATAATATATTTAAGAGATAGTTATTCTAATTTTATATTCTTATTTATAATACTTTTAACAATATAATAATCTTCTATTCTTAATTATTTAAGTATTTAGGCGATATAGCCCTTTTAAATAATAATTATTATATAATTATTACGATTTCTTGAGATTTTTATTTTTAAATAGAAAAAAATAGTTCCTAAATATTTCAGTTTAAATTTCTTATTAAACTTAGCTTTTAGCTTGCTTATTATCTTTTTTATATATAAGAATATTAGCAAATCGTTTATATAAGTAATTACGATCGTTTTTTTATTATTAATAAAGATAGAATTGTTTTTTTGGAGTTACTTAAAGTCAAAATTCTTTAACTTTATTATTAATATTTCTCCCTATTTTTTAAATAATTATTTAAGGCTATATAGAGCCTTTTCTAGATAATATATATTATTTATATTGTTAATATATTTATAAGGTTATTTTACTTATACTTCTTCCTTAAGAGTTGCTTTTAGGAAGGTAATATCGATATCGGAATATTTTATTTCTATATTATACTTTGTTCCTAGGGCCAGGAATACTTTCTAGCTTAAGGTTTTCACAATTAATAAGAAAGTAGCACTATAGTCTACTCCCTCTACCTGTTCTGACGATTTCGCCCTTGATACCTAGCTTGATTGATAGTACCTATCTTCCTAGGAGTACTTTGCGTCCTAGTGGTAGTTTCCTGACTTTCTATACCCCTTTAGATTTTATTGTATTCAATTCCGTCTAGAATATTGCTTTCTATTGTTCCTTATCTAGCCTTAAGAGTACTTCTCGTCAATTTTTAAGAGGGGTAGTATTTTCGTTTTTGATTATTTGGGAAGTCCGTACGGAAGGAAATCCTCCCCCCCTTACTCCTTTTTGGAGATTACGATAGTTTATTGATAGGTGAGGTCTTGGAGGCTGAAAGCCTCAATCCTTCAGCCTTTTTATCCTATACCCGATATTGGTTGGAACTATTATTAAATCCTAGGAATCTATACCTGATACCCCGGAATTTGAGTTTCTGCTTATAAGTATCTTTATTATATACTTAATAAATATATCTGAATAACTTTATATAACTAATATCTAGTTTCTTTCTAATTTATCCTTCGTATAATATTTTTTTATTAAATATTATTATAAAGAGCCTTTCCTTAATATATATTATAAAATTTAAAGCTTCCCTCCAAAAATCTTTATTTAATCCTGAATAAAATAATATTACTTTAATTTATTCGAATAATATTCTATTATCTTATTTAGTAATACCGTTTTAGTAGAGGCTATATAATAATATTAACTTTTATTAAATATTAGCTTAGCTAAAAGTTATTTATACTTGCAAATTAATAAATTCTTTTATACTATTTTTATATAAATAATTAATAATATATCCCTTGATATTATTTTTCTTAATATAATTCTTAATATAATTATCAATAAGGTTTGCTTCTCGTAGGGGAAGAAGATAAATAATTATTATATTAATATATTTATTAATAAGTATCAAAATATATTTTATACTATCTTTTATAGGAATAATCTTTTTACTTCTAGCAATATTTATAAATTATTATTCGCCTAAAAATATTACTTACTTATTCCTTATTAATTTATAATTGAAAATATAAAATTGTTTTCTTATAATATAGGCTTTGTATTGCTATTTCGGTAATATTATATTTTTAAGCTTATCGTTTTATTTAATATCTATTCTGGTAATTATTTTTATTATATTTTTTATTAAAATTATTTTAATATATTTAAAGCGTACGTACCAGAGCCTTTATAAGGCTAGAACGTCCTTTGTTCTGATATTCTTAATATACTTTTGATATTTTAGGGGAAATTAAGGAATAAGATAATTACTATTTATTTTTTAATTTAAAAATAACGTTTTCTTTGTTTTATCCTTAATATTAAAAAAATTTCCCTTGAATAATATTATATATCCTTTCTTAACTAACTTTGTTATTAAAATAACGTTATATTAGCTCTCTAGGATATAATATATATTTATTAGCTCGACTTCTTTATTATTATTAATTATTATAATAATAGAGCTTTTTCTTTTTATTATTATAATAATATCGTTAATCCTATTAATAGGGTAATTATATATATAATAGGAAATAAAATATTACTATTTAAAATAAATATAGATTTTAGCTCCTAAGTCCAAATAAATATTTAATTTTCTAAACGCCTTATATACTAATTATATTATCAGTATCTTTTTAAGATTAATAGTCGTTTTAGAGCTATATACCCTTAGGACCTATTTTGTTTTCTCCTTATTATCTTTAGGGAGGAGTTTTTTATCTTTTGGCTTCTATTAATTAGGACGGAGGTTGCTATTTAAATAATAATATTTTTCCTTCGTATAAAATCCTTTATAATAGGAGTATTTTGGTTTAATATTTTTACTATTTCCCTTTTTGCTATTATTATTATTATTACTTTTTGTTTTCCCTTATTTTTCAAAGTTCCTTACTTTTAAGGCTTTCGAGGAGCCTTTTTGGCTTTGTTATTTATTATAAGCAAATATTACTTTAATAATTTCTTTAAAGGTAATATCCTTATTAATATTATTTATAATTTAAATAATTTAAATTTAATATAGCTTTATTTTATCCAGGAGACCTTTTAGGAATAAATAAGCTAATATTGTTTTATTTATAGTTTATGTTATTATTGCTAGATAATTATTCTAATAATACAAATAGCTAGTATACTTGCTAGTATTTTTGAAAATAGTAGAATTTATATTAATTAAATACTGAATAATTATATATATAATATAATTATTTTTCTTTTGGAATTTATTCTTTAGAAACCTTTATATTTTTATAATATCCTTTTTGTTATTAAAGAGGTCTTTAATATATAATTTATATACTAAAATAATAATAGCTTAGGCTTTCCTATTTATTAAGGGTAAATTATTATTAATATTATTTTTATTTTTGCTAATAGCTAACCAGGATCCTTTTTTAATAAGGGTAGCTTGTATTTCAAGGGCCTAATTATAGTAGTTGAAAATCCTTTTCAGGATAATTACCTTCCTGTATACTACTTCTATAGCTTAGTATAGGGGTAAATAAAATAATAATATTTATAAATTAAAAACTTGAATATTTTTTCTCTTTATATAAATATACAGACGCTAGCCGGGCTTATAACTTATTTACTATAGGAGATTTCAATTGCTTTATCTACTTAGGAATATAAGCTTATTTATATACTTGGCTAATCAATCTAGGCCCTATAGATAATAAGGTATTTAATAGAGCTAATATACCCTGAGTATAGCCCTTGTTGTTCGGCATACAGCCTGGCTGATAGTGATCCTAAGATTGCGATACGCTAGACCTGATTTGGTTTAGTACTGCTGGAGAGACTGCCCCAGCCATTCTCCAACAACTTACGAATGGTTTGATTACCTTATCAGATTAAGGGTCCTCGTAGGCGACGGGAGATAAGCATCCCTAATCTTTGAAACTACAGGGATTACGTCAGATCCACAATAATGGTAGATAATCACATGATTCACGGAATGACTTTGAAACAAGCACTGCCACTTCAGCTGTACGTAAGGCCCCCACCTCCACCATGCATCACCCCCGCCAACTGTGTAGAACAACTCCTCGTCACCAGTGCAGTAAGCATCCTACAAGGCTGAGGCACTTACCATACAAGAAACACCATTCAGGCGGCAGCCCAGAGCCTCCCTCGATCTTTCTCCCTTCTTTGATGTGGGAAAACATTCCGAGTACGAGCCAGTCTCTTCATGAACAGAAAATCCACGTATCTATGAAGCATGATGCACTCATTGGTTCATGTGCTCACTGCTGCCGGCCTCTTCACCACAACAGCATCGGCACAAGCTAGGCCTCAGAAAGTATTGAGCAATGTGGATCCGTCCTCGCAGCCTGAATTCGGCGTCGGCTTCGACCTTACAGCATCATACGGATCAGCCGCCGTGAGCTTTTCTAACGGGACAACCGTAACCGTCACCCAAATCGACGCAGAGGAAGGCTACAACCAAGTACTCCAGCGGCTCTCCCTTGATTCTTCACAACATCCATCGCCACCGTACACCAACCTCGGCGACTCGTGGGACGACATGCCCCGCCAATATCTGCGCAAAGCGCGCAAAGCCATCGGCTTACCCGCTTCGTCAGACGTCGGCCACTTCGCGACGATGCTCTTGGATCTCCGCACCGCCATTGAAGAACAAGTTGGGCCAATTACGTGCGCCGGCGTGACGACAATGAACCTCGTCGCCCTCTACGACGAAGACCTACATGATGCGTTCGAGTATGTAGGTTTAGAGTATATTACATTCCCCGTGGGATATGTAGGACACAACATTCTGTACGAAACCAGCGCGGCATACGCAGGGTACGGGTACGGTCTCTGCACCGATTACAAGACGGACCCGGAAGCGTGCAAACATGAGCAATACAATATGACTGATGAAGTTGTGATGGCGGTCGTGTACACTGACACTGCACTCTCGGTCTCGCTCTCCGTAATCAGATCGGCGTACGCGCTGTGGGAGCCGCCGTCGTATCGGTACCTCGCAAACTTTGACCTGGGACACAATGCAATCGTTCAGATGAATCCAAAGGAGTACTGGAATGCGGTGGAGTCGACACTCCAGCAGATCATGATTGCAAATCCTGGATATGAGCGCCCGAGCAAGGTGTTGTTGATCGGCGACCGGACCAACGATCGAGAATTCAGAGAAACCTTGAACACGGTGTTGGGCGAGCAAATGGAAGACTTTCCGGAGATTTTGAGCGAAGGGGCGGTGGGAGTGGCAGCACGAGGAGTGGCTGAGATGGCGAAGAGGGCGGGCTATCGCGCCAAACGAGATTCAAGAGCATTTTGATTGGAATGGCACCCAAGTAAGCGAAACACCTGTTCCCCTTCAGTAGGTATATAAACTACCCTATCTATCCTCACTATCGCGCACGATCTCCTCCGATTCCATCCACTTCAACCCCCCACTATTCCCTCTTCATCACTATCCCAACCACCATCACTAATCCTCCTTCTGAATCTTACCCTAAACCCCGCATCAGCGAATCCTTTCTTCTTGCGTAAGTCCGCTTCTCCTCTTCCAATCTACATAAAAACATATACCACTGAAGCCCGGCCTGAACACCACCAGTTTACAAAGCTCCTATATGCTTGCGCCCCATCTAATACAAGACCCTGCCCCCCCCCCCCCTCCCCCCCTGCTATATCTTATTGCTCCCTCGTTGCTCCCCCTTGCTCCCTCTTGCTCCCTCTTGCTCCCCCGTGCTCCTCTTTAGCTGTGATTGCGTTCTTGCAAGTTTAAATGAGAGCGTCCATTCAGCCTGCTTTGGATACTGATTAGAGTGGAGCCGGTTACGGCTCCACCAACCGCCCGTCATAATATCTTCTGCTCTTGCCCTTTTACTCTTTTTATGCACTTCTACTTGCTTGCGGTCTGCAATATTTCGTTAGTATACCAAAAGTGCTATTCCGTACGTTGTCATCTTATATCCACTCTATGTATCACTGTGAGCCGAGCTCAAGGGTTAAGCAACAGCGTGAAGCAGGTGGGGCGACGTCGGTCTTATAGTGGTTGCACGGTGAGCTCAGAGGCACCATATAGGTAGATTGTAGAATAGACTAATTGTTGCTGTCCCGCACAGGGCCAGGGCATGTTTAAATACTCGTATTCCCCCCCCAACCGGTTGCACCCCCCAAGCAGTTGCGCTAAGCCTAATTAGGTAGACTAGTACGGAAAATCTAGCATTCAGCTTCAATTCCACCATTTTTGGGCTATAGGGACGTCAAAAATTGGTATTTAAGTAGATATAAGCTATAACCTTATCTAGGCTATTTATTTAATAGATAAAGATATTTGCAGGCTTGGTTCTATAAAGTATTATTCCTTTTATAACTTTAAATATTGCAATAAAAAGAAATACTTATATAAGGGAATAGAAATATATAAAAGCTTTATTTGTAATTACTAATATAACGATAATAATAATATACTTTGAAAGCTTTATATTTAACTTGGTAATAATTTAATATTTATAAAAGAAAGGCTGTAACTCCTATTAATAATCGATATTATATAAGGTAATTAATATTAATTTAAATTCCTATTATCTTTAAGGTAATATATAGATTTTAAATTAAATCTAAAAATATATTTGCAAGTCCTTTTCCAATACAATACTCCTTCTTATTTAAGCCTAGCGTTTATTGCTAGACTTGTTACATCCTTATTAAAAGCTGGTTATAAGAATTAATTATATATAATATTAATATAACAATTAATATAAAGTCTAATTGCTTTGGTAAATATATTAATAATAGATTAGCTATTTTTCTTATTAATACTCCTAATATCGAAGGAGGTACTCGCAGTATAAGAAGAGGTTTTGGAAACTTATATAATATCTGAATAAAACCGATAATAATAAATATATTATTATTAATAGCTTTCCTCTTCTTCGCCTTAATTATAGCAATAATCTTCTACTCTTTAATTGCCTTTTTTCTCTTATCTTATTCGACCTTATTTATTTATTTTTAAAGTTATAAAGCCTTCTTGTTTTCTGCTTTGCAGGCTTCTTTATCTTCTTTTTATTATTTTATAATATTTTTTTCCTTAATAACTTTTATATTTAAGATACAAATATAATTATAATTATACCCCTTTTTCCTTTTCCCTTTACTTTAATATTGTTGAGCATTTATTAATTATTCGTTAATAAATATTTAAATCTTTAAAAAAAAAAAAACTTAAATAAAAACTTTGTTTAATTTATTAATATTAGGATAATATTATTAAATAACTTTTATTAAAGCTTTAATCTCCTTTATATTACTCGGGGTCTTAACGTTAATATTATTAATAATAATTCCTATTTTTAATAATATTATTAAATAAATATTAATATTAATATTAACAAGTTATTGGCTAATAATATATTATAAATTATATAACAATAGCTTAGCTTTCCTCTAAGCTCCTAATATTATCTCTTTTATTATTGATTCCTTCGCTTTATAATAATATTCGATAAAATTCTTTTTGTTAATATAAATATACCGATTAAAATAGAAAATTATATAAAGTTATTTTCGGTATATAACAACTAATAAGCCAAAAAACAAAACATCGAGTAATTATAATAAATATATAAAATTAAATAGGAAATAAAAGAGAATAATTTTTTTAATATTATAATATTCAATAACTTCGTTAATAATATAAGATCTATAACTATTAAGGATTAATATCCGAGACTTATTCTCTAGATTTGAATAATAAATATCTAGTTCAAAGTATTCTTAAAGTTATAATAGGCTTAATTCGTTATTAATTTATCCGTTCTTATTATATACAATATACCTTATTACTTTATATTTTTCGAGAACTTAATAATAAGTATTTTCCTATTATTTACCTTTAAAGATAATATACGGTCGAAGAAGCCGTCTATTAAGGGAGATAATCTTTATAAGAGATATTTACTCCCGATTGCCTAAATAAGTAGTATAAGGATTAAAGGCGTTTTTGGGTATAATATATTTAACCTTTTTTAAAATATTAAATATAAATTTTATTTATTTATATTATAGCAGTTTTAATCCTCGATTTTATATTCCTATTTATTCTTATAATAAAGGTCGAACTACTGCTATAAGGTCTTAAGATTATAATTAACGTTATTCCTTTTCCCTTCTATTAATACAAGAAACTTTGATTTCAATTTAGGATAATATTTTAAGAACTTCCGATTCCAATTCTTGCTTAAAATAAATTAATAACCTTTTTTTCGAAGTATTTATTAAGTTATAAAGTATAATTAATAAGATTAAACTAATTAACCTTATCTTTTTACTTATAAAGATTATTTGATAATTAATAATTCTTCTACAAAGAATAATAATTATTTATTTTAACTTTTTTTTATATAAGATTTAATCCCTTTTATACGGTCTTTTAATATAAATAAAGCTATTTCATATTGCAGAGCAAGACGAATAATACTCGATAAATATTAACTTATAAAATATTCTTATATAGCGAGAAGTAATCTCTCTTCTTTTAGGAAGTCTATATAGTCTATATTAAAGTCTTTTTACTTATCAAAGGGGGGGGCTAAGCTAGAGAGGCCAATAGGAAACTCGAGTATTATAAAGGCTATTTTAATAAAGGTATAAAGGTATTAAATTGATAATAAAGCAAAAAATAATGATTTTGAAGTCTAATACGCCTAAATAGGCTTAGCGCAACTGCTTGGGGGGTGCAACCGGTTAGGGGGGGAATACGAATACTTTAAGGTAGCTTAGTAATCCAAGCGTCCCGACTATATATTGCTTGCTTCAGTTACTTAGACTCTATATACTAATACTTTTCGGGGTTAGCCGCTGCTAACTATATATATAATAATTATAAAATTTAAGCTTAAGAACGTATAATTTTCTTAAGTATAATTTAACTTTGATAATAAACTTTTAAATTCTCCTATTTAATTTTTTCAACTTCAAAATTTACCCTTTATAAAATTATAATAATAATAATATTATATTATTTTAATATAATAATAATCTAATTTATATAATAAGATATATATTTTTATTTAATAAGCTTAGAATCTCGAAATTCCTATTAGAAGAAAAGTTAGAATAATTTAAAAAAAAATTTTATTAACAAAGTCCAAAATTTAACTTTTCTCTAATAATAATAAGAGTACTAAAAAGCTCCGTTATACCTTTCGGTATTTACCTTAATATAGAAGACTCTCTGATAGAGAAAGATATATAATAATATATATTTAATATTGAAATCTTGAAGTAAAAATAAGAATTTGCAAAAGAGATTACCTAAAGCGTAAAGTTTTAACTTTTCTTTTGTACCTAAATAACTTTTTTTTGGCTTAATAAAATCAGTCAATTAAGACGTTATTTGAATACGCTCGAGAAGGAAAACAATTTTTATATAAAAAGTATATAAATATTATATAATAAATATAGAGATATCAAAGTATAAGTAAAAAAATAAAAAAGGGAGAGCTTGGGCTCCCAGGCGCAAAATTTTAACTTTTCTTTTATATTAAAATAACTTTTTTTTGGCTTAATAAAATCAGTTAATTAAGACGCCGTTTGAATACGCTCGAGAAGGAAAATAATCTTTATATAAAAGATATTGTAAGGGTATACTACTTAATAAAGGAAGTAGGGCAAAAGCTTAATACCTTCGCAGCTATCGTTTTGGCCCGGTAGCCGAATAGTAACGATCCTTATAATAATATTAAGCTCTTACCCGAGGAAAAATTTTCTCGATTATCCTAAGCGAGGTTAATATACAAATATAGTACTATTACTAAGCCGTCGGGGGATAAATATATCCCAGCGGGCCCCTCCAAGAACGTACCCTAAGCCGTCAGGGAATAAATACGCCTAAAATAGGCCCCCCCAGGAACGCACCTTAAGCTGTCAGGGGATAAATATGCCCTAAGCGGGCCCCCCCAAGAACGCACCCTAAGCCGTCGGGGGGTGAGTATGCCCCTAAAGCGGGCCCCCCTAGGAACGCACCCTAAGCTGTTAGGGGGTAAATATGCCCTAAGCAGGCCCCCTTAGGAACGTACTTTAAGCTGTCGGGGGATAAATACGCCCCTAAAGCAGGCCCCTCTAGGAATATACCAATTTTTTTACTTCTTAAGAATTCGGGGACGAATTCCTTTAAGAAGGGGGATAATTATAAAGGTATATTATTTAATAAAAGGGGTAAGGTAAGAGCCTAATACCCTTATAGCTATCGTTTTGGCCCGGTAGCCGAACAGTAACGATCCTTACAAATATATAAATATTATATAATAGAAATTAAAATACAAAAATAAGGAAAGGATTAAGTTATACTTAAGAAAATTATACGTTCTTAAGCTCAGACTTTATAATTATTATATACGTAATTAGTAGCGGCTAACCCCGAAGGGTATTAGTATATAGAGTCTAAGTAACTGAGGCAATACACCGCCTGTAGACCGCCGGGCGACTACTGCAACAAAACCGCCTGACAAATATATAGAGTGTATTTACATATTTAGTAATATGTACGACCGTACAAAACTTTCCTGCAGAAATTAGCTATCCCGAGACCGGTAATTACAACTGCTTCCGTTTTTTTAAGTATTATAAACAGATGTAATAATATATATTATTTATAATAGCTACAAATAATCATTATATAAGTCAGTTAACTCAATTGGTTAGAGTAGTTAGTAAACAAATACTTGGAGCAATACAAATCCCGCTGACTTATTCTAGTAGTGCTAATAATATTGACATGCCAAAGTCATAAGTTCAATCCCCATACTGATTAAATTATTTTTTCTACTTTGAACTTAGCAATCTCCACTAAACAGTGAGACTCTCAACAGTAGTATATTTTTGGGACTATATTACACAATGTACAGTACGTTGATTTGGTACATTTATTTATACTTTCTATTAACAAATTCAGATATAGAAAGAGGGCAAAGTTGGTTGATACTAAAACACCCTATTATATTATTATTATTTTATAATATTATTAATATTTAAGTTTAAATTGAATTTTCCTTTAATTAATTAAGTAATAATTTAATATTAAAAATTACTTTATTCGATAATAATAACTTTTAGTTTATTATATTTTTAATCTGAATATATAATTTTTATTAATATATATTATATCTTTACCGAGCCTATTAAAAGGGGTTTTTATTATATTATTATTATTATATAATATTTTTTATATTTTTGGAATAAATAGAAGTTTTTATAAACTTTATTATTTTTAAGTTATTAGAAATTTATATATATTATTATAAAGTTTATATTACGTCAGTTTGCCTTTAGATTTATATAATAAATATACCAAAACTTAAAATAAACTAGCGTATTATTATAATTGTTTAATATATATTAATTATATTTTAATATTAACAATCTTATTAATAAATTTAATATAATAATTAATAATAAAATAATATTTTTATTCAAGTTTACTTCTCTATTTTACCTTTAGAATTTATATATATATATATTAGCTTTAAAAGAAATAAAAGTTAATATTTCTTAAAGTAAAAAACATTTATTTTTAATATATTATTCTGTTTAATATAATTAACTTTTAATAATTAATTAATTAAATATAAGAAATATTTCTCTTTAATTATTAATAATAGCTTTGGTATTAATAAGAAAATATTTTTTATTTAAATAATATTAATAAATAAAGCTTAATTAATAAGAGGTTTCTTAATATAATAATTTATTTCTATATTATTTTGCTTTAGAATTATATATTATTAATAAAATAATATTTTAATTTAATTATTTTATAAAAATATTATATTTTCCAATATTTGAAATAAGAATTATTTATATATATAAATTTAAAAAGTCTTATTAAATATCGCAAATAAGTTAGCTTTTATTTGGAATATTCTTTTTAAGAAAATAAGGTTTTGCTTTAAAATATTAATAGTTAAAATAAATATTTTAATTTTAAAAGTTAATAATTTAATTAATAATTATATAAAAATAATATTACAATTTTAATTTATTAATCTTGAAGTATTAAATATATTTTTAAATAAAATTATATAACTTTTTATACCTTCCTTATTATCTTTATTAATAATAATATTATTAATATTATTTTTATATATATTAATTAATAAATTTATAATTATATTAATATATATTTTAAATTATAAAATAGAAATAATCCTTAATATTTAACAAGAATAAATAGAAAGTCTTATTAATTAATTTATATTTATAAATATTTTAAATAAATAAAAAGGAAATATATTAAGAAAGAAAGTTAATTCCTTTATAAATATAAAACCTTAATTAATAAGATTAAAATTTATATAAAGCAAAGGGCTAATAACGAAAAACTAATATATAATAACTTTAATTATTAAAGAATAATAACTTATTTTAAAAAAAAGTAAATAAATAAAAAATTGAATTTATTTTCTTTATAAAAGAATATTAAAATATATTAAGAAGTTAATAAAAAAGGTTAAAAAAATATTTAATATATTAAAAGGTTTTTAAGCTAATATTTTTTTAAATAATAAATAATAATATATTTATATAATAGGATCTTAATTTAATATAATAAAAATATAAATATAAAATATACTAATAAAAATAATAAAAATATTATATAAAGTCTTTAATTATTTCTTATTTATTTATAAGCTTTTATTTTATATTATTATATTTATAAAATATTAAGAATATTTTATTA
>JAABUQ010002679.1_pt1 | contig 34687 bp, 38 predicted proteins | sample 5560001 | NCBI WGS metagenome assembly JAABUQ01 (sample SAMN10711888, study PRJNA513371) | rock metagenome | isolation source: Antarctica rocks | place: Antarctica: Victoria Land, Finger Mt nord | collected 2015-12-18
ATCTAATTTATGTAGCTTCTCACTGTTCTGCGTGGTTCTGAAATAATCAATATGTAGAGGTGGATTTTTGGTGGGGGCGGGGTACAGCGGAGACTTTTGCGTTAGTACTGTAATTACAAGATTAATTGTTTACAGAAACGCTGACTGCTTGTAGCGCAATAATCTATTACTCGATTCATGTTTCCCATTCCAGTCGTGCTTAAATACAGTCATTAGCTGATACTGTACATAAAGCTTGCGAAAGATTTTGAGGTTTATACCTTTCCTTCAGCCTTTACTGACCATCTTCAGCACGATGCACTACAAAATTGCCTACTTTGTTGATGAGTGCCTGAATTTTGATTCGTTTCCGTCGCTCTTATCTCATACTCACACTCTAGGAAAGCGATCCAAGAAGTCAAGGGGAAAAGTGCGCGCCTTCAAACGAGGGAGATCGTGAGCAGAAACGCAAGAAACAAGTCTCGAGCCAGATGGGCGGCGTGGAAACTGGGCCAATAGAATCGATCATCGCAAAGGTGAGGCTTCTTCCAGATGTGGGTTGAGGTCCGAGCGAAGGGTCATGGGACGGAAACGAGAAGCCGACAAAAAGCTCAGGCGAAAGAGACAAAGGAGATGAGAAGGAATGTTGGAAGTCGAGGGGGGATGGGCGATTATTTATGGACTGGGAAAGCGGCGATGGGCTGTGCCGGCGCGCTTTCCCCAATGCTTTGCCGCGATAATCGGTTTTCTTATGTGAAGGCGATGCGGATTCTCGCGACCCTATGGCGCCAGCCTAGCACGAATGATGGAGTATGCCAAGACCCTCAATGATAAGGAAGGTTGTGTCGAGGGTGAACAACCTCGCCCTCGAGTATCATCACAATATGGGATACTTGTCAACAACATTTTTCCACTGCAAACTAAGATAGCACATGGGGAGCAAGAGTAGAAAACCATGTGAGCAAAAGAAATTCAAAGAATTGCGTGAATGTTTTGCTTTGACAATCACAAAAACGCGAAACGAATAATTGTGTAAATGTTTTATTCACAAAGTTTAGTACAATTTGTTTGCATTAAAATTGACGCCTAGAAAGGCGACGAACGAAGTATTGTCAAAACAACAACATTAAACGTATCTATTGTTCGTCAAGAAATCGTGCAAAGGCTTGCAATCTTTCTAGCCCTTCTTAATATCAAGCAAAAAGACAAATTGATTTCTTTATTGATCTTTTGCACATCGCACAACTCACGTTCATAGCTTTTCACTTTTATTAATACTTTTTGTAGAAATCGTAATCACAAAGCTTTACGATCTTAATGTCGTCTTTAAAACAAATGAAACATAGAAAACGACAATTCTCGACAACGAACAAGTCGAAAACGACAAAGTTCGTTTTAGTCGTTCTTGTTTTACGCTTTGTAATTGCTTTTCTTCGTTTCTTAACTCGTTGTGTTCTTTTCTCTTTTAAATTCGTTTGTTTTGCTCTTTTCTTGCATCGTTGCGCTTTTGTTGTACGAGAGAGCTTTCGAAAATTAAAAGAATGTGCGAACTTATAATTTGATATATTCGTAAAAAAGATATGATCATTTTCTTCACGTTTGTCGAAAAAGACTCTAGATTTAAGTCAAGAAATCGTTACGTTTTCGATAGAATTTTCGAGTTCAATGCGTACTTCGAAATCGATCGTATACTTTAAATAGCTAATTAAAGCGTTTTTATCGTTAATATTGTTAACAATGATAATCGATAATTCTATGACGAACGTTAGATTGCGTATAAACATAGAAGCGACATTGTTTATCTTAAAATTCACTTTCATTAAAAAATTCTAAGGGATAGCGAAAGCGCGAACGAGATAATTCGAACATTATAGAAATAACAATGTTTATCGATAAAACTTAAAATGCTTAGCAATAATTGCGAGTATTTATGTGATTTTGTGAAGATTTTGCTTTGACAAAACAAAAGATCGAAATCATATAAAATTGTTTTTAAGAACGAAATTCTAAAGACAAAACAAAGACGACTTAATTGAATTCTTTTGCTCAATTTTCTCGAAGACATAATTTATTATTACGTCGACGCTAAAGACGCGAACATCAATTAACGTTTTCGAATTAGAACATGTTTGATGCGCGTTTTGTTTCTAAATTTCTTAATTACTCTTGATGAACAAATACAAGAGCATGTCTTGTCTAATTATCGCGTTAAGAGTTAACACAATCTTTTTATCTCTCTTACTCATTAGAGATTGTGTAATTAATCAAGTGAACAACGAAGATAAGAATGCAAGATTTTAAATCGACGTATTACGAGCTTACCAAAGCTATACTAGTGATTTAGATTCTACGCCCTAAGAGTGAATCTATTATTATGTTCGACATGCTCGACGAACGAGCATCCTAAGCATGATGTTCGACATGCTCAACGAGCGAACATCGCGAACAAGCCATGCTCGCTATGTTCGACGAACGAGCAAGACGAACAATTAGTATTTTCTTTTTTATATAGAAATTGAAATACGACTCTCTTATGAATCGTGTTCAATTTATCTTAAGTCTTGATTTATTGTTACAATTACTAAAGTTGCAATCCCTTGTTACCAAGTGATTGCTTGCATTGCTTGAAGACGTCTACAAACCTTTTTAATAGCATAACTCTCTTTAATATCTTCGTAAGAAGTACTAGCGTAACACTTTGAACATTCTAAGGATATCTATATTAGGTTAACGCGTCTCTATTTCAAGCACTAGCTCTACAACAAAAGAAAAACAACTCGTATCAAATCTCATAAAGATCGACGATAACGACAACAATATTAACAATGAAAAAGAAATTTCATCAAAGATCAAGATCAATGCTCTAGACAAATATTATAAAGATAGAATTAAATTGAAGAATTAAATCACGCAAGTTGAAATCTACTTTACGTTTTATCTCGTTCTAGGAAATAAGAAGACCTTGTTAATCTCTACTTTTCTTCGAGAACAAGTCTAGCATTGATTAAAGTCAAATCTTCGAAAGCATTTTAAGAATGAAGAAGATCTAGAAGGAATCTTTATCAACTTTGATGTTTTCAAGAAAGAACTACGACAAGTATTCGAAATATTTAACGAAAAATAGATAGCGAAACGAGTTATTCAACATTTGTAGCAAAAAACATTAGTAGTAGACTACGTTGCCAAATTCTAGAAATACGCAAATCTAATCGATTAAAACAATGCATTACTAATGACAATGTTTAAACGAGACTTAAAGAAGAATGTTAAGAACGAACTCATGCGCAACGATGCAAGATTCGACACTATTCAAACTTTAATAAAAATAGCAATCGACGTAGACGACAAGCTATATAAGAGAGCTATGGAAAAACAATACGACCAACTCTATAAGAGAGCAGGAATCTTCTTTGGACCAACGATCGACTACCACGCAAAGAAAGATCACTTCAAGAAATATAGCAATCTAGATTATCGCGAGCTTGCATCAATGAAATTGAACTCTACTTAGCGACGTAAAGAAAAGAACTTTAGAGGAAAGCAAGATAACAAATCCTAGAAAACGTGCTATTTATGTGGCAAATCGAATCACTTCGCAAGAGATTGTCGATCGCGAAACTTAATAAATCGTCGACAAATCAATGCTATGTTAAGAGAGATACTTGATAGCTAGAACGACATTAGGGAACAAGTCGACACAAAGACGAACACTCTCGAGACTAGATCGAACGACGATTACTATCTAGTGAAGAATTTAGATCAATTATAGAAAGTTCTAGATGAAACATCATTAAGCAAGGCACTCGCATCTACGCAAAAAATTAATCAAGCACTTTAGAAGACTATTAAATCTTACAATTTAATTATCGACTCAAGCGAAAAGTATAACTAAAAGAACTTTCACGAATGTCTAGAAAACATCACAAATCATCTCAAGACTTTAGCTAGCTCATCGAAGAAAAAATAAATTAATCAAATCGTAAACAAATGCGAGGAAACGCTAGGAAGCGACGCCACTATGAAAAAAAATATTCTTGACGAAATCGAACGACAACTAAATAGTGTTAGTTTATCTAGACAAAAGATAAAGGAAGCAAAGAAACATAAGACACTCAATTGAATCGCTTGCTACGACGACTCGTGCTAGACTCATCTAGAAGAAAAAGAAGAAGTCAATTAATTCTCTAGAAAGTCAAAGTTAGCAATCTAGCAACAAAAGAGAGCTTAGCGCGAGAAGACGCTTGAAGTAGAAGTCGCAACACAAGAAAAGAGAAAAGTTCAAATTTCTTGATAAAAAATATATTAAAGAAATACAATATGTTAGCTTAACAATAACAACTAAACTTAATAGCACACGCACAATACTTTATCACATTAGTTAAAATCAATGATCGTCGACTCACTACAATGATCGATTTTGATGCGATAGAAAATTTTATGACCAAAGCTCTTGTAGAGAGAAAAGAATATTTTACTCGAAAGAAGTCTAACGCTTACAATCTAGTAATTGTAGATAAAAACTCATTACTTGACAAGAATAAAAGAGTAAATAAAGAAACAAAATTATTATCAATAGCTATTTAGCAACAACACGAGGAACTAATCTTTAATATAGTGGAAATGATCACTTACAATATTGTTTTAGAAATGCCTTAATTGAAGCAACACAATCTAGAAGTCGATTAAAATACACGAGTACTTAGATTTGAGCGATGTGATTACGCAATTCACCTTTAATTTACGCATCGATAGCGTTCGATAATAGATAAGAAATTGAATTGAAACTTAATCGCAAGAAGCGAACTTGCTATCTTGTACAAAAACGATTAACAACAATTCGACTCGTTAAACATTAGCAAAAATCAATCGAGTTATAAAGACAAAGTAAGTGAAGAAAATTGCGAATCTTCTAAGAGCCTTAAAATATTTGATAGAGTAAGGAAATCGCTAAAACACATATCACGAATATATAACAAATGGGAGCATTTATTCTAGAAGAAGGAAACGACATTAACTTTATCTAAACATTAATCGTAAGATCACGAGATCAAACTTAAATTAAGCAAGAAATTCACATTTGAATCTATTTATGTTTTATCGAAGAAAGAATTGTCAATACTTCGCAAATACTTGGCAAAGAACGAAAAAAAAGAATTTATTAGAAAATTTTAATTACGAACAAAATACTCGATCCTCTTTACATTTAAGAAGGACGAGAAACTTCGCTTATGTGTCGATTATCGAAAGCTAAACGACATAACGATCAAAAATCGATATTCACTACTCAATATTAGCGAACTTCAAAATCGATTATTTGGAGTCAAGTACTTTACCAAATTAGATCTACGAGAAGCGTATAATCAAATTAGAATAAAAATAGAAGAGAAGTAAAAGATAGCTTTTTGTACACGATATAAACTTTACGAATACATGATAATGTCGTTTGAGCTCATTAATGTCTTGACAACATGTCAAGAGATAATCAACGATGCGCTACGACAATACTTGAATATATTTGTCATAACATACTTGAACGATATCATGATATACTTAATCACGCTAGAGAAACATGTGCAACATGTTTCCTAAATATTGGAATGTTTAGACAAAAGAGATTTACGCCTTAAACTAAAGAAATGCGAATTTCATCAAAAGAAAATTGACTTCCTAGAATTCGTTGTAAGACGACATGAAATTCGAATGAATCTAAAAAAAATTAGAGCAATTAGAAAATAATTAACATTAATCGATGTTAGAGACATCTAGACCTTTATAGAATTTGTTTAGTACAATAGAAAGTTCATCAAAGACTTCTTAGAAAGATTGATATCATTGACAAATCTAACAAGAAAAGACACGTCTTAAAAATGGGAATCAAACGAGAAAGTAGCATTTCAAGAATTGAAAAAAGAGTGTTTGAAGAAATCAATACTTAAGATGTTTAATTTAAGGAAATCAAGACAAATGGAAATCGACGCATTAGATCTAGTTATCAATGCATGCTTCAATCAATTATATGAAGACATGTAACATCTAATAACATACTACTTAAGAAAACTCTTGTCGACAAAATAGAATTACGATATATATGACAAGAAACTACTTGCGATAGTAGCAATTCTTAAAGCATAAAGAATATACATAGAAAAAGTATTAAGGCTCACTATTCTAACAAATTATAAGAACTTATTGCATTTCATTACGATAAAAGAACTTAACAAAAGACAAATGCGATAATCTAAAAAATTAGAATAATACAAATTCAAGATATTGTATATTCTAAAGAAAGAAAATGGTCGAATAGATGCGCTTAGTAGACGAAGTAATTATATGAAAACAAAGAAGTTGTTCAATCATAGCATACTTAAGATTAATTAAGATAAATCATTATCAATTAACAAACATAAGCTAAACGCAATTTTACGAATTCTTCGAGACAAGTTAGAGAAGTTCTTTGTTAAGAAAGAAAAACTCCAAATATCTATCAACAAAATCGACGAATATATAAAAGAGCATCATGACGAATTATTGCAAAAACACCTAGAAATGATCAAAACACTTTAGCTTTTGCGCTAGCATTACTAGTTTTCCAACATAAGACAAGTTGTTAAGACATATATTAAACGATATCTTAGTTGTTAGCAAAACAAACATAATACACATGCGAGCTATAACGAAATCCAATACTAGAAATTATCTAAATCGTTATAGAATGAAGTTACGATAAACTTTATTATTAAGTTGCTCAAGTTGACGAACTTAGCAATTGAAGAAAAATATAATTCGATACTAATAATAATTGACAAACTTATCAAGTACTCACATATTATCGCATGCAAGAAGAAGTTCATAGTAGAACAACTAGAATACATTGTATTGAATCGACTTATACGATATTATAATATATTCAAAGAACTAACTAGTAACAAAGACAAGCTCTTCACGTCTAACTATTAGAAGACATTGATATCAATGTTAGAAACAAGACTTTAAATGTCGATTGTCTATCACTTGATTACGAATAATTAGATAGAGCGAACAAACTAGAGTTTAAAGCAATATCTAAGACACTATGTCAACAATACTTATAGCAATTGAGTATCACTCTTATCTATGACACAACTTGCACTAAATGCAAAGATTTCGAACATCACTAAAATCACTTTATTCTTCGTTAACTATAGCAAGAAATTTAATCTTTTCAAGAAAGAGTAAAAGCATCTATTAGCACAATTAGTTATCAAGAGAGTAACGACATTGAAAAAGGTACACGACAACATCTTAAAGATGCAAGAAAGATCGATCAAGTATTAAAATAAAAAACGAAAAACGACATCTTAACTAAAAGAGAAAAATAGAGTGTATCTTCTTACGAAAAATCTCAAGACAAAAAAATCAAGCAAGAAATTGAATTATGTTAAAGTTGAATCGTTTCTCGTTAAAAAGACTAAGAGATCAATTAATTACGAACTCGACTTACTTAAGAACGCCAAAATATTTCTAGTATTTTATATCTTATTGTTGGAACTAGCAAATTCAATCACGTCTTTATAGAACACATTTTATTTTCATTCACAAAAAGAGAAACAATAGAAGGTTGAGAAAATTCTACGCTAGGAAGATCAAGAGTATTTGATCAAATGAAAGAAATATTCTATTTCGAAAAACACATAAGAGTCAAAAGAGAATCTTAATCGTTGTCGAAATCTTTTAAGAAAGTTTCATCAAAAATAGGCAAAGAAGCAATAGCTCAATCCCAATTAGTTAAGAGTTGAAACTATTCGAACGACATATCGAATAGTAGCTCAAAGGTCTTCGCGACAAACTTAGTGAAGTGTGTTTCGTTCATCTTCAAATTATCAATGTTCTTTCACTTCGTTACGATCATTTCTTTCTTCTTATTCTCTAGAAAGTCAAGCTATTTTTCTAGTCGACTTAGCTTAGCACGCGTCTCGCGCACTTCTTTCTTTAAGCGCATTCGTTTCCCATGAATTCGTTTTATCGAAGCAAGAGAAATTGCCAAATCACAACCACGATTAGATCGCACACACTCCACACACTTCTTGAAATTATCACTCACACAATAGACCTTACTAGATATCGCACAATTGCGACAAGGACGCATCACGAAAGACACGAGTCTTAGAGCGTCAAGAAGATCTTTCTTGCGAAGGAAGGAATTTCTAATATTACACTTTCTTGGAGGCATGGTGAGGAGGCATTGAGTTTCGAGACGAAAACTTGAAAGGAGGAAATAGTGTTACGAGCTTACCAAAGCTGTACCAGTGGTTCAGGTTCTACGCCCTGAGGGTGAACCTATTATCATGTTCGACATGCTCGACGAACGAGCATCCTAAGCATGATGTTCGACATGCTCAACGAGCGAACATCGCGAACAAGCCATGCTCGCTATGCTCGACGAGCGAACAAGGCGAGCAACTAGTATTTCCTTTTCTATATAGGAACTGGAACAAGACTCCCTTATGGATCGTGTTCAACTCATCTTAAGTCTTGACTTATTGTTATGACTACTAAAGCTGCAACCCCTTGTTACCAAGTGATTGCTTGCATTGCCTGAAGACGCCTACAAACCTCTCCAATAGCATAACTCTCTCTAATACCTTCGTGGGAAGTACTAGCGTAACACGACGATATGACAAGAATGGCAAAGCGCATCTCTTAATCCTTCGATGTGAATTCAACATGATCAATCGATCTCGACGAGAGCTTGACATGCGCTAGTTCGATCACAAGCTTTTGACGCCAAAAGCTAGATTTCCATTCTAGACCATTAGTGCCTAGATAGTACGCTCGAGGTGTGGATGCCTTTCTACATAGCTCGCCAAATATTTTCTTGACTTAGATATCGTCGCAAATGGCTAGCTTTGAGACATCTTAGCGTGCAATCGATACGAAGAGAAGCGCAACGCCTAACGCTCGTAACAATTAATTTGAAGAATGAAGAAAACAAGAATTCCAATGTTAGTTGCGACGCTAGAAGGCGAGGCTTCGCTAAGTCTTGATCCCAAACATGTTGATGACGCAATGCATGAATCAATCGTCTGGCACACCCTCTAGTAAATGAATTGGGCAAGACTCCTTCGAGATGACAAATCGTGATGCTCGATCTATAACCCAAATCGCGATCGCCAAATGAAACGATGATGCGGGTTGAAAGAAATGCCAAGAGCGATTTGACCCTCGAGTTCGAGATAAGGCAGCGTGTCCAGTGCGACAGTGATCGAGGTTAACAAAATGGCAGGAAATCGGCGAGGGGATGGGAGGAGTTTATATGTGGAAGATGAAAAAGTAAACAAAAGCGGCATCGGGCGAAGTAACGGGGTCGTTTACGGCGCCTTCCCCGTTCGGGGGGTCACTAGGCCGGGCGGGGCAATTCGCCAACGCGTGCGATACCTAAGTATCCTATTCAGACGGGTGAAATCGCTTTAATTCTGTGCTACCTACTGCGTAGGTCATAAGTTGGTTTCATCAACGTCTTACTGAGGACTAGGTAAACCAGGCAGTGCTGTGTGACGCTTCATGTCCGCAAGACTGAGACTCCCTTGGTAGCCAGATTAAAAAAAATGCCGGAGGGCTATGCTACCCCAGCGCCATCGCTAACATGATATGTTGAAAGCAATGCGTTACTTTCTACCTCCCGACGGACGCTTGGTATTGGCTCGCCTTCGTTGCACCTGGCGTTGTCGCGTTGCTTTCTTTGCAGGCTTGGGTTTCTCCCCCTTTGGCGCTTCCTCTTCCTCCTGTTCATCCTCTTCCTCCTCAGTGTCTTCATCGCCAAGACTCTCCTCTGCATCTGAATCTTCTGCAGCGGGTTTGACGTATGACGCCTTCTGAGTACGAGCGGCCATTGCCTGGAATGCCTCCTCCGGTGGTTCATCACTGGCTTCATCCTGCTCATCTTCCACGCTAGACTCATCAATCACTTCTGCGGCTTTCCGCCTTTTGTGCCCCGTGCCGTTCATTTTCGAAACTTCCGCGAGTGGTTCGTCATTCGCCTTCCGTTTCTTACCATTGGGTTTGCCATTCACAGCGCTTTTGCCGCCATACTTTGTCTCTAAGTCGTCCAGAAAAGTTGTTGCCCGCTGTTTCTGCCTTTGCTGGATGAGGTCCGCTAAGCCCTTCTGTCCCCCATCCTTTGGCTTCCCATTCCCAAACAAGCTCTCGTAGACCCCGAGCTCCTTCGCATGCTCTGTAGCCTCGGTCTTCTCACGCTCCGCTCCCTTCTTCCGCGCCTTCCTTATTTTCTTGGCCTCGTTGACATAAGCGTCGAAGCCCTGCACCTCCTCCGCAGTAATCGCAGCGTCAATGTATTCTCGAAATCGATCCTCGTCCTCGAGCGCATTGCTCATCATTACATCTCGGAATACCTTATTCAAATTCCCCTTGTATCGCTTGTATGCATCCAGAACGTCGCGTTTCTCTTCCTCAGATCCTTGATACGTTGTTTTGAGACTATTGAGCTTGTCGACAGTGACAGTATCGGCATACTGGGCCTTGAAGTAGGAAGCCCAGTTGAAGTCATCTGACAGGGATTCGGAGGTTGAGCCGGTGGTGTCATATCGATCGCGTCGGGCAGTATCGGACAGGATCGCATAGGCAAACGCGATTTCTTGAAATTTCGTGTGTGCAGTTTTGCGGTGGGACGGAGCAACTTTATCTGTCGGGTGAAGAGACGGCGTGAGCCTGGGACGCTGGAAAATTCACGAGGTGTCGTCAGATCACTCACCTGGATGGTGTTTTAGTGCAAGCTTTTTGTATGCCGTTTTCACCTCAGCGGCGGTGGCTTCATTGAGAATGCTGAGTGTTTTATACGGATCGATTCTCGTGGGAGGTTCGGGTGAGGCAACGTCCATGTTCGCTAGCCCAAGTACGAGCTTGATGCGCGTGTAAGAGAACAGGTTCCTGTATTCTGTGGCCTCTTCAGTCTTCAGATCAGGTGAGAATCGGATCCATGAATGCGTTGCGAACGACGCGACAAGTGAACTTTCGGGTGGACGCGACGCTTTGAGTCACGCTAGCTTCTTGTAGATTTCCAGCTCACATTGTCAAAGTGGCAAGCGAACTGCATGACATATTTAGACTTTCGCTCGATGCTAGTGCTCCTTGAGTTCTATTATCATGATCAGGGTGTTGGGATTCCATGTAAGTATTTCATTGGAGGGATACTTTGATACTGTAAGTGTGGGCTCCAACCAATCGGTGAGGTGTGCCTGCCATTCTGAAGTGGGTCGAATCCTACGATTAGTGCTTTTCCTTCTGATGCCTTCGGCATTGGATCTCGCAAGTAAGGCTACGCGGGACTCAATAGCCCTTGCCGTAATATGATGTACTGCTTCTATCATTCTAGTGCGGCGTTCAGGCACGTCTACAAAAAGCCTTTTGTGCTGTTCACCTTTGCCGCCCATCCTTCCAGTGCCATAAGAACTATGAGGAAGCAGGGATACAATATCTGAATTCGAATGGAGATTCCCTGGCGTCAGATTTTCGCGAATAACGCAAGATGTTGAACTTGCCTCGCATACTCTGGCAGCACAGATTGGATGGCTGACACAGACAAAATAAGATCACATATACTCCAATACTGATGGAACCTGGCACCCCGAGATCAAGATAGTGGATGAACAATATGCATCTACCTACGTCTCCGGGTGTTGAGATTAGCTCGAGCAGCCACACCAAGCTTATGAATACCACCCCGTCGATCCCATACACCACTCCGACCTTCTATGACTGCGATCAGCTCCTCCGCAACCTTTTGAGCAAACCCGCCCCTACCACTGCCTCTCGTTCTTCGCTTACTAGCAGCGTCTAGAATCCACATGAAGGATTGCCGTCTCCGCTGCCGTACTGCTAAAGGAACGGGTATCTGTAATGCAACTCCTCCACCTGCTGCACCTCGTTGAGATCGTATTCGGAATAGGGGCGCCACTGAGTCAATGGCAAGCGTCATGTAAAGGATTGGATTGAGCGGTAAGTGCGATGGAGGAGGAGCGCCAGGTACAAGAGGTCGAAGTGGGTTGACGGTGGGAGGCGAAGCTGTCCGTAAATGGTTGAGTATTATGCCCATGTTCTGCAAGAAGCGTCGATTAGCAAATTGTACACCCGAATGCTTGATTTGTTTAAAGATGGACAGTGAAACTGACGAGCGTACCCTCTGAGCTACGCCGAGCTTGCCATCTTGCATAATCAGCCCGGTGACTTGCTTGACGATCGGGTCGTATCTGTATTTAAAATTCGCGTTGCTAGGGATTGGCAAAGAAGGTAGGCCAAATATATGGCCTTGAGATAAGATGTCCGAGCCCGTGGATTCCGTCATCGCGACATCTGCCCTTCGCCTTGCGTACGTGGAGAAGGATCTGGTACCATTCGGTGCTTTGGTTTCTATGTTTTCTTTCAAGACTTCGGGTGCTTTGTCTTTGCTCTCTTCGTCACGCTTGAGAACCTATAGCGATGTGTAAGTGGCAGGCTTTCTGGGGTGAGGTGCTGCTGACCTCTTGAATCGATGTTCCATGCTCATCAATGTCTGGGCCACCTTCCCCTGTGATTTTACCAATGGCTGCTGCTTCTTCGCTGACATGTGGTAACTGATTTTCGTTTGGCCCAGGTCCCTGGCCGTCAGTCTGTGGAAGAGGCTTCTCGTCGGCAGTTATGTGCCTTCTTGAGGTGGCATGGATGCATTGCGATGGCTGGACGCTCGATGGTCGATTCCGTACCGATAATCCTTGGATTGACCGAAGGAGTCGCAATGATTGCGGCATGTTAATACTTTCGAAGCCCTTGAGTTGCAACGGCAGATCAATCTTGAGAGCGCAGTGGCACTGGGGGTGTAACCGAAGAGCACGTGATCTACAGGCTCTTATCTCCGCCCAATGGACCGACCAGGAGAGAGCGCTGAGGCGACCTCGTTTTTTCACACGCAATCCCCTGCGCCCATGGATCCAATTTGCATGGTAAACCTCATTGAGACGTGCACATTGATCGATCAGAGTAATACTGCTTGTGGGCTTCCAGGTAACCCTGCCTGTGCCCGCAAAAGGTCGTCAAAGGCGGACTCCGATGAGGAGGTGATAAGGGTCGAAGAGGAAGGCAAACCTGCCGAATGCCATGGGTAGAATCAACTCTTCCTCTTCTCATCAATATCCATTTCTACTCTCTTCTAAAGAAATGATTGATATAGAACATCTTATGTGCACTGACTAGTAATCTCTGATAAATTATTGCCACTTGGTTGTTTTTCACGCATTCCCACAATGGCTCCAGGAAGGACAGATCCGAAGCCTGCTGTCTCTGATCAGAGCCTGCGTTCATTGCAGACAGTGACCAGTGACTATGATGATGTCCTACGTTTCTACCTCAACGGCACGAAGGTCGTGCTTGATGATTCAATAGATCCGGAAATCACACTTCTTGAGTACCTTAGAGGCATAGGTCTTACAGGGACGAAGCTGGGGTGCGCTGAAGGAGGTAAGAGCTTGCCTCTGAAGGTTGGATAGAAAGGGATCTAACAACAACCAAGGTTGTGGGGCTTGCACCGTCGTACGTCTCTCTGGATCAAGTACAGAGCTTCGTGCTCAGACATCCATAGGTAGTGTCACAGCTCAATCCTACTACGGGCGAAGTGTACCATGCAAGCGTCAACGCATGTCTTGCACCTTTAGTCAGCGTTGATGGCAAGCATGTCATTACGGTGGAAGGCATTGGTAACGTCAAGAACCCACACCCTGCTCAGGAGCGTATAGCACTTGGCAGTGGCAGCCAGTGCGGCTTTTGCACGCCTGGCATTGTCATGGTACGACGTCTGCCCGGCTATCTGGACATAGCTGATAGCCACGACAGAGCTTATACGCACTGCTAAGAAATAAAATTGATCCTACAGAAACCGAAGTGGAAGAAGCGTTCGATGGAAATCTCTGTCGTTGCACGGGCTACAGACCTATCCTCGACGCAGCCCAGACCTTTAGCAGAAGGGGTAAAGCTTGTGGTAAGGCTAAAATCAACGGAGGAGGTGGCTGTTGCATGGAGAATGGTAATGGAGCTGCCACAAATGCCTGTGGCATGAAGAACGGGGACAACGACGAATTCAATCATCCTATCAAACGTTTCACTCCTCCAGGATTCATCGCATACAATCCAGACACTCAGCTTATCTTTCCACCCGCACTGAGCAAGCATGAGTTCAAACCACTTGCTTTTGGTAACAAGCGCAAGAAATGGTACCGCCCGGTGACCTTGGAGCAGTTGCTTGACATCAAGGGGGCCTACCCGTCTTCGAAAGTCATCGGAGGAAGTACGGAGACTCAGATTGAGATCAAGTTCAAGGCAATGCAATATACGGCGTCTATATACGTTGGCGATATCGCTGAGCTGCGGCAGTACTCCTTTAAGGATGATCACGTAGAGATTGGTGGCAACGTCGTGCTTACTGATCTCGAGGAGATTTGTCTTAAAGCCATTGAACATTACGGCCCTGTGAGAGGCCAGCCGTTCAATGCAATCCACAAGCAGATACGTTATTTTGCTGGACGGCAAATTAGAAACGTTGGAACCCCGGCGGGCAATCTAGCCACAGCATCTCCTATATCTGATCTCAATCCTGTCTTTGTGGCTATCGATGCCGTTTTAGTTGCGAAGTCGAAGAATGGTGAAACCGAAATCCCAATGACAGAATTCTTTAAAGGTTACCGATTGACAGCGTTGGCACCTGACGCGGTTATTGCCAGTCTGCGCATACCACTATCCTCGGATTCGGGGGAGTTCATTCGTGCATACAAACAAGCCAAACGGAAAGATGACGATATCGCTATCGTTAACGCGGCCTTACGTATCAAATTGGATAATGCGAATGCCGTGCAATCCGTCAACCTTGTCTATGGTGGCATGGCGCCAACGACAATCGCTGCGAGAGAAGCGCAAAGTAGTCTCCAAGGGAAAGTCTGGACCGATCCTAAGACACTGGAAGAAACCATGCAGGCGCTTGAGAACGATTTCAATCTTCGCTTTGGCGTACCAGGTGGAATGGCAACGTATCGAAAGTCACTTGCACTAGGCTTTTTCTACAGATTCTACCACGAAGTACTCTCAGAACTCAAGGTCAAAGAAGTTAACGTCGATGATGACGCCCGAGGCGAGATCGAGCGAGCCATATCATCCGGGAATAAGGATCAGGATGCTGTTCAAGCATACGGCCAGAGAGTCGTTGGCAAGTCGAACCCGCATCTTGCAGCAGTCAAGCAGTGCACTGGTGAGGCACAGTACACCGATGACATACCGATTCAGCGCAACGAGCTTTATGGTCATATGGTACTGTCATCAAAAGCTCACGCGAGGATTTTGAGTGTCGATCCATCTCCAGCCATGGACCTGGCTGGTGTAGCAGGATGGGTGGATCACCATGATCTTCCGAGTCCAGAAGCCAACAGATGGGGCGCTCCAGCGTGCGATGAGACTTTCTTCGCTGTAGACGAAGTATTCTCTGCAGGACAGCCGATCGGCATGATACTTGCGGATTCTGCGAAGCACGCCGAAGCCGCAGCCAGGGTTGTGAAGGTTGAGTATGAGGAGCTGCCGGCTATTTTCACTATTGAGGAGGCTATCATGCAGGAAAGTTACTTTGACCATTATCGGTTCATCAAGAATGGTGATGCAGAAAGTGCGTTCAGCACAGCGGATCACGTCTTCAGCGGTGTTGTCCGAATGGGTGGTCAGGAACATTTCTATCTTGAGACGCAGGCTTGCGTCGTAGTACCCAAGCCTGAAGATGGCGAAATGGAGGTATGGAGCAGTACCCAGAACCCTACTGAAACGTAAGTACTTGCTCCTTCTCTCCTTGATCGACCCGCTCCGTGAGTACTAGAGGACTGGGCTGGCTTGACCGCTTCATAAAGTCAGTAGTTTTGCGGCCACTGAGGCTCACTCGGGTCGTCATACAGTCACATCACTCAGTGCATTAGAATTTCTAATAACCTACTATCTCTTGTCGTACAATATCTGGTCTTGGACATCCAATGATATTCCGCTGACAACGCGCAGGCAGTCATATGTTGCACAAGTTACCGGAGTTCAGGCCAACAAGATCGTATCGAAGGTCAAGCGCCTGGGCGGAGGCTTCGGAGGGAAAGAGACTAGATCCATTCAACTTTCTGGAATGTGCGCTGTTGCTGCAAACAAGATGAGACGACCCGTACGATGCATGCTCAATCGAGATGACGATATAGTGACATCAGGCCAACGACATCCGTTCCTGGCGAGGTGGAAAGTTGCCGTCAACAATGACGGAAAACTTCAAGCATTAGATGCCGATGTATTCGCAAATGCAGGATGGAGTCAAGATCTTAGTGGCGCCGTTGTTGACCGCGCCCTTTCACACATCGATGGCTGCTACCGCATTCCAAACATTCACGTCCGTGGCCGAATAGCAAAGACGAATACAGTCTCGAACACAGCATTTAGAGGGTTTGGCGGGCCTCAAGGAATGTTCATCGCAGAGACATATATGGAAGAGATTGCAGACCACCTGAACATGCCAGTTGAGAAGCTCCGAGAAATTAATCTCTACAAACCCAACGAAAAGACGCATTTCAACCAAGAGCTCAAAGACTGGCATGTACCTCTAATGTACCAGCAAGTCCTGACCGAAGCCAACTACGCCGAACGCCGCAAAGCAGTCGATACCTACAACGCCTCCTCCAAATGGAAGAAGCGCGGCCTCGCCATTATCCCTACCAAATTCGGCATCTCCTTCACCGCCATCTTCCTCAACCAAGCCGGCGCCCTCGTCCACATCTACCATGACGGCTCCGTCCTCGTCGCCCACGGCGGTTGCGAAATGGGCCAAGGCCTACACACAAAGATGACCCAAATCGCGGCCCAAGCCCTCGGTGTCCCCCTCTCCGACGTCTTCATCTCCGAAACCGCAACCAACACCGTGCCCAACACCTCCTCCACCGCCGCCTCCGCCTCCAGCGACCTCAACGGCTACGCGATCTCCGACGCCTGCGGCCAGCTCAACGCCCGCCTGGCCCCCTACCGCGAGAAACTCGGCCAAGACACCCCGCTCAAGAAACTCGCCCACGCGGCCTACTTCGACCGCGTCAACCTCTGCGCCAACGGCTTCTACAAAACGCCCGACATCGGCTACGTCTGGGGGCCGAACACAGGGCAGATGTTCTACTACTTCACGCAAGGCGTCACGGCCGCGGAAGTCGAGATCGACACCTTGACCGGGGACTGGACATGCCTGAGGGCGGACATCAAGATGGACGTCGGCCGCTCCATCAACCCGGCCATCGACTACGGCCAGATCGAAGGCGCCTTCGTGCAGGGCCAAGGCCTCTTCACCACGGAGGAAAGTCTCTGGCACCGCGCCTCGGGGCAGATCTTCACGAAAGGACCGGGGACGTACAAGATCCCGGGCTTCAGGGATATCCCGCAGCAGTTCAACGTCAGTCTGCTGAAGGATGTGGAGTGGCAGGATTTGAGGACGATTCAGAGGAGTAGGGGGGTTGGGGAGCCGCCGCTGTTTATGGGGAGTAGTGTGTTCTTTGCGATCAGGGATGCGTTGCGGGCGGCGAGGAGGCAGTATGGGGAGGAGGAGGTGCTGAGTTTGCAGAGCCCGGCGACGGTGGAGAGGATTAGGGTTAGTTGTGTGGATCCGATTATTAAGAGGGTGAAGGTGGAGCCGAGGGAGGGGGAGAAGAGTTTCTTTATGTCGATATGAGGGATGGTAGGAGGATGTGGGTGGAGAGAGTTGTGCCTGTTTTACGCCGTGTGCTTTGTTCACGAGATATTGTGGCTTATGTTGGCCGGTCGATCCTTTCGCTGAGACAGCTTCTTACGTTGCATTCGCTGGGTGTAGTCCAACTAGACGAAACTTCATGAATAACGATAACGAATATTACAGGTCCCTTCGGATTTCAGGTTTACATTCCCTCCACAGTATGTGCCTTCGATGTACTCGCCCACATGAATTCACTCTCGAGCCCCTTGGATCCTAGATACATCAAACAAGCTCTCTGACCTTCTCTCGCAAACGAAAACCAGCCAGAAGAATGAAACATAGACTAGACAGAATGAGAAGGGAATCACAGCAACATCGAAATCCGAAGAGGCATCTCATCGAGATCTTAGTCGCTTTGTTGAAACACTCTCTCTGGAAGGGCTTCAAGAGGAAACATGATGCTCGAATTGAGTTTTAGACGCAGTGACTTGCCACGATGAGCGATAGGTTGGATTAGGGAAAGCCAACCACACTACTTAGGAAACCATTAGGAATAGAAATGCATCCATATACCTCAACGGCACGAAGTCTTTACCACAAGGTGCCAACCCGAGCGATAGCAGCGTGAGTGGTTAGCACGACCAAGACCGAACATACAAGGCAGCAAATTCTAGTAGAAGCTGAGGTTGTGGAGAGATCAAGCTGCAGTGCAAGTTCATGAGGTGACGTACCAATATTCCTCGCCTGATCACACTCAACACCACCTGCACCCTCACTCTGCCTGGCCCCGGCGGCGATTGAAGTTCAATGCAACACCTACCTGCATACCCAGCCAGTGTCTGGACCATCATCTGCTGGGCCCAAGCTGCTACGAGAGTACGAAACTCTGAGCACCCGTCCGGATGCCGAAAAAGTGGGTTGAGGCTGCCTTGGATGATGGTCGTATGCGTCGCGGTCACGTCGAACTGGATGATGGTTTACAGCATGACGTTCGCGTAGACGCTGTTGTGTGGGGAGAGTAGAGTGGTAGAGGCGGCGTGGCGGAGGATGAAGGCGCGATTGGCGGTGTAGATGATCGCCCAGCTGGCAGGGATGTTGAGGGTATTGACCGGATGGGGAGGCGTGCGCTTTTAGAGCGCTCTTGTTGTATCATGATTACGAAGATGTGGTCCTGATGGGCCTGATCAATTCTCGGTAGCTTGAGAGGAAAGTGAAGAGATAGTAGGAGCCTCATGATCTGGGACAGCTTAAGGTGAAGAATATGCAGAGGAGGAATCTAGGAGAGCCAATGCCAGACAGAGGCGAGAAAGGTATATGCTTTGTACAGTGATGGAAAGATTGTTGCTCTCAACGCGCGCAACGTCTGCGATGGCAACTCGGCCCATCATGTTGTCCTCATATTGACGGCAGCTTTGAAGTGATCTTTGAGAATGGAGGCGGCGAAACATCTTATACCTTACTGTACGGAGGAGGACACCAAAAGTCCTGGCAGACGCTAGTGCCGCCACTAGTGTGGTCAACTGGAGGTCGCCGGAGCGACCCACTAAAGGCCATCACCGGGGCGACTGAATCAGCTGCCTACGGGTCACCCATCACGCGAAAGCTCACCTATAGCCCCTGAAGAGCCCCTGTCAGCTCGGTCTTGGCATTGCCAGGACTTTTCGTGTCCTCCTCCGTACCTTGGGAGATGAAATATTGCGTTCGAACCACATGAGCTTGGAGGTCGTCTAGGACCACACCTGTAGACCAGGAACGCCCTTCACTGCCTCTCCGCACGATCTGTTGTGGCGCGTGCCATGGCTATCGACCAAGAGCATCAGTCCTGCACATCGATGCAAAAGGCCTCAATCGTCGTCAATAGTTTGAACACCCCTTGGGTAGAAGTAGATGCACAAGATAGATGATGGATGGTATTGACAGTTACTGGGCCAGCTATGAATCTCTTCTTCAACGCGGCGCACAAGGCGCCCACATCGATGAAAAGGACCACATTGGGTGTGGGTTGACCATCAAAAATTGCGGCCTAAAGGTCACCGAAGTGAACTTAATAGCTCGTACCGCCGCGATGTGCAATGCAGGGTTTGAATTATACCGAAGCGGCTTTATGATCCCGCCAGGTAGGCCAAGGTAAGTATGCGGAGGATAGAGGAGCAGAGGTTGACACGGATGAAGTACCTGATGGCGAGGGCCGGGTAATCCTAGGGTGAAAGTGGAATCACGCTAGGGACTTGAAATTTGAGATTATCTTCTGGCCCGCCAAATAATTGGTCGCGTCAAGCTCGATGTAGGCAAACGGGCCTCGGTTTTCTGAACGCAGTTCACGTATACTTGAATAAACTACCTTTCCGCATCAGGCTGTCGCATGCTCAGGATTTAACACTTCTATTAATCTCAGCCACAACCCTTCAGCCAACACATTGTCCGCACAATGGTCCAAATCAGCGAAGTCAAGGGCAATTCGCGCGAGAATCGAACAGCAGCACATACACACATCAAAGGCTTAGGGCTACGGAGTGATGGCTATGCAGAGACGACGGGCGCTGGTTTCGTGGGTCAGGTCGCTGCACGAGAAGTACGTGCCAGCCGTTGAGACGCAGAGAGAAGGAACCCAAGGAAGACTAATTGGGCCATGGATATTCATAGGCATGCGGAGTGGTCGTGGACCTCATCAAGACGAAGAAGATGTCAGGGCGGGCAGTATTACTAGCAGGTGGACCGGGCACAGGCAAAACCGCATTGGCGTTGGCGGTATCACACGAGCTTGGGACAAGAGTACCGTTCTGCCCAATAGTCGGCAGCGAGATCTACTCTACGGAAGTCAAGAAGACGGAGGCGCTGATGGAGAACTTTCGACGAGCTATCGGTACATCACCAAGCGTCTGCGCTACGAGGGTTGGGCTGACGGGAGCACAGGTTTACGGGTCAGAGAAACCAAAGAGGTCTACGAAGGCGAAGTCACAGAGCTCACCCCAGAGGAAGCGGAGAACCCCTTAGGCGGCTACGGAAAGACCATTTCACATCTCCTTGTCGGTCTCAAATCCTACAGAGGGACTAAAAAGCTCCGTCTCGACCCCTCAATATACGAAGCCATCCAGAAAGAGAGAGTCACAGTCGGCGATGTCATCTACATAGAAGCCAATACCGGCGCCTGCAAGCGAGTAGGCAGATCCGACGCCTATGCAACGGAATTCGACCTTGAAGCAGAGGAATACGTGCCTATACCGAAGGGGGACGTACATAAGAAAAAAGAGATAGTGCAAGATGTCACACTACATGACCTTGACATCGCCAACGCGCGGCCACAAGGCGGCCAAGATATAATGAGCATGATGGGCCAGCTCATGAAGCCCAAAAAGACCGAAATCACAGACAAATTACGGCAAGAAATCAACAAAGTCGTAACCCGCTACATAGACCAGAACATCGCCGAGCTAGTCCCCGGCGTACTCTTCATCGACGAGGCATGCCCCCCCCCCCAACTCCCACACCATAGAAACTCCAACCGCTAACCCAAGCCCCAAGGTCCACATGCTCGACATCGAATGCTTCACCTACCTCAACCGCGCCCTCGAATCCGCCATCTCCCCCATTGTGATCCTGGCCTCCAACCGCGGCCGCTGCACCATCCGCGGCACCGAGGACATCGTCGCCGCGCACGGCATCCCCCCCGACCTCCTCGCCCGCCTGCTCATCGTCCCTACCGTGTCCTACACCGCCGACGAAGTCAAGACCATCGTCCGCCTGCGGGCCAAGACCGAGGGGCTGGCCATCAGCGAGCCGGCGCTGCAGAAGATCTCGGAGCATGGCGTGAAGGTGAGCTTGCGGTATGCGTTGCAGCTGCTGACGCCGGCGAGTATATTGGCGAGGGTGGCTGGGGTGAAGGAGATTGGGGTTGAGGAGGTGGCGGAGTGTGAGGATTTGTTTATTGATGCGAGGAGGAGTGCGAGGATCGTGGATGGGGATGAGAGGTTTATTTCTTGAGGAAGGGAAGTCTGGGATTGGCAGCTTATGAGCAGCCATTCTCCGGTCGCACACGGCGCCAAAGCAAAGCAGTCGTCGAAAGACACCATCCCGTCACAAATCTACGCAAGCTTCATCTTATCGAGCACCTGGAGTCAGCTAGCCGAGGATCTTAACGCGCGCGCTCGATGCTTGTCGGATCTGCAAGGCTGAAAGGTGTTGGATAGCTAACGGGGGTCCAGCCTCGACCACATAGGCGCTCGCTGTAGGCTATCGAATACGGTGTGTATGAACAGAGTAGAGAGATACCCCAGAGCAATACCAAAAGGCCTACAGCAGCATCCAAACGCCTCTTTCAGCACAGAGTGAGGGCAACAACGTATCGAACCCGAGAGGATTATTGCGGTTCATGGTCACTATATTCTGATCTAGGCCTATGTACACTCCTGAGATCTTGAGCTGGCCAACCCCCATCTACAAAGCCTATTTCGACACACAGCTTATTCGTTGCATTGAACACTTCAACGCAGCCCGCCCCTACCATGCCTGCCCCGAAGTGCCGAAAAACGTCGTTTTCCCCACAGAAACCAGAACGGTAATCCCACAAACAGTACGCCAGGGGGTATCATGCATACAATCGACGATACAATCCACAGAAAAGGCACGAGGGAGACTGCATGCACTCGTGTCATCATGCATATGGTACAGGGTATAGTTTTCGGTGAGGCTCGGCTTTGGGTGCTTCTTCTTGTACGCTGGGGTATGCGGCTGATGATTCGCAGTTCGAAAAGGAATATTTGTTTTGGAGGAAGGTTGGGTGGTGGTGAGGACGGTGGGCGGTGGGTAAAGTGCGTAGGGATATGCGGAGTTGCGTGTTTGATTACGTATGTGTTTAGTCCGGTTCATCGTGGCTTCTTGCCCAGACCGTTGGCCAGCTTTGCTTTCGCGAGCCGTTTCGCGGGTGGTACGTTCTCTGGCTCGCTCGAGGCTTCAGAGTCGATAGAGGAGACGTCATCATGGTTGACTTCGTCTGCTGAGACGTCGTCGTCGGAGTCTTCGTCTGTGGAGACGGCTTCGTCGTCGATTAGGCCCTCCTCGTCGCTTTCCGAGCCTTCGTCTTCGGAGTCGGCGATCACCCCGTTGGTCGTGGTTGGCATCTCATCCTCATCGTCATCGCTTTCACAATCGTCGCCTTCTACATCGCTCTCCGCGGCTTCGCTGGCGCTATCCGCAGCTGCGGTCTTGATAGCTCCTTTGCTGATTGTCTGGCTCAATTGCACGGCATTCTCCGGTCCGTCATCGGAGTCAGACTCCTCCTGCCCTTCCACATATATCACTCCCTCCTCGTCGTCCTCATCGAGCGCATTCGCCGCTCTCGACCTTGCCTGCATGCTCTTTCTCAGGTTCATTTGTGCCTCCAGCATATCGAGCTTCCCCTTCAATGAAAGCAAGGATTGAAGACTGTTTGCCCGCTCGGCGACAACCCGATGAAGCGAGGTGAGCTTCTTCATGACCTCCGGCTGACTCGCTAGATATCCTCCATGGGCGACAAGCGTCCATTGTATCCAGACCATCAGGCTCCCTGCACGCCCTGGTCGGCTGTGCAAGCGCTCTGCTAACTTTTGCAGCAAAGTCGTCGCGAGCGATGAATCGATCCGCTCAATGGTGGTGCGCACCGTCCGAAGATCCCTGACATGAAAGCAGCTTTCAAGCAGGTTGACGTCGTTCGTTCGTAGTGACTGTGTTAGTACGGTGCCCAGCGACATTCCAGAAGGAAGCTGGAGGGTTCTCTCGTCGGTTGTTGCGATAAGTTGTTGGTTTTGTGGAGGGAAGGACGTTTGGACGTCGATGGTTTCTTGAGCATTTGCTCGGATCATCTCGCCGAAAGTGGGCTCGGTATCGTCTTGGACTTCTTCTGCTTCATCCTCGTCTTTTCCAGCGACGGCATTTCGGTCCTCAACGTCTTGCATCTCGACATCCTCGTCTTCTTGACTGGTCAATTGCGACATAGGTTCTGCTTGGAGCGGCTCGTCTTCCTCGTCGGCTTCCTCCTCGCTAGACTCGCTCTCATCTTCCGCACTGGATACATCGATAGCCGAGGAAAGGTCCATTCCCATTTGCACATCTCCGCCGTTGGCGACTACAGTATGCGAATCGTCCGCATGACTCTTGCCCATGTCTTTGACGCCATTCATGATCACGCCGCCGACGCCAGCGCCAATCTTGGCTTTCACAATCTCATTTGTGCCCTGCAGGACCAGTTTACCTGTGCTCTCATCTTGCCACCTTATCCTGTCAAACAAGACGTTCACGCCTCCTTCTGTCCAAGCCATCACAATGTCGCTGCCTTCGAAAGACACGTCGGAGATTGGGACCATCGTTGATGACTTATCTGGTCTGGTGATTTTGATGGTCGCTGTTGCTTTCTTTGTCATACCCTTCCTGCGAGCCTTGATACTTTCAAAGTCTTGAGTCATGGGGGCTTTGACGAATTCGAAGGGTGACGGGAAAATTTCGATCATACCCTCTTTGTTCACGGCTGCCAGGGTCTGCTCGGAAGGTTTTATGGCATCTGGGAAACTTCCATTTGGCTGATTCTTCTCAAGATTCTTAATGATTGGAGAAAGAGCGAGACATATGGTTCCAGCTTCTGGCACGAGTGTGCCCGCAAGCCTTGAGGTTGAAACGTTGAAGACATTGATGGTTCGCTCAGCGTCGGAAGCTGTGAGAAATGTCGATGGCGGTGAATTTTGGAGGTTCGAAGTCAACATAGTATGTACAGGATTACTCGAGGCTGTGAACGATAGCGGTTCTTTCTTTGTTTCCAGATCTAACAGGTAGATTGTATGTGAAGCACACAGAAGTGAACTCCCAACAGGATAGAGCGTAGCGATTGAGGGCACTGGCGCTCTCAGTGACCTGTACATCGTCAATGCAAGCTTCGTATTTTTCAGGGAAAGCTGCTAACATTGTGCTGTTCCCCGTTCGTAAGTTCCATTGTATAATTCTGCCATCACCACCGACGCTCCACCCTTGGCCGTTCGAGCCACCGTCGGCGAATTTGAAATCCCTTATACCCTGTGAGTGTTCCCCTCTCAACACGCGCACGATCTTAGACTCGCTTGGCGAAAATAAAAGTATTTCAGAGTCGCTTGTGCCGAACGCAACAACCGGATTAGACGGAGGACCATTGACCTTCTCACTCCTCTTCCTCTTCTTCTTTGATTCTTGGTGCTGACGATCGCTATGGTTCTCGCCGTAGTGGCCCCAATCTAGACAGTTTATGGTAGCTTTTGAAGTGATCGCGTGCTCGCAGCGCAGCCGACCGGTAACGGTGTCATGGATTCGAAGATGCTGGCCTTCGAAGCCTTGAATAACAGAGGCGAACAACGAAAGTTGGAACTCAGAAGGCGAGAAGCGCGATCGTAGGACTGAAGATTTTTGGGCAGTCTGGGTTGCGTTTGTCGCTGCAGGCGTTGCAGACGATGCCACCTTCGAGGGCTGACCTCGAGCAGATTTGTTGCTAACCATCTTGCCTATTATCTATCAGAAGTTAAGATGGGACTCCTGAGCAAGAATGGTTGCGAGTATGCAGAGAACCGACGATCTCGATGTGTGTGTGCGGTGAGAGACTTGCCGAACTTTTTTTTGTGATATCGATCTAAGCCAAGATCTTAGCCTTGACGATCATCCGGAGTTTTGCCTGAGCCTCTCTCCCTTCCGTCACCTTATGAGACTCTCGACCTGTGCGTCGTGCAACAAACGTTTTGGCCTACCAAAATATTGCGGATCACAAGTTTGTATACTTTGCCATATCCTTACCAATCTACCTCGCAATGGATATCGCCTTCGTAGCTATTGCGTTCTTTTAACCATCCATGTGGGTTCGTGGTGCCTACAAATCTCCTTTCTCTTCCTCGACGTACGTCTCTGCTCAAGGCGTTACAACAAGCATATGGTTTTCAGAGCTACGTCCGTCCATCAAATGTATAAGATTTCAGCTCACGGCCGTCTGCCTTCCTTGCTCTCTCTCACTACTATTCGCTTTCCTATTTCTGCATGCTACTCGCCAATGGGGCTAGCTATCCATATCAGCGCCGCTGTCACTTTCCAGTCTTTTGGATGGCAAGGCTAGAGTCTCTCCAACATCCTCTCTGTCAGTCGCGTGACCGCCGAGTGAGGCTGATGGACGATAGCGGAGTGGCATGACGAAAAGCAAAGGTTTGACTCATTTCATTGGCGGGGTACTCTCGGATGCGGAGGAAGCGGAAACTGGATGCCTGCCGGACAAAGGTGAGCTCAACGAATGCCTTCGAACGGCGTTGAAACGAGGTTGACAGCTGGAACATGTATTCTGCACAGTGTGCAGTGACGGAGAAGGCAAGTATTGGGAGGGACAGCATGGGTAGGGAGGCAAGGATCGGGACATTTGATGCGACCTGTCCTTCTGCTGGAAGGAAAATAGGGGGACAAGTGTAAACAGCGCTAGCTGCATGCAGGCTACCTTCATGCACCTTGTTGAGGCAGTGACCAATGAGAAGGCGGGTGTGGTGTAATCTCAGTTGATGCGGGACATGCCACTGCCGACTCAAAGTCAGTGCTGGGCCCATTTAAAGATGGCTACCTCCGTCTCCTCGCGTTTCCCCCGGCCGACGTGATTCACGACTTTAAATACCTCGGCCTTCCTGCCCCTCGATTAATCCGCCCTCACAACACTATTGCCGACTGCGGCATTTGCCAGCAAAGACCCCTTCTCCATCCCTCATTCGGCCACAGCAATCGGTCTCGTGACTTGTGCGAGAATTAAAGCCTGCAGCGCATGGAATATTTCCATTTGCTCGCTTGAAACAAAGTACGGTCGCTTTAGTTAGCCTCACCGTCGTCCACACACACTTTGCCAGATTTGCTGAGAAGTTGAAGCTATTCCCAGATTTGCCACACCCACCTTGTTCCAGAAGAAAAGGGGCGCTGTTCCATGAGATTAATAAGCAAGCATTCACGATCACGACTTACTGCCGCATAAAACCTGTACTTGAGTCATTGTCGCTCATCTTCTCCTACTTTATTCACATCCTAGTGTGGAGAACCCCTATTCCCAAATTTTATCTTAATCCGACACCTGATAAACCTCCATCATAATTTGCAACCGCGATCATCACATCTCGATAAAATCACAGTGTCATAATACACTGTTCTTGTTCTCCGACTACATTTAACATTACACAGTGCCTACCGCTGATGAGTGGCGATCCTGCGATTGTTCACAAGACAGCCGGCGTCGCATACAGAGGCCGGTGTTGGCGCCATGGCCGTTTCCGATTCGGATAGTCGAATCATAGATACCAAGGGACATTTGACTCCGCCATCAGAGAGGATGGACGTAGACTTGGAGTACGCACAAGGGTAAGTCCCCGAACTCTCATCGTGTTACTTCCGTTGTGAAACATCATTTATTCATCATCGCATGTGTTACAGAGGCTCGCTCCCAAATGGCCACACTCTGAAAAACGCCTCTTTGAATGCTCTGTCTCCGGATCACCCGGTTGACCAGGACTTGCCGGACAACAATAAGTCATATCTACAAAATAGCGCCATGTCTTCGGAAGGTGCGCTAGATACTACTATTCAGGATACCAACGCCCACTCATCACATCTACCCGCCTCGAGTGAGCCTGATCTCACTTCAACAGCCTTCACATCTTCTGCACCTGATGGCAGTGTGGAGCAACCGCAATCATCACCTGAAAGATTCACAGCCGACCCTCTTTCTCTTACCGATGCACCATCGTCGATAATTCAAACGCCCACGTCCGATCTGCGCGAGGACCCGCAGCCGGCTATTTCCCAACAGTCTACGGAAACTAAGGACCAGAAACACGAGGAGGATCTCCTTCACGATCCCGTGCTAGCTAACGGCCTAAGTTCCGAAGGACCTGAGACGATAGAGAGATCTTCGCAAGCAGCCGCAATAGAATCACAGGAACGAGGGACGCCGCTGGCGCAACCAGCAGACCAGATGGATGTCTCACGGATTAGCACCGAAACGGTGCCCGTGATCACAACGGAGATTCCGAACCACCCCCCAATGCGTATTCCAGAAGGCGCCCATACAGAGGCACCAATTGATCCAGCGCCGTCACCTGCAGCTCCTATGGACGCGCAAACACAAGCGCCGGCGGAAACACAGCCCTCGAACATTATCGAGATGCATTCAACACCCCCGAAGGCTCCATTATCACCACCACCACCAATAATCATGCCGCAACATTCTTCGAGCGACCAGGTGATGCAGGATGTACCTCAATCACCTGCCAAGGTGGCACGACCTCGCGAAGACGACGATGTGAGTGAACCAGCTTTGAAGCGTTCCAAGACAGACGCCGAAGGTCCTTCAGCATCGGAGTTCAAGAAGCCAGACCTACCGGATGCGCCTACTAATGTCAACGCTGCGCAGTTTTCACATATGCGTCCCGACTTTGCCAATCCACCTACAGCTAATCAATACAAGTTGATTCTGCGGATCATAGGCAATGTCAAACGTACTAAAGACGCTGTACTTTTCGTGGCACCTGTGGACCCGGTCGCACTGAACATCCCGACATATCCTACGATAATCACGAATCCTATGGATCTTGGCACCTTGGAGCAGAAATTCAAGGACCACCAGTACCCGACGATCACTGCTTTCCTTGCAGACTTCAACTTGATTGTTCTGAATTGTGAGGCCTTTAACGGGCTGTCGCATGCCGTGACGCACTCGGCGCACAAGATGAAAGCTTCGTTCGACAAGCAGATCGAAAGATTGCCGGGCCCCGATGTTGCTGACAGTGTTTCCGCAGATAAGAAGAAGAAACCCTCGGTATCTTCACTGGATAAGCCTGCGGCAATCCGACGCGAGTCAAGGTCTTCTCTTCCGGGAATTGCACGGTCCCCTATTACGCCCGCCTCTCCGCAAACCTTTGCCTTGAATCCTCAGGGCATGCCTCTCATACGTCGAGATTCAGCAGCCGATGGAAGGCCGAAGCGCGAGATACATCCTCCTGCGCCTAAAGACCTGCCGTATGCCAATCAAAAACCAAAGAAGAAGAAGTATCTGGGGGAGCTTAGGTTTTGCGAGTATGTACTTGGCGAGTTGAAAAAGCCACGCTATTCTTCTACAGCACTTTACTTCCTGAATCCCGTGGATCCCGTCGCTCTGAATATTCCTGATTACCACAAACTCATCAAGAGACCCATGGATCTGGGCACTGTGGGGGAGAAGCTTAGGGGTGGAGAGTACGAGAATGCGAAGGAGTTTGAGGCCGACGTGCGCCTTGTTTTCGCGAATTGTTACAAATTCAATCCACCGGAACATCTAGTGCATCAGGCTGGTAAATCTCTTGAAAGCGTCTTCGATAGCAAAATGGCCGAAAAGCAACGCTGGATTGAGAACAACGTTCCGCTCTCTGGTCCAACCTCTCCAGGTAGCTCACCCGAAGCGAGTGAAGACGAGGACGAAGAAGAGGAGGAGGATGTGGAAGAGCAGTCAGCCGCCGAGATCCGCAAACTGCAGGAACAGATCGCAGCTATGTCAAAACAGGTCGAGCTGATGAACAAGAACAAGAAATCACCTCCAGCAGCCAGTAAGAAGTCCACCAAAACTGCAGCGAAATCCGACAAGAAAGCAAAGAAAGCTGCGCCGGCACCGCCACATAAAGCCAAGCCTACTTCAAAGCCTGCGGCAAAGAAGCAGACTCGCTATGTCACGTATGAGGAAAAGCAGGAGATTTCTAACCGCATCAATGACCTCCCAGAGGCAAAGATGGCGACAGCTCTGCAAATCATCCGCAACAACATGCCGAGTTTAAAGGTACGCCCCGAGATCTATCGTAAATTTTCTTTGAGATTTAAATTGCGAGTTATTCTTGAACTACAACTTACCGTATCTGTGGGTGATTGCTTATCTTCTTCGTCCGCTTCAAAGGACTCACAGGGCGACGAACTTGAACTTGATATCGATGAGCTCTCCAACGAGGTCCTGGTCGAGCTTCAGAAATTCATCAAGAAAAGTATCAAATCATCACAGGACAAGGCTGAGAAGGCGTCACCCCCGGCGTACGCACCGGCTGGATCAAGCGGTACCACACGCAAAAAGAACAAGCCGATGGGCAAGACCGAACAAGAGTCGAAGATCAAGCAGCTAGAAAGCCTCCAAGCGAAGTTCACGAATCCTGGATCGGCCGAGCGGTCTATCGAGTACCCCGCTGCACCTGGTATGTACCCACTATCCCTGATATCGGGTCGTGAGACTACTTACGGGTCATTAGATACAAATGCGGTCCAGGAAAATGACACGAGTGGCGACGACGATGACAGTGAGGAGAGCGAGGAGGAATGAGAGTCCCCTTCGTGGTGGAACATACAGATCGCTTTGCAAACGGCTTGGTGCAAGGTTGCCCGGTCACAGCAGCGAGACTCTAAAACGTGTAATTGTATGTCGATACGCAGCAACTTTAGCGAGCGAGTTTTTTGAATGTTTGAGGGGGGCTGAGCTGCATGAGAATTGCAGAGGCTCTCGAATGCCAGAATGTTGCTGCTGAGAAGGCGCTCAGCACGGCCGACACCTGTACAAATAAGACGGACTGCATAGAATGGTAAAAACCATCTCACACATACCCATGGTGTAGGAGCTCGAACCTCGAAACTCGCCAATGGACGGATGTCCTTGGTTATTGTGTTACTTTGGATTGCACCCGGTGACCTGCCATCGAGTCCTATATCTAACTTCTAGTCCTGCTACCTCTCATTCTCTAGACCTTTCCTCACAATACCGACAACCCAGTCCAAGTTCTCTTCCAGACTCCTCTGCCCCATGCCAGGTACAACCCCGATCACTTCTATACCCGCCACATCTTCTCTCACACTTGCCTGCACGTCCCCACCCTCGAACAGAAAGGCATGCTCCTTGACATAGTTCGGCCACACAATCTCATCGAAATAGCCCGGGGGATCCTCCCACCAGCCTTCCAGAGTCGTATACCCACTTCGAGCCTCCCTCCTTCGCTTCGAATCCTCGTATCGCGAGCGCAGCAAGACCTTCACATCGAAGAGGGCACGTATAGATCGCACACTAGGACCCAGCAGCAGAAACCCGTCCACAATCACAAGCCGCCGTGGCCGCCACCCTTCCCCCTTTTCTGCACGCATCGCCTCTGCCCACCGCTCCATCTCCTCCCTCAATCGTCCGACGACTTCCTTCCATTGCACCTCCTCGCCCTCGCCTTCGGGTATCTCCATACTGGCAACCCCATCGCGCACCTCCTCGACCCCTTCTCCGTGCTTGACGCGCTGCAGGGCGTTCTCGAGCTTCGAGATGTTGATGGCTTCGGCGCAGTCCCAGTCTTGGACACCTCGATGGATAGGGATCTCGGAGTCGGGGAGGTAGTAGTCGTCCGCGTGGAGGATGGAGGTGGAGGGGAAGATGCGGGCGAGGAGGCGGGCGAGAGTGGTCTTTCCGCAGGAGGAGGGGCCTGAGAGAGCAACGAGGAGGGGTGGAGCGGTCGACGGTGAGGAAGAGGTCATGGATTGAGGATGAGTTGGCGGATCAAAGGCTGCCTTTTGCAATGATGGACGCTCAAAGGCGGTCCGCTCGCAAAGTTGCTCGAGACGTCATGCTTGTTGTCCTGCGTCAACAGCTATCGAGCGGTAGTCTTACCCTGGACTTGAGCATCTTCACGAATGGCATCCCGGCGTCAAGACTGACAAGGAACGCGTTTGTCCAGGCCAACGGGCTGGGGTATAATGCACCTAACCGCGGTGCAGCGGCAATGTGCCCATACACGTTACTAGTATGTTATGCCTCGGTCGGTGAGTTTGTAGAGGTGAAGCCTTGTAGGACCCTGGTGAGTAGAAGACCACTAGACAGCCTTGGTAGGAGTGATTAGCTGCAGAAAGCGCACTCCTTGATCCTTCACATGCTCTTGGCGGGAGGGCTGATACATCGCCAAGAGGTCCGCAATCTTCTCAGTGTCAGCCTTCACATCAGTTGGGCCCGCTGGGCTCATATAACAGATGCACCTTTCCGTTGTTATGTCTTGTGCGCACTTTCCCATCAGGCTTCTCCCCAATATCCCTCCTTCGACACGATTTCGGTTGGTTTCATGAACGCTCTGCATACACATTTCGGTTCGATGCTTTGGTTGGCTCCTTGAATCTCCGAATATCACCGGCCTGTCGCGTGCTCATGGACTTGGCATCCTCTCCTGTTTTACGACGTATAGAGTAAAGAAAGTCGCTTGATTGGCACATATACTCGAGCGGCCAGACTATTCCAGTACTATCAAAAACGTTGTGGGGGCCCAAGGCTCGATGAGATTCGTTACTCGGTTTACTGCCATAATCGGCCTCAGCGTTTGCAGCATTCTCTACCTATTTTGTTTCCTTCCGACAGCTTCCAAGTTGAAGAACGAGTTACCGAACGTATGGAACAAATCGCCCAGGCGGCTCATTGTGTTCGGTGACTCGTGGAGCGACAATGGCGAGTATCCCGTAGACCCTCCGTCAAAGGCTCTACTGCCGTCAAGGGACCCAGCGCAAGGCAATGTCTGGACGGAATGGTTATGCATGGGCGTAAGTGGTTTGGAAGGTCTTCACACAAGGGGGTTGCTGACGACTGCTAGCTAAACTGCACCCATCACGATAATTTTGCACGGTCGTTACCATTTTCATGGATTGAAGGCTACAAAGGCGCAGTCGTAAACGCTGACATACTCAATAAGACCTGGAGCACAGGAACAGAGGCGGAGGAGCCACTTGCAGACTTGAGGACGCAAGTCCAACAATGGATCAGATTCGAGAAGTCCCAGTACATGAGCAGTAGGATACGGGAGACGGAAAGAAAGGGCACCATATTCACCGTGTGGTTCTCGTTGTGGGATTTATGGTACAACTCCAGCAGAACACGAGAAGAGGCTTCGAAAGCCATTGAAGAGACCGTTGACACTTTGTTTGAGCAACTCGACGAGGTGGCCAAGCATTGGAGCGGAGAGGTCAAGGTGGTCATGCCGGAGGCCATCGATCCAACTTTCTTGCCTGGATGGGTGGCCACGAGGACTGGACCGAACGGCAACGACAAGACCGGAGATGATCAGCGGAACGCCGTGCGACTGGTTGAGCAATGGAATGATATGTTGGACAACAAAGCGAGCAAGTGGGATAGAGGCCAGCTGTATATATACAATACGAATGAGTGGTTGATAGACCAGGTCCGCGAGCAGCAGCTCGTCGTAGGGAAGACAAGCGACCACAACGGGCTTGGCCAGGCAAGCTCACCATGGGATAACGTCCAGGCTGGCTGCTTAGGAAGCGTCAGTAACGACAACAATTCTTCGAGTTCACCACAGACTACCGAGGGTTTGGGAAGATGTGCGGATCCGAGCAGGTTCCTCTTCTGGTGAGCCGGAGAGTTAGGAATGACACCTATTTTTACTAATCAAGATCAGGGATGACATGCACTTGGGGCCGGAAGCTATGAAGATGATCGGCGAGGGTATTGCCAAGGATATAGCTGGAAATCGGGGCAACGCATGGTTTGCTCATGAACATGAACGCCAAAGCGGTACCGAATCTGCGTCGGTTTCGGGAGGAGCGAAACCTAGCCAGGAACCCCGGTGAACACATCAGTTGATACCGCATTCGTTTGCATGTCGAGAGACCAGGGTCATTTATCCTGGCATCTAACATGAGGTCTATCCACCTGCTGGCAAAGTGGGTAGAATTGCGACGACGCGACAATATATTGTCACACAGAAGAGATACCCTTATGTCATTGTATGTATAGTCTCGTATACAAAGCATGACGAAAGAAGGTGGCCAATGGGCGTTTGTACAGTTCGGCTTGCTAACATTCCTTGCTCGCATTCTTGCATCCGGCTTCCTTGATAATGTCTCACTCACTTTTTTCCGCGTCCGGTTTGAACGAACCTCAAACAATGAACAAAGAACCAGCACCCACCATCCCCTCATCTCCACTTCTCGCAGAGCCTTCCGCAACCGACCGACGGCAGACTGATACCACTGTGCCGCACCATGAGCTAGCCATGAGAACAAAGAACAGCAGGCCAGCGCTAACCGCCATGGCCTCCCCACCGCCATGGGCGAGCAGTACAAAGAAACGGCGATGTCTTCGCATTCCACTGCGGCCTGACAATCCTTATACATGACTGACGTCTTTGAGCATCAAAGCGCCTTCTTCTCTGATCCCTATTTGAATTGTTCAATCATCAATGCATCTTCTCTCCCTCAATGTCCTACCATCGAGTACTGCCTCTACCTGAACCCCTTCATCCCGATCTCGCACGACGTCAGAGCCAGGCGGACGCTCTGCTGCAGCAAACGACCATGGCCAACGAACAGTCTTCCACTACGAACCGAGCCAGGAGCCCGGTGTCTTCACCGAGGAGCTCTTCGCCGGTGGCGGATCGATTCCCGGGGTCTCCAGCTGCGGGTTCTGTAGATGACCATGTTTCTCATGGGCTGCCGGAGCCTATTCCTATCGGCTCGCCGAAGGATCGAGCGCGAGCTTCGTCTCAGGCGTCGAGCGGTGGGAGAAGAAGACTTCCGTCGATAACGAGGACGTTCCAGTTGGAATCTCCGAGTGATATCTGTCTCTGCCAGCCGGATCCTAAGGTCCCTAGGCCCAGAAACGGTACGGATTGCTATACATCCCACCTACTATGATAACATATTTCCAAATTGCACGACCTCTTCATGCATGTCCATGAGATGAGCCGATCGTTGACTGACAATATCCAGCATTCATCCTCTACCGCCAACACTACCAAGCCGCCGTCGTCGCCCAAAACCCCGGCCTCGCCAACCCCGAAATCTCCAAAGTCATCGGCGAACAATGGCGCGACTCCCCCTCCGAAGTCAAAACCCACTGGAAATCCCTCGCAGATGTACTGGGGGGGGGGGGGGGGGGGGGGGGGGGGGGGGGGGGGGGGGGGGGGGGGGGGGGGGGGGGGGGGGGGC
>JAABUQ010002680.1_pt1 | contig 34670 bp, 24 predicted proteins | sample 5560001 | NCBI WGS metagenome assembly JAABUQ01 (sample SAMN10711888, study PRJNA513371) | rock metagenome | isolation source: Antarctica rocks | place: Antarctica: Victoria Land, Finger Mt nord | collected 2015-12-18
TAATATATATTAAAGAGTTTATAATAAATTAATATTATATATAAAACTCTTTATTTATTATATAATTATTAAAGGTATTTTTTAACTTATTAATATTTATAAAAATAATATTTAACTTTGATTCTTATATTTAAAAATCTTTAAAAATCTTTTTAATATAATTAAATTAACTTAAATAAAGAATATAATTAAAATAATACTAAATAATAAATATCCTTAAATAGAAAAAATAAATATTAAGATTTAATATTTTAAACTTTTTCTTTAATTCAATTTTAAACTTATTAATAATTAATATATTAAGCTTAATAATTAATAAGTTATTAATATATATAATTATAATAATTTAGGATTTGTTATTAATTATAATATTATTTACTTAACCTGGATCCGGGTAAAAAGGTAGCCTCTTTCGGCATACCTCGATGCCGTTCTAAGCAGCCTTTGCACCGGACGCTGCCCACATCCACGCCGCCCTGACGGCCACTAACTCTCCTATGAGAAAGAACCTGTCAGCTACGTGCCAACGTTATCCCTCTGCATTTTACACTTATCATTCACGTCTTGGGGGTGCTCCTCCGTGGTGGGTAGATATGCTGAGCGTATACGCACCAAGATGCAGGATTGCGACACCAGAAGGATTCCTGAGTGCCCAGGGTCCCCCGGGGTCGCTTACCCATAAGCCAATTTTGGTCCTCTGCTACGGCTATAAAGAGGTTAGTACTCTTCCCTCTTTCCTCTTCTCCCTCTCTCCTGGCCATCTCCTCCATACTTTGTCGTCCTTTGTTGTCCCTCTCCTTGACTTATACCGCAACTATTTGTGGTTTCTGCCTGATTTACAATAGTTCGTTGCAGAGTCCTATACCACGCCCCCCAGGCGGCCTCCTCTACAGCCTACTCCCCTATTGCGAAGGATTATATATCTGTACGAGACTATTACAACCGGCGATACAAAGAAATAGACAAGAAGCGTCGGTTTACGGGTCTTTACGAGGAGTCTACAGAATTATATATAAATAGGATAGAAGGTCTATAAAAGGAATATATCGAATACCCCTCCTTTTTTACTCAAAATTCCTCGTATTTACCAGTAATACTTTCTAGGTACTATAAGGTAGTAAACATCGACCTATATTATACGCTCAAAAAGTCCCCTGCAGGGCGGATCAACAATTTCTTTTATTAAATATATAACGAGTATACCGTTTAGAAAGTTAGCTCCGTTATTATATACTGATATCAGCTTAACTAAATATATATCAAATATAAGAATAGACAGATCAGTCCGCTGGTATTGAAGAAAGTTTATAAGGTATACTATTATAAGTACCGGAGTCCTGGATATTGCTAACAAGGCTAGGTTAATTTATCGCTGGTCCCCTAACAAAAGAGTATAGATTAGATAAAAGCGAGACGGATAAACCTTTGTTAGACGCTAAAGACTTCCTGGAGGTACTACGTTATTATTGGGTAACCGATACCAACTTTTTCCCCTACGAACGTTATCGGTTATATATTGCTACTATCCTATTGCTGGCCGCGTTTACCGGTTCTAGGCCTAGGGCCCTATTAGGTATTATATATAGCGATATTGATCTGTTCGTACTCCGCGACAAAAAGATAAGGGAGGTCGCTCTGACTTTCCAGCTTCGCCTGAGGAAGACCAAATTACGACAGAAGCGAAAGCGACTATACGTAAAGACCTACTTTCGATCGCGAAGAGATATTAACCTTAATATAGGAAGACTTATACCTTCTTTCCTAATAACAATCCTATATTCTGCGTTATCTCCTATATCGTAAGTCTTGTATATAATAATAAAGCCTTCGGATTTCCTAGTACTACCCCTCGAATAGTTTTTACTTTGGGAGTATACTCTGATTTGAACTGCTAGCCGATCCAGTAGCGCAACGAGATACTGGACGTTCCAATCTTTCGCTTGTTAAACCCTTCAGACCAAGGCAAAGGTGAAAAGTCCGACGGGCCCCTTCCCTATAACCGATATCAGAATTGGGTAAAACGCTTAGGAGAAGAGACCGGTTTCGTATAGGTTTTGACCACTTATTGCCTCCGTAGGGCGGCGGGTAATACAATCAATAGTAAGCCTTATTAAGTCTAATTTGTATATTGATTAACTAATTGAGATAGACGATCCCAACTCGAACAAAGCGGTACGCAATTTGGTACTCGACTACGCCAGTTCGATAATCTTTTAGCGGAATTATTTCTCCCAAATAATTCGTTACGATACGCAAGCGGCTTATCGAGGTACCGTATCGCGAGGGGACTTGATCGTAGCTTCTTACCGGATAAGCCGTCTGATAGATCCTCGTCGACCTCTCGGGCCTTCCCTTCAATAATTATAGTATTTACGGCAGGATACGGGTATCCAAGAGCTGCGCGAGTATCAGCAAGCCCTTTACGAGCAGATTCGCGATAAGTTTAGGTATATCTACCGGGCAGAAGGTTAGCCGATCTACGACGAATACCAGCAAGTTAAGCGGGATATCGATCGTATTCTCAAAGAGAAAAGGCGGGTATTTAAGGTACAATTGCAGGCGGATTATGATACGGTAGTATCGATATAAGATATGATCGCGCAGCTAGCGGTTAACAAGGCTATCCTTTTACCCGTTTAGCCTTGTCCGGTCCCGGTAGAGTATACCTTCGAGGAACGTATACATATTGCCCAGGCCTTCTTCGATCCGCCGTCGTCCCCTAAGTGTAATAGAAACCTAGATCGGCAGATCTCTATTGTTGACGACTTGGTCTCGCTGTATACTCGCCAAGAACGGTATCCTCGGAAACCCCGTCGATTATAGGAGGATAATACTGCGACAAGCTCCTCGGACGACAGTACCGATATAGATATCAAATCGGAATACTCGGATCCCGACGTACCGGTCGGATGCCAATTCCTACTCCGATATCGACCTTTCCAATATCTATATTGTATCGGCGATGCTACGCTGCCCCTACTCGAACGACAATATATCTTCGGCAGTAAATATTCGCTGCAGCGCTACTTTGACCGGTATTATCGGTTTCAGCCTGGCCAGAATTGCCTATTCCCCGACGATAAATATGTACAGCTCGCGCTCGAAAGCCTTATGCACTTCAAAAATCATACTGCGGGAGTCCATGGAATCTACATACCTGACAAATGCTAGTTTACGTCTTCCAATATTATTGGCCGGGAATTTATATAGTGACTGTTATATCTGTTAACGGTTCTCTTATGGCAATAGTCGTATGTCATCCTATTATTTATAAAGCCATTCCACGGTGCTGCTGAGCACTCCGAGATCCAGGAATGGACATTACGTTGCTGTGACAATTGTTTTCTTGATGCAAACCAATCATTATGAAGATTGTAAATGCCATTTGCTGAGAGATATAAGATGGGATCCAACCACCTGCACCAGCAGACCTTTCTTGCCTTATCTACGCCATATTGATTGGGTGATAGCTTTCTCTAGAATTCAAGCACGCCGCCTCCACTATTATGACGAGGATACCGAAAAAAGCCGCTAATATCGACGAACTTGACGATGCGGATCGACGTCGGCATTATCGACCAATTCAGAGCACTGGGCACCAACCCTGAGCTTCCCCTTATTCTCCCTTATAGGACTGGAGATTGCTATAGCAGCTATTATACAAAGGTTCATCCCAGTTACCCTTGTCATAAGCAACTGGTCTTGATGTCTTTCCAAGGCTGCAGCGACTGTATACGAAGTTAGTGCGCTTGAAAAGGCGATACAGGCATAAGGATCCTTGTAAAGGGAATTGCTTTTCAGTCTTACCCAATAGCGTCAGGGACTTTCGCGTATCCTGTTCAATAGGAAAGTCTATATCAGCGGAAGGTTAAAAGGGCATACGAACAACTAATAAGCTACTGACTATTCCTTCGTTTGAATAATGACGGGGAGAGCAGAATCGAGGCGTTTTTCTACTTAGATAGGTATTCAATAGACGAATTGGGCGTGCGATATACTTCTCTTCCCTGCACCGCTTACCTGAGCAACGAAGACCAGGCCGTAACCAATATTTATCTGGTATGAGCGCCGGTAATGGAGCAAGGCGTGAAACAAAAGTAGGAACTGCGTAGCGATAGCTCAGCGCAAGAGCAATCTACCTGGTCCTCGTATCCTGGGAGATAATCCATTTTAAAAAGAAGGCTACCCCGCACGCCCCGCTCCCCGCATGAGCGGGCCACCATGCCAATCCGGGGACGGAGTGCTATTAATCCGAAGCCCTATCAATAAGTCCTACCGCTAAGGCAACGGGGGCCCTGAAGCTCTTGCCAGTTGTAACCCACCGTAGCAAACATCGTTCCAGGCTATTCACTACCACATGGCGAACGATAGATCCAAGGACGGGCCTGCGCTCGCTGTCAGAGACCATCAATAAGCAGGTGCACCGGGATGCTTAGAAAGCCCCAGTTTACGACGAATACGTCTCTCAGCCTATATTCTACTGCAGTACAATATGCCAGCAAGCTGACTAGGGCCAACACAAGTCGAAGTACAGAAAGCTTCAAGTTCGCAAGACTCTTGGTAGAGCCGCTCTACTTCTCCGAGCCGTCATCTACCGGATTCGAATGCATGCCTCGCCATTACGGTTCAAGTCGGTACGCCTCGAAGGTTCGACTATCTTCCTAGACGGGTTTCAAATTAATGGATTGGAACGATTGTTGAAACCCTTTCCGGCTTGTTGGGACGGCCTTCGAAACCTGGCCGAGGCCGTTATAATATCCATAGGTTATATGGAGGCTATAGTGTATCTGTATAGCTTTGCTGAGGAGCTTTTAGCTGGTAAGCCTACTCTATTGCCTATATTCTCTTCTGAATTGGATACTGACTTATTAATTTGATAGAGCTTTATTCGAAGATCGAAGGAGTTAATGTCAGTGTGATCGACCGGAAGCTCTGAATATCCCCTGTCCTTCCAAACGGACACCAAATCGATCCACCAGAGTCTTTCCACAGTCTCTACAGGGTGATACTCAAAAGTGGAGAGAGCTGGGCAGTAGATACCACCGGGGCACAATACGGATATGCGGATCCTCTTTGTCCCTGTCGTGATTTCGAGCAACACCGGTCAGGCAAAATCAATAGAGAGTATAAGTTCGCCTATATTCGTGCGTCAGGTCCACCCGTTATACGGAATATTCCCTGTGAGACCTGGTGGCCCGGAAGATTGAAAAATAGGAGCTTACCAAAGCACTTGAAGGGAAGATTTCTGCATTGGCTCAGGAGCATGGAGGCAAGTTGAACGCTATATTAAGAGGTTCAGATGCTGCCTTCAAGCAAGCAAAAGAGAGGTTCTCAGACCAGTTGGAGGATCATCTCAGGGCATATATGACCAAGCTATACGCGCCGAAGCAGATCACGAGGAGGAACAAGGAGGTTGAGTGCCAGCTCTCCCAGAACATAACGGATCCTGATACACAGAAAGGGTTGGACGGCTTGGCGAGGTTCAGGGCTTCTGCAACAGGTACCGCAACAGGCCCATAGCTCAAGAGTTGATGACTGACATCGTCGCCTCGGTCGCATTCGTCTGGAGCATTAATCACTAGGACGAGTGATGCAGGGGACTACACAGATAAGGCCTAGACAAGTTTAGAAAATAAGTGTAAAAAACGCGCCCAACTTCTTTCCAGCTTGCAATCCGTGTCCCGGCCACATATGCGATGAGAAAGGTACTGTATAACGAGGAGTATGGATGTTTAGATAGCACCAATAAGGAGGTGAAATTACACGTTGTTTATGGATCAATCTTGGGAATTACATATGTCGCATTCTTCCACCAAGAGAGCATCAGCCTTTGAGCAATACCTTCCCAGCTTTCAAGCATTGTATTTCATGAAATAAGAGACTTCGTGTCCTTTTTGTAACGACGTCTTCTCCAGCGATCAAGTTCATACTGTCTAAGCTTAAGCGATATACAAAAGAAGGCGTGAACAATCTCAGAGGACTCTCAGAACCAGTGACGAGGAAGTAGTCTGCGGCCTGTATACAGACCACGTCAACGAATCGTTTGCGAGCGACCTTGTAATAAGACTTGAGAATCGCGTGAATATCTTCCACCGTATGCTCTATATTGCCCATTTGGACAGAATAAACGATTGCGTCTATATTCACTATAAGGCGGTATTTATTGCCAAACTCGACCGCGGTAGCTTGACCCTTCAGGGCAGTTTTCAACCTTTCGACCCGAGCTTTCTGCAGATTGTCGTTGAAGTAATAATTGGTGGTCAATAGGGTCCCCTTACGCTCCACACGGAGTATGAAGTCGGTGTAACTGATTGCTCTTTCATATCGTTCCAAGAGCTGGTCCGTGATGAGAGTCTACAAGTTCGACCGGATACGCGGGTCGGGGCAGAGGGCTAACAGGAGGTCGGTTGCAAAACTGTGGACAACTCGGATAATATCGCTAATATAGGCGAGGGCAAGGCGGTCCCATTTTTTTGATTGGACTTGAAACATGATTGGCAGGAGAGATGGGTCGAATGTACCGAGTTCAAATCCTCTTGATTTCCGATATTCTGATTCAATCTATTCAAAGATGTTACCAGCTTGGGGAGCAGGACAGCGCCACGGAGCTTCAATTATATCCGAGAGCTCGGGAAAATTGGAATCCTCCACTTCTTCAACCTCACTTATCGAACGTAAGGTGTCTTGGCTTACATCTTGCCTATTGTCCTCTGGGGACTCTCCAGCTGCTTGCGATTCTCCTGCGGATCGCTCGTCAATCGATTTGTTACCCCTCCTTGTCGTAGATTTGCTGAAATGCATAGTATGACCTCTCAACCACACATCATCTGAGAAAGCGCTATTGAGATCCACAATTCGTGTCGCTAATCTCAGGGATGGGCTCTCCTCGAACAAGGAGCTGCGACCATAGTAGGCGTCGAGAGCATACGAGGTTATCTCTTGGAATTTAGCAGCAAGATCCAGCAGAAAAGTCCGCTGTTGTTCATCGGTTTCTCGGGCTGGTCCCAAAGACTTGAGCTTGTGTTCGCAATCCGAAAGTCTCTTATCTACTTCATGTTTCACGTAGGGAAATTCACGACGGGTAATGTCGACGAGCAGCTCGCGGAGCCGATCCTGGAGAGCGGGGACGCCGACACGCTCCTTATCAAGTGCTGACCACGGCCCCGTGGAAAAAAACTCTTTCTCTTTCTGATGACGCTCGCTGGTAGTAAGAGTTTTGTCTTGCTGACCTCGATTCCGAACCATGCAATAGCCCAGATTGAGCTTGTTCTTGGTCCCGTATACCAGATCCATAACATGCTCTTCTCCGCCTTTATCTACAAGATCCGGCTTTGTAAGAACCCCCAAAGTCCGTTGGCCCAGTGGATCGACCTCTTCAGCCATGCTGAGGATCTCCTGCGTTGCGATGTCCACAGGGGCTGGAATGACCGCCAGGATAATGGTTCGAGAATCCTTGATGTATAATTTGACCATACTTTGCACCAAATTCATGTCGTGTTTGGTCGTGACTCCGTACGTTGGAGTTCTGAAGATGCCAGGCACATCAATTACACTCAAATGTTGTCTCGACGGCCCGCTTAATTCGATCTTCAAGATGTCGTCGCTGAAGGTCGACTGCCCAGGCGCCAAGGACTGACCAGGAGCAGGTATGCCCATAACGTCACATGCCTATTTTACCGTTGTCAGTTCCTTCTCTGGCGATGGTGCGCAGCCTAATCTGACCTTGGAGAGTACTTGGACAAACTCGTCAGCCGAGAGAAAAGTCAGGTCGTCAATCTTAAAAGCCCGTAGCTTCTCTTTCGTTTTCGAATCCGCCACAGGCGAAGGGATAATAGAGACGGTGATACTAGTCTTCTCGGCTCGACGAAAAACAATCTGGGTAGCGAACCGTATACATAGCCCGTTGTCGCGAGGGAAAGGAAGATCCGTAAGACCTTCCAAGACGGAAGACTTGCCACTTGATTGATCACCTACGACCACAAGCTGCGTCAGGCTTCCATCAGCAGGTCATCCATAGAGGCACTAAGGAGGCCATTCACTTGCGGTAGAGGAATATATTCGCTGATATTCAATTCTCGTAAACCATCGATCTTTTCAAGCAAAGACGGGTCTGTCAGTCGGGTCAATTGCTCGTCTGAAGAGGCCATACTGTAATAGATGTGTGTAATTGTTGAATATACAGGCAAGCGAATGTCCCCTCGCTGCCGTAATTGTACCGTCTGTTATCAATTTGAACCTTATACGTATCCCGGGGGAGAAAGCGACCACGTCAGAAGGAGGTTATAAGAATAGCGATTGGCCCTATAGGCAGTACCCGCTTGGTTGCAAATAGCGGGGTCGACGGTTTGAAATAGGCCTAAGCATGCAATTTCCGAGAGACCCGACGGGCTTTGGGGCAGTCGCTCGGGACCTCATTGAGCGTCAAAGATTCGACGTCTAGCGCTACTCATTGGGAATAGCTAGCCAGGTTGTATGAGAATATCTTCCGAGTGAAAATGCAATACATTGGTACGGTCTCTGAAGCATAGACTGCCTGTCACACCCCCCCAGTAGATGCCGAGGTATAAACTATCTGAGCTGCCCTCATACCGCCTCAATCCTCCTGGGCAACGTGACCCAGGGGGGTCGAATTACCAGGTAGCGAAGCACTACGGTGCGACATTATTTCGTGTCGGTCGGAATCTTCAGTTTCCAAGACCGAGGGGTTCCAAACCTTGAACAAGTGCTTCCATTGAAACATAATGCTCATTATTGGCGTTCTCCTGCATCTCTGCGGCTTTGGCTTCGGGACCTTTAGCTAGGTTTTCGAATACAGCTTCTATATCTGCAAGGTCGAACTTCTAGTCGTGCATACCGCCAGGCCAGAAAGAACAATTTAGCTTAATCAGAAAAGTTCCGAAAAGCTCAAGGATTCCCCTCCTTGCTTGACTGCTGCCTGCTGCCTTCGGGAAAGTCGTGCTAGCGACATCCTCGATATCCATATAACCTATCATCTCCAGTAAACGCTTTGGATAGGCCTCCATACAGTGCTCGAGCAAGCGAAGATAATGCTTTCCCACAACAGAGAGCAAGCGTTCTCGCTCTAGAAAATTGTTCGAGTCTCCATCAAGGACAGTAAAGTACTCGCTCGAAATTGAGACGATCAATAAGGCATTACAACAATGCCGCTGCACCTGGTATTTGAGTATTGCTTCGTAAATTGTCTTATCGTCGCCAAAATAGGCCGAGTCGTGTGAGCATCAGTCATTTACGAATTTCTCGATACATATAAGAACGTATTGAAAGCGTCGTTCGCAACCACTGTATAGAGACCTGAGCGCTGGTTAGATAAGAAGCTCCAGCGGACACGCCACTAGTTTAGATACTTACGAAGCTTTCTCTGCTTGAGCAATTAGCAAGAGCCAAGACAGTTTGACGAGGAATGATGCTGACCTTTTGCCAGGTCTGAAGCACGTTGTCTGCAGTAGGCTCTCAACATCTGCATCCATGGGTCCTCAAGCCATCTCCCATTCTGCTCTCCAAAAGCTTTTGCCATTTCCAGCAAGAACAGCTGGCGGAAGCAGCTTTCGTTTGAATGGTAATTGATAGCGTAACTTGGGTGGAAGGCATTGATAAGCTTGATAGGGTGCCCATCCACCACGGCGATTTCGGTCCCATTGACGGCACCCACGCCTTTACTGCTATACTGCAAATCTTCAAACATCTCCGGGGCCTGCCACGCGCAGAAAATTACGTCAGGCTTCTTCTCACGAACCATTTTCAAGAAGATTTCGTAAGCCATTCGCATTTCGGGTGGGCTGATTCCCTTCCTCACTGTTGCCAGATGAAAGGGAAAAGCGTCAAAGCAGCTTGTATCGGCCAGAGATGCAGAAGCAATCCCTTGGAAAGCGTTGTCCAGATATTTGAGAGTTGCGCATTCCACCTTGACTTGCTCAAAGCTACCCTTATACTCCTGTTTGGGTGCTGGTTGCAGTAGAGCAACCACAAGTCCGTTATGTCTCATGGGGCCAGCCAGCCACTCGCCGATTTCGATCTCTTTTTCCGAGCGTAATGGTAAGCGAGCCTGGGTTGTCTGGAGTAAGCGTCTATATCCCTTGTATATCAGCGCGTGGGCTCCGATTCTCGTTCGCGCGTTATTCTGAGGCTGAGATAAGGAGCGCTTTAACCGATGATCTATAGGTATATCGAAGCACCAGTTAGACTCTATGGCGTAGTTGCTCAAGTGAGACGATGGTAACGAGAGGGATTAACAAACAATCCATATATATTCGGGGTTACACTGTTCGCATCACTTCTAAATGATTCTACGCTTTAGTATTGGAGAAGGGCAGTACCTAAAAATGCAATTTGCGGTCAAACTATGCTGTCGGGAAGGCGTCCGTCCGTTGCCAATCAAGTGTATGCTTTCCTTATCCTAGAGATGGTTCACGAGACGATTCAACCACAATTTGACGAGTTTAAGCGTTCTTCGGAAGGCTCCGGGTTTCCTGAAGGAGCATTGGTAGCAGGTAGCTTTCAACCTCCTTTTGCCCGCAACGATTCGAGTCTGAAGGGTAAACACGGAATAATGGGTCTATATCAGATTGAATAACCAATTTAAGCTTCCACTTTCTAAATACCGTATATATACTCCTTCGAACTCCAACCTATAGAGGGTACAATTGAATACGAGCTACCAGGCACAGATATTGACGAAGAACCCCAAGCAGTTGGTCCAAGCTGGGACCCTCCAGAAGCAAATCATATTTTACCAAATAACAATAAATATTTGAGCAGTGCAGAAGCAGCTCAAATCTATAAGCAATTTCGAGCAATTTCATTCGAGCCTGGAAGGCAAGTGATATAGAATAGTGTACCAAGAGAGTAGGCTCAAAAGTAGGCTGATGAAAACCACATACAAACATTAAACACTGCGATAGGACCCTTAATACTGAAACACCATAAATACTGCTTGAAATTAAAGAAAAGCAAAAAGCAATAGACAACATACGTTAAAGGAGCCTCAAGGATCTTTGCCCTCTATATACCAAAAGGCCACGAGGTAACAGTGCTTACAAGACCACCGCTAAACAAATTTCACCCAACGGGACTGTCGACTTATCAAAGTATTGAAGAGCCAATCTTAAAGGGCATATATGGCGGCGAGCCTGTATCACGAATTGACTTGGTACATCTCACTGTCGCAGACGCATACGACTTTCGTTATCAGATCTGGCCGGAGGACAGGACACACTTGTAGGATAATAGGTACAAGCTCTATCTATTGACAAACCCCTATCGAAGGACTGCAAAGAGGTACGTTGATATTATACCAACGATGTTTACGGTCTCTGCCTATTAGACTTACAGAACTGTAGAGCCTAGAAAAGTCAAAAGCCACCATAAGCTATTTAGAAATCCTATGCTTTTCTCTCTCTTATCAATCAGCTTACGATTTCGATCTTTACGAAGTCCGCTTCGCCTTGCTCCTCTTCAGTGGATTGGAGATTATTATAAAACCCATAGCGGAAGGGTTCGTTCTATTCGTCCTTGGCGTAAGCGACTAGCTTTTTGTATTTTCAACGCTACGGCGACTGCAAAAGTTATTCGTTCACGGACTGGAACACAAGACCTGTATCCGTACTGCTGTCTACGTCTGAGACCACCGGGGCTGTAACATAAAGTGACAGTTCCCAGCCTGCGGACCTCTATAAATGCTGGGTACGTTGCAAGTATCGATCGCGGGTCCCATCTGATCTACTGTATATTCAGGGAAATCGTGAATTCTACTCATCCCTATCGCGGTCTCCGACCTGGTATTCGAAGGCTATATTGATTCAATCATCTATCTTGCAGGTCGCCTAGGAGCAAAAACAGACGCTCCGAAGAAGGTAGTACAGCGTATGTAGAGGAGGGCGAGGAGGGACATTCTCTGACTATAAGCTTAGCGATAAACAAGGGCAAACTTAATCACGCGATAGCAGGATTTGAGAGGATGGCGAAAATCTTCGAACGGTTCGCGTAGATACGTGAGCTTCATCTCTATTGTTAGCGCGAAGACAGGAATATCAATTTTCGTATAAATAAAAAACTATCTGCATACTTAACATATCGAAATACAGCTCCTTCAGGCTTCTTATTCAGTAGGTCATCTGATCAAGGCCGAGACCCCTTATTTTGAGGGCCCGTATCTCCAAGCCTTGACTAATCTAGAGAAGGCGGCCATTATTGTTCTTTGAGCAAGGAGCGCCGGTGCACAGGGCGTGGAAGGAGGGTATGTGCATTCGGTTGTTTGGTAGTTTACGTGCGGATTGGAGGGGCGATGACAATGGATGCTGTTGGAATCAGCCATGCATAAAGCTCCGGCTATGCTTATTGGTCATTTTCACACGTGCGCCACGTTTGAAGGTCTACAAGATCACATGCATTTCCAACCCTTAAACACGCCCACGTTGCGGGACTGGTTCAACTCAGCCAGCATCTGGGTTTAGCTTCCTCTCCGGATCTAATTTTGGCTTCCCTTGGTCAAAAGCCTTTGGTCAGCCCTTTTGTACACTCCTATGCAGCTTTAGCTGTCTTTCGCGAGCACAGGAGGTGCCCAATTGCAAGAGACCATATCTATGTGAACGTCGATTCGACTGGCAGCTGCGATCCACTATATCCCTTGATTTCGTCTTCTCGTGAAATGACTTGATAGTAGTCTTCCAAGATGCCGCCCTCTGCAACAGCTCTCTCGTATATAATTGAAGGTAAAACTTGCGATCGTGCCTCTAGACACCTGGACCAGCTCACCTCGGAGCAGTTGCTTAACTGCAAAACGGAAAAAAAAAGCCAAAAAACTCCCACGCCCTTGCACATGACAGCCACTGTTAGGCCTATAATGGCGAAGGAGACTGTGATTGCTATCCTATAGGGTATCCACGTGTAAAGGCAGTATGGACGAGGGAAAGCGTATGGGATAGGCGAGGATCCAAGCCATATACGTTGGAGTATTTGCTATATCTGCGTGGTGGTTTAAGCACCCTTTCAAGTATGTTCACAACAGAGAAAGGCATATTCATCTACAGCCCCAGATGTTCTCTATGTGGTGACAAACGGCATTGATGTTATCGCTGTTCCCGCTGCCGTTCCGCGTGACCTACGTCCGAAGACCTCTATCTTTCCAACCGTACGTTTACTGCCGTACAACTCATTTCTCCCAGATGGTAAAGGCGTAGGATTGTGCATTTATAGCGTACTATGTTGACCTCGGCGGAGAAAGTTCTCAGCCTAGAATTTTCAGACCGGGAATTCGCGATATATCTGAATAGATCCAGTTTATTTTGAGGAGGCCTTCGAGGACTCTGCAACCGATAACCCCGCAATCGGTAATACTGTAGCTGTTATATCAAGGACAAGTTTATCCTCGATATAAAGCCCCGGCGCTCTATTTCGGGGATCGATAAAAACCGTACCTTTTGCAGGACCTTTCAGCTCTTTAGTTACCTGATATAGGACAGATTTGAAAGGTATCTTCTATACTTTGAACTGAGCTTCAATGATTTCTTTCTAGGATTATAAGGCCGTTGCCCCTATATAAATAGCGTAAACGACTACGCTAACCGAGCCAGGTTTCTGCGTAAAATCGCCCAGATATTGGCGGAGAAGGGTATAAAGCTCGTTTATTTTTGCCTTGATATATATATCGCCTATAACGGTATTAGGGTTCGCCGTCGAAGGACGTAGGGAGAAATGGCCGAGGATAGCGGTATTCCGGGAAAGTATAACGATTGCTATATAGGAATTGAGGTCCTCGGTTCCCAAATATATCTTTACCTTTGGTTCAAATCATAGATATTTAATTTGATTCATTTCTACTAATCGAAGTTGATTTTTGCCTTTGGCGTTCTGCAGCTTGCTTGTTACTATCGTAATCTCTTGTACGAAACTCTGGAGTACCGGTAAGGTCGAATATAGGATCTTGCAGTATTCAAAATAGCGGGTGAATATAGGCTATAAGATAAGGACCTGAGACGAGATAGTATTAACTAATATTGATTTTGAGCTGGGTATTGTATTGCGCTTAACTACCGGATGAGGACCTACGATAATATTCTTAAAGACGCTCTTTATGACCTTGTCGGGACAAAGTACAATCTTCAAGATAGCTTCTAACTATTGTACACTATATATCGCCATAACGAAAGGCTGATAGATCTACTTCGATAGCTAGCTCGGTGGCGGGTGAGTAAAGTTAATCGCTTAAACTGGCGAGCTTCCCAGGCTACTATTACGAGGTTTCCTCTCTTGCCATTCTGTCAAGGCTATACTCTAAAGCTCGCGACTTGTAATAGATCCTGCAATAGAGCCAAAGATTTCTTCTGTACTTGATAATAAGACGATTAACAACAAATTGGAACAGATATAAGAACGACACCCAAACTACAAATTTGATATATCCTTTACGGCTAACGAATCCTTTGCGTTTGATAATACTAATAGCGAGTATACTTTCAACTTCAACTTAGACGAGACGGATACGTAGTTACCCGAGCCTATACCAGAAGTCGAGGCAATACGAGTAACCTGTACGTCGGGGGATCTAATATCTGTTTAAACCGTCTACAAGACCTACTAGCTTGATAAACCGGCTGACAAACGAATTAACAAAGACAACTTTGGAGCTAGTAGCCTTTGTAAAGCTATCAAACGTAACGATATCGCTATAGGATTATACCTACTATCCAACGTTGTATCTATATATAAGGTGCACTTCGCAATAGCTACCGAGTATCGATCCTATTCATTTTTACAGCTTTATATAAATAAGGGATAGAATATCAATCTATACCTCAGCCGATAGACCCCTCCAGCGCTTTCGTAAGCGCCCTTTCCCTATATTATATAATCTATATCGCTGATAATATCCAAGGCTAGCAGTTGAAGATGAAAGGCTTATACGGTAGTTCCTTTCCAACGGCGCTGATCCCAACGCCGTATATAGATTGGATATTACTCCGTTCTTTATAGCTGTTCGCGACGCGCCTTTTTCGATTATCAAATTGCTATTTGATTACGGCGGATCTATTGAGTACGGACAGCTTCTCCACTTCGCTATAAGCCGGGCATCTCTCGATCGGCTCGAGGTCTTCGAATATATTCTGAATAAAAGAGCTTCGGTAAACGCTATTATATTTCAGAACTATCTCGAAAGTTATAAGCAAGAAAAGTATTCTGGTCTAGGAACACCCTTATATTCGGCGGCGGAAAAAGGAAATCTAAATATAATACAAATATTGTTGGTAAAGGGGGCTAATCCCTTGATCAAGGACTCAACGGGACGACTTACAATCGGACTAGCAAGATACTACGGACATAATAAGGTAGTCGAGTACCTGCGACCCCTTTCTGTCCCTTCTTCGGAGCCCTATTACAATTTTACCGACAGTCGTCGAATTGGGACAGACTGATTACAAAAGGAAATTAAGGCGTTTGGAGGTTGGAATATAACTAGGTACTTAGAGAATCGTCTTTTATTTAGGGGCGATGATTATAATTCTGTATGCATCTTCTCCCACTATCGCCTCTGAGTGCTTCCCTTCATATTGTATTGATGCGAGGATAGCCGTACAAAGACCGGGAAACATTTGCGACGATCTAGACTAACCGCGAAATTCTCCTCTCCAGCTACTTCTACTGCCCCGTAGACTGTACTAATCCGTACTCCGTCGACAATCACTGAGGTCGGCTTGGTGGCTGTTGCTGCGTTCGATCCCAAACAGGCTATCCATTCCTCGGGGTGCTGCTTGAGGGTTTCGGTTTCACGGGAGGCAGCTGTGAAAAAGCGGTAGTCTCCGCTACGTAGGAGGCGTGTTGCTCCTACCGTGCAGTCTTGTACGGCAGCGATTTTGGGTCCCTTCAGCGCTCGATTGATGAGCTCGCGGGCTTGGGCTTCTGCTGTTCTGGTTTCGGCGTGCCTTGGAGGCGGTTGAGCTGGCTAGTTGGCCGGGTACTTGTTTAGGTTTACGAATATGTCTTTATTTTTACGACGTACCTCGAAGGAGGTTGCTGTCGTGGTGGAGGGCGTGGTCGGGAAGGGGTTTCTGGCGATTGATAGGGAAAGGGCTTCTTTGACGGCTACCTGGGCCCAGGTCTATACAGTATTTAATCTGTCTAGACGTATTATTATTTGTTTGTAGTAGGATTCCGTTGTATATATTAAGTCTTTTATACCCTTAAATATTTCTCTGAGTACGTCAGGGGAATCTTGGGCTGCCGTATTTTTATCTAGCTCTTGTACTATTAATAGGATTCGGTCGCAGAAATCGATTACGGATGCTTTGCTAGGTTGTCCGCTCTCTATAGTTAGAGTCTCTTTGAGGTTGGCAACTAGGTCGATAATAGCCCGGGGGCCTGTGTAGTTGCCAGCTGGATACTGGCGACTTGGATCAGTTGGCCTGCATATGTCATCCAATTACCCAATTCAGTCTAAACGCGGTACCAATCGGTAGCGGTAGACGAGCTGGAGGCGATAAGGTAGGTAATAAGGTATCCAAGAGCCTCTACGACGAGCAATCAATCGAATCTGCGCGCGTTGTGTATAGGCGTATACAAAAGAGAAAAAAATCGAACGATCTTCTCTTTCCTATTCTGACCTAGTACTTCTTTAAAGCCGTTTTGATCCGGCAGCAGAAAAGATAACAAAACCGTTATACTATTGTACCAGCACTATTAGGAATCGAACTTAATACGACTAATATATTATCTGCAAAAGGCAGCAGTACCTCACCAGTCGCACGACGTTACTAAGGGTTATCTACTTGGGAATCTCTTCCTTCACCAGAGTGAATCGAGGGAGATACGAGTTCCTCCGCCGAACTTAGTATCCTCTGAATTGTAGTCTCCCCTTGGTTGGAGAGATTGCGATCTGCTAGTTGCGTCGCCTTCCCCCATTCAACAGAGCAACTCTGTAGTGTTTGCGACGCGTGTCCGGTCAATCCATTGTTCTACAAGTACGGTCGAGGAGCGATGACGGCGGCTGGGGATCGCGTAATGGCACAAAACATATGTTATATTACCTATCATTCTATCCACGTACTATTTGTTTCAAGATCACCTGAAAGCCCAACATCGTGCGGTCGTTGGATGCCCAAAGAAGCTCCACGAAGAATTCCTTTTAGAGTCCTATATTACCAACTCACCGTAGGTTGTTATTTCGACAGTTAACTACGCAGATCCCGTTCTGACCTTATACTATCTCCAGGGCTTACTTTTCACCGGTAATCACAGCGGTCTCGGCCGTAGAAACCGTATATGGAAATATGAGGTCAATGATGAATTCTTTTACTTGAGTGCTTCGTTGAGGGGCCTGCTCTCGGGTGATACCGTCAGATAACGGTCCGCTCTTTTCTCGTCGTGTTTTACGATCCCGAAGGAATAAGGATGGATTCTCCTGCGCCAATACATAGAAGTCGTAAAAGCGGGACAGAGCGACTCTTCTACAGAGTCGAAGCAATTGCTCTCCAGCTTCGGCGACTTCCAGCTGGGATTTGACGAACATTGAAAATTCTCGGGCTACTTCGATCGAGCGGTATACTTCGATCGAGATTACAGTGCACAGCGTAACCGTCTCTGGACCTATAGTCCTCAAAGCCGGGCCCGAATGAGAGCGCAGACGCAAAAGAGTCTCCCTCAATTCTTTCAGCGGTTCGATCCCACCGATGAGGCGCACCTTCCGTATGATATCGAGTGATAGAGCAGAGATATCCACTGTTTGTTTCTCTTTCTCCCTATCGGGCACTTGAGGATGTCTAGGTGTTGAGGATGCATCCGGCCCCAGGGGCGGCGTTGTCGTCTGCGGCGGCGTTATTGTCGAGGGCTCCGCTGCAGAGGGGTGACCGGCGACCGCGTCCGACGTTAACCTCCTCCTCTTCCTCCGGTGATCCTTCAAGGATTTCGCGGGAGGAGCGCGTTGCGTGGGGTACATCGGCGAGGTTCTCGTCGTAGAAGTCTGATGTTCGATACAAGTTCCCTTATTTTCTGACGATCTTCCTACCTGGGTCCGCTCTCGAGCTTTTGATAAAGATACAGGCACTGCGGTTAGCGGCACCGCGATAGCCGACAAACCGTATCCGACGCTACGTCGTTGATTGATAGGCTTGTTCCGGTCGTTACCGCGCGGATCAACACTGCGGGGCGATTCGTTCTCGGCGACGACGTCTAGTACAGTATTAGACTGTGGGGTCGGAGACGTCCCCTTCGGTATTCGTTAGTTCAGAATAACAGCAGGCTTGAGCTCAGATTATATAATAACTTCCCAGATTGCTTGACTGGCATTATGCTAATCTAGATTCTGACAAATATACCTTATATTGAAATACGGTACTAATTGTAGAGAAAAACGGTCAGGTATAATGTAAATATCTTTGCAAAACTACAATACCTTATCTAGGTTGGAATAAATAGTCTCGGTTATTGCCTCTCGTTATTACCGAGGTTGTATAGCAATTACCTAGCAATACCGGCAAGTCTACGATCAGTGAATAATTTGGAGATCCTGTTGGGCGCACTGCGGAACTGAAATCCGTCGAGGTTGGTCCAACCTCGACGCTTCACGGTCCAAATCACGTGCTTTGCGGGGCACCTTTGGGTAATATAGAAGTTCCTAGAAATCGCTTGATGCTAAGCTTGTTTTAGCTGGGCTACAAAATATGATATATAGAGCCTCTATTAAGGTATTCTGCCCCTGTTAGCTATAGTTATTGGTATCTTTACAGGGTCAAATACCTTCCTATATTCTTTTCACCTTTCTTTCTACTTTTAGCTTCTTATCCGAGCAATATCTCTCCTGTTGAATGCCTGTAAACAGCGTCTATTATTATATTGTCTCCTCCAACGCGGTCTCCCGAAGAGCATCTACCGATACCCAAGACCAGTATATACGACGTTGGATTTTACGATACTGTACGTCGGATTCTATATTTGAATAAACAAAAGTATACCTTGAGCCTTTTTGTCGTATACAGAAGGACGAATATTGGTAAAGAAAGTACTATTAATCTGTTGGTGCCGTCTAATTTTAGATCCTACAGGCTTGGCTCGGTTATGTCATGGTACTTTTTTGGTCCCGGACCAAAAAACTACTATTAGGGGTAGATGTTGCAGGTGATGCTATGATAAGCAAATTCCCTATACCGCAGCAGTGGCCAACGATCTATTTATATAGGCTCCTTCAAGGTCTAGGAACCGTCCCTCTCAGTATCGGTTGCGAACTATACCCGGAACCTGTTCAAAGAATCTATATATACTGATATAATTGCCTAATTGAGAAGGTACCGAGCTTCGCAGGTAACCGGCGAATATCTCTTAACAATTGACCAGAAGATACGGTTGTTAAATAATTAATATTTTAATTTAGGTTACAGTTGTTGACGCAGGCGCAGCTTAAAAGGAGTCTTTAGCGATATATATACTGCCTCCGTTAGTATCTTCTAAACAAGCAGAGGTAATAACGCTATATTATTATTATTTTTTTGTTTATTCTGCTCGCTATACTTTAATATAATATTGAAATAATATTATATACCTTTCTATATCCTCAGGGTATATTAGGGCCGTAGAGTATAACAATACCCTAGAGGATATCGAGGCCTTATAGTACTTTTATATCGTAGGGGCCGTTGATACCGTACGGTCTTTCTACCGTAGATAAAATTCATACCGTAGGGTACGGTCGTACCCTAGGGGACGCGAATCGTAGGGTTAATACGTACCCTGAGGTACACAATTACCGTAGGGGATCTCAATAGCGTAGGGTATCTCCGTACCGTAGGGAACGTTCGTACCCTAGGGATTGCTCTATTGTTAGCGGTAATAGATTATGCCGAGGAACAATCTCCCAAGCGCGATTCTCTCCTGGGAGATATTTCCTAGGAAACAATACTGAGGAGAACTATCAGGATTCTGGGGGAGACTACCAGGAGCCAAGCTTTGAGATCTCCTAGGAACCCTCTCCCAGGAGTATACAGTGGCATAGAAACTTTCCTTTACTACTATTCCACTTATCTGGCTATACTTATTTCAAGACATCGCGTGTAGTGAGACTACATTGCTGCTCCTATGGCAATTATCTGTATCTTATATCAAGAAATGCCACCAGATTTACAGGTTCCGCAACTATCTCAAGCTCTTCAGAAATCCGCGCGGGGAGGTTGGAAAGCTTGCAATCGATCTGGTGGAGGCTTTGGGAAATGTACATAGGCAAATTGAAGATTGAGCCTTGCCTCCGAGATGTTTCCAAAGGGCCGAGAGACAAATTACGCAGTCAAAGTTGCAATATGAAGAGCCTCCCTCAGGTCCCACAACCCACATATTGCTGATTATGCTTGCCTTCTTATCCATGATATCGTCAGAGAAGTTCCAGATATACGAACGGATATGAAACGGATATGAAACGGATGTGAAACAAGTAATCACCTGGAGTAATAGCCGTTCAAGGGGGCTTACGGTGGCTTACGGTGGTTTTGGGTGCGGGGCGTCGTAAGGCTGTCAGGAACCTTCTAGAAATAGACTTCCTAACCTCGAGGTTCGCAAGTCCAACTCAACCAATTTGGCTTGTTAACTCCAAGTCTGAGTACCGTGTTGATATGGCGCTTGAAGTACCACAGCGGATATATAAGCGACTCGTTGCGGTCATTGACGACTTGAGAAATGCTGTAGGGCAAGACGCTGCAAACGCTTTCTTGGTCTCTCTTACCAATATTGAGCCCGTAGAGTTCGAGCCAGAGTCACCAATTTGCGACTCCTGGATAGAGTTCATCAACGAAGATTTGATAAATAATACCAGCGAACCTCCGCAGTCTACGCCGTCATCGCCCTCTGGCAAAATTGAAGATCCGTCCTTGCGAACGATAAGTTTACAGACAGAAGCTAACGCTTATTGCCCAGCACTATCGCTTTACACCGCAGGTCCTATATCCCCGAATAGAAGCACTACCTTAGGGCCTTGCGAGCACTATCGAGAGTCCGAAGCACGTCAGAAGAGAGGGAGGTCCGATGATAATATACTGGAAGCGGCCGTCCAAGGGTTACCATGTAGCGATCTTGTAGACTGCCTGGAAACCTATTAGCAGGCTTTGACGAAGGGAGGAATCTATACGATATTATTACGCCAGGTACTTACGTAGACCCTGGAAGGTAGCTCGGAATAAGCTCGTCGACTGCAGTATTATCTTATCCTCCGATACTTAAATTGTAAGGACAACCTATACCAATAGCGACAATCGATCGCGGAGAGAAGAAACCTAAATAGGTATAATACCTTCTTCGCCGAAGCTCAGGCCAAGCAAAGTACGAGAAAAGATATACGGTAGAATAAGGAGAAAAGCAGTAGTAAAGTATATATGAAATATTTTATTTATATCTATATGGATTGAACTCCGAAAGATTATAAATATACGAAGCAAGGCCTTCAGAAGGACCTGCGGAATAGGCGACGATAGTTAATACTAATCGATAGTTTCGTTACTAACGACGGCAATAGTATCCCTGGACTTAGTTTAGGATTTCTTTTACTCTGCGGACCTGCTATAGCCAGGAAGATATAATTTATTTCTCTATATACCGAAAATCTTACTAACGAGTATATTAGATATAATATTACAAAATATAGCGATCCTTATTAGAAGGCTCTTATTATATATATCTACTGCTTATATTTAAATATTCTAATAATATATAAGATTATACAGTTAGCAGCGGAAAGCTTGGTATATAATAGTAAGCTACGTAATAATATCGACTTTAACGCTATTACTACAAGCTTGAAGCAATATATAACTTAAAGCAAACGAAAAGGAGATACTTATTCAGATTCGCTAGAAATTCTTTAGGCGAGCTTTATCGACCCTTCGATAGCCTTAACTATCGGTAAGAGTATTACTATATTAATACAAGAATTGAATACTAAGCGGAGAGGCCTTTTCCTAAATCTTTATATTATAGGAATATATTAATAATTTTCTAAATAACTGTAGCCTTATAGGTATCGGAACTTTTAGAAAGGAGCTAAAAATAGCGGACCAGAAGCCAAAAATAGAGGTCGCTTTACTTACCTACCCTTAAATCAAGTATAACCTACTAACTTTCTTAAAGGTTATTATCAATATAAAACTCTTATAATCTCTTAGTTCGATCAAGATAACTTATAACTATAGCTTATATAATAAAAGCGAAAACGTAACAATTCTTTAGGAGGAAGCTAAATTTGATAAAGAAAGTAAATTAGCTAATATAGCTATATTACATAAACGTCGTAGTTATTATCCGCAGAAATAGGCGGTTTTATACTTACCGCTTTATTGATTACGAATAATAGCCTCCTAGTTTATCGGAAATCGTACGTACCAACCTAATATATCGAATATAAGCTGATATAAGCGTAGAAAGCATCGTACCTATTACCTATTAACCTGCTGTCCAAGGACTTAAGCCGCGTTGAAACGGCGACTACGCCGAGGGCAAAGGATTTATCGAATAACCTGGCTAAACCAGCCGACAGAAAGTCTTCGGAGGCAGAAGAGAAATAAACGCGTAATAATATAATAGCGTTATTGGAGTCGGCGGTTTGCGGCGGATAATTGGAAACCTATAATACTATCTATTACAGAGATTTTGTAGATACAATAACTGATCGTATAAGATATAACCACGTTATTATATCTTGATTTTTTCTCTTCTTCTTATATATTCTCCAAATATATTCCAATATAATGTCTGCAGACAGTAGTCTCTAAGCCTGGTATATCTCAACGACTATTACAACATCCTTAAGACAAGTATTTCCAGACGAACGATGTCTTTGGACCAGCGTCTTTAGACGAACTATATTTCAAGACACTAGGTGTCTAGAGACAAATATCAGAAGACTATAAATGTCTGTAGATATATGTCTCCAGACAGATATCGTCTGATAACCAATCAGGTCTTTCGACGGTAGTCCTAAGAATAATGTCCTTGGGTGAGCGTTTCTAGACAAATTATGTCTTAAGACACCAATTGTCTGGAAACAAATGGCTAAAGACTATAATTGTCTGCAGATATTTGTCTCCAGACAGATATTGTCTGACGGTAGTCCTAAGACGGTGGTCTGGAGACACCCCCTGTCTGGCACCCCCTGTCTGGGGACCCCTGTCTGGAGACCCCTGTCTGGAGACTAGGTGCCGAAAATAGTGCACACCACGAAACGTGGTATGCACCACAATCATAGACAGTACTCAAGCCAATTTTGACGCACATGAATATCGGAAAACATAAGGTCAATACTTTTCAAGTATGTACACATTTTCTGGTGGGCGCAATATTTGGCGCTCACCAAATTTCTGGCGCCACTGATTAATCATGACCAAGGCCTTGATTTGTGAAGCGTGACTGGTCACCCTTTGACTATTATTAGAACTAACACCTTTCTTTGTGAACTAGTCACTATATTTAGAGCCAAAAGTCAGTGCAGATTGTCGTGACTAGTCATATCGTTAATACTGCCTACTGGCGAGACCAGTCATTGGGTCCTTGAGTAGGAGTATCGAGGTTTATCATCAAAGTCACGAGAACATATACAGTCGCAAAAAGCAATCCTGCGGTAGGCCCTTGCACAGATATTTGGTACTGATCGCGTCCTTTGCCAAGGTAAGCTCCTCCTTTTGCTCTTCATTTTGTGGCCTCGAGACCCTGCCATAGGAGACGGCTTGGAAGAAAATAAAGAAGGGCGCGCCTTAAAGATTCTGGGACGTCGCGGCGGGGTTGCATATGGATAGCTGTTGGCCTTGGAGCATCAAGGGCCAAAGGTATTGCACATTACCCAGTCCAAATAACCATTGAAGATCCCCTTAATTGCGACTTATCCTATTCTTGGAGGGCGCGAAGAGCGGTAATTATATGCTTGAGACTCGACGAGGCCGTAGGTAAAGGAAAAGAAATTCTGCTTGAATAGTTATCCTAAATATGCTGTAGCCAAGTTATCGCAATCTCCCTGAAATACCAAATCAAAAGCGATGCCCAAATTACAAGGCGGTAAGTCTTTTTTTATCCAGACGGTCAGCCCACCTTGAGACTTCGCTGCGTAACAAAGCTCTTTCGCTAACCGTCGCGTGCCAGGCACCTTCAAACCTGTTCCCACCATAAACATAATGTCTAGGCCTGTCCGCAAATCGTACTCGCTGATCTTACCGATCAAGCCAGCGTTAGGATTGTTATCCCCGTACAAGACTACGTTGGGGCGAATCCTACCGATACCCAGGCGACGCTTCCCCATCTGCTCGCGTTCCAGGGCAACCTGCTGGCAACGTAGACAATCGGGCAGTTGTAATCCGACAAAAGACTCCGCTACGAGGGGTCTACTCCAACAGCATAACTGGCATCTCGTTTGATCTATCCGACCGTAGAGCTATATAGTCTGTTCATATAAATAGCAAAGGCGGTATTCAATACAATCGATATTCTGCGTATAGTGCCGAAGGAGGCGGCCATCCTGTGCCAACTGTTCCATAAAGTGGTAGAAGGGGGTAGGCTTCGCCTGCGCGGACAGTCTCGAGATATCGCGAATCACCGTATAGAAGCGCTCCGTGGCCTGGGATGAATTGTAGGCGGATATATCGAAAGAAATTCGGCTGCACTTTCGTATCGTTCGAAAGTCAGGGACTGTATTATCAGCCGGGTTGCCTTGCGACGATACAGAGGAGAACTCACCCCCCGCATTCACTGAAATCCCGGCTCCACTAATTACAGCAATTCTCTTCTTGGTCTGCAATAGGCGTTTGAACGAAATAGCTTTCGCAAATCCCTCGGCGCTCGGTAAGGAAAGGGTATTGATACGCTGCTTATCAAGAGACAGTATTGCCCCTGAAAACTTCTTGCTTGCCTTGTTAAGATAGTAGATATTGGTCTTAGAAGATATCTTTTGAAGCAGTCGCTTAGAAGGCTTTTGACCGGCTATTCTCGGAGGTTACGTAATCGACTATTGGAGAAGTCTCTGAAATTTGGATATTGCAGTAGGGATAGCCTCCCTTTTATACTAAGAGGCTGGCCTAGTACCGATCAGCAAGGCGGAGTTATTGCTAGCTTTACGCAGCTAGTACACCGATTAGCAAGAGGGTTGCTAGAGTCATTCGGTCCCTTCCTACTCGGCGAATAAGTCGGCCCCTTGCCACCGGTAGGCAAGCTGTTGCCGTTAAGGTATACTAGGTAGCATATAGGGTCGTTGGTACAATAGATAAACGGTAGAAGACGATATTCGATTCAGAGACTAACGAGATGCCAACTATCTAGAGGCGGCCGTTCTAGGTCTGGAGTACAGTATTTCTCATTATGCTACTTGTCTCGCTCTGGGTTTGTATCTGTATCTATCTATCCAAAATCGACTTCGGGAGATATATTATCGTAATAGGCAGAGTAGAGCTGAGATCCCCTCAGCTAAAGGTAGCAGGAATAAAATTGATAAAGGTACTTATATTGATTTACTTTAGAGATAGTTGTCCTCTTAATTGTAACGAAGCCTAGGTTGCCTAAGATATTTTGCTCTTGATATATATCCTTAAGACCTTGTTATAGAAGATAACCCGGGAGGATATAGACTAGTATATATTGTAGAGACTTCAAGTTATCGCAGTAGTATTATACTTGGGTAGCTATTAGCCTTCAAGTAGCAAGAGCTAAGTATATTGTACTTACCTACGACCAAACGACCTTTGACGCTATACTGTTATCTGCAATAAAAATTAGTATCGAAGTAAAGGAGCCGGCTACTCGATTCGAACCTTAAGAAGACCCTAAGGAGATATTATAAAGTCTAAGTTATTCTGCTTTGGTAGTCCGGGATAACAGCAAAGTCGATATTGAGGTCGTAGTATCAGCATCTAAGCTTTGCGCTATTGCAATAGGCACCACGAATCAGGGTATTAATATATACGGATAGCCCCCCCCGCTGTCCGCCGTATCGAGGGCGCCTGCTCAATTGGAAAGGGTGGTCTACACGAGATCCTGGAGTACCTTATCTGTCCAATGTATCTACGTGTCTAGACTTCCCTTTCTGATTCTTCTTATCTATCCCATAGTAACCAGCTTGGTTTTTACGCGAATTCGGCCGTTACTCCCTCTTCTTCGACTCCTCGCTTTCGTTTTCGGTTAGTCGATAGTTCTTAAAGTACTCTCTTACGAATCACTGTTGCAGCTTCAAAGTCGATAAATATTATCCTCTGAGTTCGATTATTCCAGAGTATATTGGCCGGAATCAGATCGTTGTATTAAACTCCTAAGCGTTTAATTTTATCCTTAAATTGCTGGACTTCTATTTTTAAGTTTCTTATACTGTCGACTTTGTCGGCTCTCTCTCCCCCCTACGATATCAAAAGCATATAAATAAGGCGAACATACAAGTTACGCTATAGCCGGTCGAGGTCAATATTTCCCAGATATACGGGAATCATCTTCCCCTGTATGCTTTTTAGTTGCTTATAAATTTGTCCTTCGTGCCGCAATGCTGGTACAAAAACCTTACGTATTGCCTTACCTACAAAGGTATAGCCGTGCGAAGCCAACGTAATTTGGAAAAGTGCGCCTCGGATGCCTTGCTATTTGAGCTCTTTTATATTGCGATCTAAGTCCGCCGCGAGCTGTCGCTGAATCAACTTATGGAACCGCTTCTTGTTGAGCAAATATGTCCGATCCTTCTTGCCTTGGCGATAGAGACTTGTATTTGGGCAGTTATTATCCAGAGCCGATTATTGTATTAGTCCAAATAGGCACTTTTGCGTGCAGTATAGGCGATATTGATTTCTACCCAGTAACGAATCCTGTATGTTTCGTCGCAGATTCTTTCCACGCTTTATACTTCCGCCTGGGGCCCCTCTCTTGCTTGGTATACTGATACTCTCAGGCCTATTACCGGAACCTTTAGCCGGGTCATCACGGTTGTCGCGAGGGTTATACTCTGGGCTGCAACTTGATGAAGATAGTCGTAGCGCCCTCCTATATAGGTAATAGGGCGATCGATCATTGATAGGATACCTCTGCGCGTTGTAGGCGGAAGGTGGTAGATCCGATTGTCTCTCTTCCCGTAGTATATTACGCAAAATCTTCTTCCAATCATCCGCCTATATTTGGGCATGTTGAATTGCCATATCTCTCCAGTTCTGGCTCCGTCGTTTGGACTGGAAAGATAGGAGGCAGAAGCTGAGTAATTGGCTGATTGCCGTTAATAGATGCTGAAAGCCAAGTCCGGCGCCGGTATAGACCTCCTTATTTGGTTCCGCGAGATAGTAGTAGAGAGTTTTCGAATTATTTTCTTCGATCTAAAGGAATATTATCGCTTCTCCTATTATAATACAGCTGTATTCAATACCGCTCTCAAGCATATACGAATATAGCTGAGTTATCGCCGCAGCTACCAACCTATTAGCATTGTAGCTGAACTTCTCTTATAGATCGGTGGGAATCGTTACTCGATATATAACTTCGGTAGGCAGATCTATAATACGAAGGCCAACTCGTAGAATCTCTTTTGTGAGCTTATACGGAGCTTTATACTCAATAATGAACAATATTTCTGTTTAACCGCCCTCGTTCTTGTAGATATATATTTGATCGGCATAGGTAGGGTTATATAGGCGCCGAGTTTGGTTGTATAAAATAGAAGACTCGAGATAGGCCTAGACTCCTTCTGCCCGGTTATTAAGTATATTGGTATAGTTTTCAAAGGTTACGCCCTGTCCGAGACCCAGCTCATAATTGCAGTAAGGACTGCTAGTTAGAACAGAGATGATATATACAACGAAGTTTTCGACCGCTGAACTGTAGAACAATCTGAGATCTCCTTTGCTTGCGATCTTTCGCCCTATCAATATACGACCCAGCTCTTGAATGTATAACAGTAGACTGAAAAGTCGAGGGCTGGTATCGTTGGGCGGATAGAGGACGCTATAGACCCTGTCGAATGCTTCCTACTGAATGCTAGGGAATACGAGTTAAGGCTAGAGATTTATCGGGCAGCATTTGCCTTTCGGACTAGTCGTAGATCCTTGGGTACTGAGGGACTTGTCTGTTTAAACAGATATAGATTAAGAGAGACGGTAATATGACTCCAATAATTCCTCAAACGTTGTACGACGCGTTTGGTTTTCCGCTTGCTCTGCGCGACTATCCGCCTGCTTGCGAAGCCTGCGCTCCTGTTCAAGCTCCTGGCGCATTTGGTTCAATTAGGCGTCTATAACAGAGGACATAGCGGCGATTAGAAAGTTGAAAGTTGCATACATACTCCTATGCTATAGAATAGTTAGCCCTACAATCCTTGGCGCCAGGAGACTCAGCCTTTGTATCTTCTAATTCTGTGTTCCGTTACCAGTAACGACCTGACTATCAATGACATATTTGCGAGAGCCGAAAATTTCTCGCAGCTGCAAAGGTTACGCTTCATAATATAAATAGTATCGGGAATATAACTTAGAGATACAGGCACGGTTGTGATATTTACGATTATACGGAAACCTATCCCGCCAGAGATTGCCATACCACCCCTTTGGCAGATAAATATATGTCCTATTACATCGTATTGAATGAGACAACCGCTGACTACCCAAGGTCTCCCCGTCAGCTCTTTGCTTTCTGTCCGCCACAGGATCCCAGTCCCAACGCATTTAGAAATGCACCCCATTTCAGACATAACGAGCCACTTTCGCTAGCGTGATCCCTATGTTCGACTCCAGGACGATCGACCAAAGGCATTTCGCTGATATACGTAGATATCGTGTTATGATTGCTGATCTCATCCTTATCCCTTTCCGTATGCTTTGATGGAGACTTGATAGCCGCAAGCACGGAGTTTGCGGCTGCGTAACTGGAGGAGTCCTGGATCCTCTTGATTATGTAACAGTCCACGGATATATCTGGGCTTTGTTCCATAGTACCGAAGGCAGTCCGAGCTGGGTCCAGAAAACGCAAAAAGGGAGTTCGGATCTCAGGGGACATTGTACTTAATATCGCCCGAGAAAATGACTATACTATTTCTCCTAGTATGGTATGGCTCTTGCCTACAGTACTATATCCTTTGAGAAGAAGATCGAGGTCGGAAAGGCATACGCGCTAAGGCGACTGTATATTATCGCGTTCAATACTTATACTTATGTTATAAAGCAGTATCAGAGCCTCCAAGTACAACATCAACTCCTCGGGCGGTAGAGGGTCCTGGAGAACTTTGAGCAGACGACGATAGACGTCGGTACTATTATCGGATACAGCCCAAGCGTACAGCAGCTCCGTACATATTATGCTTATTGAAGTGCTTCGGCATACAACAAGGAACAAAGACTGAGAGTTGCTAGTCCGCCAGAAACTGGAAAACTGACAGGAATACACTATACTGCCAACTTGTCAGCGGTAGAATACTTAAGAGTACTTTTCTATACCTTATTATACGAATCGCCTCGTTGTCCTGAATAGGCACCTGCTCCAGAAGACCGAACAGACAGGGTGATACCTTATTATATACCGGAGGATTAATAGGCAAATATTGTATCAGACCAGCAATCTAATTATCTACGAGTATTGGAGTCAACTTAGGACTTTGGTCGAAAAGCGCCGAACGAGTAAGGTGTACGTTAAGCACTACGGGATCGGCTGTTCGAGGAGAAAGCGGAGTATTGTTCGAAATACGAAAAATCTCTCCGTACAGAGCTCGATTTTGCATCGCCGAAAAAGTACTATATAATTAGTTACAGAGAAGCCGGGACGGAATACTGCCTTTGGCGAATTCTATCAAACGAAGAAGTAGCAACTTTATTTGCGTCCTCAGCTCCCGCCGGCTAGCGCCTATAAATAGGTCTTTATAGGAAAGTTTATCCCAGTAAGGATGTCCGAACAGAATACGGGGGAACCAGTCTCTACAATTTCGTTGCAGGAGGTACTTATAATAAGCTTCATCCGCAAAGTATAGACAAAGGAGGAGAGCGTTTCGTACGAACATACTATATACAAGAGGCGAACAGGCCTAAGGATTGTAAGCTGCAATGATCATTTAGATAATCGGGCATATATAGTACCTTAAATATTGCGCGCGGATACCGATAATCCTTCGTCGCTTCTGAGTTTGCTGTGAGTTGCGAAGTCAACTCGTCCCTAAGCTATATATTTTGAAGGTTAAAATCCTCGGAAGGCGCTTTCAGGGTCCCATCGACAATCTTCCACGGATCTTCGTAAGCGACGATATAATAGAAGCGCCCTAGAGCAGGGATACTTAATGTCTTCCTGAAAAATCCATCGCCTATAGTAGCTTGACGACTAATCCAAAAATCCCCGTTATATTCGATAGGGTCCTAAGAAAGTCCATCTTCCCAATCCTGGAAAGCAGAGTTGTCCTGTACCCAGATGAATACACAACCGGCCCGGACGGCGGATATGGTATACTGAGGGCCTCGAAATAAACCGAAATCTCCACGGAGGCACCTTTCAACGAAAAGAAGGGCATCTTTCTTCGTCTCCAAGCTACCGAAATAAGTTGGGTGCAGTAGCTCGAAAAGTTCTTCGCCTGCCGAAATTGTAGTAGGCGCAGAGGCCCTGTCTCTGGGCGTCTTCTCGGCGGATGCGTCGCTGCCGTCCTCGTCAAGGGGGGGCCATGCATACGCTATCGCGTCTAAAAGTCGAATTTCCTGCCAAGCGTCAACAATTGCACCGGGCGTGTCCGTTGAGGGGCTACTGAGTCACCGCAAACGAAATGGACAGCCGAGCTGAGCCTGCAGCCTTATCGAATAAGGCTGCAGGTTGGGTCCGCGCTCCAGAGGGCGGTAAGGACCCCATGGTTGGACAGTCGGCTGACGCCCTCTCTGCCGCATGTCTGGCAGAAGTTGAATGGTCCATGCCTGACGCAAATAAGCTGGCCACTCGTCAACAAGAACTACACCGCCAAATAAACGACCGCAGCGAGTTCAGAAGATCGGTAATAGAAGAATCCCGTAAGTGGGCGTATACGCCAGGGAGTTTGCTGCCTTTTCTATAAAAAAAAGGGACTGCTAACTTAATCGCAATCGAGAAGGAGTCCAAAGGAAGCCGAGCAGTCATTGGATGCGGAATATTGACTGAGTGACTTCAACGTAATAGCCGAGTTTTAGTTTATTGGAGACAGAAATCATAACGGTACTCGAAGACCAATTCTGGTGCTAGCGCTTCCTCAGAATAGGTCTGACGGCAAAGGCACCATCGATAGTATAAATATTAATTTAATTATCCTTTGAATATAGTCAAGAGTCTGGTAAACCCCCAGTGGCTCCGGACACGCCGTATAAGTATTTATATAGCCCTGCCGATCATAGAGGGCGTAGTGATTTTTACAAAACCTGGAGATTTCTTGGTTTTTGTAAATCTTGAAACATCCCTACCAGATATGGGATAACGTAAATCCTTATTTCTCCCCGCAGATAATACGCAATTGACCTTATTTACGCTTCTACAAAGTACCCGCGTACTTACAATTAGTCGTCCGTTATATTTATCAGCGAGCAATCTTATACGGCTATCTCTACTTCAGTATAATGCTGCTACACCCCTCTTACGTGCCCCAGTAATTATCACTTTTGGTCCTATTTTTAGACATTCATTGACCCAGGCACCAAAGCGAGGGGCCTCAATTACTATCCCAGCGAACTCTGTCGTTCAATCATGGTTTCAATTGGTGCTTCCAAGTCCCCTGGACGGGTTCGTCCTGCCGCGCTGCAGGTCGGTAGCGTAGCGTAATTGCTTGATATGGGAATACTACGCGTTCTGAAACGGCTTCGTCGTTCCTATGGTTGTCTCGTAACTGGATGACGTACATCTGAATAATATATATATGGATGACGTGCATATAGATAACGTATATATACAAGCAGTACGATAGGCGCCCTCTCTTTCGATAGTCTTAGAGGATCTCAGACAAAAGGCCTTGTTGGTCTCTCGTTTCTCCAGTGAATATTATTTGATACTGAGGCTATATAACGGTCTCTCGTCTATTGTTTTAGATATGGCTAGATACAAGATCAGTTAATAAGCAGGTCAAAGTCAGAGGATAACAGATCTGGATCTTCTCTATAGGGCAGGGCATATATAACAAAAGTTAGCAGTTCGAGGACGATCGACGGGGATTGGCCGGGCAATTATAATATCAATAATTTTCAGCTACAGGGATAGGGCAGTAGTCCTATAGGCCCGCGCAATGTTTAGATGCTCAACGGATGTCTTGAGGTAACAGGTGAGAGTATTGTTATAAAGGAAAGAGAGAATTATAGGGTTAGTTTCCCTTAAAAGCCGCTATCTGAGATCATATAGGCCCCGCACTAAGGGACTAAGCTTCTAGAAAATTCTTTCGTCATTGCAAAAAATTTACCACTCTTCAACGACACGGTAGATCGATACTGGGACTGGTCTCAGTTCACAGCTTGAGCTACCTTTTGCCACAGCTGGCTCTCGAGTAAGGGTTGTCTCTATACGTCAACCTCTGTATCTTATGTTCTGCAGCTATCCGTCATACCTCAACGCCAGCTTAGGGACATTGTATCTCCCATTACGAGTAAATTAGATCCTGACTTGACGAAGATCTGTCTAATATGCCAAAGCTATTACCAATAATTCCTATCGTGAAACGTGAGGAGATACCCATTATGGCTACGGTAAGACCTATAGACTCTTTAAGCGGATCAGATAATTAACCGAGACGTTTCGCTTAGGGAGACGATGCAATCCAAGGAATACCAGAAAAAATTCTCGGCGAGCAATTCCCAGCCACAAAGGTGCAAGGTAAATATATTCATGTGGCCAAAGCTATGACTATCAGAATCTATAAAGATCCTGGAGGCGAGACTACATGGAAAGATTACGATCTCAAGGATTTCAAGACTCAGATTGCCACCGAGTGCGGTTGTGAAGTGATTGGGGGTGAGGGCGTAAAGTTTACGACCACGTAAGAGTTGTCAGTGCAAGATCGCGCTGCATTTGAAAGCCAGAGACGCGCTGGATTACGACATTGATGGACCCGTCTTGTTGCTCGTCATCAGGGATGAATACAGTCACACACGAGGAAAATAGACCTCCGCTCTGCTTTTCCATTTGCAATTGCCGGCTCTGCAAAATCGCATCGAGTAATCCGTGGTTGATGCATGAGATCTTGTCAAATAGCACGTTCGAGAATGCATAACGAATGTCTGGGATTTATCAGCTCAGTGGACGCGTAGCAGCGAAAGAATACCATTCTGCTCACTTCTATCTCGATCTGCCGTAGGCAACGCAGGCTCACTATTCGAGCTCGCGCGCAATGCTATAAATATTATCGTCTGCCCCCTGATAGGTGCAACAGTCTTCACCTGTTAGACTGGTTTTGAAAGCTGCGCAATCCACCAGAGGTGCTTCTTTCTCCCAAGCCTCGAGAGTTTCCAGCAACGTTGGCAAGCACTGCTGCTGCGGCGTTGGAATGTTCTTGAAGATATGTTTGAACTTGAGCGCCGGTATATTATAAGCCTAATCGGACATCTTTAGAATACCAGCCAATACTATAGCCCTGTCACATCCCAATTTTTGGATCATAAGAGCTCTTTCGTATTGCTTGTTCTTTGTTGACCGCTGGCCCCTAGACTCAGATTCCCTATAGGGAAAGCTGACGTAGATGGCTTTAAATGATTTCCTGACAAACGTCCCAGATGGGACTTGGCCTTCCAGAAGCTTTTCTATTACCGTCTCCGCTCTGGCAAGAACAGGCCCGCAACCCTGATCGAGAAACTCTGTCTGCTTCTTGCTTATATCTCCGATAGTCGCCAAAATTTCCAAGTAAATCGAGTATAATTTCTCCAAATTATCAGTGTGACTATCAGGGTCTGTAAGGGAACGTTCGGAGAGTAGCCAGCGCTGCCGCTTAGCAACCCGAATCATTTCCGACAGTGTTATTTTCGGAAGACCGAATTGGAACAGCTGCTTCCGAGAAACAGACGTTGCGTAAAAGGTTGTATCCCTGTACAAAGGGGTTAAGGGTATAATTTGAAGAGGCGATATAAGATATTAGAAATTGTCATATATCTTCAGAGCTATTAAATCCTTACAGATTGTTATATATTACAAGGGTCTATAATGAAATTGACCCAGATTCCATTCGCTTCTATCTGCTATCCCGCTATTGTTATGCAATAGGTCAACCTCAGGCGCTATTTTCCGGCCCGGTCTCGTATTTAGTATGCCATATCTTCATCGTTTGCACTACAGCATTTTTGGGACCTCTTCTCTATATTCTCGGAACGCTTCGAGGAGAAAGGCGAGCCTGTCTTAGATTAGGTTATCAAAGTAGACTATGGAGGCTTCGTTATGCATCAAGACCGCATACCTTCAACAACAGGCAGGATACCATCATATCGATCGTTCCCTATTCTAGAATTCCCAGCAGATATAGGATTTTTCAATATCGCAAAACCCCCAGCATTCTGGTCCCATATTTACACAGGCCTGAGCATGGCAACGGCACTAGGATATCAATGTCGAGTATCGGTTGAAAAAATTCCTCGTGACTCCCAATACTTTCTCGTTCTTACTAGGAGATCTCCCGGGATAATGCCGACTCCGGGTCAATGCCGAATTTAATTCTAATATACAAAATCATCTATTTACTAATTAGACTATGACCACCACGAATTATAAGCTACAAATTAAATACATAG
>JAABUQ010002682.1_pt1 | contig 34661 bp, 12 predicted proteins | sample 5560001 | NCBI WGS metagenome assembly JAABUQ01 (sample SAMN10711888, study PRJNA513371) | rock metagenome | isolation source: Antarctica rocks | place: Antarctica: Victoria Land, Finger Mt nord | collected 2015-12-18
GAGAATCTCCTTTAGTATATAGATCTTCTAACACGACTCTCTTATGAATCGTGTTCAACTTATCTTAAGTCTTGACTTATTATTACGATTGACTCAAGTTGCAAATCCCTTGTTATCAAGTGATTGCCTGTTTGACTTAAAGACGTCTATAGATCTTCTTAAAGCATAATCCTCTCTAATATCTTCGAAGAAAGTATTAACGTAACACTTTGAACACTCTAAGAATGTCTATATTAGGTCAACGCGCTTCTACCTCAAGCATTAGCTCTATAGTAAAAGAAAAACAATCTATGTCAAACCTTATGAAGATCGATGATAACGACAATAGTATCGACAATAAAGAAGAAATTTTATCAAAAATCAAGATTAATGCTTTAGACAAATATTATAAAGATAAAACTAAATTAAAGAATTAAATTACGCAAGTTAAAATCTACTTTACGTTCTATCTCGTTCTAGGAAATAAAAAGATCTTATTGACTTTTATCTTTTTTTAAGAACGAGTTCAACATTGATTGAAGTTAAACCTTCGAAAACATCTTAAGAATAAAGAAGACCTAAAAGAAATCTTCATTAACTTCGATGTTTTTAAGAAAGAACTACGACAAATATTTGAAATATTTAACAAAAAACAAATAGCGAAACGAGTTATTTAGCATTTGCAACAAAAAACATTAGCAATAGACTACGTCGCCAAATTTTAGAAATACGCAAATTTAATCGATTAAAACAATGCATTACTAATGACAATGTTTAAACGAAATTTAAAGAAGAATGTTAAGAACGAACTCATGCGCAACGATGCAAGATTCGACATCATTTAAACTTTAGTGAAGATAGTTATCGATGTAGACGACAAGTTATATAAGAGAGCTATGAAAAAACGATACGATCAATCTCATAAGAGAGCAAAAATCTTTTTTGAATCAACGATCGATTATCACGCAAAGAAAGATCATTTCAAGAAATATAGCAACCTAGATTATCGCGAGCTTGCATCAATGAAATTAAACTCTACTTAGCGACGTAAAGAGAAGAACTCTAAAGAAAAGCAAAATAATAAAAATTCAAAAACGTGCTATTTATGTGGCAAATCGAATCACTTCGCAAAAGATTGTCGTTCGAAGAACTTAATGATTTCACGACAAATCAATGCTATGTTAAGAAAGATATTTAATAACTAAAACGACATTAAGAAGCAAGTTGACAAAGAAGCGAACACCTTCAAGACTAAATTGAACGACGACTACTATCTAGTAGAAAATCTAAATCAATTACAAAAAGTTCTAGATGAAACATTATCAAACAAGGCACTCGTATCTACGCAAGAAGTTAATTAAAGACTTAAGAAAACTATGAGTGCGAAACGATCAAATACGCAATATTCTCGAAATTTAACAAAAGACTTTGATAAAAAGTATAACTAAAACAATTTTTATAATTGCATAGACGAAATCACAAATTAAATCGAAGCTTTAGCTAATTTATTGAAGATTATAAATAAATGCGAGGAAGCGCTAGAAAGCGACATCACTAAAGAAAAAAACGTTCTCGACGAAATTAAACGACAACTAAATAGTGTTAGTCTATTCTAACAAAAGATAAAGCAATCAAAGAGATATGCGACACTTAGTTGAACAACTTGTTACGACGACTTATGCTAAACTTATCTAGAAGAAAAGAAAGAAGTCAACTAGTTTTCTAGAAAGCCAAAGTTAGCAATCTAGCAACAAAAGAAAGCTTAGCGCAAGCAAACGTTTGTAGCAAAAGTCGCAACACAAGAGTAGAGAAAAGTTCAAGTTTCTTAGTAAAGAGCATATTAAAGAAATGCAATATGTTAGCTCAACAATAGCAACTAAACTTAATAGCACACGCACGATGTTTTATCACATTAATTAAGATTAATGATCGTCGATTCATCGCAATGATCGATTCTAATGCAATAGATAATTTTATGACTAGAGCTCTTGTTAAGAAGAAAGAATATTTTACTTAAAAGAATGCTTGACGCATACAATCTAATAATTGTAGATAGAAATCCATTACTTAATAAGAATGAAAAAGTAAATAAAGAAATAAGATCATTATTGATAGCTATTTAGCAACATCACAAGAAACTAATCTTTAATATAATGGAAATGATCACTTATAATATCGTTTTAAAAATGTCTTAATTAAAGCAACACAATCTAGAAGTTAATTAAAATACACAAGTACTTAGATTTGAGCAATGTAATCACGCAATTTATATTTAATCTACGCATCGATAGCGTTCGATAATAGATAAAAGATTAAGTTAAAACTTAATCGCAAGAAGCGAACTTGTCATTTTGTACAAAAACGATTAACAACAATTTGACTCGTTAGACATTAACAAAGATTAGTTGAGTCATAAAGACAAAGTAAGTGAAAAAAACTACGAATTTTTTAAGAATCTTGAAATATTTAGTAAAGCGAGAGAATCGCTAAAACATATATTACGAATATATAATAGTTGGAAACACCTATTCTAGAAAGAGAAAACGACAAAAGCTCTATCTAAATATTAATTGTAAAATCACGAGATTAAACTTGAACTAAACAAGAAACTTACGTTTAAATTTATTTACGCTCTATTAAAGAAAGAATTGTTAATACTTCGCAAATATCTAGCAAAAAATAAAAAGAAAGAATTTATTAGAAAATTTCAATTACGAGCAAGATACTCAATTCTCTTTACACTTAAAAAGAACGAGAAACTTCGCTTATGTGTCGATTATCAAAAGCTAAACGACATAACGATCAAAAATCGATATTTATTATCAAATATTAGCGAGCTTCAAAATCGATTATTTGAAGTTAAATACTTTATTAAACTAGATCTACGAGAAGCGTATAATTAGATTAGAATGAAGACAAGAGAAAAGTAAAAGATAGCTTTTTGTATACAATATAAACTTTACAAATACATGATAATGTCGTTTGAGCTCATTAACGTCTCGACAACATGTTAAGAAATGATTAACGATGCGCTACGACAATATTTGAATATATTTGTCATAGCATATCTAAACAACATTATGATATACTTAATCACGCTAAAGAAACATGTGTAGTATGTTTCCTAAATATTGAAATGTTTAAACTAAAGAAATCTACGTCTTAAACCAAAGAAATGCGAATTTCATCAAAAGGAAGTTGACTTTCTAGAATTCGTTGTAGAACGACATAAAATTCGAATGAATCTAAAAAAAATTAAAGCAATTAAAGAATAGTTAACGTTAATCGATGTTAAGAACATCTAGATCTTTATAGAATTTGTTCAATACAATAGAAAGTTCATCGAAAGCTTCTTAGAGAGATCGATATTATTGACAAATCTAACAAGGAAAGACACGTCTTAAAAATGAGAATCACGCGAAGAAGTAACATTTTAAAGATTGAAAAAAGAGTATTTGAAGAAATCAATACTTAAGATGTTTAATTCTAAGAAACTAGAACGAATGAAAATAAACGCATTAGATCTAGCTATCGATGTATATTTCAATCAACTATATGAAGACATGTGACACTTAATAACATACTACTTAAGAAAACTCTCGTCGACGAAATAGAACTACGATATATATGACAAGGAACTACTTGCGATAGTAATAGCTCTTGAAGCATGAAGAGTATACATAGAAGAAGCATCAAAACTTACTATTCTAACGAATTATAAAAATCTATTGCACTTCATCACGACAAAAGAACTCAATAGAAGACAAGTATAATAATTCGAGAAGCTAGAACAATACAAGTTCAAAATATTGTATATTCTAGAAAAAGAAAATGACAAAGCAAACGCGCTTAGCAAGCGAAATAATTATATAAAAACAAAGAAGTTGTTTAATCATAACATACTTAAGATTAATTAAGATAAATCATTATCGATTAATAAACATAAGCTAAACGCAATTTTACGAATTCTTCAAGACAAGTTAGAGAAGTTTTCGATTAAAAAAGAAAAACTCTAGATATTTATCGACAAAATCGACGAATATATAAAAGAGCATTATGACGAATTATTGCAAGAACATCTAGAGATGACCAAAACACTTTAGCTTTTGCGCCAATATTGTTAGTTTTCAAACATAAGACAAGTTGTCAAGACATATGTTAAACGATGTCTTAGCTATTAGCAAAACAAACATGATACATATGCGCAATATAATAAAATTTAGTATTAGAAATTATCTAAATTATTATAAGACGAAGTTACAATAAACTTCATTATTAAGTTGTCTAAGTTGACAAATCTAGCAATTAGAGAGAAATATAACTTGATACTAGTAATGATTGACAAACTTATCAAGTACTCACATATTATCGCATGCAAAGAGAAATTTATAGCAGAACAACTAAAATACATCGTACTAGATCGATTGATCAAATATCATAATATATTCAAAGAACTAACTAGTGACAAAGACAAGCTCTTCACGTCTAACTATTAGAAAACATTAATATTAATGTTAGATACAAGACTTCGCATGTCGATTGTCTATTATCTAGTCACAAATAAATAGACAAAGCGAACAAACTAAAGTCTTGAGCAATATCTAAGACACTACGTCAACAATATCTAGAACAATTAAGTATCACTTTTATCTATGACGCAACTAGCATTAAACGCAAAGGTTTTCGACACAACAAGAATAACGTCTTTCTTCGTTAATTATGACAAGAAGTTAAATCTTTTCGATCAACAACAAAAGCATCTAGCAACTTAGTTAGCCATCGAAAGAGTAGCGACACTAAAAAAGATACACGATAACATCTTATCGATGCAAGCACGATCGATCAAGTATTAAAACAAGAAACGAAAAATGACACCTTAGCTAAAGAAGAGAAATAAAGTGTATCTTCTAACAAAGAACCTAAAGATTAGAAGAAAAAGCAAGAAACTTAATCATATTAAGGTCGAATCATTTTTCATTAAAGAAGTCAAGGGATTAGTCAATTACAAACTCGACTTACCCAAGGACGTCAAAGTATTTTTAGTATTTTATATCTTATTATTAGAATTAGTCGACCCCAATACGCCTATATAGGAAACATTTCATTATAAAGCTCAAAAAGAAAATTGATACAAAGTGGAAAAGATTCTAAAGTAGCAAGGTCAAAACTATCTAATCAAGTGAAAGAAATATTCTATCTCGAAGAACACGTGGAAATCTAGGAAGAATCTTGATGACTACTATGACCTTATCTAGAGATTTTATCAACATTCGAAAAATCATTTAGCATAGCGAGGAATAACTAGAAGGTAAGAGATGACTCAACGAGAATATTCGCAACAAAATAGTTGAAGAACTCGAGAACATTTGACTTCTTTATTCTCGACAATAGACATTGTGTCTTTCGTTTAGTCTTCGCATCAATCTTTTTTAGAATCTTCTTATTTTGAAGTAATCAAGTTATGACGATTGTTAACAAAGCTTCATCTTTAGCAATTTTAACAAAGAGATCTTCTCTATTATGATTAAGGAAAGACCAAGACATGTTTACGCACGATTTGTTCGCACAAACACATTTCGAACACTTTAAACGAGACAAGAAGTCTTTCATGACAATACAAGAATAATCAAAGAGAGAGCAACGTTCACAAGCAAGATCTACTAGTGTATCGTAGCGTTCGATTTCGAATGCGACACGAAGACGACTTTGTTGCTAACGAGACATAGTGAGAGACGTTTAACTTTCAAGACGAAAACCTTTAAGAAGAGGAAATAGTGTTACGAGCCTAAGCTTGGAACAACGTGATATATTAATTACAACGCAACATGTAGCACGAAGTACGATCGCTTGCATGTTCGACAACTTGACAAACGAACAATGTTCGACATGCTCGATAGCGAGTTGAGCGAACAATATTCGACATGTTCGACAACAAGTAAAGCGAACAATGTTCGACATGTTCGATAGCGAGCTAAGCGAACAAGAAGAATTTTCTTTAGTATATAGATCTTCTAACACGACTTTCTTATGAATCGTGTTCAATTTATCTTAAGTTTTGACTTATTGTTACGACTAATCTAAGTTGCAAACTTCTTGTTATCAAGTGATTGCCTACTTGATCTAAAGACGTCTACAAATCTTCTTAAAGCATAACTCTCTCTAATACCTTCGAAGGAAGTACTAGCGTAACATATATATAAGATAGAACTATATAGTATATAAAACTATAGTTTAGAGAGATATTAATCTATAAGAATTGTAGAAAAAAAATCTAAGAGAGAAAACTTTATACAACGTTAAGTTGCTACTACAAGAATTTAGCACTAATATATTTAATTAATTATAAAAAGCTAGTATTGTAATTATCTTTCTCTTGTGTATTTATTTTTGATTTTCGGGGTTTTGCTCTCAAATCTAATGCAAAAAAAGGATAATCTTATCAAAAGTGCATCAAAAGTGGCATCTTACTGCATTTAGTACTAGTGTATGTGATATAGTGATATCGCAGAATAAGTATTAGGTCTGAGGTTCTAAGGCAATTCATCAAGGTGTTATCAATTATCTATGGCTCCCTTGACTTAACTAAGCAGCAAAGCTCCTTGGTCTTGATAGCCATTGATCTAGACTTCTTGTGTACAACATTTACCCGACTTTACAACTATAGAGTGTCCAAAAAGCGCAAATACGAGGCATACCCACCAGCTCCAGAAGACAAACTCACGGGTCTTGCGATTGCGACGCCTGCGTTTGCTATTGGGCTCTGATGGTTTGCTTGGACTGTCCCGCCCAGAGTGTCCCATCTGCCATGAGCTGTGTCAGCGCTGGCTCTAATACCAATCTGTTTCGCCATCAACGAGTTCGACTGCGTTTTGGGAGGTTATCTCACCGACAAATACACAAACTTTGCATTTTCCGCCTTCGTCTCTTTGTTTTGATGCTTCGCTCGGCTCTATCCGCCACGTTTTCGCTCTTTGCTCACGGCCTATATACGAACCTTGACCCGAACTTGGCAACCAGTGTATTGACCACGGTGACAACTTTCGCTTGCCTCGGCCCAGTGATCCTGATTCAGTATGGAAAACGCATACAGGAGGCGAGCAGGTTTGCCCAGTATAGTCTTACTGTCGACAACGGGGTGGGTGTGGGGCTGCCCGACATAACGGACCCGATTGTTGTCACGGCTACTCATCACGAGGGCTGATTGCTGCGCAAATAGGACGGCGTGCGACCAAATATTTCTATAAAAGCATGTATTTCATACAGGTTATAGGCACCTTGAAGCCAAATGCCGTGGCAGAAATCTAATAATGCAGATGCAAAGAGCGGCAATTCGCCATAGGCGCAATCCTGCAAGATCCTGTCCTGCTTCAAGTTGTTCGTCTGTCGGCACAAATTCTGCCGACTGGAAGCGAAGTGTATGAAGTCCTCATGCGCTATGACTTGGATTCTCTTCTCTTGATTGAAGACGCGCCCAGTGCGTACCAGGTTTGAGCAAAATGGAGGAATCGACGAGACGAAATTGGAGCTTCTCCAAGAAGGGTTTCATCATCGGAAAACAGGCGGTAATGATGCTAAGACCTAACATGACTCTAGATGAATAAAATGAGCTGGGGTCTGATAATCGAGATTCAATGGGTACGTACTGTGTCCAGACACTGAAATTGACGTCAAACCCTATAAGTTATGTCGTTAACTTAGTATGGACTAGAAGCATGGAAAACGGGTTTATTTCCTTACAGGTTCGGTCGGTTGAACGAATGTAGGTTCTGGAAGCCGAGAGCTGTATAATAGTCGTAAGACATACCCTTTAGATAAGGTTAGAGCACGATAGCACCCCACAGGAATATTGCTGCTGCGTACAATATTCTGACAGCAAAAAGAGCAGACACTGCCAGCTTGCGCCTTAGACTGATCTGCACATGCCATAAGATGCATGGTGGGATGATTATCACAACCACGTCGGTAAGTATGTTGACCACTCCGTTTGCATAGTATATTATATCCTGGATACGTTAGCTTCGACAACCAATCGCACAGCCTAGATATGCTATACCTGATTACGGCAGCTACTCGGACTAAGATTCCAAGGGCTCGGTCGCTCACATTGGAACAGCAGTGCAAATGTCCCTGCTAAGCCCCATAAGGTAATGCAGGCCACGAAAACATGTAGCGCGATGCTTGCCGGTTTGGACGGTGTCAGATGCATGAAAACGAACACCATCGAGATTTTTGCTAAGCAGAGGATTATGATTTCCAGGGTCTGACTTGCGTATCTTGCCTGCCAAGGACTTCTCAGTTACAATAAAGGCAATGGAGAGATTGCGAGTTTTACATGCCTTGCCATATTGCAGATATTGAAAGCTGCTCATATCCAATCTGTGTCTTCCAAGACCATGGTTGACAGCTGTATGAACTGTTGCACTCTGAATGATACTCAGTACCTAAGAATGGTATGGTCAGTAAAGAAGTAGAACACCTCAAGCAGAAACTTACTCCGGCCACTGTAATAATCAGATTGTCTATGGCTAGGTTCCATCTGGTGGCTAGACGCGCAATAAGTGCCAAGCTCATGAGACACATCATGATCCAAGTAGTTACGACAACGTATGGCCCATGATCATTGGCGGTGATGAGTCCATGAGGAGGATATGTGCCTCCGTTACTATGAAAGTGAAGCTCCTTGGGGCGGGACGAAGACATGGACGTGATGTGGGAAAAGAAAAAAGAGATACCCTGCGACGGTCGTGTCATGAACTAGACGTATTTGAGAGACAGATATTGTTGCTGTTGATGACGAGGCCAGCGAGACAATGCTTCTATCCGTACCCCTAGCAGAGAAAGGCAAATGGCATTGATTCGGGCGCGAGAATAAGGCAGCTAATCCGACTATTACGACAGCATACAGCCTACCTATAAGATCCTGCTTCGATTCAATTGCCATCGAAAGACAGGCTTCGGGCGATCGTACCCTAAACAGGTCACCAGAAACAAGGCATCTACGTGGGATGCATCCAACTCAGCACTGCCGCAGGGATGTTTTTTTAGCTAGTGGTGCATGGTCTTGTATGTCAACGCAATGCGCCAATTAGGAGAGGAAAAGCCGAAGAGCCCTCGGAGCGACAGTAGCCTGAGACGCCGGCAGTGGAGAGCGATTGTCAGACGCTAACCTGGAAAAGGGTAGTGTAATGCCAAGACATTGCCAAGGCACTACGGAAGGACCATTCCGCTTTCCTCATTCTAGTAACATACAGGGTACGATTCCGATACATATGATGGATCTAGAGCTTCAGCACAATGATAACATAAGAAATGGCGAAAGAGTCGACAGTATTGCGGGCAGCTAAAGCAACAGCTCCATTTAATTCTGGTCTTGGCTATTCTGGTCGTTGCCAAGCTACGACCTGCAGCTCGCGGAACGGGCCAAGCGTCGATGTTGCTCGACGTTTTAACTTTTACGGTGCCAGAGCGTCGGTAGCCATCAAATTTGTTAAACTGGCATATCGCGCGGAGCTATTGCTACTATTGGTTACGCCATTCTGTGCACCTGCGAGGCTCTTCAGCGGCGTAGCCTTCCCCACTACGGCTGCCTCGAAAGTGGGGCAGTTGTTTGATCCATTCTGCTCCTGCAGGATCACACATCGGCAATTGCCGGAGTGCGTCTTTAATCGAAAGGATCAAGCTCTTCTTAGGCAGTACTTGCTCGGGACGGATGATCGAAAGCCGTGTCCTTGATGCATTCCATAGCGAGTGCTAGTGAATGAACAATTAGATGTATGTTCGAATCCTTTCCTGTGAGGTACGGTTTTAGGCTTTTGCAGCCGTGCAGTCATGTGGATCTAGGTCTGCCTGCATGTCGTCTCCTGGATGTCGAACGTTCCAGTCCGCAGTGTGTCTCCATGCAACACGAATAACCGGACAGGGTCTCCTGGACGGTCGGCAATTGATGTTAAGAAAAGTGCAGCTTGGCAGAAGTAGCAGCGCTATGCACTTCAAAGGCGATGACCTAGAACAAGGCGTTTGGAAACGGCACGGTGATAAATCAAACAGAACGTCTCATAACACTCATGCGAGCCACTAAAACCGAGGAGTGAGTGGAGCCGCTGCTGTTGAAAGCCCTGCCTAAAGCTGTGTCCCAAACCTCTTGTTGCCGTGTCTTGTTTTTGTAAAGTCGAAGCAGCGAGGTAGGAGACGACATGTTCCCCTGGCTACCAGCTTTGCGCTTCTGGTTCTAGAGCACCATTGGAAATTTCAGTCCTCGATTCCTTCTCTTCCCAAACTCTCAGCTATTTTTTACGGTCGTTGACTGATCGACTTCTGCCTGTACTCTGGCCACTTTACAACTCAAAAGAGCAAGGCAGACTATGGCTTACAGAGACAAGCTACCATTCCAAGCAATGGAGATGCGTAATCCTACTACTTTTAAATCCTCTAGTACGACTAGCGGCAAGAAGCATCGATCGCACGACTCTGACACAGAGACACCGGTACATTCTAGTGGAGGAGACAGACTCAAGGTAGTATCCGAGCACTTCTCATCTCTCGCGACAATTGCTACTTGATGCTGACTGGAGCGTAGCGGACTTTTGGACGGGTATCCTTGGTAGCTTTTTCGACAACCTTGTTGGCCTCCTGGGAATCGATAGCTTGGTGAGAGCATATCCAATATCCACAAGATCCTAGTTCTAGTGAATTCACGGTTTATTTTCACAGTCTCCTCGAGGACGGACTGATTAACGGAGGTCCGGCTTCTTTGGTCTATGGACTTGTATTCGCCTTTGTCGGCTCACTTGCAACTTGTGCCTCCCTTGCGGAAATGACTTCCATGTAAGCCGAGAGCATTCCAATCCATCAGCGGCACCCTAGCTTACATGCTTCTCAGGATACCGACATCAGGTGGGCAGTACCATTGGGTCGCTGAGCTTGCTCCCATCCATATTGCCAGGCCTCTCAGTTACGCTGCCGGTAGGACTTGCTACGTTATTTGCTGCCGCAAGGAGCTCACAGCAACATAGGCTGGATAACCAGCTTTGCGCGTCTTTCGATTGCCGCAAGTGCTGCATACGTCGCAGCAACTGAAATACAAGGATTATTGGTGTTCAACATCCAATCCTATGTCTCTCAAAATTGGCATGGTACTATGTTGTACTGGATGGTTCTATTGACCGCCGTGTCTGTCAATATTCTCGGTATCAAATTCTTCCCACACATTGAGACTATGGCTTTTATTCACCATATTTGTTTCTTCTTCGTCTTTCTTGTTCCTCTTGTATATCTGTCCCCACAGAGTACAGCGACTTTTGTGTTCGCGACTTTCGAAAATGCAGGTGGTTGGTCTAGTAACGGTGTATCTTGGGGTATCGGGCTACTCGCATCGGCTTGGGCGTTCGTCGGTGGGTTAATAAAGTTTTTGTATAAGGAATTATCTCTTACTGATGCGCTTTTTTAGGAATCGACGGTACAAGTCATATGAGTAAGTTACCCTTGCCAGAAGTTACGGTGGCTATGCCATCGCAATACTGATACAAGGCAGGCGAGGAGGTACAGAAAGCAGCACGCGTGGTCCCCGAAAGCATGGTTATTGCTTTCTTCATCAGTGGCTCACTGGCCTTTGCCGCGTCCATAGCAATACTCTTTAGCATAGGCGATTTGCATTCGATCCTAAGCACGGCGACAGATTACCCAATCATTCAGGTCTTCTACACTGCAACGAAATCCAAGGGAGCCACGACAGCTATCACCGTGGGATTGATGATGACAAGTGTGTTCTCGACCTTCGGTCTGTTGGCGTCGGCATCTCGCATTACCTGGGCTCTGGCTCGAGACAGGGGTTTCCCTTTTTCTACGTATTTCCAATACGTGAGTGTCATATCGGTCGCATGTCCCTTGAACACAATCTTCTGACTGTTTTCCAGGTTGACAGGCGATACTATATTCCTGTGCGAGCAATCTTTCTCATTGCCATCATCGCCATGCTCCTTGGCCTCCTCAATATCTGGTCCTCGACAGCTTTCAATGCCATGACTTCACTTTCGCTTATCGCACAATACACTTCCTATGTGCTGCCAATCTCGCTCATGGTCCGGCGCAGAATTGAAAAAAGGCCTCTACCTTACGGCCCCTTCCGGCTGGGCCAATGGGGCATCCTGATCAACATAGTCTCGATTCTGTATACGGTTCTGCTCCTTGTCTTCATGGTTCTGCCCCCATATCAACCAGTCACGGCGAAAAACATGAACTATGCAGCTGTGGTCTTCGGTGCTCTGCTTGCGCTATGCGCGATTATGTGGGCTGTTCATGGAAGGCGCGTCTACACGGGTCCTGTGAAAGAAGCGAGTGATAATCTACATATTCACTGAGTAGGGGGTTTTTAGTAGTTGATTCAGCTGATAGTCATGTGTTCCCCCTCGGGGTTGTGCGACATTCGAGAATCCCATGCAACACGCGTAACGCTATGACATCATTTTACATCTGCGGACAGCCACATCGCCATAATGTTGGGAGCGATGTAAGACCCAAGTTCGCCTTGAAACAGTCCTCGCAGCCTGATATGCACGTGTGCGGCTGATCATGCAAGTTGCCACCCGATGCGCACCATACGTCATTCTAAGGCATCTTACCTTGCATGACCTGAGAATGACCCTGCATCCGGGTGCTTCAAAGCCGGAAGTTGTTCTAGTCAGAAGAGACAAGAGCGAGGTGAGCTGCCTCGAACATCACCTTCATCTCCGGTCTCGCATCTCAATCAACCCTCCCTTTAATCATACAGTCGCGGAAGGCTCATCTCATGTCTTCCAGGAGACCACAGTTGTCACTCTACGAGTTGATTGACATCGGCCTAGCTGCTGTACAGATTAGTAAGCAGACGTGCTCAACCACCTCTCGCGACCTACTAACTCATGACCTTAGTCCCCATAGCGATCAAAGCTTTGCTCACCGCTCCGTTTCGCGGCAACTCGAGCAACAGAGATCTGATAACCCACGTCTCTTTCGTGGCAAGCAAAGCCTGGAGCCGGAGAGCTTCTGCCAGACAACTACAGTATGTTAAAAGACGTTGCACGAGAACCCTCCCATAATTCTGCCGCGGAAGAGTGTCAATGACTTACTTCTTGTGTAGGTGGTTGAACCCGCCCACCGACGAAGTCTACTTGGCCTTTGCCCAGCGAAAGCAGTTTGCACCCGCGAGCACGTCACTGCCCAATGCTGCAAAAGCCCACTGGTTAGGGAGGGAGGAAGACGCCGCGAAAATTCTTGTCTTCTTTCACGGTAAGTTAAGGACACTATAACTGTATACATGGAGATCCCAATACTAATATCACTCAAGGAGGGGGCTTTGTGAAACCACTCACAACCCAGCTGGGACTGCTATGGGACATCAAGCAGTCTATCGCTCCGCAGAAACTGGCCATTTGCGTACTTTCATACGTCCTTGCTCCAGAAGCTCAGTATCCCGTCCAACTTCAACAAGCCGTGGACCTTATAAGGCATCTCGTGATCGTCAGAGGCCACAAATCTGAAGATGTATAGCACCCTCTGTTCAAGCCGGCGTATTGCATTGAACTCTCAAATTTGCGTTATGTTGTCTCTGCTGATGCTTGGCCCAACTAGCTTATCGTATGCGGGGACTCTGCAGGCGGGAACCTAGTCCTCGCGCTCTTGTCGCATATGCTGCATCCGCACAAGTCCATCACACCACTCGACCTGTCGGGACCTTTCCTTGGGGCAGCTCTCGTCGCTCCCTGGGGTGAATTCCGCACCAACGCTACCTCCTACACCCGCAACGCTGCCAAAGACTCAATCGACGCCCCTGTGCTTCGGAAATGGTCCGCGTACTACATGGGAGGCGCCAAAGTTGACAACTACAACCAGCCCTTCCGCGCAGTCGCCGGATGGTGGAAGGATCTTCACGGCGTGGTCCAGAACGTCATAGTAACGGCTGGAACAGACGAAGTACTCCTGGACGACATTCAGGCTTTTGCAGATACCCTCAAGGTCAGTAGATATCTCGCTGCTAGACAGTATGTTGATTTTGAGCTCAGGAAGTTCTCCCAAGTGCGACGCTCTTGGTCACTGGGGTCGGGGAAGTCCATGATCAGCCTTTCATAGAGCCTTTGACCGACGACAAAAGAAGCGAGCAGGCAAGGTTGTTGAAGGCTTGGATTGCGGCCAGAATACAGGGCTCTGGTTGATCTTAAGAACAGTCTTTTCAGATGTTCAAAGATGTCTTCTGGCACTCATGGAATGCTTTGCGTGGGGCCTGAGCAATACATTGCGAAACGGGGTTTAATGCAAAATGTAATCATTTTATTCGCTTTGTCGCTGCAACCTCACACTAGCTCAGAAACAAGTGACAGCTTGAGTGTAACGACAGTCGGTTATAGCGATCGATTGACCAGTGACTGCAGCTCGATCTTAATATTAATTAGATCGAAGTTGTTAAGAGATTTAAATTAGAAATTCTTGCAATATAATAAAAATTGTTGAGCTAAAATAATAATGTCTTTAGATACAAGTAACTACTTGTAAGATTTCTTATATATCTTTAAGAGTTATTTGCTAAGAATATACTTTTTTTTAAATATACTTGTTAATATAGTACTAATTTATTAATTGTTTTATTGTAGATTATATTTAGTTGTATTATAATTTATAATCGAAGATATTTTATATTTAATATATTTATTAAAAAATTAAAATATAGTTAAAGATTTTTGATTCTAGTTGCTTTTATAGTTGTTTTTGTATTATGTTACGAGCTTACCAAAGCTATACTAGTGGTTTAGGTTCTACGCCCTGAGGGTGAACCTATTATTATGCTCGACATGCTCGACGAACGAGCATTCTAAGCATGATGTTCGACATGCTCGACGAGCGAACATCGCGAGCAAGTCATGCTCGCTATGTTCGACGAACGAACAAGGCGAACAATCAATATTTCCTTTTCTATATAGGAACTAAAATACGACTCTCTTATAAATCGTGTTCAACTTATCTTAAGTCTTGGTTTATTGTTACGACTACTAAAGTTGCAACCCCTTGTTATCAAGTGATTGCTTGCATTGCCTAAAGACGTCTACAAATCTCTTCAATAGCATAACTCTCTCTAATATCTTCGCGAGAAGTACTAGCGTAACATATTATAAGAAATACAATATATTTAAGAAATCTAAATTATTAATATATAAATTCTCTTTATTTAAAATATTTATAAACTAATTGTGTTAAATTAAATTATTAAGTTCGAATTAAATACTTAACTTAAATCTTAACAATTTGTACTAATTTAACTCGAAAGTCTTAACAATTTAATTTCTAAAAATAAAATTAACAATTTAAGTTAAATTATAGACTTAAAATCGAAAATTAATTTAAAAAATTAACTTAAATTGTTAAGACTTAGTATTAGTATAAAGAAATTTTAAAATAAATAGTAGAAAATTATATTTTATTCTATAATCTTTCGATATAAGATTATCTAGTAATATATTATAGTAATATATTCGAATTATCTAAATAACTAAAGTTAAATTATTAACTTAACTTTTCTAGTTAAAGAGTTTAACAATCTTGTTCTATATAATCTTGTTAAAAATTGTAAAAAAAAAAAATATTGTATTTTAAGAGAAATTTAAGCTCTTAATCTTTTAACTTGCAATAACAATAATATAATATCTACAATAAAATTAACAAAAATACAAAAATACAAAAATACTCTTAATATTATTATTATAAATATTATATTATTATTATTAAAAGTTAAAATGCTTTATTATTAAACTATTATTAAGATTTTAATATTTAAGTATATTCTATTTAAAAATATATAAAGAACTAATAACTCTAAAGCAATAATATTACACTAATACTTTTGTAAGAAATATTAGAAAAAATTATATTATTAAAGAGATTTGTAAATATTTTTAGATAATGCAAACAATTACTTAATAACAAAAGTTATAACTATAGACAATTTTATATTTAATAAATCTTAATAGATAATTTAATAAATTAGAGTAATAATAAGTAAAGATTTAAGATAAATTAAATACAATTTATAAGAAAGTTGTATTCGAAGATCTATATACTAAAGAAAATTTCTCTTATTTATTATATTTGTTGTTAAATATATTAAGTATTGTTTACTTAATTTATTGTTAAATATATTAAATATTATTTACTTTATTTGCTCTTAAATATATTAAATATTATTTGCTCTTAAATTATTAAATATGCAAATAGTTATACTTTATACTATATATTATGTTGTAAATTATATATTATATTATTTCGAGTTAAATTTGTAATATTATTATTCTTCTTAAATTTTTTTGTCTCGAAAGTTAAAAAGTTCTTCTATTATATTTTATTAGTAACAAAGTTATCTTTATATTGTATTCGAAATCGAATATTACAATATATTAATAAATATTATTTGCAAATATTGTTCTTTTTCTAATTATTTTTGTATTATTATAAAAGATTTTTTGTCTTATTTAAAGTATTCGAAATATATTTGTATAAGCAAATTATGCATAAATATATTATAATCTTCTTTTAATTATAATAAAAAAGATCTTTCGATTAAAATTACTAAAGATAAAGTATTACCAACAATTGTTATAATTTAATTGCTATAAAATAAAAAGATTTTAAAGAAAATTAATACAAAGACAAAATAAAAGATATAATATTTATTGTTAAGAATAAAAGAGTTAAATACTTTCGAATTCTTTAATTGTTTTGTTGCAAATATTCTTGTCAAGTTGTCTTTTATCTTTTAATTATCTTTTGTTATATTATATAATTTTTCGAATTATAATAAAATTGCTAAATAAGATTATAGTACAATAATTTTTTATATATTTATTAATTTTGTTAATAAATATTTGAAATTTTTCTTTTTCTATTAAAAACTCTTTTTTATTGTTTCTAAATATTTGTAAAATAATATTTAGCTTATATTTGTTTATTAATATTAATTTGTTTTTGTTAATCTTAAGTATATTATAATTAAAGAATTTCTCTATTTTTATACATTTATTTATTTTGTTAAATATGTTTACTCTATTATTATCTTTGTCTAATATATATTGTATTTTAAACTTGTATTATTTAAATTACTCTAATTATTATATTTGTCTTTTATTAAACTATTTAATAGTAGTAAAATATAGAAGACTTTTGTAGTTTATAAGAATTATAAGTTTTAATAATTTTTTAATATATACTTTTTATAATTTTAGAGAGATTACAATAGCAAATAGCTTTTTATTGTAAATATTATAATTTTATTTAATTAATAAAAGTTTTCTCGAGAGATATATTATTAAATATTAAATATTTTTATACTTTTAATTAAAATATATATTAATAATTAAATTTAATATATCGATTTTAATTCTACTAACAATTATATTAGCAATATTCTGCCCAGGATATTGCAAATTTTGTATAAAAGAAAATCTTAAAGTATCGCAAAATCTAAATTGTGCAATATTCTATATCGATATTGTTTATTTTGGAAATTCGAGAAAAGTTCCTATATATTTAGAGTACGATCTTGAGAATAACGTAAAAATTATCTTAATCGAGTTTAAACTTAATTTGATATTAAATTATAATTTGTAGAGAGAAAATCTAATCTTCTAAATATAAATATTGCAATATTTTGTATTAATATTAACTATTTTAAAAATTTAAGAAAAGTTTCTATATATTTAGAATACGATCTTGAAAATAGCGTAAAAATTATCTTAATTAAGTTTAAACTTAATTTGATATTAAATTATAATTTGTAGAGAGAAAATCTAATCTTCTAAATATAAATGTTGCAATATCTTGTATCGATATTGTTTATTTTGGAAATTTAAAAAAAGTTCCTATATATTTAGAATACAATTTTAAAAATAAGATAAAAATTATTTTAATCAAGTCTAGACTCGATTTAATATTAAATATTAAAAATATTTAAAAAAGCAATATCTCTTAAGATTTTAAATATCGAAATTTTAAATAATTTTAATAATTTAACTCGATTAAGATTTAAGTCTTAATATTTCGAAGATACAAAATTCTAAAGTACTATTTTAAATTCAAAAAAAAATCGATTATATAATCGACTAATATTTGTTTAAAATAATCAAAAAGAAAGATTAAAAAAAATTATCTTAAGCAAAATTTAAATTTGCGATTTTTAAATATTCTAATTCTTACAATTTAGCTAGCTATATTGTAAGCAATTTTAATTAAAGTTTAATATTATGATTATTTAATTATTAAGACTTATTAGTATTATAATTGTTTATTAAACATTACATTATTAGTAAAGATTTCTATAAATATTTTGATAACTTAGAATTTAATTAATAATTCTTCTTTCTAACAATTATATTCGAATTTTATAATATAAGTTATATTTACTTTTTACTATTCAATTTATAAACTAGTTTCTAGACTAGAATAAGCTATTATCTTATTAAAGAATTATAGTCTAATATAATTATAAGACTAAAATTGAGTTTTCTAATTAAGTTGTTATTTTACTATATTTTATATTAAAGATAATTGCTAGAAAAATAATTATTAGAATAAACAATTATTTCTATATAAATATTCTAAGTAATCAAGTTACAATTACAATTTATATTAATAATATTTTAAACAAGTTAGATTAATACTATATAGAAGCAAGTTTTACAATTATATTAACAATATTTTGCTTAAAGTATCGCAAATTTTATATAGAACAAAAGTTTAAAGTATTGCAAAATTTAAATTGCGCAATACTTTATATTGATATTGTTTGTTTTAAACTTCTTAAAAGAGTTTCTATATATTTTAAACTTAATCTTAAAAATAATCTTAAAATTATCTTAATCAAATCTAGATTTAATTTAATATTAAATTATAGATTTTATAAAGAGATTCTAATTAAACTAATTGTTAAATTAAAAATTAATATTAACTTTCTAATTTAATTTAAATACTTAATATTAATATTGTAATCTAATTTAAATACTCGATATTAATATTATAATCTAACTTAATATTAACTCGATTTCTAACTTAATTCAAATTATTAACTCGAATTGTTAAGTAATCAAAAATATTGTTATAATATTAAGAATTTCTATTTTTGAATTTATTATATTACAACTTTCGAAAGATCTATATATTAAGAACAAAACAATCTTCTTCTTTATTATCTTCTTATTATCTATATTATCTTATTGCATTATCTTATTATATTATTTTATTGCATTATTTCTTTGTATTACTAGTATTTATCTTTAGATAACTTATTGTTGCTATTAAGATTGCTATTCTTTGCAAAATATATTGCAAAATATTTAATTCTAACAATATATACAATTTATTAATATCTTTGATTAAGAAAGAGTCTAGTTTCTTAATATAATAATATTGCACAACTTAATCTTAAGTAGTCTTTATTTTAATTAATTTGCAAGTTAACATTTATAAAATATTAATCAATTCTTTCTTAAGAAGAAAAGAGCTCTTTAAGAAACAATTGATAGAATTTGTTAAGATAATTCTCTTTTAAGATTAAGAAAAAACAACAAATATATTAAATAAAGTCTTAATACTAATACTTAATTATAACAATAATAATTACAAACATCTATTAACAAAAATATTACAAACAAGATTTAAAAAAAAATATTAAATTTACTTTAAACTAAGAAGACTAAAGCAAATAAATAATTTAATATTTGAAATATATTTATTTAAATAATCTTAATATTAGAAGAATATTCTAAGATAGTATACAAGAATTGTCTTAAAATTCTAAATTATTCTATAGCTATAAATAATTCTAGTACAATTAATATACTTAAATATTGCAAGACAATTACTTGCAAAAAACAAAAATAATCTAATTCTCTTTTATAACTTAAATTAGCTTTTAATTATATAAAATTAATTTAATAATACAAATAAATAACATAAAATTAACAAATTAATAGAAGAAAAGTTATATTAACTTAACGTCTTAATTTAATTAACAAAATTAAGAATAAATATTGTACAAGATCTTTGTTATCTTAAATCTATTTTTTCGAATTATTAAAAATAAGCATTTTCGAGAACTATTATAAATGCTTTGCTTAAATCTTACTCTTATATATTGTATTAAATTGTTATTTATAATTTTCTTAAAATATAATAATATTTGTATTAAGATAAGACAAGATTTAAAAGAATTACAATATATAATCTAGTTCTTAAAAAATTGTCTATCTAGAAGTATTAATATATTAAATAGATATTGTATTTTAATATTGTAAATATTTTATTAAATTTATATCTCGTTAAGTTGAATATATTAATTGTTACTTAATATAAGAGCTTCTTAAAATCTTAAATATATACAATATTAAAAACAAGTTTTTTAATATTGTTACAAACAATATAAGCAACAATAATATTCTAAAAGAAAAGTTTAAAAAAATACTTAATTAATACAATACTTTATAAGATAAAATATAGAATTTAATTTCTTATATAACTTATATTATTAATCTTGTAATTTAAGACTTTATTAAAATTATTAAATTAAAGACTTTAAATAACAATATTATATTATTATTAGAAGACAATTAAGTTAAAAATATAATTATAAGCAATAATTTATATATTGTTGTTAAAAAGATATTTTTTAAGTAAATAATATAAAGAAATAATATATTTGCTAATAAATAAATTAGATTTGCGCTTTTACAATTGCTATTAATAGTTCTTCTTAACAAAAACATTGTTTTTAAAAGCTTTAAATTAAAGTTAAAACAAAGTCTTAAATATTAATACAAGATATTTGTATTTATTAAAATTCTATCTATTTAATATTTCGATATATATATATTAATTGCGCAATATAATTAATATATAGATCGACAAAGTCTTAAAAGACTTAAAGATTTAAGCTATTCAATTAGAAGATAATAAATAGCTACTAGTATTGCTTGTTAACAATATATTATATTCTTTTTATAAGTTAATTTTAATTATATTTAGAACAACTAATATTAATATATATTTAACATTTCGATTATTTTAGTATTGCTTGTTAACAATATATTATATTCTTTTTATAAGTTAATTTTAATTATATTTAGAACAACTAATATTAATATATATTTAACATTTCGATTATTTAATACTCTTTTTAATTATCTTAATATTGTTAAAAGAATTATACGCAATAATGTATATTTTTTAAAAATACTTGTTATTAAAGTTTGCAAGTTAATTTTTACAAAACTTGCAAAATACTATTCTAAAACTAAGAATAAAGATAAACTAATATACAATCTTGTTATAATTTTAGATTCTACTTAAAAGTTAAAATTATATTAAGATTAAAACACAAAAAATATCGAGAAACAAGATTTTAGTAAAATTGATTATTCTTATTATAATAAGTACAAGAAAGAGTTTAAGAACTATTCTAGTTATTATTAGAAAGAGAAAATTACAACTTTAAGAATTAAAACGTAACAAGCTAGCAAAATTAACAAGATAATACAAATCAATAATACAATTTTTTATTTATTAATAATTATAACATCTATTGCAATAGCTACACAAACTTTTCTTTAACAAAATTAATATTAATCTTTATTTCTTAACAAGAACAATCGATATCTTTGTATTAACACTATTGTTAAAAAGACTTTAATATAAGAGTTTTAAAGAAATAATATCTCGAACTTTCCAAAATTAGCTTAAATAATTAAAGATATTCTTTTGTATTTAATATTCTCTATAAATATTAAAAGAATATTTAGTTTTGCTAGAAGAATTTGTTAATAAAATTTGTTACAAATAACTTTAAAATTGATTAAACAAATAATACTTTTTAAGTATTATAATTGTATTATAGATTTAAATTCTAGAAAGACTATTATTGAAGCATAGAATATTTATCGAAGAGAGAAAAACAATAATTTAATAATTAAAGAATTTAATAATTTTTTTAGAGTAGATTTGCAAGATATTTTGCGTTTAATTAGTATTTAGAGATTCGATATTATTATATTTGTTAAAGATTTTGTATTGTTAATATATATTTCGAGATAATATAATTAAAAGATAATACAATCTAATAATACAATTTAGTAATATATTTAAATTACTTATATTATATTAAGTTAATATATTTAACTTTTTAAGAATTATACTAAATATTTAGAAATATTAGATTTTTATATACTTTTAAATATAATATTTCCAAATGTTAAAGTCTTAATAACTTAATAATAGCGCATTTAATTTTTGCAATAATAATAATATATTATCTACAATATAGTTTACAAGAGCATTATTGTGCTATTTAAGATTATATTGTAGATTGTATATTATTGTTATTGCAAGTTAAAAGATCAAGAATTTAAATTCTTCTTAAGATATAATAATTTTTTTCTTTTTGCAATCTTTAATAAGATTATATAGAATAAGATTGTTGAACTCTTTAACTAGAAAAGTTAAGTTAATAATTTAATTCTAACTTTCTAGATAATTTAAATATATTATTATAATATTTTTTTTAATTAATATATTTAATAGAAAAGTGCATAATATAATTAATATATTTGATAGAAAAAGTGCACAAATAATATATATAGTAAAACAATATATTTAATAGATAATGTAATAAGATAATGTAATTAATATATTGCATAACTAAATAGCTTAAATTCTTGCTAACTATTTTCAATCTAGATTATCTTAATTAACTAGTTTAAGATTGTTATAATCTTATATTTAACTTAATTTTTATTATTATTATCTTTATCTTTATACTTCGACAACTTATATTTGTTCTCTATTATTTCTCTATTATCTTTAACTTTTTTGTACTTAACTTTAATTCTATTATTATTTACTTTAATTAAATTTTCTAATTTGTTATTAATCGAATTAAGAGAATTAAATATTTTACAATCTACGATATTTTTATTGCTAGAAAATATATTTACAAACTTGTTAAATTTATTAATTATATTTAAATCTTAAGTTGCTTTTAGCTTATTTAATTCTCTATAATACAAAATATATTACTAAATAATTTAAATAATTAATATTATATATTTCGATATATTAATATTAGATTTGTTGTAATTTGTAATAGTTTAATATATATATTAGTCTTATTTTTTATATTAAATACAATATATACTTAATTAATAGAAGTAGATTTTTTTATATTTAAATATTGACTTTTAAATATTATCTTTATAGCTATTGCATTAATAATTGTTTGTTTTGCAATATTCTTTTCTTTAATCTTTTTTATTGATTTTGTCTTAAAATATTTAGCTATTATATAATTAGCTTTTTGAATATATATATATTACTTAAATATATTATTATAAAGATTCTTCTTAACTTGTTTATTAGTAATTAAGTTTCAAATATTGTTCTTTATATTTATTTGCTTGTCTTTAAACGTTTTTTAATAGATATTTGTAACTCTAAGCTTTGTTAATTGTTTGTAAAGAGTTACTCGATTTATATTCTATTTAATATATAGTAGTTTTTAATTTGCGTTTTATATTATAGCACAATTTCGACTAGCAATTAATTAAGAAAAAGTAAAGAGAATTAATATTTTGCGCTTTTAATTAGTCTTTATAATAATATATATAGATAATACAAATTAATATTCTTACTTAATTATATAAATCTATACAATAAGTAATTAGAAATTGTGTTAACTAATATATAATTTGTAAAAAAAAAAGAGTATTGCAATTATAAAGTAAAATTTTGCGCTTAATATTAGAATTAAAATTAAGAATCTTATCTTTATTTAATATTATTACAATTGAAAATTATTATAACTACTATATTATTGCTTCTAATTAAGTTATTCTTTTTATCTTATATTGCAATATAATTAAATATTTATTTTAATTATTTACTTATATTATTGTTTATTAACTTAATTATCTTTAAGTTAATATAATTCTTTTAAATAATTAATATAAACAATTTCTTATTTACAATCTTATAATAGCGCGTATTAAACAAATAGATAATATATTCGAATAATATATTCTTTATTGCAAATTGCTAATATATTTAATACAAAATATAAGAAAATCGAAAGATTAACTTGTAATAATATAATATTACAAGATTGCAATAATAGAGAAGCTAACAAAAGCAAAAGCAAAACTTTATCTAAAAGTACAATATTTAGAATTTAGAAGATAATATAAACAAATAATATAACAAACTATTATTAACTAAGTTTTTGCAATAGAGGAAATATAAATTTAAGTCTAAAACTATAACTTTAAAAGAAATTTGTCAATATTAAAAGTTTGCAAATTTGTTAATCTCTAAAAAATCTTTCGAAAGACTAGTGCAAGAAATTCTTTAAGATAAAACTTCTAATAATAGATTTAAAAACAGATTAAATTATAAAAATTACAAAATTTAGACTTTAATATTAAAGATACTTTAGAAGATTATTAAAGTATTTTTAACTAAATTCTTTTTTAGTAAGTATATTACTTATTTGTATTATTGTTAATTCTTTATAATATTTACTAATATTTTGCTTTATATATATAGATAGCAATCTACTTGTTATTTACGCAAAGTATAAGACTATTTAATAGAAAAATATACAATTAATAACGCAATTAATAATTAATCTAGAAAGTTACTATAATAATAATAGAAAGTAAATATTTGTTATAGTACTCGAAATTCTAAAATCAAGATATTTTTATTATATTTAAATAATTGAAATTAAGAATAAATAGCAAGAATATAAGCTATTTAACTATATAATTTATTAATTGTATTATCTTGTTACATTATCTACTAAATATATTGTCATACTATATATATTAATTATATACTTTTTCGAACAAATATATTAACAAATTAGTTGTTTAATTATATACTTTTTTTAACAAATATATTAACTAAATTGTTGTTCGAATATATACTTTTTTTAATAGCAATAAAATTAATAGAGAGATTATAATAATCTTAAACTAGTTACTATACAAATATTAAAGAAATTAAATATATTATTTAATTGTATTACTATACAATATTTTAAGAAAAAAATTATAAGATTTAATATATAATTTATATTTACAAATTCTACTACTAAATTACTTTATATCTTAACAAGTTAAATTAAAAATTTAAGTTAATACTTAATATTAATATTGTAACTTAATTTAAATACTTAATATTAATATTGTAATTTAAATTAACTTTTTAATATTAAAATTCTAATTTAATTTAAGTCTTAATAAGTCGAGAATTTAACTTAAACTCGATAATTCGATTCGATACAATTAGTTTAAGTTTAATTCTCTAAATAAAAATATTGTAATATTCTATATCGATCTTGTCTATTTTAAAATTCTTGATTTTTTTTCTATATATTTAAGATTAGATTTCAAAAATAATATAAGAATTAACTTAATTAAGTTTAAACTTAATATAATATTAAATTATAAATTTTTTAAAGAAATTTTATTTCTTAAAAGTAAATATTGCAATACTTTGTATTAATATGATTTATTTAAGAAATTACAAAATAATTTCTTTGTATCTAAGATCTAATCTACTTAATAACATAAAATTTATCTTTATTAGATCTAAACTTAAATTAATATTTAATTATTATATATATAAAGAAATTATATTTTCTAATATCTAAATGTTACAATACTTTGTATTAATATTGTTTATTTAAGAAATTTAAACAAGTTTTAATACATTTAATATATAATATACTTAGCAACGAAAAATTTGTTTTTATTAGATTTAGACTTAAATTAATATTAAATAGTTCTATATATAGAGAAGTTATATTCTTTAAAATTAGAATATTGCAATATTTTATATTAATATTGTTTATTTTAAAAATTTAAGAATAGTTTCTATATATTTAGAGTACAATCTTAAAAATAATATAAAAACTAACTTAATCAAATTTAGATTTAATTTAATATTAAATTTTTAAAATGTTTTAAAAAGCAATATTTTATAAGATTTTTAAATATTAAAATTTTAAATAATTTTAATAGTCTAGTTCGATTAAAATTTAAGTCTTAATATTTCGAAAATATAAAATTCTAAAATACAATTTTGTACTTAGAAAAGATCAATTATATAATTAACTAATATTTGTCTAAAATAATTAGCAAAATCAATTAAAAAAAATAGTTTTAAGCAAAATTCGAACTTGCAATTTTTAGATATTTTAATTCTTTACAATACAACTAGATCGTAAATTGTATTGTAAAGAACTAAATAAATATCTTATATTATAATTACTAGATTATCGAGACTTAATATTATAAATACTTATTATTAATAATATAGTAAAAAGATATATTATAAAATAATTGCAATTAAGAGCTTAAATATTAAAATTAATAAAATAAATTAAAATATATTATTTAACTAATATAGATTTAATAGTTATATTATTAATATTTTGGTTAAAATATTGCAAATTATATATAGAAGCAAGTTTTAGAATATTGCTCAAATTAATCTTTATAATACTTTGTATTAATATTGTTTATTTAGATTACAAAATTAAATTATGCAATACTTTTTATTAAATACTTTTTTTCAAAAATTTAAGTATAGATATAACTATAATAAATATTCTTTATTTTAATATATAAAGTCTATTTTAATTTATAAACTATAATAGATCGAACAATTCTTAAAATAGATTGTAAAGCATAATTCTTAAATTTAATATCTTTGTATTCTTAAATATTCTTAATATAGAAGTTAAATTTTATTTCGAAATTCTTAATCTAAATTAATTAGAATATATTAAGAATACTTAATTAAATCTAATAATTTATATACTTTATATAATCTTCTTTCTTAATCTTAATATAAACAAAAGATTTAATAATATAATTCTTTTCGATTTATTATATAAAATAAAGTAAAATTTATTGTTGTTTTGAAATCTAAGTCGATATATAACGTATTTGCAAGAATATATAAATCGAAAGAGTTTGTTGTTAGAGCGTTTAAGTTAGAAATAAGAGTTGATCGCATACAATTCTTAAGTTTGTTCGATTCGTTAGAATTAAGCTTTGCAACTTGTGTTAACAATTTTCGTTCAATTTGATTGCAATCTTCTTAACTCAATATAAAGACTATGAGCATCAAAGCATTGCTTTCGATTTGCAACTCTTTAATTTTGTACAAAATTGTTAATATTTAATTGCGAACGTTTTATTGTCTCTCGCGATTAATTTTTAAGTTGTCAAGCTAAAGCAATCGTCTTAAGCGTTTTTTTTGATCTTTAGAGTTCATTTCTTAATATGCGATTCTCGTTCGATTAGTTGATACAATTTTCACTATTTTGATTAACTCTTTGTATAATTTGCTATTGTTTATAAATCTATCTTCGCATTTAATACGATAAAACATTTGTTAATTAATAAAGTTCGCACAACGATCTTAATTCGCAATTCTCGCTTTGCTTTATTAACTTCGATATCTATTATTTATTTTAGATTTTTTTCTTTTTTAACGCTTTCTTGTCTTTGCGTTCGCAACATAGATTGTCGCGCTTTATTTTAAATCATTAAGATTTGTCGCTTTCGCAATTGTCTTTGTCATTAACGTTCGCAAGTTTTGCAAAAGATCAAAATTCTATTGTGCGATCGTTATCATTAACATATTGTTATTGACGTCGACTCAAATGTCTCGCAAATCTCGTTAGCGATCGATAGTTTTCTTTCTTAATTACAATTTATTTACTTGAAATCTCTTTATTGTCTATTAATAGTCTAGATTTGATTTAATATAAAGCGAGCGATTTCTTGTCTACTTTCTCGTTGCTAACGATATACAATTAGATCGAAATCGTCGTTCAATCATGTTATTGATCAATTAGCAACAAGATAAGTGATTGTTTTACTTCATTTACGTCGTTGAAAAAATCTTAATTTCTTGCGCAATGAGCATATTAAAACGTAGATTTCTCGTGAAGAATTACTAGAAATTTTATATCTATTTTATTTAGCGATGCGTCTTCTTGAATTTCTTGAATTTATTTGTTTTCTTTTCGTCTTTCGCTCTTCTTTTTGCTCATTTATTTAAATCTTATTTACGTTAACATGACTCGCAATCAAAGATTAATTCTTTTTACTTAAGAGAAGAAGTTTGCAAGGCAACGCGATTATTAAGTCACTCTTGACGATCGTCGCAACGCTTAGTATGTTCAATATCTCGCAAATCATTATTAGCAAGCTCTCGCTCTTCTTATTTCTATACTTTCTAACGTCTCTCTTGAGACTCTATCAATAGCGCAGGCGCTTTCTCTTACTCTCTACGACATAATTATTTCGCTCGTAATCGCTTCGATTATTAATTAGATTGCGAACAACATCGCAACGCAAAGTCTTCTTCTTTAATTCTTCATCGTTATTATCACGAACTCGCTTTTTATTTTCAAATCTCTTTCGTTTTAGTTAGCTTTCTTTTTCGCGCTTTCGACGAACATTAGCTTTAGTCTTATTTTACGTCGTACACATTCTTAGATTCTTATTGTCGCATCAACATCTTAAATTATTTTCTTAATAGCGCTCTCAAAAGCATTATCTCTCTCTTTTCTATTTTCTTAAATTGATTTTGCATCGAATTTAACGTTCGCATTGTTTATTGACGAATTTGTTTTAAATACAAATTAGCTTTTAATGCGACTTTAATCGCTTTTTATCTCTTGTAAGTACGTTTTTAATTATACACAATTCTCGCTCACGTATAGTAGCGACTCTTATATTTATCATAAATTTAATTAATTTTAACGTTAAAGATGTAGAAGCAATCGCATTACGCACATCGTTTTCAAATGTTATCTTGAGCAATCTCTTTAACTAGCGTGCAATATTTATTTTAAGTTTTTACACATTTCTTCTTATTATTCTTAAGATTTTTGAGTCGTTTGTAATAGATAAATCTTTTATAAGATCTTTAAAATGTCTACGAACAAAATAGATCAAGAAACGTTTAACGTTCGCTAAAGTCTCTTGTTTTAATTTTATCTTAGTTTCTTAATCGCGAGACAAGATTAAATAAGTCACAAGATGTTTATAAACATTATCGACTTTTTCTTCTTAATTATTCGATAAATTTTTTCTCTTTTCTCTCGTTGCGACTCGCATTTAATTAATTTTTCCAAGATAAAAATCTTAAAACGTTTGTTAATTTTGTTCAATTTTATTAACATCTCGTTGCAAATAATTCTTTTACATCTTTTTTTAATTTATTTATTATTTCTCGTCGAGACACAACGCAATTTGTGCTTTTTATCGTTAATATTTAGTCTTTTATTTTCTCTTCGCATTCTTAAACGATCGTTTCTATCAATTATGACGTCATTGATTTCTTAATAAGAAGTCGCTTTTTCGCGCTTAATAATTTGCTCTTTAGTCAAAGTAAAAGTTTTATCAAAATTACTTCGATTTTCAAGTTTAAACGTTCATTTTTTACATCGTTTTTCGTTATGCGTCGATTTATTTATACAATGTTAAGTGAAGAATTCGTTAGCGTTTTTTCGAAGCAACGAATCGTAATACAACAAACGTTAAATTCGTTTTTCGATTCGTTCTTCAATTCGTTTGCAAGCTTAGAAAGCTTCTTTAGCGATAAATTCGAACAAAAAAGCAAATTTAGCGTCGACAACTTCGTCAAGAATGCTTTTTAGCTAAAGTTCGAAAACAAGAAACTTGTTAAATAAAAGAATTTTAATATCTTTAAGATCGAGGACGATTTTAGACTTGTAATTAATATATAGTATGTACGTGATTACATCTTTACGATCTTTTAATTTAATTATTTTTGCAATACGTCGTCTTCTTATTAGTTTTAATCTTTTCATTAAGAAACATTACAAAAGAGCTTCAAACAAAACTTTTCCTTATTGCGTTTTTCTTAGTCGAAATCGTTCGTATATAAAACTTTATCTCGTCGCTAATTATTAATTTTCGCACGAATTTTTATTTTTCGTTTCATTCGAATAATATGCTTTCTCGCAATAAGCAATTCAATAACTATTATAACATCAAATGACGCAAATGACTTAACGATCAAGATGTATCGTAGATTGTCTTCATCAAAAGTAAGAAAATCTTTCGTCTTATTAGTATGTTCGCTCATTTTATTCTTCGTTGTACATTAGACTTCGATAACATAATTAAACGCATAATTTTCTTAAATTCGTTACTTTACGACTTCAAGTTTGTCTATCGTCTCTCGTTTCTTTAGCGCATCATTTAAAATTCCAAAATGTTGCACATTAACGACAAATCGTTCGACAAGTTTAAACAACTTCGCATTGATTATAAGCAAAAGAACAAAAAATAAAATTACTAAGTTTACGTTCTCTTCTTTCACATGTTGCGAATCTTTAAGAATATTACTTATTTAAATAATTCGTTGCAACAAATATAAATTGATCGAATTATTCTTTTAGCACTTTATAATTGCGACGCCTTTTTTGCTTTTCTTGTTTAACATTTTAAAAGTTTTCGTATAATCAATTCTTAGATACGTGCTAACAAGAAGTTTTGTTTCGTCAAGATTACTTATTTCGCAAACATCGTCTACTTCATTCTTAAGCATTTTTTTTGTTACTTTTAAGAAGAGATGCTAATTTGCGCTTATTATTATTCTTTCTTTCGTAGTTTTGTCTTAATTCTTTTTAAGTATAATTAGAAAATTAAAATGCAAAGATTTACTCTAGCAATCGTTCGTATAACTTGATTAATTTATCTTCGATCTTAATTCGACATCTTAAAGAAAATTATATTAGAAACTTTCGTTAATTACGTCTTTAAGTATATTCTTTTTATCAAAACTCACATTTTGATTTAAAAAATCTCTTGTCTTCGTGCGTAAATAGCTAATTTTCACGATTTTATTATTCGTGAAACTCGAGTAATTATTACGTGCTATTCTTTTTTGCTTTTTCGTAACAAGAAATCTTATTTAATTAAGCTTTTTCTCTTTAATAACTTGCGAAAAAACGACGAACTCGCGTATTATAAAACGTACAATCTTAACAAGAATTTGTTTATTAACTTGTTCGACGTTCTTTTTTTCGCTCATTTTTGATTCAAGACTTGATTTTTTTTGCAACGAAGTTTAAACAATAATACAACGTCAATTGTTAAAAAAAAATCAATTTTGATTTTCTTAAAAAAGAGAGAAACTTGTTAAAGACTTAAGATGTGAAGTTAAAACGTTGTTAAAGCGTTATGTTCGTTAAAATCAAATGTTAACTCGCATATTAATTAGAGAATGTTATTTTAATAAAAATTATTTATGAAATTCGCAAAAAATATCAAGAGACTTTAAAGAACTTCAAGAACATAAACTTGTTTACGAAAGAGAAAATAAATCTATAAATGTCTTAATTTTCGAACAACTCTTTTGTTATTTTAACATCTCGCATCGAACGCGATGCGTCGTTTGTTTCGTTCGAAATGTTTACGAACGTCTTTTCTCACGTTTCAAATTAAAGAGAGTCAACAAAAAAGAGAATAACGACGCATTATTAACTTTATTGAATTTTGTTTATTGTTGAAGTGACGAAGTTTGCATTTGTTTTAATAAATTAATAACTAACGTCTTTCGAAGCGTTCGCTATTTATAATTGCCTTAATCTCGCGAATTTGCACATTGTTCTTTTCGAAATTTAACTTAAAAACGTCGTTATTAGCAACGTGTTTGTGCGAATTCTACGATTAATCTTAAGTAACTTGACGCTTTCTTAATAGTTGTTCGTGTGATTACGCGAATAGAAATTCAAGAATCAAAAAAATCTTAATTTCATTATTAATTGTCTCAAGTCAATTAAATATTATGAGCTCGAACTAAAGAATTGCGTTGTCGTCAAAAAGCTTGTCTCGCTTTTTGATAAAATAATTATTTGAACAAATCTTTTTGTGTTCTTTTTGCAAACGCGCAAGCGAATAAAAGTTATTAATAACGTTGTGCAATAATTACTTATTCGCAATCTTAAAGTTATAAAAATTAGACGTAAACAATAACGTCTTTTGCTTCACTTCTAGAAGCTTTTCGAGAATCTTAGAAATTGCGTTCGCGACAATGACGTCTAGAATCGTTGTAAAGTCGAAATATACGCTTAGAACGTTAATCTTATTATTCGCAATTACGTGCGAGAAATTCTTAAAGTTCTTAAGTAGCGTTGCGTCGAACAAGTTATCGTTAAGAATAATCGATTAACGCTCAAAGATATATGCGATCTTGAGCAAACGTTTGTCAAAATTCTTATCAAAACGCAAAGAAAAAATTGAACTAAATTAGACTATACTTTGATGCGTCGTCTTTATTAATTTCTCAAGTCTCGAATTGTTTACGCACGTGAATTTCGTCTCTTTTAAGAAATTTTTATCGACGATAAAAATTATTTCTTTTCTTACTTTAACAATTTTGCGTAAGTCGTTTAACTCGCAAGACTCTTTTAATGAGAGAATATCTAACAAATCAAAGTGCGAAATTAAGAGAGTTTTGATTTTCGTTAACTCATTCGCTATTTCTACGATTTAATTGAGCGTATCTTCGAACATCAAGACTTTGTCGTTTATTTCTTCGATTATTTTTTCGAACGTTGTCAACGTCATTTGTAAATAATTTCTTAATATAACTACAATTATTTGTTTGTCAAATACAAGCTCTTCAAACACTACGACATTAATACGCGAGTTCACATTAAAATTATAAAATCTCTAAGTAAAATTAATTAATAAATCGTTTATATTTCTTCTTATAAAGTTTTCGTATTGCGACGAACTTTTATCTTTGATATTACTTCGAATAATTTAACAATACAAATCGACGTTTAGAGCGATTTTTTTGACGATCTTCTTCGCATAGTTACTTTGAGCGACAAACACAACGCGTAAACGATTAATAAACGTAATTTCGACTTCGATATAAGCTTAAGAGAAGAACAAGAGTTTTATTTGAATCTTGAACGAATAATCAAGTAGAGTTTCTCGTTTCGTTTCAACTTCTTGTTTCGTTTTTGCTTCTTGTTTTGTTCTCGCTTCTTATTTAGCTTTCGCTTCTTATTTAGCTCTCGCTTCTTGTCTAGCTTTAACGAGCTAAAATAATTTATTAACGTGAAACTTTTTTTTTACATAAGATTCTTGCATCAATTTCTCGCCTTATTAATTATTTCTCTTGTTGAAAAGAATTTCTTTGTAATGTCTATAAATAAGTTTGTACAACAAAAGATTTATAATATAAGAAATGTATGTTATTCACAATTCGTAAATCACATGTCGCATTATGTACGAAAGTTTTCGCTTTCTAATGTTCGCAAATCTTTTTATTTCAAAAGTCGAAAAATTTATTATTGCGACGCTAAAATGTTCGCGATCGATAAAGACAATAATGTTCACAAATAACATACATAAGATTTAAATATTTATAAATATTAAACATCATTTTTATTATCTTTTTAATTAATTCGATTAACAATGCGTTTTAAAAAATTATAAGATAGTTACAATCTTCGAAAGATAAAATAGTTAAAAATTTAGAGAAATTAAGAGAAGTTAACAAAGATAATTCGAATAGTATCTTGTATAATTTGTCGTCACTTACTTGAATTTTCTTTTCACATATAATTATCGCGATAATTTAGAATTGTCACTTATTATTGTTTGCGTAAATGTGTTTCGAATATTGTCTTAATCTAGTTAAAATCTTTGTACGTTCAAGATCTTTAATAAGATTATTATGAACTATCTTTTTCATATGTTTTACAAAGATATTTAAATAACTATTTAAATCTTAGTGATCTTAGACTATCTTGCATGCTTTCGAAGATCATTATTTCTATTATATTATGTCAAATAACACGTAATGTTTACGAACAAAATCAAAATTATCTTTTATTTAAAAACGAATTAGTTTCGTATTTATATCTAACATTTAGAATGACAAATTTATAATTTACGCGTTTAATTATATTTATCTTTTGAGCTTAAAATTATCTTGCTTATTATCTTCATTTGCACATCTACAATCTTTATCTTTCTTCTTTTATCTTGTTGTTCGTTGCTTGTTAGCTTGTTAGTTTGTTTTATTACTTTGTTTAATATTGCATAATAGATATACTTTCTTTAGCATCGCTAATGTTATTCTTGCGTTTCGCAAATTCGTTGTACAATTTGTTACTTTCGATTGACGCGAAAGCGCACATCACATTTATTATTATTCTTATATTTATATTCAATTAACGTCTATAAATGTACATCATCTTTAGCAAACTTAAGAACAATAAATTACTCTTTATTATCTTATTAAGTTGATTGCGCAAAAGATTATTTTAATCTAATAAAAGAGCGACAATTACTTCTTTCATTATTTTAAAACTTACGACTTATTAACGTCTTTTGCTCTATAACATTATTAACATTTTTAAAATAGACAAATATATTTTCTTATTCTTGTTAATTATTTATTGTAGATTTTTTACAATTCTATTATTGTTGAACGCGTTAAGCGATTTTCTCTAAGCATTACGTCATTCTTGCGTACGAATTTTCTCTATTTATTATTGTCTTAAAGTTTATAACACTATTGCGCAAACACTATATTATTAATAAGTTCAC